>Ga0182013_10000270_pt1 | contig 70344 bp, 62 predicted proteins | sample 612S2MmetaG_FD_120487 | JGI IMG/M metagenome (GOLD analysis project Ga0182013, IMG submission 120487) | Permafrost microbial communities from Stordalen Mire, Sweden - 612S2M metaG | ecosystem: Environmental > Terrestrial > Soil > Wetlands > Permafrost | place: Sweden: Stordalen | collected... | reverse complement strand
GACCCGCTATCACGCGGCCATCGACCCCACCCTGCTCAACCGCATCCGCTCCATGGTTCCACCAAGCCAATATGACGAGTTGAAACAATTCCTTGAGGGTCTTCCGCAGCGCTATCTCCAAACCCGCCTGCCCGAGCACATCCGCAGCCACTTCCAGATGGCTCTTAACCTCGACCGGGATCCGGTTCAGCTCGATCTGAGGCCCAACCGCCAGTTGTTCGACCTGACTGTGATTACCCGCGACCGCACCCGCCTGTTCGCCGATGTGGCGGGCGTTCTGGCCGCCTGGGGCATGAACATCGTCCGCGCCGGCGCCTTTTCCAACGAAGCGGGCGTCATTGTCGACAGCTTCCACTTTTCCGACGTCTTCCGCACCATCGAGCTCAATCCCAGCGAAAAGGACCGTTTTCTCGAGAGCGTTCGCGATGTCGTGGCACAAAAATCATCTGTCCGGCAGCTTCTGGAAGCTCGCAGACATCTCAACCACCCCAGCAACTTCAAGGTCGAAGTCCCCACCCGCCTCGAATTCGACTCCGAGTCTTCCACACACTCGACGCTGCTCCAGGTGGTTGCCCAGGATCTTCCCGGCCTGCTGCGCCAGATCGCTCTAACCTTCTCCATCCATCAGTGCAACATCGAAGTGGCCCTCATCGATACGGAAGGCGAAACCGCAATCGACGTTTTCTACCTCACCTCGCACGGCCAGAAACTCGATGCCGAGACGCAGCAGGCACTGGGCAGCGACCTGATCGGCGCGCTGGACGCGATGCGCGCTCCCGCCGGGCCGTCATCGAGATAACGGCCGGAGCTGCACAGGAATCGGAGCTAATGAGGCGCGGCGTCCATCCAACTGTGCGAGCCTTAAAGCAAGTTCCGCGTCACAAGGTAGACAGCAAACGCGAAGAGCGTCCAGTAAGCTATCTGAACGGCAATCGCGAACCCAACATTCAGCGCCTTATTATTGCCACGATAGCTAAAAATCGAAGCCCAAGAACGATTTGACGGCATCGCAACGCTACAACATGTCCAAAGCATGGAGACGCAGCTCCCGAGTATTGCGGATAGCGGAACTGTAAATACTAAGACCATCGGCCCCTGACCGTCGCAGTACGAGCCTTGGGAACTCATATCCCTGCACCAACTGGAGTCGGCCAGCCAGTACATAGCAATTGACATCACTTCGCCCGCGATTCCGCCGAGAATACCCAAAGACATTTTCTTCCAGAAGGCCAGCTTTAGATTTGTTCCAGCCTTTTGCATCTTCAAGCCGGAGAGAATGAACGACGGGGTAGCGGCGAAAAATAGCAGGAACGCCGCCATAATGGAAAACAAGAGCAACTCTCTGGATTTTAGGATGTTCAGATTCACGCCAGGATCATGCCACAGACCCTATCGAGCTGTCTGTGATAAAGCGGATATGGCGGTCAACCGCCTCCCAACCCGAATATGCACAGTTCGCAATTACGTACGCAGCTTTTTTGCCGCTACCAAGCTTTGCGGTAAATTAAGAGCGGTGAAGACACCCGAATTACTTCGGTTGGACGGCGCTCTCGAGCGCGACCCTGCCATCGATGCATGGATGACGGACCATGCCGGTGCATTGGGAGACATTGCACGTCAATGGTTTGAGGCGATGCGAAATTGCGGAGACGAAGTCCGGGAGCTTGTGCATGACGGCTGCCCGGTTGCTTGTCTGGGAGATGTGCCCTTCGCGTACGTGAATGTGTTCACCGCGCACGTCGATGTGGGATTCTTCCAAGGCGCCTCATTGCCCGATCCCGCACGCCTGCTGCAAGGCACCGGCAAGTTCATGCGCCATGTAAAACTGAGGCCCGGAGCAGCGGCGAACAGCGCGGCTCTGAGGAGGCTCATCGATTCGGCGTATTCGGATATAAAGGCGCGTGTCGAGAACGGCTAGTCCAGACACTCGCTCAAGCCTCAGCGTCGCTCAAATGCCGGGCGCGCACAATCTGCATCAATACGCCGCCATCAAGCCAGTTCAGCGAACAGTTCTCGCAGCCTTCAATCACTGCGTGGCCACCGCCGTAGTAAAAGTGCGCGTCCATCGTTCGCCGGCAGCCGGGGCAATTGATTTTTCGGCCAAGCTCGCTCTTGTCCGCAGTCGAGGAAGACTCTGAGCCGCCCCCGTTCTCGCTTACCTGCTCAATCAGCGGTTCAAACCGCGCCATTGCCACCAGCATGCCGTGGCACCGCTTACACGACTGAATCTCGATCCCCGCGAGCGTGGCATTAAACAGCGGAACGGCGCACACCGGGCAGGCCATCTTCTCCGCTTCATCGAGGTATCGCACCCCGGCATCGTCGGCGGGAGCGACCACGACGTTCTTGCAATAGTCGCAGCGCAGGCTCGCGTTTCCCTGCGCCAGCCGCATCGGCGCACCGCATGACGGACAGTTCATTGCGCCTTCCCGCATTCCGGACAAAACTTCGCCTCTGCCGGAACGGGCTTTCCGCACTCCATGCAAAATTTGGCTCCGGCAACCGGCGGCGTAGCCGCAGGCTGTCCCTGGCGCACCATCGCCTGCGCCATAGCCGCCGCAGCTCCCAGTCCCACCCCGATTCCGGCGGTTCCACCCACATTCTGGGCGGCTTCTTCGAGCGATTCGGCAGTTTCGTACTGCGTCAGTCTGCCCAGGTCCGGGGCCATGGCCATCCCGATCCGCTGGTCCATGGTCCGCTGCAATTCTTCCGGCAGCGAAACACTCTCCACGATGAACTGGTAAAGCTCGAGTCCCAGCGCGGCGAAAGCCGGCTTCATGGCTTCGGCAATCTTCGCCGCGAGGGCCGCCTGGTTCGATGCCATGTCGAGAAATGAGACATTGCTGTCGGCAAACGTACCCGCGATCCGTTCGACGATCATCCCGACCAACTGCGCCTCAAGGTCCGCAGCCAGGTAGCTCTGTCGCGTGCCGCTTACCTGGGTAAAGAAAACACGCGGATCGGCGACGCGATAAGAGTAGTTGCCATACGCCCGCAGCCGCACCGCGCCGAATTCCTTGTCGCGGATGGTAATGGGCGTGGCCGTGCCCCATTTCTGATCCAGTTGCAGGCGCGTCGAGTAGAAGTACACATCCGATTTGAATGGCGATTCAAAATCCCGGCTCCAATTCAGCAGATCTGTCAGTATCGGCAGGTTCTGCGTTGTGAGCTTGTGCAGTCCGGGGCCGAAGACGTCGGCGATGCGGCCTTCGTTGATAAAGGCAGCCATCTGCGTCTCGCGCACCGTGAGCTGGCCGCCGTTCTCAATCTCCATGTCCTGCATCGGATAGCGGTAGGACAGAACTCCGTCCTCGCTCTCATTCCACTGAATGACACGGATAAACTGCTTGCTGATGAATGCGCCTAGCGTCACTTTTTCCCCCCTGGAACTTCTCTCGAACGCGATGGTAGCACCCCTCCCGGGGCGCAGTAACTCCCACCTTTGTTCAAGGGAATGACTCGTTCGCAGCTCTATTTCGAAACGAACAATTCATGGCCGCCATCACTGGGCTGAAATTGAGCACTAAAGGCTATCGGCTCCGGACTCGGGACCGCTCCTGAAGAAATCACCCAGCCCTGCCCGCTCCGCATGGGCAACCATTGCGGCCTGAATCTCGAGCGCCAAGGCAAGCGCTGCGCGGCCCTGCCCGGCCGTAACTCGCGGAGGCCGGCGGGTGCGCACCGAATCAAGAAAGGCAGAAAGCTCCAGCTTCAACGGCTCGCCTGGCGCGACCTCGGGCTTCACAAAACTCAGTCCCGGCGCAGGCCCATCGTGAGGCTCGGCCAGCGACCCGGCCAATCCTTTGGCAATCTCCTTCAGCTTTTCCGGATCGTTCTTCGCGGCGAGCACCTTCATCATCAACCCGGCCGGAACCTTGCCCGAAGCCATGACTGCCTGCATCGTCGCGGCATCGAGCTTGCCGGTCTTCAAAAACTCGGCCCCAGCTTCCGCAAGAGCTCCGTTCGCTTCCGAACCCTGTCCAGAAGTCGCCCCCACCGCAGCTGGTGGTGGATCGATCCGAATCACAAGCACATCCCGCCGCGCATAGTCGATGGAAACGTACTGCCGCGGCTCGAAGAACCTGAGCTTGCGCACCCGCTCGGTCGAGACCCGCGAAGCCGTGAAGTTGGCCACGCACCCTGACTCGAACTCCACGCGCACATTGGCGATGTCCACCTTGGGCGACAGAATCGGCAATCCAACCGCGCGTATCTCGCGCACCGGCGAGGCGGCAAACGTCAGCACAATGTCCAGGTCGTGAATCATGAGGTCCAGCACCACGTCCACGTCCAGAGCCCGGGGCGTGAATACGCTCAGCCTGTGCGCCTCGAAAAACATGGGCCGGCGCAGGCGCGGCTCAACAGCGAGCACCGCTGGATTGAATCGCTCCAGATGTCCCGGTTGCAGGATGCGCTTGCCCCGTTGGGCGCGCGCAATCAGGTCGTCCGCTTCGGCCAGAGATGCGGCCAACGGCTTCTCCACCAGCACGTCCATCCCGGCATCGAGCAGTTCCGCGGCTACTGCATGATGGTGCACGGTGGGAACCGCTACGCTGGCCGCCTCAATGTTGAGGCCTGCGCCAAGCAGCCGATCGACGCTGGAGAAGACGGGAATCCCATACTGCGCTGCCGTCTCGGCCGCACGGGCTGAGTCCGGCTCGACCGCGGCCACAAGCGCAACTCCCTGAGCTGCCGACTCCAGTTCGCGATAGACGCGCAGATGGTTTCGGCCGAACGCGCCTGCTCCCGCGACGGCCACTCGCACAACCGCTTCGTCCGCTATTTCGCGTCCTCTTTCTCCTCGGCTGCGACTGACCCTGCACCCTTTCCTTCGACAGCCGTCAGGCAGCGGCCATAGAGCTCCAGCAGGTGATTCACATGTTCTTCCGGCTTGGCAGCCGCACCTCCACTAAATCCTGTCGACGGCGTTGCCGCCCTGCCGATGCCCACGGTGCCAGCCACAAACTTCATCAGATCGAGTGCGATATCTTCATTCCGCCGGGCCCCGAGGCCCGCGCCCTGCAATGTGTCCATAAAGAAAGTTCTCCGAAGAGAGATGCTAGCAGATTGAGGCTCTTTGTCTCACCCGCGGGCCACTCTCGCGCTCTCCGCGATAGTCTTGAAAGGTATGCGCACCGCTTATATCGGCCTGGGCGCCAATCTCCCCGGCCCCGCCGGATCGCCGGATGCCACGGTGGCCGCCGCAGTTGAGCGCATCGCTTCGCTCGGCCGCATCGTAGCCCGCTCCTCCCTCTATTCCACCGCGCCCGTTGGCTTTCAGGACCAGCCCCGTTTTCTGAACGCGGTAATAGGCATCGAAACTTCCCTCAACCCGCGTGAACTCCTTTCCTCCCTGCTGGACATCGAACGCGAATTCGGCCGCGACCGCTCCGCCGGAATCGCCAACGGGCCGCGCACCCTCGATCTCGATATTCTCCTGTTCGGCGACCTGGTGATCAGCGAACCCGATCTCAACATCCCGCATCCACGTCTTCAAGAGAGAGCCTTTGTTCTCGTCCCGCTCAACGAGATCGCCCCGCAGGCGCGCGATCCCCGCTCCGGCGCCTGCGTGTCACAATTAGTCGAAAGCCTGTTCCATCATCCCCAAGGCGAAAATCATGGCCCGCAGGGCGAAGATCACGGTGTGGTGCAAGTCGAAAGCGATCATTGGCGCGCTGGCCCTGCAGGCCCTGCTGCCGGCGCCGATCACCCTGTTCGCCCAGGCAACGATCCCCATCACCGTTGAAGACGCCGCCGGCGAAGCTTTGAGCGGCGCCACGGTGACTGACTTGACCGGCAAGACAGTGGCGCGAACCGACTCATCCGGCCACGCGGCCGTTCCTTGCCTCGCCCCGTGCAAAGTTCAAGTGGCAGCTCCGGGATTCGCCGCCCAAACCATTACGCTCGCCGCCGCGGCCACGATTCAACTTGAACCCTCTGCGAACGCCGAACAGATCACCGTCACCGCTTATCGCGCGCCTCTCGGCGAACTCGAAAGCCCTGCCACCACGCGGACCTTGAGCGAGCGAGCGCTTCAATCCTCCTCCGCCGTCACCCTCGACGGCCAGTTGCGGCAACTCCCGGGCGTCGAACTCTTCCGCCGTTCCAGCTCTCTTGTGGCAAATCCCACCTCCCAGGGAATCAGCCTTCGCGGCCTGGGCTCCACATCCGCCAGCCGCACCCTGGTCACGGAAGACGATGTTCCCCTCAACGATCCCCTAGGCGGATGGATTCACTGGCAGGAGCAGCCGGAACTCGCTATCCATAGCATCGAGCTAGTCCGCGGCGGCGCGGCCCTCTACGGGTCAAGCGCCATCGGCGGCGTGGTCAACATCCTTCCCGAACGCCCTTCATCCAACAATCTCGAGTTGCGGAGCACCTACGGAGGCGAAGCAACCTTCGATAACAGCCTGCTTGGGCAAGCCACCCGCGGACCCTGGGCAGTGCTCGCCGCGGGTGGCCTGATTGGAACCGACGGGTATATTCAGGAGGCCCCCTACCAGCGTGGGCCGGTCGACGTCGCCAGCACCGTGCACAGCCAGAACGCGCTCCTGCTTGGCGACTACGATCGCCATCAGCTCCGCGTATTCGCGCGCGGCAGCGGCTTCGATGAATCCCGCCACAATGGCACGCCCTACCAGTTCAACGCCACTCGGCTGTTTCGCTACGCCACCGGCGCCGATTGGCAAAATGCCCAAAACGGCGCGCTGGCTTTGCGGCTCTATGGGTCGGACGAACGCTACCGGCAGACCTTTTCGAGCATTTCAAATCTGGCCACCGCAGCCGACCCGGCCTGCGCCTATCGCTGCGGCGAAGTCCCTACCAAGTTCTCCTTCGTCCCAGACAATGAACTGGGCGCTGCTGTTCATTGGAGCCAACCGCTCGGCCCGGGGCTCTTGCTCGTCGCCGGGAGCGACGTTCACGACGCGCGTGTGTGGGATCTTGAACAAAGTTTTCTCGGCAACGGATCGCTCACGAATCTCGACGACCATCAGCGCGATTCGGGCCTCTACGCTCAAGCCATGTGGACGCGTGACGCGTGGACTTTGACCGCTTCCGGCCGCATGGACTGGTTCCAGAACTTCGACGTCCGGCAACTCAAGTGGAATGGCTCAGAGTGGACACCCTCCTCGACCCCGCCGCTGCCGGTCCAAAGGCAGGAAAATATCTTCGATCCGCGCATGGGCATCTCGCGTAAGGTCGCCGATCACTGGGCGCTTTCAGCATCAGGCTTTCGCGCCTTTCGCGCGCCCACTCCCAACGAGCTGTACCGCTCCACGCAGGTCGGCAACCAGCTAACACTGGCCAACAGCGCATTGCTCAGCGAACGCGCCACCGGCTGGGAGGCCGGACTCGCCTCGCAGTCAAGGTGGGGCGTCATTCGCTCCAGCTATTTCTTGACTCAAGTCAATCGCCCCATCACCGCGCTCACCATCAACCCCACTTCATCGCCTATCCTGCTCCAGCGCGAGAACCTCGGCCAGATCGAGAGCCGCGGTGTTTCTCTTGATTTTGGATTAGCACCTGCAACCTGGCTGGGCCTCGACGGCGGCTATCAATACGCGCACGCCACCGTCTCCCGCGGCAGCCAGGATTACGGCAAGTGGATTCCCGAAGTCGCGCGCAACATGGCCACGCTCAACTTGCACGCCCACAAGTCCTCGCTGGGCACTCTCAATCTGCAGAGCCGGCTCAGCGGCCGCATGTTTGACGACGACGCTAACGCCTACCTGCTGCACAGCTACTTCCGACTCGATGCCTACGCGTCGCACGACTTCCAAAATCGATTTGAAATCTTCGCCGCGGGAGAGAATCTCCTCGATCGCTCCATCGAAGTTTCAAAGACCCCCACAACCACACTCGGCCAGCCTCGGGTCGCGCGCATAGGGATTGAATTGCGACTGAACCAGCGTGAGAGCAACTGACCTCAAAGCGAAGCGGAAATACTGTGCAACACGCGTCCTGATTTTTGTTGCGGCGATCGCGCAAAAATATATGTCCCAAAGTTTTGGCATCTGCGCGCAACCTGTTCATGAGCGTTGTGTTTCTTGAAGTGTGAGTGGAGGCAGCAGCACAAGGCCGCCGTCACCGAAGGAGAAACATCATGAAGATCACGACGATTGCTCTCGCAGCCATACTCGCTGCCCCCGCTCTGATGTCTGCGCAAACCCCCACCCCCGGCAAGAACGATTGGAACATCAACCAGCGCAAGGTCGATCAACAGAAGCGCATCGCCAACGGCGTGGCCGACGGCAAACTGAAACCCGGCCAGACCGCGCGCCTCGAACATCAGGAGCAGGGCATCAACCGTGAAGAGCGGGGCATGCGCGCACAAGACAACGGCCACCTCACCAAGCAGGATCGCCGCACGATTCATCAGCAGCAGAACCAGGAATCGCGTCGCATCTATCGCGACAAGCACTGAACTCCGCACAAGCCGATTCGATTGCGACAATGATGTCCCGGTTCCTCATCGAGGGGCCGGGACATTCTTTCTCAAAAGCCGCGCCGATCGCAGCCTATAAAATCCTCTGGTGAGCCTCGAACTTCAGATCATGGCGGAAACAGCTGCCGGCGGCCGCCGCGCCCAGCTTCATCTACCGCACCGCACCATCCAGACGCCGGTCTTCATGCCCGTTGGAACAGCCGGCACCGTCAAGGCCGTTCCGCAGGACACGCTTGAATCGCTCGGCGCGGAGATCATACTCGGCAACACGTACCATCTTTACCTTCGCCCCGGCCACGAGCCCATCCGGCGCATGGGTGGACTGCATCGCTTCATCAGCTGGCCCCGCGCCCTGCTCACCGACTCAGGCGGATTCCAGGTCTTTTCGCTCAGCCAGCTTCGCAAGGTCAGCGACGAGGGCGTGCGCTTCCGTTCCCACCTTGACGGAAGCTCACATTTTTTTACTCCTGAACACTCCATGGATGTGCAGACCGCGCTCGGCGCCGATATCGCCATGGCCTTCGACGAGTGCACCGAGTATCCTGCCGATCGCAGCCGGGCCGAAGAAAGCCTGCGCCTGACCATGGCGTGGGCCAAGCGCTCGCTCACTCACTTCCACGCCCATCGCGCTGAGGTTCCGTGGAGCCAAGAGAAGCCCCGCTGCATGCAATGCCTCTTCGGTATAGTGCAAGGCGGCATGTACAGCGACCTGCGCCGCCAATGCGCCGAGCGCCTGGTTGAAATGAACTTCGACGGCTACGCTATCGGCGGCTTAAGCGTAGGCGAGCCCCGCGAGCTGACCCTCGAGATGATCGCCGAAGTGTTGCCGCTGCTGCCCAAAGACAAGCCCCGCTACGTGATGGGCGTCGGCTATCCCGACGAGATTGAGCAATACGCGCGCTTGGGCGCCGATATGATGGATTGCGTGCTTCCCACGCGCGCCGCGCGGCATGGGCTGCTTTTCACCAGCGAGGGCCGCCTCAATATCAAGAACAGGAGATATGCCGAAGACCAGAACCCGCCCGATCCGGCGTGCAGCTGCCCTGTCTGCCGCCGCTATTCCCGCGCGTATCTCCGTCACCTGATGCAATGCGGAGAAGCGCTCTCCGGGACCCTCAACACCATCCACAACCTCGCCTACTACCTCGGAATCATGCAACGGGTACGGGACTCTCTTCATCCCCAGCCAGCAAGCGGTCCCTCGTCCCTCGTCCCTTAGTCCCTTAGTCCCTGCACTTATCACATGGCCCCGCCCAGCAGCAGTTTCAGCGCCTGCACGTACTCGGCAAGCGCTACGCGGCCCGTCTCCGTCATGCGGTAAATCGTCTGCGGCTTGCGCTGCACGAACTTCTTTTCGACCGCCACGTATCCGGCTTCTTCGAGCTTCATCAGCTGCGCGCCCAGGTTGCCGTCCGTCGATCCGGTCTTGGCCCGCAGCCAGGTAAACTCCGCCTCTTCCACCCCAGCCAACAATGAGAGCAGCGCCAGGCGAAGCTTGCCGTGAATCACGGGATTCAGCTCCGGGAGCTCAGGCATTTGCTGCTCCCCGCTGCCTGCGCCGCACGTCAAGAATCATCGCGTAGATGCCGAAGAGGATCTGGCCGAAGAACGTTGCCGAAAGGAACGCGACGGTGACCACTGTCTCCGAGCCGAAGCACGCGGCAACCGAGGCGGCCAGCCACACCGCAGCGCAGGCAAACTGCATCTTCCATCGCAACATAATGGCCGATGTCGCGTGGGCTGTGCCCAGCATCGCTCCGATAATCGCCATGAACACATGCGCGTCGTATCGGCCGCTTGCGCCGAGGCAGACCAGCACGATAAAGAGCGATACACCCATCGCCGACCAGACCGCGCCGATCGCTCTGCCTAAAGTCGTTTCCGGATGTCCGCTGCTGGTGCGAGCCGCCATTACCGCAGTCAATACCCCCGCAGCCACCATGGTCACCGGCCACGCAAAATTGCTGTGCCCCAGGGTGGCCCACGCCGTGGCGACGTAGTAAGCCACCCCCCAAAGCAGAAAGCTCCATCCCCAGCTCTCCGTCTTGCGCCGCCCCTCCGCCATCATGCTTTCAATCAACTTCAGCCTATCCCTCAGCTCTGCCTGTTCTGTGTTTTCCATCACCTTTCCTCCTCCGGGAGCTGCCTGCCTCTCGCAGCGGATCCCTAATGAAGAGTACTCTATTAAATAGAGTACTCCCTGTCAAGAGGAATTTTGGGCCTGGCGAAAGACTTTCACAAGTGGCTTTGAGACGGCCGCGTTTTTTGCTGGGAACGACTCCTGGTCGGGGTCGTAAATGCGATCAACAAAAGCAACGGCTGCAGCCCTTGGTGAAGCTGCTGACAAAGCAGCCGAACCGGGATTTCAGAGGAAAGGAAAGAAGATGGAAAAGAGGGTTCCATGGCGCGTGGGGTGGGTTCTGGTGCGGAGGCTGATCCGGCCGTTATGTTTGTGCACGAGACCCTGGCTGACCCATAGACCGAGGCCGACACCGGTGCTTTCCTTCGTTGAAACGAATGGTTCGAACAACTGAGCGCGCAGCTCAGGGGGAATACCGGCGCCCGTGTCTGCTATGAGGACACGGATGCCGCGGATGACGGGCTCAGTCCAACTTCGGGCGGCACGAACACGCACCTGAATGAGCCCCTTCTCTCCAGTGGCATCCAGCGCATTCCCGACGAGATTGGCGAAGACCTGGCGCAGCTCACTGCTGAAACAGCGGAGCTTCTCCTGGGTGCGATATTGCTTTTGGAGGCGGATCGAAGCGGAGCGAAAGCGGGGTGCGTACATGGCCAGGACCGAATCCATAATCTCGCCGAGGTCCGCATCAGAGGGAGCAGTCGATTGCTTGTGAAATCGCAGCGTCTGCGTAACGTATTGGCCTACGCGGGCCAGTTCTAAGTCCGCCGACTCGAGCAGACTCCTGGTGCTCTCGCTCAGTTCCTCGTCCTTCAGCGCGAGATAGATAGTATTGACGACTGCGTTGAGAGGATTATTGATTTCATGCGCCATACTCGCGGCGAGGCGGCCGGCAGTGGCGAGTTTCTCCGATCGGCGGATAGCCTCCTCGGCCAGTTTCTGGTCGTGGACGTCGGTGCTGCTGCCCAGCCACCGCTGGACCCTGCCCGTCTCATCGCGAACCGGAACGGCGCGCGCGAGGAAGTACCGATAGGTTCCGTCGTGCCGGCGCAGACGGTATTCGTTGAGGTAAATCTCTCCAGTTTCCAGGCTTCTCTTCCACTTCTCGATAGTTCCGGCTCTATCGTCAGGATGAACAGCTTCGAATGCGTTGGTGCGGAGCCATTGTGTGGGCTGACCTACATAGTCCAGCAGGCGCTGATTGCAATAGACGTAGTCGCCTTCTCCGTCTCGCATCCAGACAAACTCCGGCAGGCTCTCTGCCAGGACGCGGAAACGTTCCTCACGCTCTCGAAGCTCGCGCTCTGCCCGCTTCTGTTCGCTGAGATCGAGCACAAAACCGATGTATTCGTCCTGGGACCCCTCCAAGAGCGCATAGCCGCATAAAATGGGCACGCGATTGCCATCCTTGCGGATGTATTCCTTCTGGTAAGGCGTGCAACTCCCGCGCTCGGCCGCCTCCCGGATGTGGGCGATATCCAGGTCGGCGTATTCGGGAGGCGTCATCGCGTCCCAGCGCACCAGGCCGGCTTCCTGATCTGCGCGGGTGTAGCCCGTCATTCTCAGCAGCTCATCGTTGCTTTCGCGAAACGCCCCGAACCTGTCCGGGATGCCGATTCCCATCAGGTCCGACTCGAAGAGCTTGCGGAACCGCGACTCACTGGCCCGCAGGGCTATCTCTGTCTGTCTTTGCTCTGTGACATCCCGGAAGTAAACGGAAAGACCATGTTGCGACGGGTAGGAGTGACATTCGAGCCAGGCATTCAGCGGTTCGGGGTAGAACGCGGTGACGTGGCCCGGCTTTCGGGTTTCGACCGCGCGGCGAAATTCGCGGCCGAACTCGCTGTCGACAGCATGAGGGAACGATTCCCACAAAGATCTTCCCAGCAGATCTTCGGGGCGAACCCCAATCATTCGCGCCCCTTGAGCGTTGATATAGGTGTAGCGCCATTGCTTGTCCAGCACCACAAGCCCATCGGTCGTGCTTTCGAGAACGTTCTTGAGACTGGCGGCCGTAGCATCGCGCTCGCGCTCTGCCGCTAACCTGGCGGTGACGTCGTGGCAGAGGATAAGAGCCCCATCGATTGCGCTTCCCGGACCACGAACTGGACTGTAGCTGCAAGTCCAGTACACGTCGCACAGAGAGCCCTGGCGCAGGATGGGGACGAGTACGTTTTCGAAATAGAACTTCTTACCGTGCTCCATCACTGCCTCAAACTGAGGACCAATGATGTGCCAGGCCTCCGGCCAGCAATCCCTTGCCGGTTTACCCAGAGCCTGAGGATGCCTCTCCGTCATCAATGGCAGATAAGCGTCGTTGTAGAAGACTGCCATCTCCGGTCCCCACAAGAGGACCGCGGGAAACTGCATTTCGAGCATCAAGTTCAGAGCCCGGAGAAGGGTCTCGGACCAGCCTGAGATCGGGCCCACAGGCGAGGTTCCCCATGCGAACCGACGGATGCGGTCGGCCATCTCTCCCTCGACAGAAATTCGTCTCTCGTCGAGGACCGACGGACGGTCATGAACCTGAACTTTCTCAGTTCGTTCGTTGGGCATAGACCTCTTCCTATCTAACCCAGTCGCGCGATGGAGTTCATTCTGAGTCAGCTGTGATTATGGGAAGGGGCTCCCGCGATGGCGAGCAGGGAAATTGTTTCCTCAGCGACTTGTATTGTAACGAGTTGGCAGCCCCGAGGGTCAAGTGAATTGATGATTCTGGCGTCTGCGTCTCCTGACACACTTAGCAGTTGGATGAGCCGATGAGGAAAGCGGAGCCCGGATTTGATGATGGTTCGCAGTTCCGACGCCGGGCGATCTGCCCTATGCGCAGACTGTTCCAGGAATGGACGCCGTACGAACAGCATGAAAAGACGGCGAATGAGCCTCGATTTCACTTGCCAAGTCCCTCAATCTCTGACTCCTGGTCTCTGATGTCTGATCCCTGATGTCTGATCAATCGAACACCACCGTTTTATTTCCGTAGCACAGAATCCTTCGGTCCAGGTGCCAGCGCACCGCCCGCGACAGCACCATCCGTTCCAGGTCGCGCCCTTTCGCCACCAGGTCCTCCACCTGGTCGCGATGCGAGATCCGCGCCACGTCCTGCTCGATGATCGGTCCGTCGTCCAGCACCTCGGTTACATAATGGCTGGTGGCTCCGATCAGCTTCACGCCCCGCGCATGCGCCGCGTGATAGGGCCGCGCCCCGGTGAACGCGGGCAGGAACGAGTGATGCACATTGATGATCCCGGCTGGATAACGCGCCACAAACCCGGGTGAAAGAATCTGCATGTAACGGGCCAGCACCACCAGTTCCACCTGGTGCCGCGCCAGCAATTCAAGCTCCCGCTGCTCAGCCTCAGCCCGCGTCGAGGCCGTCACCGGCACATGCTCGAAAGCAATCCCATAAAACGCCGCCAGCCGCTCGACCTCGCTGTGATTCGATACAATCACCGGGATCTCGCAGTCCAGCTCCCCGGTCCGCCAGCGATGCAGCAGGTCAGCCATGCAATGCAGATACTGCGAACAGAACAGGGCCACCCGCGGCCGGCTCGCGCTGGCCGTCAGCTTCCACCGCATCCCTAGCTCAGAAGCCAGCGGCTCAAAGGCACGCTTGAATCCCTCCAGGTCGAATCCGTCCCGGCCCCTGCCCTCTGCAGCAGGCCCCTCAAGACCCCATTCGACCCGCATGAAAAACAGTCCCAGGTCGTGGTCCTGGTGCTGGTCGGCATGCAGAATATTCGCGCCCCGCTCGTAAAGCAGCCCCGAAACGCGTGCCACCAGGCCCTTCCGGTCAGGGCAATCGATCAGTAAAACAGCTGTGTCTTTCATCCTCATCCAGCTTACAGCCCCAAGAACACGCACCATGTCTTCCGGCCGACTGTGACTGTGAATCGGCTCCACTCGAGGGATGCGCAGTCGCATCGCCCGCCCTCTGGCTCCGCCACGCCTGAGGCGCAAGAGGGCGTTGTGGCCACCCCGTAAGGCACTCAGGATTACGCCGCCGTGCTGCCCCGCACCTCGCGCGGCACACTGAGTTGCTGGCGCAGACTGCCGGCCAGGTCGGCGACCCGACGCAATTTGTCAGCCAAGGGTGGTGGCACCTCGCCTCCGCTTAGCGCCAGCTGCGAGTTCAACAGCAAACCCGCGACGGTCGACTTAAGGTCCGACTCGATAGCTTCCGCAGCGGCGCGCCGGGCCAGCAACTGCTCCCGTTCGCGGCGATGCAGGCCGGCACGAATCTCCCTCACCAGACGCGCGGCACCGGAGAGCGCAAAGCTGATCTGCAGCGGAATGGCCAGGCCCGCATGGCCCCAGATTGCCTCGGCTGCGGACGGATCGCATTCGGCAATGGTGTCGTCCAACACGATCAAGTCGAACCGGCGCCGCCGCAAGGCCGTCAGCGCGCTCCTTCGCCCGTCCGCGACTTCCACTTCCATTCCCAGTTGTGCAGCCACTACATCGGCGCAATTGCGGGCTCCTTCAATTCCGGTCACCATCAGTACGCTCATCGTCGAACTCCTCTTAAGTGGCCCCTGGCCAGTAGGTAGATTGTTTTTCAGCCGGAACCGGAAGCTGTTGGCTTTCAGCTCTCAGCTTTTGTTCTTGACTCTTGCTCTTTGCTTCGAGCTCTCGGCGCAGTCCCATTGTTTGAATCTCGGCAATTGCCTTCATCTCGCCCAAGCCCCAGGGCGCAACCCAAGCGCAACCTCGCGGGAAGGGGCTGGAAGCTGAAAGCCGAAAGCTGTCTTTACTCTTCCCGCAGGGGGTCCACGATGCCGTACTCCTTGAGCTTCCGGTAAAGAGTTGTCTTGCCGATTCCGAGCATCTTGGCAGCCTGCAGCTTGTCGCCATTGAGGATGCGGATCGCAGACAGAATCGCGTCCTTCTCCAGATCAGCCAGAGTCTTTACCTCGGGAGCGCCGACGGCCTCCGGCGTCTCCGCTGACGCCGCTGCCGCCCGCCGCGCCTCGAGGCCCTGGTTCTGCAGCTGCGTGGGCAGATCGCCCAGCTGCAACAACGGCCCGGAACACATCGTGCAAGCCCGCTCCACGGAGTTCTCGAGCTCCCGCACGTTGCCCGGCCAGTCATAGCGCATCATGGTGCGCAGAGCTTCGTCGCTCAGCGTGAATTTCCGTCCGCGCTCACGGCTGATGCGATCAAGGAAGTGTGCAGCCAAGAGCGGAATGTCTTCGCGCCGGTCGCGCAGCGAGGGCAGCCGCAGGTTCACTACGTTCAGCCGATAGAACAGGTCCTTGCGGAAGCTCCCCTTCTCGACCATCGTGGCCAGGTCCCGGTTGGTCGCGGCCACAATCCGCGCTTTGATCGGAATGCGGTGCGTGGCTCCCACCGGGCGGACCTCTTTTTCCTGCAGCGCCCGAAGAAGCTTAGCCTGCAGGTCCAGGGAAAGCTCGCCGATCTCATCCAGAAAAACCGTCCCGCCCTCGGCCGAGACCAGGAGGCCGTCCTTGGACCGGTTGGCCCCGGTGAAGGCGCCCTTCACATAGCCGAACAGCTCGCTCTCGATCAGCGTCGGCACCAGCGACCCGCAGTCGACGGGCAGAAAAGGCTTCTGCGAGTTGGGCCCGTAGGCGTGAATGGTCCGCGCCACCAGTTCCTTGCCGGTTCCGCTCTCGCCAAGAATCAGCACCGGATGCGTGCTCTGCGCCACTTTCGAGAGGATGCGGTAGAGCTTCTCCATCTCACCCGACCGGCCGATCATCGCGCCCAGCCCCTGTGACAGCCGCAGCCGCTCGCGCAACTGCCGGTTCGCCGTGTCGGTCAGGTGATTCTGGGCCGCGCGATCGAGCACGGTGGACAGCTCATCCATCGCGAAGGGCTTGGTCAGGTAGTCCGAAGCGCCGCAGCGCATCGCCTCGACTGCCGCGTTCACCGATCCCGAAGCGGTCATCGCGATCACCGATGTCTCCGGATAGAGGAGCTTGACTTCGGAGACCAGTTCCAGCCCCTGGCTCACTCCAGCCGGCAGGTTGACCAGCAGTATGTCGGCTGCACGGCCCCGCAGCAGGCTCCGCGCCTGCGCCAGGTCGGCCGTGCTCTCGACCGCGTAGCCAAGGCTCGACGCGATCTCCGCGCAGGCGGACCGCATAGCCGCATCCGCGTCGACAACCAGCAGGTGCAGCCGCACCGCCGGTTCCCCGAGTTGAGGGATAAAATCCATCGCCCTTGTGTGGTGAAAGACTGTTTCCAGCATTGTATCCGCCTCGCGTGCTCTTGGTTCGATTCCGTTGCCATGGCGCTTTGGCGCCGCGTCAATTCCGCTTCATTCCAAATTCAGACTCTGCCGGTCGGGCATTTTGAGATCCGGCTTGCAGCCGCGGCGGCCAGACCGGCTTCATTCAGCCCCGTTCAGGCAGTTCTGACCGGCAGTTCGATCTCGAAGCGGGCTCCAACTCGCCCCGCCCTCGTCTCCTTCGCGGGCGAGTCTCCGCTCACACTTCGGTTCGAGGCCGTGATCCGTCCCCCTGCCGCCTCGACAAGCGAGCGCGAGATGGCCAGCCCCAGTCCGCGGTGCCTGGAAGGCCATTCCCCGGCTGCGGCAAAAGTTTTCGCGTGCAGGGTGAAGCCCGACTCGAATATCGATTCGAGAGCCTCCTCTGCGATGCCCGGCCCGGTGTCTTCGATGGCCAGACGCAGCGCCTCGACTGTACCTCCCTGTGCGGGCAGTTCGCTCAGCCCGATAAAGATCCGGCCGCCGGAAGGCATGGCCTCAGCCGCGTTCTTCACCATGTTGACCAGCACCCGGGTCAGATCCTCGGCTGTCATCCGCACGGCACATGCTCCGCCCACTGCGTCCACGGTCACCGCAATCCCCGGCCCGGCCATTGCAGCAAGCAGATGACGACTGGCCAGCAACTCTGCGGCGAGGTTACGGATCGGCGCCGATGGCATTGTCTCCCAGCCCCGGCTCCGTTCGCCGTTTCGGTTGATGCTCCACGCCGCCGATCCGCCACGAAGTGGATCAGGCTTCGGACCGCTGCCCGGGTTCGGACCGCGGCTCGGTTTCAAACCGCCGTCTGCGAGCGATCCCGTTTCGCCGCCCGGGTCCGACCCGAGCGTCAGGTGAGCCGCTGATCCTTTGCGAAGCCCGCTTAACGTATCCAGCGCCACCAGCTTTTCCACCAGGCTGCGGCTGGCGGCAGCCACCAGCCGCAGCTCGTTTCCGTAGTGCGAGAACGGTGGAGCGAGCACTCCCGGTTCCTCCAGGAGATCGCAGTAAAGCCCCAGTGCCGTCACCATGTTCCTGGCGTCATGCGCCACATCCGCCACGCTCTCTACCGAGCGGCTCACAGCGGCCAGCGTCTCCACAACCGCCTCGACACGCCTACGTTCCGTTCCGCCTTTTCCCGTCAGTTCCGCCGTCGACTGCATAACCTTCCCTTTCCTTCCGGTCATTGACCCGTCGTCCAGGCAAACCAAGCCCGTTGGCTTCGTCTCTGTCGCGCGGCGGAGCCAACCACTGCTTCCGATCGCCGTTTCCCGCGCTCATTTTCCTGCTTGGACTGTCCTCTTCTAATACACGCCGTGTGCCAAACCAGGACACTTTTCCTAAGTTCCTGATAAGGGAAGAGATGACTGTCTCAAGACCGGACCGATCGATCCGGCCCCCCATGCTTTCGTTCCCAAAATGAAACTCGCATTCAGGGCCCAACGCAGCTTATCCATTGTGTTTTGTGACCCTTATGAGAGACTTCCCGTTTTAGAACTCTTCCGCCGCACTTCCCGCTCCGGGAACACCCTGTTTCCTTTGCCGGTTCCGGCCCTCAACGGCCCGACAAACCCATAACGGAACGGGTGACTCCCCCAAAAGCTCACCTGGTCTGCTTCCCGTACAATCCCCCTATGCAAGTTCCAGTCAAATTCTTCCGGCCGGGTGGCCGCGCCCCGTCCCAACTTCGCCCGCTCTCGCTCACTCCCGGCTTCGTCCAGACCGCCGAGGGCTCGGTGCTGGTGGCTTGCGGCAACACCCGCGTCCTGACCAACGCCACCATTGAACCCGGCGTTCCCGGATGGCTGCGCAACTCCGGCCGTGGCTGGGTGACCGCCGAGTATGCCATGCTGCCCCGATCCACTGTCACCCGGACCCCGCGGGAGAGTGAACGCGGCAAGATCGGGGGGCGCACTCACGAGATTCAGCGCCTCATCGGCCGGAGCCTACGCTCGGTTGTGGACATGACCGCATTAGGGGAGCGTACCGTCATTCTCGACTGCGACGTGATCCAGGCCGACGGCGGAACGCGCACCGCCGCCATCACCGGCGCCGCCGTAGCCCTCGCCCTGGCCCTCAACTCCCTGGTCAAAGCAGGAACCCTCAAGCAATCCCCGCTTCGCCAGCTGGTTGCCGCCACCTCGGTCGGCATCGTGGCCGGCACGCCTTTGCTCGACCTCTGCTACGAAGAGGACTCGCAGGCGGACGTCGATATGAATGTGGTCATGACCGCGGACGGGGGCCTGATCGAAACCCAGGCTACAGCGGAGAAGGGGTCTTTTTCGCGTACCGGACTGGATGCTCTGATCGATCTGGCTGAGACCGGTCTCAAGGAAATCTTCGCCGCTCAGCGCGCCGTACTGGGACTTTGACCGGAAACGAATAAATTCTGCCATGACCTGATTTGCACGCATCCTCTGGCCGCCGGGGAGAATCCCTTTGTCGGGATGGCGGTCTTCGCAGCACACCCAGCAGCATCGCCAAGGTCAGGAGCAGCTCTCATGCCAGCAAGGAAGCCAGTTAATCACGACGCTTCAATCCGGGGACACCTGCTCAGCCTGCTCACCGGCTCCAATGCCCACGCCGATTTCGAGTCCGCGATCAAGGGACTACCCGCCGAGCTCCGGGGCAAGACACCCCAGGGCGCCGGCCACTCACCCTGGCAGCTGCTCGAACACCTCCGCATCGCCCAATGGGACATCCTCGAGTTCTCCCGCGACCCCTCTCACAAGTCGCCCGAGTGGCCTACCGGCTACTGGCCCGTCACGCCCGCGCCGCCCGACGAGAAGGCCTGGGACAAATCCGTCCGAGACTTCCGCAAAGACCTCAAGGCCTTCTGCAATCTCGTCTCAGACGACAAAACAGACCTCTTCGCGAAGATTCCCCACGGCGACGGACAAACGATTCTCCGCGAAGCCCTGCTCATCGCCGACCACAACGCCTACCACATCGGCCAGCTTGTTCTGGTCAGAAAGCTGCTTGGCGCCTGGAAGTGACACAGGGATCAGGAGATCAGGGATCTGGGGGTCAGGCCGACCGCAGTCGGGAACGATTAGGATTCCGGCGGACGCAACCGCATTGCGCGGCTCTGTTATTCCTGCGCCCATCCCACCCTTTGTGTTCCCGGCCACACTTTTTCCTTGCCAGTCTCTGCTACCATAAGTTTGATCGCGGCTCCCGCAATCAGGCCTATTTCTCGCGTACAGAACAGCAGGAGCCACCGAAAAGGAGAATCTTTATGCCTCTGGTATCAATGCGACAGCTCCTCGATGAGGCTGCCAAGGGTGGTTACGGCGTGGGCGCGTTCAACGTCAACGACATGGAACAGATTCAGGCCATCATGATGGCCGCCAAACAGACCAAGTCACCGGTCATCGTCCAGGCGAGCCGCGGCGCCCGCCAGTTTGCCGAAGACCTTTACCTCTTTCGCCTCATTCAGGCAGCAGCCGAGCTCAACCCCGAGATTCCCATCGCCATGCACCAGGATCACGGCAACAGCTTTGAAACCTGCAAGAGCGCCATTGAGCTCGGCTACACGAGCGTCATGATGGACGGCTCGCTGAAGACTGACGGCAAGACCCCGTCGACGTTCGAAGAGAATGTGGAAGTGACCCGCAAGGTGGTCGATTTTGCGCATGAGCGCGGCGTAACCGTGGAAGGCGAGATCGGCGTACTCGGCGGCGTGGAAGACGGCCACGGAGCTGGCGGATCGGGACTGGATCACATCACCGACCCCGACCAGGCAGTCGAATTCGCCGAGCGCACCGGCGTGGACGCACTGGCCATCGCCATCGGCACCAGCCATGGCGCCTACAAGTTCACCAAGAAGCCGGACGGTTCGGTGCTCAAGATGGACGTGCTGATCGCCATCCACAAGCGCCTGCCCCACACCCACCTGGTGATGCACGGCAGTTCGTCCGTGCCCAAGGACCTGCAGGACATCATCAACCAGTATGGCGGCAAGCTGAAGCAGACCTGGGGCGTGCCGATCGAAGAGATCCAGCTTGGCATCCGCAACGGCGTCCGCAAGATCAACGTCGATACCGACAATCGCCTGGCCATCACCGGCGCCATCCGCAAGGTCTTCGCCGAAACGCCGGAGAAGTTCGATCCCCGCGACTACCTGAAGCCGGCGCGCGAGGCTATGGCGAAGGTGGTAGCGCAGCGCATGACCGAGTTTGGCCAGGCCGGCCACGCCGGCGACTACAAGCCCATTGCGATCACCGAGATTGCCAAGGGATACAAGGACGGCAGCCTTGATCCGCGTCCTTCGCTGGCGGCCAGGTAAGAAGCCAATTTGTTCGAGTCACACTTTGAGAGGCCATTCCGCTCATGCGGAATGGCCTTTTTTCGTACCTGAACACCTGCAGCCTGGCCGGCATTGCGTCGATTTCTTCTTTACCGGGCCGGCGACTGTCCAATGGGCGCGTAGATCACCTCGCAGGTCTGCTCGGAAAAACCAAAGTGGGCGGGCTGAAGGCCGCAGAAACGACGAATGGGCGCATAGCCATGGTCTGCGACGTATGCCTCGATGCCGTCCTGATCGTTCCTGGCCCATGCCGGTTTTTCTTTGACGATCTGATTGCGCCAGCTCACGTCGCCGTCGTAGCTTTCTCCAACCAGGACCAGATCGGGATGCTGTTGAAGGACTTCGGCTAAATGCGCATCCGAGTCGCCGCTGCAGCTCCACGACCAGTAAGTGGTCGGCTGGTTATAGTAGAGTTTCTGCGGCGCATAGGCCTGCACCCCGACCGAGTGATAGTTAAAGCCGGCCACCGTGCGAGCGCCGGAATCGGCAGCCAGGAAGCGGGCGGCGTCGAGGCTGCCATCGAAGGGATGGCCAAGGTCGTATAGGGCGGCGAAGCCGGTCCAGGCGATCTGTTCGATGAGAACGGCCACGAGAACGGTATAAAAGACCATGTCCAACCAGTGCGCCCTCTCCGGGGGAACGTGTCTCCACGAGAGCCAGAGCGCAACCACGACCGCGGTCCACACCAGGGCCGTGTGGTGCTCATTGAAGGGCAGCAGCTTTCCGCCCACGATGACCGCTAACAGGGGAAGCGACGCCGCGAGCGCACCGTTTCGAGCCTGCCAGGTGAGCAACATCGCATAGAAGGCCAGCGCCAGGAGATTGAAGCTCGAGACGGGAAAAAAGGCCAGCGAAGCCAGATGCAGAGCTCCTGCCAGTCTTCCGCCAGGCCGGGTTTCCCCTGCGCGGCGCTGGGCCAGGTTCCAGGCCATGTACTGGTAGCCCGGGGCTGGAGCAGAGGACGCCTCGCCGCGCTCCGTCGGCAGGCGTGCCGGGCAACCGGCAGTGACCCCGGTGATCGCTGCGAGGGCATGCGCGATCTTCGCGTTCGCAGCCAGCGCGCGCGCCTGGCCGACACTTACATCGGGAGCGGGCAGCGCTGTATAGACGGCGAACAGGCACATAGCGACGAGCAGCGCTCCGGCAGCCGCCAGCGTCCTCGCCGGAGGCCGATGATCGGCGCGGCACTGTAAGGCAACATAGAACGCTGCAAAACCAAGACCGAAGAAGACGGAGAGCAGCGACGTGTTGATGAGAAGCCCGATCAGCAAGGCCAACCGCACTGGCCTGCGTTTGCCCGGGTCCAGTTCCACGCAAATCGCGAATGCCAGCAGCGGAACGAGACTATAGCTTCGGGCGACGATTGGGGTCTGATAAGCCAATGCAAATGAGAACGGAAGTAAAAGGCGAACCGCGAGCGGAAACGGACTTGAGCGCAGTAATACGAATGCGGCCGCGCCGCCCGCGAGCACGGTCGCCCAGTGCATTGCGCCATAGGAAAAATGCAGACGGCAGAGAACCCAGAGCAGAAGATGCCAGAGCCCGGGTGTTCCCTCGTAGTGCAGCCTTTTGAACAGCAGGTCCGGCAGGCTGTTATCCCGCGCCAGCAGCCACGCCTGGGCTTCGTCGGTCCAGGCTTCGTGGTGGAGGCTGACCCACCCTGCGATTGCCAGGTAAAGACAGAGCGCAATTGCCTCCGCGCGCCGGAAGGCAGCTGCGCCGCGTGCAGCCAGGATCAACATCCGAACCGACTTTCTGAAGCACTTCGATTCTCGTCTCTGAAGCAAACTCGATGCAAGGCGGCCTTTTCATCAGGAAAAAGCCACCTCCGGCGAAGTGTCGATGTCAGCCGAGTGAAGCGGAAATGCTTTAGCGGTAAACTACTCCTTATTGCGGAACTTGAGCGGGTGCACCGAACCTTTAGGAACATGTACGGTGCGCTCGACCGTCTCCTTGGCGGCGATGGCGTGCGGAATCCCGAAGCGCATCGCGATCTCATCCAGCCGGTCCGAGTAAATGGCCCGCAGGTGCGTAAGCTCGGCCTTGAGATCAGCGCGATCCTCAGCCTGAAGGCTCTTCGAAGCTTCCCAGCGTGCGGCCAGGATAATTGAAAACCGCAGGCCCGCCATCTCCTCGGTCAATGCGGCCAGATCGGTGTCCTGTCTATCAAGGTCAAAGCGGCAATCGAGGACTGTTGAAGTGGTTTCAAGAGAAGCGACGGACATGATGTTTTCCTTCCCGGAGGCCTGAGGCTGGAAATCTCGGTGAAAAGATCAGCCGGGAAATTGCAGGCCTTGGGAACACCGGCCGCGAGGCCGGATTAGGGCACATTCTCCGCTGCTTTGTATTTCCAGTCTGCCGCCGCCGCCCGGGAATCGCTGTGAGCAAAATCACCAGGCTCCCCAGGCAGGGTCCTCTCGCAATCGCGAAAGGAAGCCGAAGCATTCTCCGCAATGTTGTGAAGAAGTCGAACGAGTCGAAGTTGGCGCGAGCGCCTCAATGGCGGTTCCTCGTCATTGAGGTGCGTAAACGGCGGCGACTTGATGCGGTCTCTACCGGCTGAAGCTTACATAAGCCCGCCCGGCATAAAGCCGAAACCCGCCGGCCGGATCAGCCACCACCTGCAAAGGCGTGGGCCGTTGGATGGCGGCATCGTTATCGGTGCTCACCGTAATAACGTCGTGAGCTCCCACGTCAGTCACCACCAGCTTGTTGCCCGCGACAAACCCGATGCCGTATATGCCGGCCGGCAAATCCTGCCCGCCGAGCTTGATTGGAACTTCCACGATAAAATACGCCTGGTATTTCGCCGCAATTCCCGTTGAGTATCCGCTGGTGTCGACCAGAGTCGCCAGCACATAGTGCCCGTCGGCAAACTTCACCCCGCCTGAGTTTCGCAGTTGCGTCGTCGCCGACTTCCCTGCATAGAACACGCTCGCGGGCAGCAGCTTCTGGGCTTCCGCGGCCTTCAGCACCGTGTCGCCGCCTTGTTGTGCCATCATCCGCGCCGGTGCAGCCATCACGATCACTGCCAGTGCCGCTGCCGCGGCAATTCCGCTCATCGCCTTCCAATTCATCGCCTTGATCTCCTTTGCTTGATAACGTTTGGAGTATATCTTATGCGTGCAATCGATCGCCGCCTCTTCGGGCGCAGCGGCAACTGCATCAATTCTCCAGGCTCAACACGTCATAGTAGTAGTTGATGAACAGCCGCTTCACCGGCTGAGGCATCTTCGGCAGCGGCGCAGTCTGTTCCACCGTCTTATCGCCGGTGATTGCCACCGAGCCCAGCCGGGCAATTTTGCCGTCGGCAAACTCCATATAGATCGGCACCGGCATCTTGAATGTGGGTGACACGCCGGACTGCGTCAGCTTGAAGTGCAGCGTCGATTTGTCTCCGTCCGGCGTTATCTGTCCCTCAAAGTGATACGTCGGGAGCTCGGTCCCGTACACATACTCGTTGAAGAACCAATCCATTTTGTTGTTACCGTCCAGGTTCATCCCGGGGCTCATGTGTTTTTCAACGATCGCCTTGAAATCCTCTGTCGATGCGGCCTGCAGCCAGTAGGTCTTGACGAAGTCGTGCATGGTCGCGATAAATCGCGCATCACCGTCGTTGCGGTCCCACATCATCATCTGCACCATGTGCAGAATAAATGCGCCTTTGGGATAAACCAGGTTCTGGTAAACGCTGAAGCCGGTCTTTTCGGTACTGAGCCGGAATCCCATGGTTACCGGTCCAACGTCGATGGGCCGGAAGCCATTCGAGTTTTTCTCGGTGATCAGCCTGCGCTGCTGCTTCCAGAACTCCAGATAGTCGTCGTGCTTGGGACGGGTGGCCATCAGGAAGATCGAAGCGGATTCCTGAGCGAACCCTTCGCTCATCCACTGGTCGCGATAACTGCGGAAACCCACTGTCTGTCCCCACCACTGGTGCGCCACCTCGTGCGCCGTAACCACCTTCCAGTACATGTCCTCGGGGCGCAGTCCCAGCTCGTGCTGCTGCGTCTGATCGAGAAACCCGCAGATGGGCAGATACACCAGCATGGGCCAACTCTGGCCGTAGTTGCATGCGAACTGCTGCGTCAGCGCGACCTTCGCAAACGGAGTGGGTCCGAAATAGTTGGTATAAATCTGCGCCGCCACCTCACCCTGGCTCAACTGCATCGGCAACATCCCGGTGGTGCTGAGGGTGCCGATGGCCGCAGTCGCCGGCTGCACGCTTCCGCCAATCTGAGGATTGGAGTTTACCGCCTCTGAAATGGCGTTGAACATATCGGGCGGCTGCGTATTCGCGTAGGCATCGAGGGTGAGGTTGTCGCCCAGTTTGCCCTGGACCGTCGCCTCCTTCATGGTGAACCTGCCCAGGTTGAACCCCACCACAGGCAGCGGCACATCGGTCTTCCACTCCGTTGTGGTGATCTTGCCTTCGCTGGTCTCATTTACCTTGGTTCCGGTGGCGATCAGCTCCAACCCTTTGGGAACATGAAACAGCATGTGATAGGTTGCATAGTCGCCCAGTCCCTGCGATGCGTTAGGGTACCAGCTCTCGCGCGCCACCGGATAATAGTTCGAGTTGCCTTCGTTCTGGACTACATCCTTGCCGCCGTAGGCAATGCGCAGCGTTACCGATTCGCCCTTCTTCATCGGCTTGGGCAGGACCACGCCGAAGTCCGCATCGTGGTCCTTGTCCTCCTGGACAAAATCCAGTTGCTCGCCCTTGTCGGTCTCCGCCTTGCTCACCTTCAACGTGGGATAGAGATTCAGCGGCGCCACGACCACGCCATCCTGCAATGCGACGATGTGAAGAGTCGAGATCCCGGTGAGAAAGCCACCCTTCTCGATGGTCACGTCAATGTCTTCGTGATCCATCTGGTAGGGCTTGTTGCGCAGGTCGTTAACCGCCGAGCCTCCGAGCGCGCCCGCGCCCAGGTTAAAGACCGTCAGATAGACCGGACCCCAGTCGTTGTAGCTCATCAATGAAACTTCCTCGGGCTCTACTTCGGGCGCTCCATGAGGATCGATGGTGAAAAATAAGTGAGCGTTCTTCCGGCCGTGAATCGCGGCCATAAAGAATCCTCCCTGCGTTGGGCTCAGCACGTCTTCAAGCAGCCGCAGGTCAAGGTTATAGAGCAGCTTGGTGCGCAGCAGGTTGCGCACTTCGATGGCCTCGCTGGTGAATGCGCGTTCGTTACCCGCATCCGTCGATGCCTCGTGCAGCTCCGCAGCCGTTCCATCGGTAAACCGCATCACAACCTGGTCGAAGTCCTCATCGAACTCTTCGTTGTGGTTCAAGATCGCCAGGTTGTGGCGTTCCTGCGCGTTCGGGGGAGTGAGGTGAAAGTGACCGTCGCCCTTGAAAACCGCGCCCGTAACCTTGCCGTTCACTTCGCCGTAGAAAGCGATGCTGCCACTGTGAAATGTAAACACGCCCGCATCGCGCTTCAGTACCAGGTCCTTGACAGCAACGGCTCCGCCGCCCGGCAGCAAGCCGCGCAGCTGCGCATACACGGGGTTGGCGTTGGCCGGCCGCTGCGCATGCAAACTTTGGAAGCAACCCGCGAAAGCGAATAAAATGACGAGACAAAAAACAGGTGTAGGCAGCCGCACAGAGCCCCCTTGGGATGAATATGCCTTTGGCTTCACTATAGCCCATGGGAAGCGATTGCGATGAACATGTCGATGTTGATGAATCAGGCCTTCACTCTACATTCAGCCCTCGTCCCGGACTATGGAATATAGAGATCGACATAGGCATTCACCGGCATCCGCTCCAGCCGGTCACGGTCCAGCGACGCGGCCAGAATCTGCTCTTGCCGCATATTATCGAATCGCCGGCCCAGGTTGGTCCTGAACTTCTCGAGCAAAAGCGGCAATCCCTCTTTGCGCCGGCGCCGGTGGCCAATCGGGAACTCGACTGTCTCCTGGATCACCGCGCCATCCTCCAATTCCACGCGCAGCGAGTTCGCAATCGACCGCTTATCCGGATCGTGATAGTCGCGTGTAAATTCCGGTTCTTCGACACAATCAATCAGACCGCGCACATGGTCGATGCGTTTTCCCCACACCGGATCAAGCGCCACCCCATCCTCGTAGTCCGCAGCAGTGAGCCGGCCAAACAGCAGCGGAATCGCAACCATATATTGCACACAGTGGTCGCGGTCAGCGGGATTTGCCAGCGGCCCCTTCTTGTCGATAATCCGCAAACAAGCTTCATGGGTGCGCAAGTGAATCGAACGAATCGCAGAAGCGTTCAGCCCGCGTCTGGCCAACCCGGCATGCACCGCCATCGCCGCTTCAACGGCCGTTTGCGCGTGGAACTCCGCCGGATAGCTGATTTTGAACAGCACGTTCTCCATCACATAAGACCCGTAAGGCCGCTGGAATCTGAACTCCTGCCCTCGAAATGAAACATCGTAGAAGCCCCACGTTCTGGCTGTCAGCGCCGACGGATATCCCATCTCGCCCGCCTTGGCCATGAGGGCGAGGCGCACCGCGCGGCTGGTTGCGTCGCCCGCCGCCCAGCTCTTGCGCGACCCTGTATTCGGCGCATGCCGATACGTGCGCAGGCTCTGCCCGTCCACCCAGGCCAGCGAAAGCGCGTTGATCGTCTGCTCGCGCGTGAGCCCCAGCAGTTCGCACACCACCGCGGTCGACGCCACCTTCACCAGCACCACGTGATCCAGGCCAACCTTGTTGAAGGAGTTCTCAAGAGCAATGCACCCCTGTATCTCGTGCGCCTTGATCATCGCAGTCAATATTTCGCGCATCTCCAAAGGTCTGCCGCGCGCAGCGCTTCGCGATAACCAATCCGCCGTCGCGAGAATCCCGCCGAGATTGTCGGAGGGATGTCCCCACTCGGCAGCCAGCCATGTGTCATTGAAGTCCAGCCAGCGAATCATGGCGCCAATGTTGAACGCGGCCTGCACCGGATCGAGCTGATAGCTTGTTCCCGGCACGCGCGCGCCGTTGGGCACTGTCGTGCCTGGCACTATCGGCCCCAGCAGGCGCGTGCACGCCGGATACTCGAGCGCCTCCAATCCGCACCCCAGCGTATCCAGCAGGCAATAATGCGCGGTCGAGTAAGCCAGTTCGCTGTCTATTTCATAGTTCAGCGCGTAATCGGCGATATCGGCAATGACCTGGTCGGGAGCGGGGCGTTCGTTGCTGACGTGCGAGGACAAATGGACTCCTTGATTTGAACTTCTTGATCGCAGCCGGAAGACGACAGCTCGCGAAGGCCGCCGATCTGAAGCTATCGACTGTTTTACGTTCGCTGCCCAATCGGCACAAACTCCAGATTCTCCGGCCCAGTATAGATGGCCGACGGGCGAATGATCTTGCCATCCTGACGCTGCTCGATGATGTGAGCGCACCAGCCGGCTGTCCGCGCCATCACGAAGATCGGGGTAAAGAGATCGATGGGAATGCCCATCAGATGGTAAGCCACGGCCGAATACCAGTCGAGGTTGGGGAACATGCCTTTGGCGTCGCGCATGGTGCTCTCGATGCGCTCGGCAATCGAAAAGAGCAGCCGTCCGTCGTCATCGACCGCGAGGCTGCGGGCGTGCTCTTTGATCACGTTGCTGCGCGGGTCGCTGATTGTATACACCGGATGGCCGAAGCCCATGACAACTTCGCGATTTTCAATGCGGCGGCGGATGTCGGCTTCCGCCTCATCGGGCGTGCGATAGCGTTTCTGGATGACCAGGGCCATTTCATTGGCTCCGCCGTGCTTGGGTCCCTTGAGCGCGCCAATGGCGCCGCAGATACACGAATAGATGTCCGAGCCGGTGCCGGCAATGACGCGCGCGGTGAAGGTAGACGCGTTGAATTCGTGCTCTGCGTAGAGCGTAAGCGAAACCTGCATGGCGTGCACCCACTCGGCACTTGGAGCGCGTCCGTGCAGAAGATGCAGAAAGTGCTCTGCGAGCGGCGCCGTGTCGGAGTCGACCGCGATACGCCTGCCGTTGCGCGCGTAATGATGCCAGTAGAGGAGCATGGATGCGTTTGAAGCCAGGATACCGTCGGCGATAGCGCGCGCGCCCGCTTCATTGTGATCGTCGGCCTCGGGCCGCACGCAGCCCAGCACCGAGACGCCGGTTCGCAGGACATCCATGGGATGCGCGTGTGCGGGCAGCTGCTCCAGGGCATGCTTCACCGGCTCAGGCAGAGAGCGTAGACCGAGCAGGCGTTTGTTGTAGGCGGCGAGCTCCGCGGCGGTGGGCAGCTTGCCATGGATCAGCAGATGCGCCACCTCGGCATACTCGCAGCGAGAAGCCAGGTCGGCGATATCGTAGCCGCGATAGTGCAGGTCATTGCCGCTCTGTCCCACGGTGCACACCGCGGTGTTGCCCGCGGGCGTGCCTGACAGCGCGACCGACTTCTTGGGTTTGAAGGCCGGCTGCGCTGGATTTTCATCTACATGGCTCATTGAGACCCCCTCATTGACAACCGGAAAACTGATCCGGAGAGTTTCAAATTATCGGATCGGCGTTCGACCTGTCTATCTGATCTCTTTGCCCTTCGCGAAGAGGTCATCGAGCTTCCGCTCATACGCGTGATAGTCCAAATATTTATATAAATCGGCCCGGGTTTGCATCATCCCCACCACGCTCTTCTGCGTTCCTTCGGCGCGAATGGTCTCATACACCTTCAGTGCCGCCGCATTCATGGCCCGGTAGGCAGCGCAGCAATAGAGAACGATGTCTACCCCTGCGGCGCACAGCTCGTCCCGCGTGTAAAGCGGAGTCTGCCCGAACTCCGTAATATTGGCCAGGATCGGTACGCCCACAGCCGCTTTGAATTTCGTGTACTGGCTCGCCTCAGTCACCGCCTCGGCAAAGATCATGTCCGCACCCGCGGCCACATAGGCCTGCGCGCGCTCGATTGCTGCCGCCAGACCTTCGCTGGCCAGCGAATCTGTCCGCGCCATGATCACAAAGTTCTCGTCCGGGCGCGCGTCGACCGCAGCTTTGATGCGGTCGACCATCTCTTCGGCAGGCACGAGTTCTTTGCCCGGCCTGTGTCCGCAGCGCTTGGCGCCGACCTGGTCTTCCATGTGCACCGCGGCAACGCCCGCTTTGGTCATCGATCGGATGGTCCGCGCGATGTTGAAGGCCCCGCCCCATCCGGTGTCGATATCCACCAGCAGCGGAAGCGCGGACGCATCCGTAATTCGCCGCACATCGGTCAATACGTCTTCCATGGTGCTGATGCCCAGATCCGGAATCCCGAGCGAATTCGCCGCCACGCCGCCGCCGGAGAGATAGAGGGCCTTGAATCCGCTTGCCTCAGCCAGCCGCGCGGTATAGGCGTTGATCGCGCCCACCACCTGCAGCGGCTTCTCCGCCGCTACTGCCGCGCGAAATCTTTCACCGGGCGACGCTTCAAATCGTGTCCGCTGCATCGAATGCCTCGGCCGCATCATATCAGGCCACTCGCAGCCATTTCCCCGTCGATTTCGCGGTTGCTACTTCCCGCACCGAGCCGTGCGGTGCGACAATCATCGCGTTGGGGCCTTCCCTCATGATGAGGCCTCTGACTGGAGGAAAAGCAACAATATGAAACGCCTATTCATCTTTACGGGGCTTCTGCTCTGCGCCACGACTCTCCTTGCCCAGCAAAAACCGGTCGCGAGCCCGCCTGCGAAAGCAATGGTCATGATCGGTGGAAAGTCCATTACCATCGCCTACAACTCACCCCGCGTCAAAGGCCGGGCCGGCCACATCTTTACCAAGGACGGCCTCATCAGCCACGATCCGCATTACCCCGTCTGGCGCGCCGGAGCCAACGCCGCCACGACTCTTCAGACCGAAGCCGACATCACTCTCGGCGACCTCAAGGTCCCCGCCGGCACCTACACCCTCTTTGTGGACATCTCCGATCCGGCCCACTGGACGCTGATCGTGAGCAAGGCCACCGGTGAATGGGGCCTGGCGTACGACCCTGCGAAGGACCTCGGCAAGACCGCCATGACCATGGCCGCCCCACCTAGCCTGGTTGAAGACCTCAAATACACTCTCACCGACAACGGCGGCGGCAAAGGCTCGCTTACCCTGGCCTGGGAAAACGAGACGGCCTCGGTCCCCATCCAGGTTCAGTAGACCCGCTGCACTTTCGCGGCCCAGCCACGGACTGAGAGTTTCCTATCCTTCGCTTCTTCCGGGCGAAGGATGGGAAACTTTGAACTCCCATTCGGAAACGCCAGCCCCACCGCAGGTGGCGCAGGTGGCCGTTACAATGGACACAGGATTGATCTCTGCCGAAGGGGTATGAACCTTGCCGTTGTATGCCTATCGCTGCACTCAGTGTGGCCACAAGTTCGAAAAAATCCAAAACTTCTCTGCCGAACAGGAGAGCGTCTGTCCCGAGTGCGGCGGCGTTCTTGAGCGCCCGCTCACCGCGCCTCGCCTGAACTTCAAAGGCGCAGGCTGGTACGTGAACGACTACGCACCCAAGAGCAGCGGCGCCGAGTCCTCGTCCGACTCAAGTGCCTCCGACAAGGCCACTGACAAAGCCGAGACCAAGACCGCGGACAGCGCCAAGAGCACCGACGGCGCCAAAAGCAGCGAGAGCGCTCCCACAACGCCCGCGCCGGCAGCCAAGCCGTCCACGACTCCCAGTTCGACCGAGTGAGAATCAGGCATGCAGGATAATGGGACCTTGGACCCCCAGGCTCCCACTTTGCGGCCCGGAGAATCGCTGCGCAAGAAGCAGCCGGTAACGCTCTATCTCGTTATTGCGGCCATTTTCCTCTTCGCCGCCGGACTCGTCGCGAGCCTCCTGCATGCACATGCCGAGGCAGCCGCCGCACTCCGCTGGACGGGCCTCGTCCTTGTTATCCCCTGCGCCATCCGCCGCCGCTCCCTTCTCGTCTGGACGTTCCTGGCCATGGCGGCCGGCGCCGAGCTCGGCGTTGATTCACCCCAATTCGCCTCCGGAACCCGCTTCCTTGCCGACATCTTTCTCCGCCTCATCCGCATGATCGTGGCGCCGCTGATCTTCAGCAGCATCGCGGCCGGCATTGCGGGCCACAACGAGCTTCGCAGCGTCGGCCGCGTCGCCCTCAAGGCACTCATCTTCTTTGAGGCAGTCACCACCATCGGCCTCATCCTGGGCGCTCTGGCCATCAATATCACACAGGCCGGCGTGGGCGTTACCCTGCCTGCAACTCTGCAGACCCTCGCACCTATCGCCGCCCCCGAGACCTGGCAGCAGATCCTGATCAACATCTTCCCTGAAAACATCGCCCAGGCGGTGGCCCAAAACCAGATCCTCCAGGTCGCCGTGTTCGCCGTGCTCTTCGGCACTGCCCTGGCCACACTGCCCGTGCCCAAACGCGCTCCACTGGTGGCCGTTCTCCAGTCACTCACCGACGTCATGTTCCGCCTTACCCGCATCGTGATGTACATGGCGCCCGTAGCTGCAGGCGCAGCCCTCGCTTACACGGTGGGCACGATGGGCTTCGCCACGCTCGTGCCTCTCGCCAAACTCCTGCTTACCTGCTATGTCACACTCGGCATCTTCCTGGTCGCGGTTCTCGCGCCGATTCTTCTCCTGGCGCGAATCCCCATTCGCCGATTTGCCGCGGCGGTCGCCGAACCGGCCGCTCTCGGCTTCGCTACCACATCTTCTGAAGCCGCCCTGCCGCTCGCCATGGAGCGCATGGAAGAGCTTGGCGTCCCCCGCTGGATCGTCTCTTTCGTCATCCCCACCGGCTACAGCTTCAACATGAGCGGCTCCAGCATCTATGTCTCGATGGCTGCTATCTTCGCCGCTCAGGCCGCCGGCATACACCTCTCCGTTTCGCAGCAGATCGTTCTTCTCGCCACCCTCGTGCTCACCAGCAAAGGGATCGCCGGCGTGCCCCGCGCCACTCTCGTCATATTGCTCGCCGCGGCCGGATCATTCCACATCCCCGCTGCGGCCGTCCTGATGCTGCTCGGCGTCGATACCCTTATGGACATGGGACGCACCGCCATGAACGTGATCGGCAACTGCATGGCCAGCGCCGTGGTGGCGCGGTGGGAAGGGGAACTCGACCTCACGCCCCTCACCGCACCGCAGACGCCAACACCGTAAGATAGATGCAGCGAAAATGCCTCTGCTCGACCCCATTCCGTCCCCGGTCGCGAACGCCGACTTTGCCGCTCTCGAGTGGGAGCCGCTGCTGGCCCTGGTGGCAGGTTTCTCCGCCTCGAGCGTAGGCCGCGCCGCAATACTCGCCCTCGTACCCTCAGCGGATGAAGAGTGGATCGTCCGCCAGCACAGCCTCACCGGCGAGATTCTTCTGCTTCTTGAAGAGCAGGTCTCCATCCCTCTCGGCGGACTCTTCGACCCCACCCAACTGGCCGCCAAGGCCCGCATCCCGGACGCGGCGCTCGAGGCGGCTGAGCTGCAATCTGTCGCCCGGTTGGCCAATGACATCGCCGCCTGGCAATCGCTGCTCGCGTCGCCGCCCGCGCGGCTGGCCGGCCGTCTGCCCGGGCTCTCCGAGCTTTCGTCATCCCTATCGGCGAATCTCCGTGCGCTGGCCCAGTCCATCGAACGCAAGATCCTGCCCGACGGCTCGCTGGCCGACGACGCATCGCCCGAGCTTAACCGCATACGCCGCGAACAGGAGCGCCAGCAGCGCGTGATCGAAGAAAGCCTCCGCGCCGCCCTCCGCAAACTCTCGGCTGACGGCTCGACGCAGGAAGACCTGATCACCATCCGCGGCGAGCGCTTCGTGATTCCCGTCCGCTCCGAGCTCAAGCGCCGCGTCAGCGGAGTCATTCACGGGGCCAGCTCCTCCGGGCAAACCGTCTATGTCGAGCCTCTTGAAACCATCGAGCAAAACAACGAGCTGGTCCGGCTCATCGAAGAAGAGCAGTCTGAGATCCATCGCATCTTTGTCGCGCTCACCAGCCAGGTGGGCACGTGCGCCCAGCAACTGGTCGATGGAGCCCGCGTTCTTGCTTTGGTCGACACGCTCCAGGCCCGCGCCCGCTTCGCCCGCGCCTACAACTGCGTGGGACCTGTTCTTTCGCCCGATCTGCTGGCTATTGAGGCTGCCCGCCATCCCCTGCTCGAAAAGCGTCTCCGCACCACTGGCGGCAGCATTGTCCCCCTTACCCTGGAGCTCGACCGCGCCCAGCATCGCCAGCTCATCATCAGCGGGCCGAACACCGGCGGCAAAACCGTCGCCCTCAAAACTACCGGACTGCTGGCGATGATGGCCCAGGCCGGCCTGCCAGTTCCGGCCGACTCCGCCAGCCTGCCCGTCTTCACGGCATTCCTGGCCGACATCGGCGACGCGCAATCGATCGAGGCCGCGCTCTCCACCTTCTCCGCGCACATCACCAACCTCGACCGGCTCTCGCGCCTCGCCGACGACCGCTCTCTGGTGCTGCTCGACGAGCTTGGCTCGGCCACCGATCCCGAGGAAGGCGCGGCTCTCGCCGTGGCCGTGGCCGGCTTCTTCCTCTCCTCCGGCGCCTGGTCGCTCATCTCCACACACCATACGTCGCTCAAGGTGTACGCCGCGAATACCCCCGGCGTGCTGAACGCAGCCGCAGGAGTGGATGAGATTACGCTTGCTCCCAACTACCGGCTGCGTATCGGCGTACCCGGCGCTTCAGCCGGCATTCAAACTGCCGAGCGACTGGGGTTGAATCATGAGATCATCTCCGCCGCGCGCGATCGGCTTGGTTCCCAGCAGGCCGACATCGCCCGCTTCCTCGACAAGCTGCACAATGAGTTGGCCCAGTTGGAAGTCGAGCGGAAGGCCGCTCGCGAGCAGCAATATGCCCTCAACCAGGAACGCGCAAAACTGGCACGCGAAGGCGACGTCGAACTCCGCAACCGCACTCGGGATCTTGAAACCAAGCTTGCCTCGCTGCTCAAGGATTTCGAATTTCAGATGCGCGAAAATGTTCGCGCCATCGAAGACCGCGCCGCGCAGCAGAAGCTCTCAAAAGAGGCCGAACGCCGCATCAACCGGCTCAGCCGGGAGTTCAAAGAAAGCTTTAACCAGACGGTCGTCGCTCATCGCACCGGCGCGGATCAGGGCGACGCGAACGCGCAGCCGCACATCCTCAAGCACATCGCGCCCGGCGACCAGGTCCGCATCAAGTCCATGAACAAGATCGCCATCGTGGAGCGCGAAGTGGACAAAGATCTCTTCGAAGTAAAACTTGGCCCGATTAAAATGCGCGTGAAAAGAGATGAGCTCTGCGAGCCGCAACCCTCCGGTCAGGAGTCGCAGCCCGACCGGAAGCCCGACCCGCTAGCCGCCGCCCGCCGGCAGAAGAACGTGCACGTTACTGTAACCAGCGCCAACAGCGACGACATGCGCATGGAGATCAACCTCATCGGCCACACCGTCGACGAAGCCACGGACGAACTGGAGAAATATCTCGACCGCGCCTTCCTCGCCGGCCTGCCTCGCGTGCGCATTATTCACGGCCACGGCGCGGGGATATTGCGCCGCGGAGTGCGCGAATTTCTCAAGGGACATCCTCATGTGGCCACCATTGCCGAAGCGCCGCAAAACGAAGGCGGGCAGGGTGCGACGCTGGTTGAACTCAGGCAGTAGTTGCAAAATAATTACAACGTAGATACAATAGTGTTGTTGGCCGGGAAGGGAATGGGAGCTCTTCAAAGCTGGCAACGACCGGGAGGAAAGCGATGGCGAAATGGAAGCATTTCAATTCGATTGGAACGTAGAAAACATCCGTCACCTTGCCCGGCACGATATTTTGCCAGCCGAAGCCGAACAGGTACTGAAGAACCGACCGCGCGACCTTGAGTTTGAGCTTCGAGGTGGCGAAGATCGCACGACTCAGATCGGCGAGACGGATGCAGGCAGAATTCTCATTGTCGTCTCAACCATGCAGGGCCAGAAGGTTCGTGTAATCACGGGCTGGCCTGCAGAGGAGAGACTCCGACGGTACTTCCAAACACAGAAGAGGAATGGCAATGTTGGAAGAATTGAAGAACAAGACCTTCGCGAGTGAAGCAGAAGAAGCCGCGTGGTGGGAATCGCACGAGGACGAGCTGGCAGACGAGTTCGAAAGAGCCACCGCCGAGGGACGTGCAGGCATCGGCACAGTAGCCAAGCGAGCAGCTTTGCCTTCAACCACGATTCGCCTCGACCCAGACGACATAGCCAAGGCACGCGTCTTAGCAGCCGAACGCGGCCTGCGCTATCAGACCTACATCAAAATGATCATTCACGAGGCGCTACGTGCGGCGGAAGCTTCAAACATGAAATCTTCGCGTTGAATTTGTGCTCCCTAGTTCCTCAATGGATGCCTAAGCACCTGCAGTAGAGGTTGAGTCAATCTTAGTTAGTAAGGAAGCGATATGGCGGGAATCAGAGAGGAACAAGCTGATCAGATCATCGATCTGCTGAAAGAAATTCTTGAGGAACTGGGTCGTATCCGTAATGAGTCTATGAGTGAGGCGATCCTTGACGAGTCACGCGAGATGAATGTCACTCTCAATGGAATATCCACAACTATTGGCAGTATCGAACGCGACGTCAGCAGCATAGAGGGCAAGGACTAGCTTCGGACTCCCGAGATCCCGAAATAGCAAATTGAAGGAGGTCCCATGCGCAAACTGATTCTGATCCTGATGCTGTCGGTCGCCTGCGCCGGCCTGTCCGCCGAACCGAAGTCCATCTATGACTTCACCATGAACTCCATCGAGGGCCAGCCGGTCGCCCTCAAGAGCTTCAGCGGCAAGGTTGTGCTGCTGGTCAATGTGGCCAGCAAATGCGGTTTCACGCCGCAATACGCCGGTCTCGAAGCGCTTTATGAGAAATACAAGGATCGCGGGCTGGTGATCGTCGGCGTGCCGGCGAACAACTTTGCGCAGCAGGAGCCGGGTACCAATGCAGAGATCGCCCAGTTCTGCAGTCGCAAATACAACGTCAAGTTCCCCATGATGGCCAAGGTCTCCGTGCTGGGCGACGACCAGACCCCGCTCTACACCTTCCTGACCGCGCAATCGACTGATCCGCAGTTTGCCGGCGACATCAAGTGGAACTTCACCAAGTTTCTTTTCGACCGCAGCGGCAAACCCGTGGCCCGTTTCGAGCCCAACGTCACGCCTGATTCGCCGCAAGTGACAGCGGCCATCGAGTCCGCGCTCGGCCAGTAGGGGCTACAGCGCGAGCAGCGCATCGTTACATTGCGGCACCCGCGGCAGCCGGCTTCATCGCTTTCAACAGCTTCACCAGCCGGTTGAACCCTTGCTCCCGCGCTGTCTTGTTGCCGGGCACGGTGTCGGTGGGATCTTCGCCGGCGCGCATGAAGCCGTGCCCGGCGCCGTCATAGGTCACTGGCTCATAGAACTTGCCGGCCGCCTTCATAGCCGCCACTGTGGCCGGCACGGTGGCGCCGATGCGCGCGTCGTTGCCTGCATAAAACCCATAGACCGGTGCGGTAATGCTTGAAACACCTGCCGGTCCGGGCCCGTAAAACACGAACGCTGCGGAGAGATCTCGGCGGTGCGCGGCAAACGCGAACGACTTGCCTCCGCCCCAGCAGAAGCCCACAACCGCCAGCTTGCCATTCCCTGCCGGAATCTTCTTTCCGTAGTCTGCCGCCGCATCGAGATCGGCCATCACGCCATCGGGATCGAGGCCAGAGACGGCTTTTATGGTCGCGTCCTGGTCTGGGAAATCGCTCGAACCGCCGCCTTTCGGTCCATAGCCGGAGAGCAGATCGGGCGCGACCACGATGAACCCCTGCGCGGCCAACTCGTCGGCCATCTCCTTGGCCCAGTCGCTGAGGCCGAAGATCTCGTGAATCAGAATTACAACCGGCGCCTTGGTCCTTACCTCCGGATACACAACAAAAGCCTGCACCGTCCGAGCGCCATGCTTCAGCGGCACATACTCGCGATGGCGCGGCGAGGAGTCGAGCCGCGCTTTGGCCCAATCCTGGGCGTGACCGCAAACGCCGCCGGTCAGAACCAACAAGACAGCGGCAAAGACTATGAGGAAGACAACCGAAGTCCGTTTCATGGGCACAAGTCTACCGCAATCAGTGCGACGAAAACCGGGCCTTTTCGGCCCTCGAATCGCTCGGAAGGACCACTTTTTGCCCTGTCTTCGCGCGAAAAGTGCGATAAAAACGGACTCTTTGTTTACTCTTTTAATAACCCGATGCTTCCGCAAGTTGTTGACTTATTTACGCTTATAGAAACTGTCGCACCATAATCGGTGCAAGTTACGGGCCCCCGGGGTGGGGTCTGGCTGGAAAAGGTGCTCGTGTGGGGAACAGGATGCGGTTTGGGCGTGGCTGGCCATAGGTTCATGATGCTCTAATGCGTGGTAATTTTCGGCAACTGAATCGGAGAGAGAGAGACCGGCTGGCGTGTCATCCCTGAGTCCCACTCTTTCCACGATAAGACTGTGGAAAGGATGGGGCACCTTCGTGGTGGTCGAAGTTACTTTAGGCCCAAAACCCGGACACCAGCCAACCTCTTTCGAAGACCCGCTCATCGCGATAAGGCGATGAACGGGTCAAAGGTACGGGGAATGAATGGACCACTTGGCCAGCTCCGCGCCTTTTTACTGGCGCGCCACCTGCGGTGGGGCCAACTGCCTTCGGCTGATCCGGCAGGCACTATGCCATAGCTTCGCGACCCATCGGCTCGAAGTGGAGCTGGTTCGAGTTGCGATCGGCGTCGATGCGCACATGCGCGCCGTGCAGAATTTCGCCATCCAGAATCTTGATGGCCAGCGGATCCTGCACCATTCTCTGTAGCGCCCTCTTCAGCGGCCTGGCGCCATATGCCGCATCCGAACCCGCGGCCAGAATCAGTTGACGCGCCGGCTCGGTGAGCTCGATCGAAATCTGGCGGCCTTCCAGCAGTTTCCGCACCTCGTTCAAACGCAATTCCAGAATCTGGCTCAACTGCGCATGACCCAGCGGACGGAAGATCACCGTGTCGTCTACGCGGTTGAGGAACTCCGGGCGGAAATGCTCGCGCAATACCTTCATCACGCTCACGCCCGCCATGTCGAAATCATGTTCCGTCTTGAGCGTGTCCCCAACCAGCAGGTTTGCGCCCAGGTTCGACGTCATGATCAGCACCGTGTTCTTGAAGTCGACTGTGCGGCCCTTGGAGTCGGTCAGCCGCCCGTCGTCCATCACCTGCAGCAAAATGTTGAACACATCGGGATGCGCTTTTTCAATTTCGTCAAACAGGATTACCGCGTAGGGCCGGCGATGCACGGCCTCGGTCAACTGGCCGCCTTCGTCGTAGCCGACATAGCCCGGAGGCGCGCCGATGAGCCTGGCCACGGCGTGCTTCTCCATGTACTCGCTCATGTCGATGCGCACCATGGCCTGCTCGTCGTCGAAGAGAAACTCTGCCAGCGCACGCGCAGTTTCGGTCTTGCCCACGCCGGTGGGTCCGAGAAAGATAAACGAACCGATGGGCCGCTTGGGATCGCTGAGGCCGGCGCGCGAGCGCCGGATGGCATTGGCAACAGTGGTCAACGCGACGTCCTGGCCAACTACGCGCTCGCGGAGACGAGTCTCCATCTGCACCAGCTTCTTGACTTCGCCTTCGAGCATGCGCGAGACCGGAATCCCGGTCCACTTGCTCACGATCCGAGCGATGTCTTCTTCGTCGACCTCATCTTTCAACATGCGCTCAACGCCGTGGTTCCCATCCTGCTCAGCGCTCAGCTTGCTCAATTCCGCTTCGAGCCTGGGAAGTTCGCCATACTGAATCTGCGCGGCGCGATCGAGCATTCCCTTGCGGGTCTGTTCGTCGGCCTCGAAGCGCAGCGCTTCGATCTTCTTCTTCACGTCGGTGATGCGGGTGCTGGCGTCGCGCTCCTTCGTCCAGCGCGAACGCAGGGCGGTAATCTGCTCGGTCAATTGCGCCACTTCGCGCTGCACCTTGTCGCGGCGCTCGACGCTGTTCGAGTCGGTTTCGCGCTTGAGCGCGCTGAGCTCGATTTCGAGCGAGGTCTTCTCGCGCTCCAATTGATCGATCTCTGTGGGCAGGGAGCCTTTCTGGACCGCAAGGGACGCGGCTGCCTCGTCCACGAGGTCGATGGCTTTGTCGGGCAAGAAACGATCACTGATATAGCGGTGCGAGAGCATCGCGGCAGCCACGATGGCGGCATCCTTGATGCGCACGTTGTGATGCGTCTCGTAGCGCTCCTTCAGGCCGCGCAGAATGGCGATGGTGTCTTCGACGTTGGGCTCGCCCACGTAGACGATCTGGAAGCGGCGCTCCAGCGCCTTGTCTTTCTCAATGTACTTGCGGTACTCGTTGAGCGTGGTGGCGCCGATAGCGCGCAGTTCTCCACGCGCCAGAGCCGGCTTGAGCATGTTGCTGGCGTCGATGGCGCCCTCGGCGGCGCCCGCCCCAACAAGCGTGTGCAGCTCATCGATGAAGAGAATGATTTCGCCGTTCGATTCTTCGATTTCTTTGAGCACCGCCTTGAGCCGGTCCTCGAACTCGCCGCGATACTTGGCCCCGGCGAGCATCGAGCCCAGGTCGAGCGAGATGACGCGCTTGTTGCGCAGGCTCTCAGTGATATCTCCCTTGAAGATGCGCTGCGCGAGTCCCTCGACAATGGCCGTCTTGCCCACGCCCGGCTCGCCGATGAGCACGGGATTGTTCTTGGTGCGGCGGCTCAGGACCTGGATGACGCGGCGAATCTCCTCATCGCGGCCAATGACCGGGTCGAGCTTGCCGCGGCGCGCCAGCTCGGTGAGGTCTTTGGCGTACTTCTCCAGAGCTTGAAATTTCCCTTCGGGGTTCTGGTCGGTGACGCGCTGCGAGCCGCGCACCGCGGTGAGACCCTTCAGTATCGCTTCATGGGTTGCGCCCAGGGCCACCAGCGCATCGCGCGCCGGATCGCCCTTCACATGGACTGCACCCAGGAGCAGGTGTTCGGTCGAGACGTACTCGTCCTTGAAGTTGGCCGCCTCGCGGAAGGCCTGGTCGAGCGCCTTGTTGAGCGTCTGGCTCAGGCCAGGCTGGCTGGCCGCCCCCGCGACACGAGGCAGTTTTTCCTCGATCAGGTGCAGGTCGTGCTCCAGCCGCTCGGTGGGCACACCGATCTTTGCCAGCACCGAAGGAACCACGCCCTCGCGATCGTCAACGAGCGAAAGCAGCAGGTGCACAGGCTGCACTTCAGGATTGCCGAGTTCCGCAGCGCGCGACTGCGCCTGCTGCATCGCAAGGATGGCCTTTTCAGTAAATTTGTCCGATCGAATCGCCATTTTTTCTCCAGTTGGACAGTGGACAGTGGACAGTGAACAGTATCAATTGCGACGCGGCCGGGGGAAAGCATTGCTTCCGCCCGGCCGCGGGAAAACTGACAACTGCTCACTGACAACTGTTCACTGGCTCTTACCGCACTCCGGCCAGCTCCGGCTCCTGCGTCTTGGCTTGGACGGCCTTGTCGCCGGTGACGTTGATTTTGACCTGCTTGGGCTGCGCTTCGGGCTTCTTCTTGAGCTCGAGCCTCAGCACGCCGGCCGAATAGTTGGCGCCGATGTTCTGCGTGTCGACGGTGGAAGGAAGGGTGAAGGCGCGATAGAAGCTTCCGTAGCGCCGCTCGATGCGATGGAAGTTCTGTTCCTTCTCTTCGGCTTCAAACTTGCGCTCGCCCTTCACCGTCAGCGTGTTGTTTTCCACGCGAACGTCGAGATCCTTCTCCTCGATTCCGGGCACTTCGAGCTTGAGAACCACCTTCTGATTGTCCTCATAGATGTCGACCGCCGGCACAAAGCTGGCTGCCGCCACCGGGTCGTTTTCGCCGTTCATGTCGCGAAACAGCGAGTTCATGCGATTCTGCAGTGCAATAACGTCTCTGTACGGGTCCCAACGAGTGATTGCCATAATTGATCCTCCTCATGCCATGTAGAGAGATTTTGAGATTGGGGCCGGGAGCTCGGTCCCAAGCCGCTCAATCCATCTGATGAGACTATAGCACAGATGATTCATAAAATGTGAGTGCCAAGCGCTAATATTTTATGAAACGTGTAAGCAGTTTATTTTCAATGGATCCTGCGGATTTTTGCCCTTCGGCTTGGTCAGACTGCGCGCCTGGCCTCTAGAATGAGAGGCGGATGACACATTTCTTCCCCCTGCCCGCCTACATGAACTGGCGCTGGATCTGGCTCACGGTGGCCGCCTTTCTGGCCGGCGTCCTGAACGCCGTGGCCGGGGGCGGATCGTTCCTGTTATTTCCCGCGATGCTGGGCATGAAAATGCTGCCCGTGCAGGCCAACGCCACCAATACCGTGGCTCTCTGGCCCGGGCAGCTTACCTCGATCGCCGCCTACCGCGACGACATTCGCAAACATCCCCGCATGGTCTGGCCCATGGCTTTGGCCGGCTTTGTCGGGGGCACACTGGGTGCGGTGGTTTTGCTCAACACGCCCCAGATGACGTTCCTGCACCTGGTGCCCTGGCTGCTGCTTGTGGCCGCGTCGATCTTTGCCGTCAGCGGTCCAGTTTCAAGATGGCTGGAGAGGCGGAACTCGACTCGCCGAAGCCGGAGCACGGGGCAAGCGGCGCCCCAACCACGCCGCGTCTGGGTCTTTGTCGCCACCGGTTTTGTCTGTTTTTATATCGGCTACTTCGGCGCCGGGGCGGGCTTTCTGATCATCACCGTGCTGTCGCTGTTTGGTTTCCAGGACCTGAACGAAATCAACGCGCTCAAGGTGGTGGCTACAACCCTCGCCAACGGCATTGCTTTTATCATCTTTGTCGTCGACGGGCAGGTGGTGTGGCGCTACTGCCTGCTGGCGATGGTCACCTGCGCGATCGGCGGATACACCAGCGCCAGCCTGGCCCGGCGATTGCCCCAGGCCGCGCTCCGCGCCACGGTCGTAGTGATCGGCCTCGGCATGGCGGCATGGTTTTTCTGGAGGAATCCGTAAAGACAGTGGACAGTTGACAGTGGACAGTTGACAGTGGACAGTGGACAGTGGGCAGCTTCGGGTTCAACTTTCAGCAGCCTTCCCACCGGACCGATCAGCAGGGAAAATTCATTTGGATCTCGTCGCCACAGCCAGTTGCCCCTCCACTGGCCGCTGTCAGCTGTCCACTGTCAACTGACCACTGTTCACTGTTCACTGCCAACTGTCCGCTGTCGGCTGTCGGCTAAAATGGGGATATGAGCCACGAAGGCATCCGCTTCGTCTCCAAAGACGACAAGGGGCGCGAGAGCGAGGAACATCGTCCTCTTCCGCGCATCTCCGTCACGCCGGAGAAAGTCCGCGTGCTGCTGAGCGAAGGCAAAGGCCTGGAGATCGATTGGGTGGACGGCCATCGCAGCGCATGGAGCTTTGCCTGGCTCCGCGATGGCTGCCCCTGCGCCACTTGCGTGGATGAGCGCGCGCAGCAGGGCCGCAAGCCCGGGCAACCCAAGCCGAAGCCAGCTAACCTGCTGCCCATCTACGCCCCGTTGCCGAAGCCGGTGAGCGCTCACGCCGTGGGCCGCTACGCGCTTCAGTTCAACTGGGCCGATGGGCACTCCGGCGGCATCTACTCGTGGGATTATCTGCGCCGCGTCTGCCAGTGCCGGGAGTGTACCTTCGCCGCTGAAGAGGCGGCGGGCACGCCTAACTGATCACAATCCCCGCGCGTGCAGATAGAAGACCGCGACCGAGGCCGCCAGGCAATAAATGCCAAACCAGTGCCAGCGGCCCGACTCCAGCCAACTGCTTAACCACTTGAGCGCCGCGAGCCCGGCGATAAACGAGAACACCGCTCCCAGCAAACTCATGGCCAGCGCCGCATGCAGATCGATGGGCGTACCGCCTGCGGTTGACGCGTGCGCAGCTTTCAGGAGGCGCAGCCCTTCGAGCAGCACCACGGGCGGCGTCAGAACCACGGCCAGGGCAAAGCTGAACCGCTCCGCCGGCTCCTTGGCCGCGCCCGTTAACATGCCGGCGGAAATGGTGGAGCCGGAGCGCGAAAATCCCCTGAACGGCAGCGCCAGCCCCTGCACCAGGCCCATCCAGCCGGCCTGCTTCAGCGTCAGGGTCCCTTCGCCGGTGGCGCCGCGCCGGTATTGTCCCGAAGCCCGATTGCGGGTACGCCGCTCTATCAGCCCCGCCACTACAATCAGAATCCCTGCCGCGGCCAGCGCAGGGGCAATCAGCTCCAGGTGGCTGAACAGATCCTCGATCTGCGCCTTGGGCGCGCCGCGAAACAGCGTCTTCTCGATCAGCTTCTTGAGCAGCTCGCCGACCACGCCGGTGAGCAGAGTGGCCCACACGACAAGAATGACAAAGCGCCGGACTGCGTCTCGGCTGGAGAAATAAACCTGCTTCCACGTCTTCCAGAAAAATACAATCACGGCGAACATGGTGCCTGTATGCAGCATCACGAGGAGCAGCGTCATCTGGGGCGAGGATGGATCAAGGCCCATCAACTTTTCCGCCACCACGACGTGGGCCGAGCTCGACACGGGCAGCAACTCGGCCAGCCCCTGGATAATCGCCAGTACAATCACTTTGAAAACCGTCATGGTTCAATTCTATCTTTCGGCTTATGAAGAACGGTTGAAACGGGACGGCCAGATCGATTGCCAACCCGGAGAGAGGGAGAGAGTATGAAGATTGGTTTTTTGGGCACGGGAAAAATGGGAACTCCGATGGCGCGCTGCCTGCTCGAAGCGGGCCATGAACTGTCAGTGTGGAACCGCAGCGAAGGCCGCGCGGAGCCGCTCATCCGCGAAGGAGCCATCGCCGCGGGGACGCCGGCGGAGGCCGAGCTGGGCGCCGATGCTGTTATTACAATGCTTTTCGACGACTCGGCCAATGAAGAGGTGATTTTCGGCGCCAACGGCTTGATGGACGCGCTTTCACCCGGCGCGCTGCACATCTCGTCGAGCACCATCAGCGTTGCGTTGAGCCGGCGCTTAACCCAGGAACACGCGCGCCGCGGCCATCGCTTTGTGGCGGCGCCGGTCTTTGGCCGGCCCAACGTGGCTGAAGAGGGCCGCCTGTGGGTGGTGGCTGCGGGGGCCGACGATGCGCTCGCAGCCGCGCGGCCCATTCTGGAAGCTTTCTCGCGCGGCATCTCGATCGTGGGCGCCGAGCCCGCCCAGGCGCACGCCGTAAAACTGGGCGGCAATTTCCTCATCAGCGCCATGATCCACTCACTCGGCGAGGCATTCGTCTACGCCGAGGGACAGGGAATCGCCCCTGAAACTTTCTTCGAAACCGTGAACAGCGCGCTCTTCCAGTCGCCTTTTTACGCGGCGTACGCGAATGTGATGCTCCACCCTCCCGAGCATCCAGGCGCGACCATGGACCTGGGCTATAAAGATCTGCGGCTGTTCCGCGAAGCCGCGGCAGCCGGCGGCACGCGCTCCAGCCTGGCTGACGCGATGGCGCAGATTTTCATGGAAGCCCGCCAATCCGGCCTGGCCGACGAAGATTGGGCCGTAGGCCAATACCGCATGGCCCAGCGCCGGGGCAAAATTCGATAGAGTCATCTGTGATGCGGAACATATCCGGTTTTCGGCCAAGGGGTACCATAACAACATGAGCTTGAAGGGAAAAATCGTCTTCATCACCGGCGCCAGCTCCGGCATCGGCGCGGCGACAGCCTTGGCATTTGCCGCCCAGGGAGCCCGTCTTCTGCTGGCCGCCCGGCGCAGCAGCAAACTGGCCGATGTGGCCGCCCGGGCCCTTGAGCTTGGCGCGCCTTTCGTCCACTCCATGAGCCTCGACGTCCGCAACCGGACCGCGGTCCAAAGCGCCATCGACGAACTCCCGGCCGAGTGGGCCGAGATCGATATCCTGGTCAACAACGCCGGCCTCAGCAGGGGCATGGAAAAGCTCTACACCGGCCGCATCGAAGACTGGGAAGAGATGATTGACACCAACATCAAGGGTTTGCTCTACGTGGCCCGCGCGGTGGTGCCTGGAATGGTGGTCCGGGGCCGCGGCCACGTGATCACCCTGGGGTCGATGGCCGGCGAGCTCGTTTATCCCAATGGGGCCGTCTACTGCGCCAGCAAGGCTGCGGCGCGCATGATCAACGACGGTCTCCGCGAAGATCTGCTGGGGACGCCGGTCCGCGTGACCAGCATCGACCCAGGGATGGTCGAGACTGAGTTCAGCGTGGTGCGCTTCCATGGCGATACCGGAAGCGCCGCCAGCGTGTACAAGGGTGTGACGCCTCTGGCCGGTGAAGACGTCGCGGAAGCAATCGTCTGGGCCGCCGCCCGTCCAGCCCACGTCAATATTGCCCGGATCTCGCTAAGCTGCGTCGATCAGGCCAACACCATTCTGGTCCATCGCCGGCAATAGGCGAGAGCCGGTCTTGTCCGAAGACCCGCCCATCGCGATGAACGGCGCAGCCCTGTTAGCTTGTTGAGTGCGCGATCTGCCCTCAAAATTACGGAGTCAGCCGATTGCTGCGATCTGGGCCTCAACCTGCGACAATGCAGCTTCCAGCGCCTGCCGACGCACCGGATTCGAGGTCACCTGCGATAAGATATTTTCCCTCTGAAGGTTCAGAGTCTGCTTCTGCCGCTCCTTCGCCGCCCGATGTTGCTCCATTTCCCGGCGCCGTTCCTCGTTCACAAAGCCTATGGGAGCGCTTTCCATGGCATTTGCCATCTGTTCCTCCACTGATTTACTTTCCCATCCACGAGCCATATCTTCATTCTACGAGTGTTTTTACTTGCGGCATCCCATAAGTTTGACTTAACTGCCCGCGAAGGGCGGAGGAGTTTGTCATGCGCGCCTGGCAAATAACGGCCTTTGGAATTGATTCTTTGGAGTTTGTGGAACGCGCGACCCCAGTGCCGGGTCCCGGGGAAGTGCTCATTGGCGTGCGCGCGATTTCTTTGAATTTTCGCGACCTGATGATGATCAAAGGGTTCTACAACCCAAAACTGAGCCTGCCGCGGATTCCCTGCTCGGACGGCGCCGGCGAAGTGGCCCAGGTCGGTCCCGGCGTCACCGCCTGGAAGCCCGGCGACCGCGTGACCGGAATTTTCATGCAGAACTGGCTGGGAGGATCGCTCACCGCCGCGAAATCCAAAGGAGCCCTGGGGGGCGACATCGACGGAATGCTGGCCGATTTTGTGGTTCTCAAGGAGTCCGGCCTGGTTCGCATCCCCGATCACCTGAGCTTTCAGGAAGCCGCAACGCTTCCCTGCTCTGCGGTCACCGCCTGGAACGCGCTCGGCAGCTGCGATCTGAAGCCGGGCAGCACGGTGCTGATCCAGGGAACGGGCGGAGTCTCCATTTTTGCCCTTCAATTCGCCAAGCTGATGGGCGCTCGCGTACTGGGCGTTTCGTCGAGCGACCCGAAGCTCGAGCGCGCCTTCTCGCTGGGCCTCGACTCCGGACTCAACTACCGTGAAAACCCCGAGTGGGACCGCTGGGCTGCGGAAGAAACCTGCGGCGAGGGCGTCGACCTGGTCATCGAAGTGGGCGGACTGGGAACCCTGGCCCGATCCCTCAAGGCCATCCGGTTCGGCGGCACCATTGCCCAGGTCGGCGTCCTCACCGGGCCCTCCGAGTCGTTTCCACTTCCCCTCATCCTCCACAAAATGGCCCGCATTCACGGCATCTATGTCGGTTCGCGCGCTGACTTTCTTGAAATGAATCGCGCCATCGCCCTCTACCAGCTGCGCCCTATACTCGAAGAGTTCCCCTGGTCCGAGGCTCGCGAAGTGCTGAAACGAATGGAAGCAGGCAGTCACTTCGGCAAACTGGTGCTGAACGTTTCTATGAGTTGACAGTGGACAGCGGACAGTTGACAGCTGAGGCCCAGAGAACCAGAGCTGGATGCTAAAAATCCCAGAGGTCACCATGACAAGAACATTCTCGCGCCTCGCACCGGCGGCTCTTTTCGCCGCTCTTTCTGCGGGGCTCGGCAACCCATACCAGGCGCAGGCGCAAGCCCGTCCCAGTCCGCCCACCCGCGACCCGAACACTGCCGGATACGTCGCAGCCAAGACTCTCCCCGACGGGCAGAACGCCCCCGCCGATGCCGACGGCAACTTCATTCTCGGGCCCACACACGCTCCGGCTCCGGAGTCGATCGCGCACGACGGCGTGCCCAAAGGCGTGGTCTACGAGTTCGATATGAGTTCCACGGACAGCAAGATATATCCCGGCATTGCCCGCGATCCCGGTCCCCTGGGCGTGCCCGACCCATCCGACCCTGCCAGGCTGATTGTTTCCACCAGTCACCCCGCGCCGTACACCCGCCATGTCGCCGTTTACGTCCCCCAGCAGTATGTACCCGGGTCCGCCGCTCCCTTCATCGTGGGCGCCGATGGTCCCGACCGGCTGCTCTTCACGGTGCTTGACAACCTCATCGCCGAGCACAAGGTTCCGGTGATGATCGCCATCTCCATCGGCAACGGCGGCGGCGACGCGCAGGGCTCCGAGCGCGGCCTGGAATATGACACCATGTCGGGGCTCTACGCTGAATTTGTGGAGAAAGAAGTCGTGCCGCTGGTCGAGGGAAAGGCCAACGTGAAACTGACCCACGACCCGGAAGGCCGCGCCACCATGGGCGGCAGCTCGGGTGGTTCATGCGCCCTGATCATGGCCTGGTACCACCCCGAACTCTACCACCGCGTACTCACATACTCAGGCACGTTTATCAACCAGCAGTGGCCCTACAATGCACAATCGCCTCACGGCGCATGGGAGTTCCACGAGCACCTGATCCCCGGCTCGCCGGTGAAACCGATCCGCCTGTGGATGGAGGTCGGCGATCGCGACCTGCTCAACCCCAACATCATGCGCGACAACATGCACGACTGGGTTCTGGCCAACGAAAACATGGCCCGGGTTCTAGCCGAAAAACACTATCACTACCAGTTTGTCTTCGCCGAGAACGCCGGCCACGTGGACCGCGCCACCAGGCAACAAACGCTGCCTGAGGCACTCGAATATCTATGGCAAGGGTATCCGCGTTGAGGCCGGACCGGCGCCACTTCAAACCCGGTCGAGATTGGCGTAGACCTGTCTTAGGTTCTCATTCACACTGTCTTGCAAAGGAGGCATATCGCCAAAGTGCGGGATCATCTCCGCGCTGGTACGGGTAAGGAACTGTGCGTAGCCGTTGGACTGGAGTGACTCGAGCGAGGCCACGGTGATGCGCTGCTGCACCTCGTCCACGGTCTGACCCGCCTGTTTGGCTTCCGCCACCTTCTCGGTCAGTTCCTCGATATAGTTTCGCAGGCTGGTCATCACAACGCGGTCCGATTGCGCCGGTCCGTGTCCGCCCAGAACGTATTTGAAATCGGCGTGGCCGACCGAGTCGATGGTGCCCGGCCAAACACGGGGAAACCCGTCGTAGATATTGGGAAAGTAGCCGTGAATCGCATCGCCGGTGGCGATGGCGCGTTGCTGCGGGCAAAAGACAAAAACATCTCCCGACGTATGCGAGTGCCCGTGATAATCGATGTGCAGATCCATCGCCGGGTCTTTGAGCGCGTACGATTTGTCCACGGAGATGGTCGGCAGCTCCAGTGTGAAATCTTTGAGTTCGGCCTGGTAGGCCTCAAGCTGCCGGATCTGATCCGCGCAGAAAGCTTTTTCCGCGGCCGATTTTGAGCGGCTGGCCCGCTCGCGCAGCGCGTCGGTCAGCTTGGGCACCTGATTCAGAGATTCCTTCATGCGGACGATTGCCAGGTCTTGCATCAGCTGCCTGGTGGTCGCGCTGGCGATGAAGTCCACCTTGTTGCCGGTTAAGCGATATGCGTGATTACCCTGCATGTGATCGAAGTGGAAGTGGGTGTTGACCACGTAGCGCACCGGCCTGAGGGTCACTTCTCGTTGGATCTGGGCAATCAGCGAGGCGGCAGCTGAGGGCTTGGAGTGCGCGTCGACCACCACCACGTCCTTTGAGCGGACGAAGATGGCTGCATTGCAGTTGACCATGGCCTGCGCCCGCGCGTGCGCGAAGAAGACCCCATCGGCCACTCTCTGAATGTCGAATAGCGTGGACTCGCCGCTGGGAGCCGCGGATCGAGCCCACGCAGCCCGATGCCAGGCAAGCTCGAGAATCGACGCCCCTGCCAATACGCCGCCCGTCAACACACGCAGAAAGTCGCGCCGCGATGGGCCTTCGTCCAGAGGGGAGTCATGATTGTGCGAATGCCGGTGCTGGAGCCATCCCGTGCGGGGATGATCCTGCGGGTGGCCATCCGAGTCGTGGGAATGAGAATGGTTGCGAGAGTGACCAGACCCATCGTTTTCCATTTTCAATGATCCTTTTCGAGCTTGGGAGTATCGCCGATGTTTGGCGCCCGCAGCTTGAGCAGCTATTCTTTCAGACCGCCTGGGCCGCGGTCTTTGAATGGCGATTCACGCGCAGATTGTCCAGCGCGTTGCTTATAAACCGCGGCTCAAACCGCGAGGGAATCTGCATGAAGCGGCAGCTCGCCATGACCTGATCCACGATGAACCTGGGTTGATAGCAAGCCAGCTCCAGGCCTTTTTCGTTCGTCAGTTTGTAGACAATCGCGTCAAACGCCTCGCGCGAAATCTCAAACCCCTGCCTGGCGCACTCCGCCGAAAAGATCGTGTGATACGACTCAAGGGTTGGCGCGCCCACCTCGATCTTGTACGGCAGGCGGCGCAGAAACGCCGTGTCCATCAAGTCTTCCGGCTCCAGGTTGGTCGAAAAGATGATCAACTCCTCGAAGGGCACCGTGAAGGTCTTCCCGGTGTGGAGCTTCAAGAAGTCGACCTTGTTTTCCAGCGGCACAATCCAGCGGTTGAGCAGGTGCGAGGGCGAAACCAGCTGCCTGCCAAAATCGTCGATGACGAAGGTGCCGCACAAAGCCTTCACATGCAGCGGCGCTTCGTAAAAATGCGCGGTCGCGTCGTAGCGCAGGTCAAGCATATCCAGAGTGAGTTCGCCGCCTGCAATCACAAACGGCCGCTTGCAGGGAACATACCGCGCATCAAAAACCTCCCTGCGCACGATTGACAGGGGATTGTCTTCTTCCGTGCCGGCTGAATCGATGGCCTCGTGAATGCTGGGGTCATACATGCGAATCATCTGGCCTTCGACAAAGATCGCGTAGGGCACATAGATGACGTCGTTGAACACCCCGGACATGGCGCGCGCCACCGAGGTCTTGCCGTTGCCCGGCGGGCCGTAGAGCAGCATCGCCCGGCCCGAGTTCAGCGCCGGACCGCACTGCTCGATCAGTGAATCCTCAAAGGTGAGCCCCTCTGTCGCTTTCCTGATGCGGTCGAACGTCACCACCTCGTTGGTCACCTTGTGCAGGTTCACCTGGTATGTGAAATCGCTCAGCGTCACCGGCGCAGGCCCCATGTAGCCGACCCGGCCGATCGCTTCCAGGGTCCACCGTTTGCCCTCGTCGGTGAGCGTGTAGCTGAGGTCAGTCAGGCTCCCGGTGTCACGGGTGCCCAGCGTCCTCAGCAGCTTGCGGTCGACCGCCATCTGGATCAGGTCGCTGACCAGCTGAAAGGGGAGTTTGACGGCTTCGGCGATCTGCCTTCCGCTTTCCAGGCGTCCGGCATAAATGAGCTTCATCATGATGCCCATCAGCTCGGTCTCGTCGATGCCGGTGTCCGCCAGGGTCCTCGGTTCCGGAGGCAGCCGGTGGAGAAAGGCTTCCAGCTCTTTCTCTTCGATGGCGCCGATGGTAACAAGGCACTGGCCCAGACGGCCACCATGAATGACCTGGTGCTCGAGCGCGCGCGTCAGGTCGCCGGCCGCGACCATCTTGCCCTGAACCAGTAAATCTCCTAAGCGCAGCGAGGCAGAGATTGGATTTCCTCCTGAGAAGCCGAACGAGAGAAGACGATTATAGGCGGAGTGCGTGCTCCCGGCGCTACCACCAAAGTGGGGTGGACAGCGACTAGCTGAATCCCAGCACCGCGTGCGGAATATAAGGTTCCTCAAGCGACGCGACTTCTTCCGCACTCAGCTTCACCCTCAGGGCGGCCACAGCGTCCTCGAGGTGATGCGCCTTGCTCGCTCCCACAATGGGGGCCGTCACGCCGGGTTTGCCCAGCAGCCAGGCCAGCGCAATCTGCGCCCGGGGAATTCCGCGCACCTCGGCGATCACGCCCAGGCGGTCGACGACCTTTTTGTCGGCGTGCTCGGTTGCCGAGTACATCTTGTTGCCGAAAGCATCTGTCTGCGAGCGTTTGGTCGCCTCCGCAGCCCAGGGCCGCGTCAGCCGTCCGCGCGCCAGCGGACTCCACGGAATCACCGCGATCCCTTCCTCCACGCACAACCCCATCATTTCCCGCTCTTCTTCGCGATAGATCAGGTTCAAATGGTTCTGCATGGAGACAAAACGGGTCCAGCCATTCAATCGAGCCAGATAAAGCGCCTTGGCAAACTGCCACGCATACATCGACGACGCGCCGATGTATCGCGTCTTGCCGGCCTTCACCGCATCGTGCAGCGCCTCAAGGGTCTCTTCAATCGGGGTCTCGTAATCCCAACGATGAATCTGGTAAAGGTCAACGTAGTCGGTCTGCAGCCGTTTCAGGCTCTGGTCCAACTCGTGCAGGATCGCTTTGCGCGAAAGCCCATGGCCATTCACGTCGCTGCTCATCGGCCCGTTTACCTTGGTGGCCAGCACAATCGTTTCGCGTTTTGTGTTTGCTTTCAGGAAATTCCCGAGGACCACCTCGCTCTCCCCGCCCGAATACACATTCGCGGTATCGAAAAAGTTGATTCCCAGATCCAAAGCCTGCTTGAAGAAGGGCTTGCTCTGCTCCTCATTCAACGCCCATGGCTGCCGGCCCGGCAGCAGCGGTCCCTCGGCCGGGGATCCATAGGTCATGCATCCCAGGCAAATCCGCGAGACCTTAAGCCCGGTATGTCCAAAATTCACAAAATCCATAAGCCGCTCCTGCTTTGAGTCTAGCCCGGCCCCCCGCAGCCTGCCTCGGGCTCAAAGCAGCTCGATTCCCGGGTCGAGAGATGTGTCACCCTTCCTCCGGCCGTTCCCGCTCCCTTTCACCTTGGCGCCCGTTCTTTTCTCATTCCCGGAACGGTCCAGACACGGCGTTCAAGAAGTCACATTGCTCCCGGACAATTCTTCTTCATCCGCATACGGTCTAAAATCACATTGCGGTTTGAATCCGAGGTTAAAAAAGGCTCACGTCCGGTTTTCTGCAGGTCGCGGAAGCTTACGATGACCTAAAGAACGGGTCAAACGTCAAGAACCGGTTGAGCAGCCCGGGCCGGAAATCGCGGCCACTATCCCTTAAAATTGAAGCAGGTACAGGAAGCACATTGATTGACACCAGCCAGAGTCCGGAGCGCGAGGCAGGCCATCTGAAGGCTGCCGCAAGGCCCCTCCAGGCGGCGCGCCCGGGCTTGCGCACTCTGACTCTTATTGCGGTTACGACGGTCTTAGCCCTCGCCGGCTGCGGCGGCGGCGCGGTTTCCGCCAACGGGGGTGGAAGCATCTCCATCTCGCCCGGCACGGCTACCATCGACGCCAACTGCACGGGCTGCAACAGCAGCAGTTCGTCCGGCACCACGGAGCAGTTCACCGCCACCACCTCCGGCGGCGGCTCGGCCAGCGTCACCTGGTCGGTGAGCGGCGGCGACGCACTGGCCGGTCCCGGCACCATCAGCAGCAGCGGCCAATACACGCCGCCCAGCTATCTCACCGCCAACAGCGTCCAGGTCACGGTGAAGGCCACGCCCACTTCGAATTCCTCTACGGCAGCCACGGCAAGCGTCATCGTAACTCCCGGCTTCCTTCAGCCCCTGACCCCTGAGAATGCGGCTCTGGGCGCGGGGGGAAGCACGACCATCACGGGCTTCATTGCCGAGGCCGGCGGCACCACCGGCATCAATTACACGCTTTCCAGCTCGGCCACAGGCTCCTCCGGGGGTCAGGGCACTTTAGGCACTCCCGACTGCACGCGCGGCACGTCCAGCTTCACCTACTGCACCATCACTTACACCGCGCCTGGCACGGTCGCGTCGACGGCCGCCACTTACGTGGTCGCCACTGTCGGAGCTTCGTCCTCCACAACTTCTGCCGAAATCCTGCTCGACACGGCAGGCGTGAACAGCGATCCAGCCGGTCACCAGGCCCAGTTGAACACTCCCATCTCTCTGGGGAGTTCGGGCGGCAACAACAAGGATTTAGACTTAAACTCCCTGAATCAAGCGGCGGACTGCTGCGGCGGGACCCTGGGTTCGCTGATTCAGAACTCCAGCGGCACCCAATACATTCTCAGTTGCAATCACGTTCTGGCCCGCAGCGACCAGGCCAGCCTCGGCGAGGCCATCGTCCAGCCCGGGCTCATCGACGATAACTGCACGCCCTACGGCCAGGCCGGCGCGGCCACCACCCTGGTGGGCTCGCTCACCGGCTTCGTTCCGCTGGACTCCACCTCCACAAACGTTGACGCCGCTATCGCGGCAGTAAACTCAGGCGCCGTCAGCAGCAGCGGAAGCATTCTGGAGCTGGGCGCAAAGCAATCCAACGGGACACTCGCCCCGGCGCCGCCAGGCACCTCCTCAACCGGCGGCAAGGGCGAAGCTGGAGCCCTCAGCATGAGCGTGGCCAAGAGCGGACGAACCACAGGCCTCACCTGCGCAACCATCTCCGCCGTCAACTTCGACGTTGAGGTTTCCTACTACTCCAACTGCGCCGAAACCACCCCTTACTACACCAAGAATTACACCAACCAGATCGCCATCAGCGGCAACCAGTTCAGCGATGCCGGCGACTCGGGCTCCCTGATCGTTGATTCGTCCAACGCCGAGCCGGTGGGCCTGTTCTACGCCGGCGGCGAAGACTCCAACAATGTGGGCCAGGGCATTGCCAACCCTGTCGCCGACGTCCTCAGCGAGCTCAGCTCCCAGGTCGGCAACGGGACCACCTATACCTTCGTCGGCTCCGCGGACCACCCCGTCAGTTGTCTCAACTACGGCGATGGCACGGCCTCGGCTGCCCAGGCCCGTACGCTGAGTCAAGCAGAAAAAGCTCGCATTCAGGACGCGCTCCCCGCGGCAAGCACCCTCATCAATCCCTCGGCCGGCATCCTTGACGTCGCCGCCGGCAAAAGCAGCGACCGCGCCGGTGAAGGCGCTGTCATCGTCTACGTCGCCCCAGGCGCCAGCGCCGCCGTCCCCGACTCCGTCAACGGCGTCCGCACTGTCGTGATTCCCATTACCGCCGAGGCCCTGGCTCAGGGCACCGCCCCAACCACGCCGCAGCAAGCCGGACCCACGCCGCCCCTTTCGCCGGCCGTCCTGAGCCAGGCCATCGCCACCAAGCAGCAGATCGCTCAAAACCTGATGAAGCAGAATCGCGCCTTCTTCGGCGCGGGCGTGGGTCAGAGCCTCGACAACCCCAAAAAGGCCGCGCTGGTGATTTATGTTGACCGCCGCCAGGTGCCCGCGCAGCTCCCATCCACCATCGACGGCCTTCGCGTGCGCTACGTGATCATGGACCGGCTGCACGTAACGCGCTCCTACGCAACCGGTCTGGAGGCGCACAGCCGCTGCTCGCTCGACTCCGCTCCGGCGCGGCCCAGCCTTACTGATCCCTTCAGCCTCAAAAAGCTTCCAGCCCTCAACATCTACTGACAAGAACAAGGCAAGTTCAACAAAGCAGGAAGCCGTCGGGGAGTCTACGACTCCCACCCATCGGACAGAAACAAAGACGTCTGATGGATGGGGCCCGGTCTCATACCTCGCGGGCGGGCGAAGGTGGGCGAGTGAGCAAGCAAATGGCGCGGCGATTATCTGCGGGCGCAAAGATGGATTCGCCCGGTTACAGAGCGCTGGGTTCCTGCGCGTCCCCCAGCTTGGGGTCGTCAGGAATAAACAACTGAAACACGGTTCCCCCGCTCCTGCCGTCCGGCCCCGCGGGCCGGCTGCGCACATGCACCAGGCCGCGGTGCTTCTGGATGATCTCGTAGCTCACCCAGAGTCCAAGTCCGGTTCCGGTAACTTCCTTGGTGGTAAAAAACGCCTCGAAGATCCGGTCCCGCACCCCCGGCTCCATGCCTGAGCCGGTGTCCGCCACCGCAAACCGAACGCCGGGCTCTCCGGCATCTTTCCAGTCGCGCGAGCGGCGCGCCCGCACCAGCAGCCGTCCTCCGTCAATGGTCGCGTCAATCGAATTTCCCACCAGGTTCGCCAGCACCTGCCGTATCTCTCCGGCATAACAGAACAGGTCCATCTGCGGGTCAAACTTCCGCTCGACGTGGATATCCATCGCCGCCAGACGGCCCTGGTAGAGCGACAGGACCGAGTCGATCAACTCCGCCATCGTGGTCCGCGCGGGCAGTGTCGACTGGCGATAAAACCGGAGTGTCTGCTGCGTGATTTCTGCAATCCGCCGCACCTCGTACTCCGCCATCGCCACATATTTCTGCGCGTGCTTGTCAAGGTTGTTGTAGTTGCCAAGCAGGAAGAGCAGGTTGGTGATCGCCTCCAGGGGATTGTTGATTTCGTGGGCGATCGATGCGGCCAGCCTTCCCGTCACGGCGAGCTTTTCGCTTTTACGCATGGCTTCTTCGTTGCGCTTCCGGTCGCTCGCATCGAGCACAATTACGCCCGCCCACCGCACCTCGTTCGGATGGGGCCGCACCGGGTATGCGCTCACCAGCCAAGTCCAGCGCCGTCCCGGTTTGCCCGTAGCCGCGGACGTTCCCTGCCCGCTCAGCTCAATATTCCGCACTGGCTCATCGCTTGAGAAGACGCGCTGAATAGCCGCTTCCAGTTCCTTGGCAACCGTCGGCGGCAGCAACTCCGGCACGGTCCGCCCCAGATGCCGGCTCATTGTGACCCCGGTCAGGTCGGCAAAGACCTGGTTGACGCGCACAAATCGGCCATTGCGGTCCGCAAAGGCCAGTCCAATGGGCGCATTCGCCAGCATCGAATCGAGCAGCGAAAGCGTATCGTTCAGCCCGGAGCGCTGCTCGACGAGCGAAGCCACCATCCGGTTGAAGGTCTGGATCAGGTCGCCAATCTCGTTCGGAACCGCCACCGGGAGTGGAAAATGGCCGCTGCCCTCCGCGGATTCAGTCAGCGCCCGCGCTCCCCGATGCAAAATGGCCAGCGGCCGCGCGATTGAGCGCCCCATCGCCAGCACCAGGAGCGCCGAAGCCGCCAACCAGATGATTCCGAAGATGGCGGTGCTGCGGAGGATCAGGTCGAGTTGATCGCGCGCAGTCGAGTTGTCCCGCGCTACCCACGCGAATCCGCGCAAATGGCCCTGGGCCGCAATTGCCTGCGCACACTCCCATTGATCCCGAGCCAGCGTGAGGCATTCAGGCTGCCCCTGCTGGAGGGCCGGAATCAGCGCCCGCTCCACCGGAGTCAGCTGCGCGGTATCCGCGTCGCCCTTGCTGATGAACAGGACATTTCCAGCCGGATCGGTCACTTTGGCCAGCGCCACCGTGGGTCCTCTGCCGGTCATGTTGACGCTAAGCCCCACCCAACCCGGCCGCTCTTCCGCAAGCGCCTCAGACGATTGCAGCGCCAACGACGATGCCTCATATTCGAGGCGTTTGTGTCCGACCTCAGAAACGGCCTGCGTCTGCTGCCGCACCAGCAGCACGGCAAACAGCGCAATCGATAAACTCTCAAGCAGCAGCAACCCGGCCAACATTTGCCAGCGAATCGACCGAGGCCACCAACGCACGCCCAATCCAAAAACCTCCGAGGAAAGAACAGCCAACAACTTGCGCAGGTGGAGCATCTGAGGAAAAACGACAGCCAGGACCTCTTCGATTCGTCAGATACAGCTTGGAGCAGTATGTATTGTTTTAACTCATGCCGGCCGGGACAGGGAAGGAACAAGGGTTGAGATCAGGAACTTTGTTTCATGGTGGACGTCTCTGGCCTTAAACACTTCAACAAAGCCTTCGCGATCAGCACCCCATGGAAGCGTCCATTCTCAATAAAAATCTCGCTGGTGCGCTCTCCCGCCACGATGACGCCAGCCAGATAGATTCCGGGAACATTGCTCTCCAGCGTGTCGGCATGACAAGCCGGCATCCTGTCGACGCCGCCGCACTCCACGCCCAGCCGCTCTAGAAATGCAAAGTCCGGATGATAGCCGGTCAGCGCGAACACGAAATCGTTGGACAGCGTCCTCCGACCCTCGGGCGTCTCCAGCACCACCGCGTCCGGCGTAATCTCCACTACGTCCGAGTTGAAGTACGCCATGATTTCGCCATTCTTGATGCGGTTCTCAATGTCCGGCTTGATCCAGTACTTCACATGGGGGCGAATCTCGGCACCGCGATGAATCAGCGTGACCCGGGCCCCATGCCGCCACAGCTCCAGAGCCGCGATCGCCGCCGAGTTCTTCGCTCCGATCACCGCCACGTCAAGGTTCGAATAAGGGTGCGGATCGTCATAGTAGTGGTGAACTTTGCTCAGGCTCTCGCCCGGGATCTCCATCAGATTCGGCAGGTCGTAATAGCCAGTCGCAACGGCCAGCTTCCGCGCCCTCAGCTCGCCGGTGCGCCCAAAGCGGTCAGAAGTCTGCACCCTGAAATCCCCGTCGGCCCCGCTCACCTTGTCCACCAGCAGGTATTGCCTCACGTCGAGCTTGTAATACGCCGCCACCTGGCGGTAATACTCCAGGGCCTCATTCCGCGTGGGCTTCGCATGGGTGGAAGGAAAGGGAATGCCACCGATCTCCAGGAGTTCGGAAGTGGTGAAAAAGGTCATGTGCGAGGGATAGTGAAACAGCGAATTGCAGAGGCAGCCCTTGTCCACCAACACGGCGCTCAATCCGGCCTTCTGGGCCTCGATCGCGCAAGCCAGCCCGGTGGGGCCCGCTCCGATCACAAGAAGGTCGAAGAGCCTGTCACCTGCTCCATTCAATTTCCCGTCGGTCATATCTTTCTAGCTTAGGCCATTTCCCGGATTCAGCCCAATTCTTGCGTTCCGAGAGAATTCGCGTGTGATGGTAGAATGGTATAATAAAATGGTGGAAAGGAGGAACTCAATGCCCCTGAACATCAAGAATGAAGAGGCAGAACGAGTGGTTCGGGAGTTGGCAAACCACAGAGGCCTGAACCTTGTCACTGCGATCACTCAGGCCGCGCGGGAAACTCTCGAACGGGACAGGGCGCAGTCCGAAGGCCAAACCGGCAGGCGGGGCCTCGCCGCCAAGCTAATGGAGATTGCGCACGAAACCGGACCGCTCATGAACGATGGACGCACGACCAAAAAGCTTTTCGAAGAACTTTACGACGATGAGACAGGCCTTCCAAAATGATTGTCGACTCCTCGGCATTGATTGCGATCCTGCGTGATGAACCCGAAGCCCAGGCCTTCTCGGAGACGATCGAAAAGGCGCAGTCTGTGCGCATCTCTGCGGGAACCCTCTTCGAAGCCTCAATAGTTGCCGATAAGTTCCGCGACCCAAGAGTGAGTGCTCGATTTGACGAAATTCTGGAACTTTCGGGAATGGTCATCGAGCCCGTCACCGCTCAACATGCCCGCATTGCTCGCCAGGCCTACCGCGATTACGGCAAAGGCAGCGGCCACGCCGCCAACCTCAACTTCGGCGATTGCTTCAGCTACGCGCTAGCCCGCGAAAAACGCGAACCCATCCTCTTCAAGGGCGACGACTTCATCCACACGGATTTGCGTTCTGCAATCTCCGCCTGACTTGCTCAACTCACCCGCGACACGCGCAATCTCGATCCTTTAACCTAGTGTTGAGGTTCTATCATGACCGTCATCCTTCAGGAAGATTTCATCGCCAGCGTCGCCGGCTTGTTGCAATACATCAGCTACTACCACCCGGTGGATTACATCACTTCGCTGGCCCGCGCCTACGAGCGTGAACAATCGCCCGCCGCGCGCGACGCCATGGCGCAGATCCTGATCAACTCGCGCATGTGCGCCGAGGGGCACCGGCCTATCTGCCAGGACACCGGCATCGTGAACGCCTTCATCAAGGTGGGCATGGATGTCCAGTTCCAGCGGTCTGAAGGCGGCAGCCCTACGCTCGATCTTCAGGGGATGGTGGACGAAGGCGTGCGCCGCGCCTATCTCGATCCCGATAACAAGCTTCGCGCCTCGCTGCAGTCCGATCCTGCCGGCGCCCGCAAAAACACGCGCGACAACACCCCCGCGGTCGTCAACGTGGAACTCGTCCATGGGTCGACCGTCGAAGTGACCGTGGCCGCAAAGGGCGGAGGCAGCGAGGCCAAATCCAAATTCGTCATGCTGAACCCCTCCGACTCGGTGGTCGAGTGGGTGCTTAAGACCGTTCCCACCATGGGCGCGGGGTGGTGTCCTCCAGGGATGCTGGGCATCGGCATCGGCGGCACGGCGGAGAAAGCCATGCTGCTGGCCAAGCAGTCGCTGATGGACCCCATCGACATTCAGGACCTGATCGCGCGCGGCCCCTCGACCACCGCTGAAAAACTTCGCGTCGAGCTTTATGACAAGGTGAACCGGCTGGGCATCGGCGCGCAGGGGCTGGGCGGGCTGACCACGGTTCTCGACGTGAAGGTGCTTGACACTCCCGCGCACGCCGCCAATCTGCCCGTGGCCATGATTCCCAACTGCGCCGCAACACGGCACGCCCACATTGTGCTCGACGGCTCCGGCCCCGTCTTCCTCGATCCGCCCAACCTGGCCGACTGGCCCACTCTCACCTACGACGTCTCGGGTGCTCGTCGCGTTAACCTTGACACCGTCACCCGCGCCGAAGCCGCTTCGTGGAAGACAGGGGAAGTGCTGCTGCTCAATGGAAAACTGCTGACCGGCCGCGATGCCGCGCATAAGCGCATGACCGAGATGCTCAGCCGCGGAGAAAAGCTGCCGGTCGATTTCCGCGGCCGGTTTATTTACTACGTCGGCCCTGTCGACCCGGTGCGCGAAGAAGTGGTGGGCCCTGCCGGACCCACCACCGCGACCCGCATGGACAAGTTCACGCGGCAGATGCTGGCCGAAACCGGCCTTCTCGGCATGGTCGGCAAAGCCGAGCGCGGCCCGGCGGCGATTGACGCCATCCGGGAGTTCGGCGCGGTGTACCTGATGGCCGTCGGCGGCGCAGCCTACCTGGTGGCCAAAGCCATCCGCGCTTCGCGCCTGCTGGCCTTTGAAGACCTGGGGATGGAAGCCATCTACGAGTTCACGGTTGAGGGCATGCCGGTGACAGTGGCCGTGGATTCAAAGGGGACGAGCGTTCATAACACCGGGCCGGCCGAGTGGAAACAGAGGATCGCGGGGATTCCGATATTGCAGTAGGCGCTATCCCACATCTCAAAATCGAGATGCGGGACACCCAGCTCTGAGGCTGTCACGACGTATCGATCGTCCACAGGCACCCGTCCTTGGTGGCGAAACTCACGTTCCGGCATCTGGGTCGCCCACGCGTGTCCGCAAGACCTCTTTTTTAATAATGCGCCGATTTCATGAGTGCTTAATATGCGCTTGCTATCTATCTCTCAGCGGCGGTGCCGGCGTTCCGGGTTCCCTGAATGATCTCCCGGAAGGCAGCTTGAAAGACGCCGTAAATCCCAAAATTGGAGGTTTCAATGTCGACGATTCCCTACCTTCGTTCGCTCGCCGGACTAGCGATCGTGGCTGCACTGACCGCTTCAAACCTATGTGCCCAGGAAAACCAGGAGATCAAGCACGTATTCGTGATCGCCCTTGAGAATCACGACTGGACTCAGCCGACCACCGTGACCGGAGGTATTCAGCCCATTTATCAAAACCCGAACGCGCCGTTCATCAATAGCCTCGTGAATGGAACCGGACTGGCTCTCATCAACGGCCACCTTGAAAACATCAGCCGGCACGTGGCCTACGCTACGGCGTATCACAATGTTCTGGCCACCCCAAGCGGCAACAACCCCCACATTCATCCTTCAGAGCCAAACTACCTATGGGCTGAAGCCGGAACCAACTTCGGTATTCTCAACGACGATGACCCCTACGCGGACAACCCGCCGAATGCCCAGAAAACCACGCAGCATCTGAGCGGTTTGCTGCAGAAAGCAGGCAAGACCTGGAAGTCGTATCAGGAAGACATTGACCTCGAAAGCAGCGATGGAAAACTCATCAATCTGACATTGCCCCGGGAAGAGTGGACGGTTCCGCTGGTGAGCCAGTCGGGTGTGTTCGGACCGGGCAGCTACTTGAACGCGTATAACGATTCAACCCAATACAACTATGCGTGCAAGCACAATCCGCAGGTCTTCTTCGCCGACACCAATGGAGGTGACAATACAACTGCCTCGAACCCTCTGGCGGGCCACTATGCGCCTTTGCAGCAATTGGCTTTCGATCTGGCTGACGACCGCGTGGCTGATTACAACTGGATTACGCCCGACCAATACAACGAGATGCACAGCGCACTCACCGGCGGCTTTGCGGGGCTCACAGGCGATGCATCGCAGATCAGGGCGGGCGATAACGCACTCAGCAGGCTCGTTCCCCTGATCATGTCGTCAAAGGCTTACCAGGACGGCGGCGCAATCATCCTGTGGTGGGATGAAAGCGAGTCCGACGGGGAGAGCGGTGACAACGCGGATGATTTCAATCACACGATCGGCGAAATCGTCATCTCCAATCTCGCACATCGCAACGAGGGCAGTCTTCCTTATGCAAGCCCGGTCGACTACTCTCACTCCTCGGACCTGCGCACAATGCAAGAAATCTTCCACGTGAAGGCAACAGGCGGATCGTCGCCCTACCTTGGCGATGCGGCCAACGCGAATGATTTGTCAGACTTGTTTGCGCCCGGCGTGATCCCCACAAATCCATAGCAACGTTCGATCAGCACCGTTTCCACTAAAACCCATGAATCTGCGCCACTTCAGGAGATCGCGGTCTCGCCGATCACCCGGAGTGGCGCAGATTCCGGAAATTGAGGGTGATGAGGACCGGGCCCTTGGATGCGGAATCCCCGGCACACCGGCCTTAGAGAGGAGCGCCAGCCTACGATTGGTGTTCCTGCGCATAGCGGACCATGGCGGAGATACCCGACAATAGTTCGCAGGCGAGAAGCGAAGAGCGAGACCCGAACGGTGAGAACTGCGGTGGGCCGGGCTAGGCGGTTGCAGGTGAGAGATACCCCATGCCTCTCAATACGCCCCTCATGAAGGCGAAACTCTCAATTACACCCGGCATGGGGTCGTCACCGTTGATCTCGTACTCCAGGTCCACGAAGCCCGGGTACTGAATCGCAATCAGCGACTCGAAGATTTCCCGGATGGGCATGATTCCCTGGCCTACCGCGACCTGGCTCTCCTTGCTGGTGAAGCTGGTGAGATCCTTGGCGTGCATGTTGAACAGGCGCGGCCCGGCATCGCGAACCGCCTGCGGGACGTTGGCCCCGGCGCGGGCTGCGTGACCAATGTCGATGCAGCATCCGATGCGCGGGTCCATCTTGTCGACCGCCTTCAGCACATCGTAGGGCGACGGCCAGATCTTGTCCTCCGGCCCGTGGTTGTGAATGGCGATGCGAATGTCGTACTCCTTGACGAACTTCTCGATGCGCGGCAGCGTGGTCACGGCCGGGTCGCCGGTCACGATCACCTTTACCCCGGCCCGCTTCGCATACTCAAACTTGGAGCGGATGTCGTCGTCCTCGTCCTTGGGGAAGTACACCGTTCCCACCGCGTGCACCTTGATCCCATTGGTGTGGTAGTCGGCCATCGCCGCTGCTTCGGCGGCCGGGTCGGTGGGCAGGTGGTCCTTGGTGTCCTTGCAGTTCAGGTCGGTAAGGTTGAGCTGCTTCATGGATCCGAGCATCTGCGCCCGTGTGAAATTGCGGAAGGTGTAGCTGGCCAGGCCGAGGCGGATGGGGGAGGGCTTGCCCTGAGCGGCCACGGCTTCGGCGATCAGGGGCATGGGGCGGGCCGCGGCGCAGGCAGCAGCCATGGTTCCCGACTTCAAGAAGCCGCGGCGCGAAAGATTGCTTTGCATGAGTAGAGTTCTCCCTTGTTCCGAAATACCTCACGCAGGATCGGCGCGAGGTCCGATCTCAGGCGCCCGTTCCAGAATGAATTCGAAGCAAAAAAGGTTATAGACCCCGAGCCGGTCTTGGAGCAAGTGGGAGTTATTGTTGCCGCCCGAACCGGTAAACGAACCCACCCGTGAAACCAACACTGTTCTGGAACGTGGACCCGAATCCGGTGGCGAGATACTCGCCGCTCAACCGAATCCCCGTCGCGGGCGTCAGGTTGTACTGGCCCACGATACTGCCGGCAATCGAGTAGGTGGTGCTGTCGGGCCAGATGCCAAAGGTAGCTGAGCCTTCGCCATTGGTATCGCCGGAAAAGTTGCCGATCCCCACGCCGCCCAACACCCGGCCGGAGACGGAATACTTGGGCTGGATATAGAAACGGTATGTGGGGCCGCCCATGAGGTTGTACATGCTGATCTTGGGCCGCGTGTTGTCGGCGTTGGTAATCCCCTGGATCAGGTTAGTGTAGGCAATGCCGGAGTAGCCGCGGGCGTCGAAGGTTATGCCAAAGCGCTCGCTGCGAAAGCGGGTGACTCCCGTGTCCCAGCCATAGAACGTGAGCCGCTGCAAATACGTACCGGGCCGGAAGCGCAGATAGCCCATATCGGTAAACGCTTCGTACGAGTGATCGTATGCGTCGTGGATGTCCGTAGCCCGGCGCTGTTCCCGGCGCATGCGGATGCGCGCCTGCACGCTGATCTGCTGCGGGGTCTGCGCGGCAGGTTGCTGGTTCTGGTCGGTTGCGGGTGCGGAACTGCTCGAGCTTTGAGCCAGAACGGCGGGCATAGCTGGGAACGTAAGAGCCAGCAGCAGGGCAAGACGGCGAAAAGAGTACATCGGTATCGGTTTTCTCCCAGGGAGTACAGAGAGCACACCACCGCTTGATGCAGTGCTCCCCCCATAGGGTATTAGAACACCTCGGGGCGAGGGTTGTGGGTGATCCCGCACTGTTTGGACGCACAGGCCCTGGAATCGGCTCCTGATTCCCTCAAACAATCGCCTTCAGATCGGCCTGCAACTGCGGCATATTGAATCCCCCAGGCGAACCTTTAGCCGAAAGCCAGGCCGGGCTGAGAAGGGTGTGCGCCTCGTCGACATACTTCTTCCAGAAGGCCACAGTCATAGTCTTCAGTTCGCCCCAGGTGATGCATGTAAATCCCTTCTCGTCATATGCGGGAACGAAGACGCAGTGCCCTCCCCAGCTGTTCGGCTTGGCATTGGCGCCGCCATTCGGCACCACGTCCCACACGTCCTGGGACTGCGCGGTCAGGGGAAGGCTGAGGCCGATATAGACGCCGCCGAACAGCGCGATTGATTGGCGGATCTCGATCAGATTTGTAAATTTCGGGTCGGCAAATGCCGTCAGGGCATTGCCTACAAACCCGTTCTTTTGCCAATCGTTCAGAACATCGAGCTCCACGCCGCCGTGGTCAGTGGATGGGTTGCCGGGGACGTAGCCGTCCCACTGCTCGTAATAACTCTCGATGGTCGCGTCAGGGATGGTATCGATTGTGCCTGTGTTGGCGCTGAAGACCTGAATGGCGTGGGCAATTCCGGCGATGGTGCAGTCGCCCAGCGTGTCGTTCAACATCATGCCCCACGCTGTAATGCCCTTGGTCCAGTTGGCCGCGGGCGGCGGAGCCGGCAGGCCGGGCTTGAGGTAATCACCTATTGCAAGGGTTCGGCTGTCGGTCTTGATGGCCTTGCGGCCCAGCTTCATTTTGGAGTGGTCTGCCATGGAGAGTTCCTTTCCTGTGCGCGAAGTCTCGGCTGTCTCAGAGGAGCTGAATTCAATTCGCCATGATATTGGCTAACATTTTCAAATCCGACCGGTATTGTCCAGTGAATTTGTCTAATTGATGGTGAATGTCCCTTTCCGACCGTTTCATCGGAATGGAACCGCGCCAATGTTCTAGGATTGAATACATTGGAGAAACTGAGCAGATGGGCCGTTTTCTGGTGGGGATCTTACTCGGGTTGGTGTTGGCGCCTGCAATCGTTATGCTGTGGCTCCGTGTTGGGAAACTTCCGGTTGCCGTGGCTGATCCCCCTTTCTTCCGAGAGGAGGAGATTACGAGTGTGCCGTTGAATGCGCGGATCGCCCGCGAGGCTCCCTCAACGGCGCCGATTACCGCGAGCGAAACAAACCTGGCCGCCGGCGCCCAGATTTATCGTGAACAGTGCGCGACCTGCCACGGTCTTCACGGCAAGCCGGTTCCGTTTGCCTCGCACATGTTTCCCCTGGCGCCGGACCTTTGGGATCAGCATGGCGACAAGGGCGTGGTGGGCGTCAGCGACGACCCGGTCGGGGAGACTTACTGGAAGGTCTCCAACGGGATCCGGTTGACCGGCATGCCGGCGTTTGCAGGCATATTGACTTCGAACCAGATGTGGCAAGTGAGCCTTCTGCTGGCCAACGCCGACAAGCCGCTGCCGCCCGCGGTGGTCGACCTGGTTCGCGGCTCGAAGACAGCGGCTGCGCTGCCGGCAAAGAGTTCGACGCCCGGGCCGGCGCCGGCTTCGGACCCGGATTCGCCCCCGGGTCCAATAGGAAAGTGAGACTATGAAACTGCTCGATACGCTGCGCAAGGGATTCGGTTATGTGTTGATGAGCATGGGCGTGTCGAGCCCCGTCATCAAGCCAAAGGCTGATGAGAAGCCGGCCCCTAAACCGAATTCGGGCCAGTGAAGCGCTGCCCGGCCCCTGAAGTTGAAGCTCGAAGCCTGCCGTCCGAATCCATAACCTGGAAGTTACAATGGAAGTGGAAGGCCGACCCACTGACCGATGGCGGACGACGAGAAAAACAATCCCCGAAAACCCGGCCAGACGGAGCCGGCCCGCAAGCCTGACGAAGATCCGGTCGGTAAGGTCTACGACTCGAGGCTGGCGCGCAGGCTCGCGCGGTATGTTCTGCCTTATTGGGTTCAGGCGACGATTGCGGCCATCTCGGTCTCGATTAAATCGGTGGGCGATGTAGCCGGACCTTTTCTTGTGATGGTCGGGATCGACCATTTTTTCCCGCGGGGTTCGGGAGGCGGCTCGACTTCATCCGGCCTGGGGCACGGATTCAGTTCGGCGAAATGGCTGACGCGCCACCTGTCCTCTGACCCGGCCAAGGGAATTACCCAGTTGGCGGGCATCTACCTGGCGCTGATCCTGTCTTCCTACCTGTTTCAATTTCTGCAGACCTACCTGATGCAGTGGACGGGGCAGAAGATCATGTTCGATCTGCGCCGCGACATCTTCCGCCACATGCAGAGGATGCATGTGGGATTCTTTGACACGCACGCGGTTGGAAGGCTGGTGACGCGGCTGACTTCAGACGTGGACGCAGTCAACGAGATGTTTACCGACGGCGTTCTGGCCATCGTGAACGACTTTTTCACGCTGACGTTTATGGCCATCGTGATGCTGAGCATCAAGTGGTGGCTGGCGCTGCTGGCGTTTTCGGTGCTGCCGCTGATCCTGATTGTGACGCGCATCTTCCGCGACCATGTGCGCGAGAGCTACCGCCGGGTGCGTGCAGCCATCGCGCGCATCAACAGCTTTACCCAGGAGCACGTCTCGGGGATGAGCGTGGTGCAGCTGTTCAACCGCGAGGAGCGCGCGTACAGGGACTTTCGCGCGGTGAACGAGCAACATATGATCGCGTTCAAAGACACCATTCTGGCTTACGCGCTCTACTATCCGGCGGTGGAGATTCTTTCATCGGTGGCGATTGCGATGGTAGTGTGGCGCGGAGGGTTCAGTGCGCTGTCGGGGCTTCGCGGCGCGGTGACGGTGGGTATTCTGGCTGCGTTCATTCAATACTCGCAGCGGTTCTGGCGTCCGATCCAGGATTTGAGCGACAAATACAACATTTTGCAGGCGGCGATGGCGGCCTGCGAACGGATTTTCAAGTTACTCGACACCGCGCCGGAGATTGTGAACCCGGCGAATCCGGTGGCGGGCGACGGGTCAAATCGGATTGAGTTCAGGCATGTGTGGTTCACCTATCAGAAGCTAACCCCGGAACAGAAGGCGGCAGTTGAGGCCGCGGTGGAAGCAGCAAGATTCGAAGGCTCTGCTCCAAAACTGGGGAGTGCGGAGCACGGAATTGAATGGATCCTGAAAGATGTTTCGTTCACCGTTGAGCCGGGGCAGACGGTGGCGATTGTGGGCCACACGGGCGCGGGCAAGACCACGCTAACCAGCCTGATGATGCGCTTCTACGACGTGACCGCGGGTGAGATTTTATTGGACGGAGTCGATCTTCGCAAACAGGATCTGGTCGCGCTGAGGCGGCATTTCGCGGTGGTGCTGCAGGATCCGTTCCTGTTTACGGGAACTCTGCGCGAAAACATTCGCATGGGCAACGAAGAGATCGGCGAGAGCATTCTGCGCCAGGCGGCGCACGATGTAAACGTGCTGGATTTTATCGAGAGCCTGCCACAGGGATTTGACGAGCCGGTGCGGGAGCGCGGCAATTCGCTATCGACGGGGCAGAAGCAGCTGATCAATTTTGCGCGGGCGCTGGCTTACAATCCGCGCATTCTGATTCTGGACGAAGCGACATCGAGCGTCGATACCGACACTGAACTGCGCATTCGCGGAGCGCTGGACCGGATGGTGGAGGGAAGGACGAGCGTACTGATTGCGCACCGGCTCTCGACGGTGCAGCGCGCAGAGACCATCCTGGTGATGCACAAGGGGCAGTTGCGCGAGATGGGTTCGCACCAGGAATTGCTTGCCAAGCGCGGTCTTTATTGGAAGCTCTACCAGTTGCAGTATAAGGACCAGGAGCTTGGGGCGGGCGCCGACCCTCGCGGTGAGGCTCGAGTAGCACCGGCCGTGGGATGAATGCTCAAGGGCAAGAGGTCAGAGAAAAAGAGTTGGTGCAGGTATGAAGGAAAACGAAGCCCGGAAAGTGGAGTTGTTTGACACCAGCCTTCGGGACGGGATGCAACAGCCCGGTCTTGAAATCTCAGTGCCGAACGCAGTGATGCTGCTGGAGCGGATGGGCGCGTTTGGCGTGAGGTACGCAGAGATTGGGTTTGCGGGCGCCAACCAGTTTGTGGGCGAGTTGACGCGCGCGCTCAGCGAGGTTGATACAGGCGCGATGAAGCTTGCGCTTTTCGGAAGAACGCGGGGGCGCGGAACGAAGGTAGAAGAATGGCCCGATGTCCGGTTCATTCTGAATCATAAGCAGAGGGTTCCAGTCGCGGTGGTGGTGGCGAAATCGCGGCTGCTGGATGTGGAGTTGTCGCTGGAGACGACTCCGGAAGAGAACCTGCTGATGGCGCGGGAGACGGTTGAATGCCTGCAGGATCACGGGCTCGAAGTGATTGTCGATCTGGAGCACGCGATGGACGCCAACTGCGGGCGGCGGGAGATGGGGAATGCCTGCGATGAGGAGTTCAGCAGGCGGAGCCTGGAATATTTCAGGCTGTTGACGGAGCAGTGCGTGCGGCAGGGCGTGAGCCGGATTGTCGTTTGCGATACGACGGGCGGCGCAAGTCCGGAGGAAGTTTCAGAGGTGATTGCAGGCCTGGTACGCGAGTTTCCCGGGGTGAAGTTTGGGTTTCACGGGCACACCGATCGGGGGCTGGGGATTGCCAATACGCGGGCGGCGATTCTGGCCGGCGCGGTGCACGTGCAGGGGACACTGCTCGGAACCGGCGAGCGCTGCGGCAATGTGAATCTGACGACGGTTATCGGGGCCATGCAATTGAGGGGCGAGGCGGAGTTTGTGGCGCCGGAGTCGTTGAGCGGACTGACCAGCCTGTCGCATTCCGCATACGGAGCTTTTGGCCTGGAACCGCCGCACGGGGCGCCCATCGTGGGGCCGGGTGCATTTGGCACCTGGGCGGGAATGCATGGGAGCAGCGAGCGCAAGAATCCCGGCGCCTACCTGTGGTGCGACCCGGCGCGCGTGGGAGCGACGCCGACAATCGGGGTCAATGGGCAATCGGGCAGGGCGAACGTGGTTCTGCTCTCAGAGGCGCTGGGCGTGGGACTCAACTCCGCGCAGGCGCAGGCGCTCATCGATGCCAACCAGGCGATGATCGAGGGCGGCGGCTACACCGCCAGCGAAGTTTCATTCCGCCTGGCGTGCATGAAGGTACTGGGCACGCTGCGCGACTGGTTCACGGTGAAGAGCTGGCGGGTCTTCGACGAATCGGACGAGATCGGGAGCCGGTTTGTGCAGGCATTCATGACTCTGACGGTGGGCGAAACGACTGTGGCTACCACGCGGGCCGAGGGCGCAGGGCCGGTGGATGCGTTGACCAAGGCAAT
>Ga0182013_10000269_pt1 | contig 70468 bp, 62 predicted proteins | sample 612S2MmetaG_FD_120487 | JGI IMG/M metagenome (GOLD analysis project Ga0182013, IMG submission 120487) | Permafrost microbial communities from Stordalen Mire, Sweden - 612S2M metaG | ecosystem: Environmental > Terrestrial > Soil > Wetlands > Permafrost | place: Sweden: Stordalen | collected... | reverse complement strand
TTTTTCCATTCAAGCAAGGGCACGGCTGCTTCTGTCATCTGAGCCTCAGCGATGAGTCCTAGCCATAAACCCTGGGAGAATCACTTCTTTCCCCACTCGGCGAAATCCCACGCGATCTCATCCGTGCCCGCCACTTCCGCCCGAGAGTTCGCGCACGATGGAGTTCACGAAGGCTTTGGCGTCGCCGAACAGCATCAGCGTGTTGTCGAGGTAGTAGAGCGGATTGTCGATTCCCGCAAAACCCGGACTCATACTGCGTTTGATCACCATCACGGTGCGAGCTTTGTCCACATCGAGGATCGGCATGCCGAAGATGGGGCTACTGGTGTCGGTGCGCGCCGCCGGATTGGTGACGTCATTGGCTCCGATGACGAGCGCGACATCGGTTTGCGGAAGATCGCCATTGATCTCATCCATATCCAGCAGCTTGTCGTAAGGGATGTCAGCCTCGGCCAGCAGAACATTCATGTGTCCGGGCATGCGGCCGGCGACCGGGTGAATGCCGAACTTCACGTCGACGCCACGCTTGGTGAGCGCGTCATAAAGTTCGCGCACTTTGTGTTGAGCCTGCGCCACCGCCATTCCGTAGCCGGGAACGATCACCACTTTATTCGCCGCCGAGAGAATTGACGCCGCTTCTTCGGGAGTGGCGCTGCGTACGTTGCGCGTCTCCACCGCGCCCGGAGCCGCCGTCTGTACCTGCCCAAAGGCCCCAAACAGAACATTGGAGAATGAGCGGTTCATCGCCTTCGACATGTTGACTGACAGAATAAAGCCGGAAGCTCCATCGAGCGAGCCGGCGACGATCAGCAGTTTGCTGTTGAGCACGAAGCCCATGGCAGCAGCCGAAAGTCCGGCATAGGAATTCAGCAGCGAGATCACGGTGGGCATGTCGGCGCCGCCGATGGGGACGATCATCATCACGCCGAACAGCAGCGCGATACCCACCATGAACGGATAGAGGTGCATGTCCGCGGGATGAAGCACCAGCCTTACCGCAATGCCGATGGCAACCAGCAACATGCCCAAGTTGACGAAGTTTTGTCCCTTGTAGGTGATGGGCCGCTGCGGCAGGACTTCCTGCAATTTGCCAGCAGCCATCAAGCTGCCGGTGATGGTCAGCCCTCCCAGGATGACTTCCAGTGAAAGCACCGACATCATGAAAGGCTGTACATTCGGTGCGCGCAGATAGAACTCGGCGGTGCCGACCAGAGTTACGCAGAGAGCGCCGAACGCGTGGCTGAGCGCGGTCCGCTGCGGGACGGCGGTCATCTGGACGTTGCCGAGCGGGACTCCGATGATGGCGCCCAGCACCAGTGCAATCGCGATCCACTTATAGTCCACGATGCCGCGATAAAGCAGCGTGCCGGCAATGGCCAGCACCATGCCCACTTCGCCAGCCCAGACGCCGCGGCGCGCAGTCGCCGGCGAACTCAGCCACTTCAGCGAGAGAATGAAGAGGACAACGGCAATAATGTAGGTGATCTCAATAATGAGCGTGCCAGGGATCATGGTTTCTGCGTCCGGCTGGATTTGAACATCTTGAGCATGCGGTCGGTGATGATGAAGCCGCCGACGATATTGCTGGTGGCGGCGACAATGGCGATGGTCCCCAGCACGGCTGCCAGGTTTGACTTGTGCTCGCCCGCCAGGATTATGGCGCCGACCACGGCAATCGCGTCCAGCGCGTTGGTCAGCGACATCAGCGGAGTGTGCAGCAAGGGCGAGACGCGGCGGATCACTTCAAAGCCGATGAACGCCGCCAGAATAAAAACGTAGAGGCTGTTGATAAGGTCAGTCGTAACCACTAGCTTTTCTCCTGCGTTTGTGAAACCAGCGCGGGCAATGCGAAGAACTCGCGCACGCGCGGATTAACGATTTCACCGCCCTGCGTGACCAAAGTGCTGCGAGTGATTTCGTCTTCCAGGTTGAGTTGCAGCTTACCGTCCTTCACCAGGTGAACAAGAAAGTTCGTCAGGTTCTTGGCGTACATCTGGCTGGCATGATAAGGGACGGCGCTGGCCAGATTGATAGCTCCGACAATGGTGACGCCGTTTATGACAATGATCTCGCCGGTGCGGGTCAATTCGCAGTTGCCACCGCGTTCGGCTGCGAGATCTACGATGACGGAACCGGGCGCCATGCCGGCGACCATTTCCTTGGTCACCAGGACAGGCGACTTCTTGCCCGGAACGACCGCAGTGGTAATCACCACGTCACTTTCGGCAACGACCTTCCCCAGCAATTCGCGCTGCTTCTGATAAAACGCCTCGTCCTGAGCTTTGGCGTAGCCGCCGGCATCTTGCGCATCGGCCGCCTCGATGGGGAGTTCGACAAAGCGCCCGCCCAGGCTCTGCACCTGCTCCTTGACGGCAGGCCGCAGATCGTAGGCGGAAACGACGGCGCCCAATCTGCGCGCGGTAGCGATGGCCTGTAGTCCGGCGACGCCGGCGCCGATCACAAGAACGCGTGACGGCGTGATGGTGCCTGCCGCAGTGGTCAACATGGGGAAGATGCGGGGCAGCTTGTCAGAAGCGACCAACACGGCTTTGTAGCCGCAGATGGTCCCCATGGAAGACAACGCGTCCATGCTCTGCGCGCGAGTGATGCGAGGCATCAGTTCGACGGAGAATGAGGTTGCACCGGTGGCGGCAATTTCCTCCAGAGTGTGAACGTCACCGAGTGGCCGCAGAAATCCGATGAGCACCTGACCGCGGCGCAACAGTGCAAGATCGGCTTTGCCGGTTTGATCGTTGGAGCCGTAAGAGAGCACCTGCACAATCACGTCGGCGGTGCTGAACACGTCGCCACGGCCGGCGAGAACCTTGGCGCCCTTGTTGACGTACTCCGCATCGGGATAACCGGCTTCCACGCCGGCTCCCGCCTCGACCACAACCTCGATACCTGCCTTCGCCAAGCTGGGAACCACGCCAGGCACCAGCGCTACACGCCGCTCCCCCGGAAAACTTTCGCGGGGAACACCGACAATCATGAGACCTCCTGCTGACTTAACATCGCACTCCCGGTGCCCAAGAGCTGACGAAAACAGGAAAGCAACCGGAAATGAGCATTCTACGCAGAGTCTGGGGAAAGTCCAGAGTTCTCATAAAGTTGAGGCTTGGTCAATAGGAGGGGGTTGCACGCGGAGGAACGGAAGCACGTTCGGAGTCTTACGCAACTCGCTGGTCGAGCGATCGACATCTAAAGGTTTTGTTCCCGCAATAGGGGAATTGCGGGTTGCGGTCTTACGGCGGCCGGAGCGCCAGGCGGGACGATTTGGTGTAATGCAGGGATTATTTTGCCGAGTAGTGAATCAGTAACCCAGGTCGAAGCCATGTACCGGTTCGGGAAATGCTCAGCTAAGGGCCTGTTTGCAAAGATGTTAAAGCTCGAGGAGTAGCATAACGCTGATGTCCAGCGATGGCGGTTCGCCACTGATTGTGGTCAAAATACAACAGTTCTGGCGCGGTTGAACCTGTAATCTATTGTGAGCGTTGCGGTTAACTGCCCAGGATTGATTTACGAACGAACAATTCGGAAACCTGCCGATTGTAGCGGAGTCGGCCTGCACAGTGGAGCTCCGGTCCATCTAAGAATGCTGCCCGCTGCCCCCGGCACAGGCATTGTCTTCCGCCGCACCGATCTTGACAACTTTGAGGTCGAGGCCATCAGCCGCAACGTGGCCCGTGTCAGCTACGCCACCAGCTTGATGAAGAAGGGAGTGCTCATTTCGACGACCGAGCACCTGCTGTCGGCCTTCATCGGGATGGGCGTCGACAACGCCATTGTGGAGCTCGATAACCTCGAAGTCCCCATACTCGATGGCAGCGCGAAGCCGTTCATCGAAATGCTTACCAGCGCCGGTCTGCGTCAGCAGCGCCGCAAGCGCGTCTATCTCAAGATCCTGCGGCCTTACGAATTGCAAGAGGGCGACAAGTTCATCGGCGTCTATCCCGCGGAACGTTACTCGGTCAGTTATGCCATCGATTTCCCGCATCCCCTGATCGGCAGCGAACGTTTTCAAGTCGAGCTGTCCAATGGCAGCTACGTCACTGACATCGCCTCGGCGCGAACGTTTGGTTTTCTCGAGCAGGAACGAGCCATGCTGAACATGGGCCTGATTCGCGGCGCCTCGCGCGAGAACTGCGTGGTGCTGACGCGCGATGGGATCGACAATCCTCCGTTGCGCTACCCGGACGAATTCGTCCGCCATAAGGTGCTTGACCTCATCGGCGACCTGGCTCTCTTCGGCAAGCGGATTCTCGGCTACGTGAAGGCGGACCGCGCCGGACATGCGCTGCACACTGCCATCGTCTCTCGCATCCTGCGCGATCAGAGCTATGCCGAGGAGATTACCCTCGACGAAGCGGCAGTTGCCGACTGGCCCATCGAACACCTGGCCGTCGCGGACTAGCTCAGTCGTCTTTGCGGCGTCCTGCCGCGTACCTTGGGCGTCATTCTGCGGCACCCATTCGCGCGCTAACATGAACGTGTGGAGAAAATTGTCTATCTGTCGCTGGGATCGAACGTCGGCGACCGCGAGGCCAATGTGCGTACTGCTGTGGAGAAGCTGGCCGAGCTGGGCAAGGTGGTTGCGGTGTCGTCGCTTTACGAGACCGAACCTGTGGACCTCACGGCGCAGCCCTGGTTCCTGAATTGCGCCGTGGCGCTGCGGACCCACCTCATGCCGAAGCTCTTTCTGGCGAAGGTGCTGGCCATCGAACAGCGGATGGGTCGCCGGCGACTGCAGCCCAAGGGACCGCGCACCATCGATATCGACATTCTGCTGTTCGGGAATTCGGTGATCAGCACTCCGCAACTGGACGTGCCTCATCCCGCGATGCATCAGCGGCGATTTGTGCTGGAGCCGCTGGCGGAAATTGCGCCCGACGCGCGACATCCCATTTTCAAGCGCACGGCGCGCGAAATGCTGCAGGTGCTGCCCCACAACGTAGGACAGGTGAAAAAGCTGGTGCGGAGCTAGAGAGAGTTCCCGTTGTCAGAATGGCAAGAGTGCTAGGTTTTTTTCTTGGGCCGGCTTGGCGGACTTCGCGATGTCCCGCACCATTTTGTCGATGTCCTTCTGCTGCTGCTTCATCGATTTCTCGAGCTCGCGGCGTATCTGCTTCATCTCTTTGTCGCTGGGCTCAAGCTGCGCCAGCATTTCCTGCTGACTGTCGAGCTGCGGACCGATATGATCGATTTGGTCCCGCAGGGCCTGAGCTTGGGTGTCGAAGTTCAGCCCGTTCTCGCCATCGAGCCGGGAGCTATCTCCCGGGCCGGGAAGATTGATCACCAATGTCTGTTCGTGCTTTTCGCGCAGGATTCCGACGGAAACCCTGGTGGCGTTGGTCTGCATACTGCGTTGCCAGTCGGCCATATCGCGCACGGTCTCGTTGTTTACTTTCAGGATGACGTCGCCGGCTTTCAGGCCAGCGGCAGCGGCGGGACTGCCTCCCTCGACCGAGCGGATCAACACCCCTTGGCCGCGAGCAACGCCGAAGAAGTCAGCCAGCTGTGGACTCAGGCTCTCCACCACTAAGCCGTGGCGCGCGGAAAGGATGGCGAACGAAGGGATTTCGACATCGGGAAGATACGCCCGAGGCGGCAGGGGAGGGGACATGGCAAACGATTGTGCGCCTCGCACGTGGGAAGCGACCGACCAGGTTCCCAGAGTTACCTTCACATCTTTGCGCTGGGCGTTGCGGACAATTGTCAGCGTTACCGGCTTTTGTGGAGGGCTGCTATGGATGAGGCCCTGGAGTTGCTCAGGACCGTCGATCTTGGAGCCGTTGAAAGCGACGACAACATCGTTCTCCAACAGGCCGGCCCGACAGGCGGGACCGTCCTGGTCGACATAGGTGATGACCACGCCCGAGGAATCCTTCAACCTTAAAGCAGATGCCCGCTCCGGCGTGACCCCAGTGATTTGCACGCCCAGGTAGGCGCCGGCATGAGCTTCGGGCCAACTGGCTTGAGGCGAGGCTGGCACGGCGGCCGCCGGCAGAATCGTGACGGCAATGAATATGGCACCGAACAAAATATTGCGGTTACGCATAAAGTCCTTCAACCTTGAATCTATTCCGGGGCCAAAGCCCCTCCGTGTTTCCATCGACTGGAACGCTGGCCTGAAGGCCAGCTCTACCCAAACCTGTAATCCCGCAAACGCGGCTGTGCGCTTGCTGGGTGGCAATTATTGACATCTGCGAAAGGCGATTTGCCCGATCGTAGTACGAATGCGCAAGGCCGGGCCACCGCCGTTCAGCGCTCCTTCAGCCGACATCGACGTGGGAACCATGTTGCCGCCTTGCTTGGTGATATTCAGGCCGGGCAGTTCAGACCAGATGCCGCGTCCGCTCGCCATGTCTGACGTGGCATGGACCGTCACCGGCAAACTGCTGGAGAAACAAACGGTCACGTCACCCGACGCAGTGTGCAGGAAAGAGTCGGCGAACCCGCGGGTGCCGATAAATTGCACGGTGATGGAACCGGCCCCGGTTTCCACTTGAGCGCCCCGGCCCAAATTGTAGAGTTCGACACTGCCGCCGCCGGTTTTCACCGTTACAGGTCCGCGCGCGCTGCCCAGGCGCACGCTGCCGCCGTCGGTTTCAGCCTGAACCGCGCCATCGACTTCGCCGAGATTGAGATTGCCGCCGCCGCTGGTGACATGCAGATCGCCAAAACACTTCTGCACCTGAATACTGCCGGCTCCGGTTTGAATGCTGGAGGCGCGCGTCGATCCGACATACACGCGGCCACCACCCAAGTTGACCTGCATCTCGCCGGCGACGTTGTTAACATGAACGTCGGCCGCCCCGCTGGTCACGGAAAAGCTGCCGCCCAGATTGCCCGCCTCGACGTTGCCGCCACCGCTGCTGATCTTCACTGGCCCGGCCAGGTCATCGAGCCTGATCAAGCCGCCACCGGTGGTGGCCACGATGTTGGCCGCGAGCGAACTGAAAGCCAGCGACCCGCTGCGAGTGTCGACCTTCACCAAAGCCACGTCGCGCGGGACTTGCACCAGGAACTCGACGCCGAAGCGCAGCAGGCTTTTCTTGGTTCGGCCTTCGATGGAATCGCCTTCACCATTCTTGCCGGCAGAGATGCGCATCTGCTCGAACTGATGGCGGGCGGCTTTTTCGGTGGGAGCGTAGGAGCGTTTGCGAACGGTGTAGGAGATGCGCGGCGAATTGCCCTGCACCTGCACCGAACCCAAGTCGGTGGAGATGTGGATTTCGCGCGCCACGGGCAAGGTGCCGGTGATTTCTTCGACCCAGGAATTACCGTCTCGATAGGTGCGAGACTGCTGCGCCCAAAGCGGAATAGCGATCGCCATTAGCAACGATGTCATCACCACAGAGACACCGAGACACCGGGACGACGAATAACAACGTTCGCTCCGCGGCTTTGTGTCTGTAGGGTAAATCCGGTCTTGCTGGTTTGTACGATCTGCCATTTCGTTTGTGTCTGCCGTTAGTCGATTGTGGGCATCGAGTCCAACTCGCGCTTGGATTCAGTGCGAATGTAATCGCTGGGATCTTCCTTGGCCAACTGCTGCAGAGCCATGCGTACGCTGCTATCGGCCCGCACCGGCTCCAGGGCGTGCAGCGCGCCGCTGCGCACACCCAGATTGCTGTCGTCCAGCAAAGCGCTGAGCACGGCATTGCGAACCCGAATGTCCTGCTTCACATACGAGCCGACGCCGTCGAGCGCCTTCAAGCGCACTCCCGGATTGCTGTCATACCGCAACGCGTAAATCAGCGCTTCGCGCACGCCGGGATCGTCAGGCTTGCTGGACAGCACATCCACCGAATTCAGCCGCACCCCGGAGTTGTAATTGCTCTTGGCCGCATACTTCAACAGCTCCTGAATTTTCGGATCGCTGGCTGGACCTTGTACCGAGTCCGGAAGAAGCCGGTCGTAGTGGATCTGAATGTTGTCGGAATTGGGCTGGCGATCGATGGAGGTAATGCCGGCGATGGAAGCGCCCTGAATCGAAGCGGGCTGGGCGGGTTTGGCTCCGCCGAGCGCACGGTACATGGTGCCCAGACCTCCGCCGAAACCGACGATCACCAGGACCGCAGCCAGCGCGGGCGAGAAGCGCATCTGCCGCAACCATGCCGTAGGATCGAAGATAAAGCGGTGATACCAGGCGCGATGCTGCTCGGTGTGTTCGAGCGCTTCCTGCAGGCGCATGCGCGCCCCAGCCAGAAAGCTGGCGGAAGGCTCTTCCACCGGCAAGACGTTCATCTGCGCCTGAAATTCCTGCTGGGCGGCAAGCTCGGCGGCGCAGTTGTTGCAGCGCTGCAGGTGCTGCTCCAGCTCGTGGCGAGCATCGTCAGCCAATTCGTTGTAGAGGTACAGGCTGATGTTCTGTTGTACCCAATCGCAATTCATAAGAACCTTCTTTAGCCGCTAGCAATTAGCCACTAGCTCGAAAACCGAACTCCTTGAACGCTTGAATCCGAAACGCTTCCAGCCGAGTAACTTCAGGGGCTGAAGAGACTGTGTCGCAACCGTGCCGCCGCTACGCGGCTCAGGATTATTTCCCACTTTACCCGGCGCTCAACCACCACAACTCGCACAAAAGCGGTGCGAGTTGGGGACCCCGGTCCCGCGCCGGGCTAACTTCATAGCCGCCGCTGCGCGGCTGGTTTGATAAATTTTCCAACCCTTTGTTCCACTGCAAAATTTCTGCCGCAGTCGCGACACAGTCTCTAAAGCCCGACATTCAAACGATTCGTACGGCACGGCTGAAGCCGCGCCCTTTCCAACCCGATTTATGAGAGAGCTTCTAGTTGCTAGTTACTCATCGAACATCCTTCAGTGCGGCGCGCAATTTCTGGGTGCCGCGGAACAGCGTGTTCTTGGCCGTCTCTTCCGTCGTGTTCAAGATTTCGCCGATGGTGCGCAGCTTCAGTCCCTGGTAATGCTTCATTTCGAAGACCATGCGCTCGCGCGGCGTCAGCTTGGTGAGGGCCTTGGCGATGCGTGCTCCGAGCTCGCGGCGCATGAGATCGCGCTCGGGGCTGGCGCCCGATCGCACGTCGGCAACCTGATCAAGCATGTCGTAGGTGCCGCCGTCGGAATCGGTCGCGATCCCCGAGTCTTCCTTGCGCACCTGGCGCTTGCGCAGCAGATCGAGGCAAAGATTGGTGACGATGCGATAGATCCAGGTATAGAACGAGCACTCGAAGCGGAAATTACCAATGTTGCGATAGGCCTTGAGGAACGCGTCCTGGTAAATGTCCTGCGCATCCTGCTCGGAGCGCGTTAGGTGATAGGCGAGGCGAAGGACGGCGCCGTCGTATTGGCGCACCAGCTCCTCGAACGCGGCATGATTGCCACGCTGTGCTTCGCGGATCAACTCCGTGTCGTTCATGCGGCTCTGGAACTGCCCCACCAACCTCCCCCGATCGGAGGGAATAGAGGACGCTTTGTCCGTCTCCCGCCACGCCTCAGGAGGACGGAGCCCCGGGACACTCGCCCCACCACGCGCACCGGCGCGCTTTGGGAGTCCCGGGCCAACCGTGAGAGGAACTGCAACCGCTTCGGCCGGCATGCTGGTTTCTACCTAATTAGCAATTAGCAAGCCAATTCTTGTGCCTGCAATTACATAGACGAGCCCGGGAAGAAACCGTGAGCGCCATTATAGCCGGTCGGATGGTACTTACGTGGAAAGAGATGCGAGGGTCCAGGCGAGGGAAAGGAATCGGTTGAAAGGGCTGCTGAAAAAAATCGGGAAGGCGGATGACTAAATAGAAGGCTTACGCGGCAAAGCTGAAGCTGGGCGCCTTCAAACACCGATGGGGGGCGATTTTTCGGCAGTCCATAGAGCTGGCGGAGCATGATTGGCCAAGACGATGCTGCCTGGCGGCAGGATTGGCGCCGGCGGAGCAGCCGGAGATGCGGCCTTCCCACAACACGCGTGGGCCGATTCGGGCGATGCCGACCACTTGCGGCAGCACGCTAGTCCGCAACCGTTGTGGCCGGTAGGGAATGGTCACCACTCAGAAAAGACGCAATGTATTCCAGTGCAAAGATGAGGCCGCTGGGGCCCTGAAACCCGGCAACCGCAGCTTCTTCATTCAGCAAGGGAGACCACCCTGGATGCAGATCCAGAAACTCAGCTTGTTCTTCGATCGTCAATATCGTCATGGCTATGGTGGGGGTCGTCTCGCGAGCGCGGGCGACTTCCCATCCCTCCTTGGTTATCGAATAGGTATATTCACGGGCCACGTTTCGCCTCCGAACTCATGATTGACTTATCGGCAGACGCCGCCACGGCCTTATAGAAGGTGTTTTCTGTTGGGCAGACGTTTCAGGCAACCTGATTCGTGTCTGCGGTCGTTCCTTGGGAGCTGGCGATCAAGACCAATCTCGGCAAACTTGGAACCCAGACCCTGCTGGCAAATTGGGCCGCAAAGGTCGCTGAAGAGGGCTTCTCCGAGCTGCCGATTGATTGCGGCGACGCCATCAGGGCGGGACTCTTGCCTGGGTATCACAAAGATCCGTTTGATCGCATGCTGGCTGCGCAAGCTCAGGCCACTGGCCGGCCGATCATCAGCCCGGATCGGGTCTTCGATGCCTACGGAGTGCGCCGCATCTGGTAAGCGGCGTACCTAACGAGTTGCCAGCACGACCGCAGCATCGGCCGCCGCGCTTTTGAGCTTGGCTGCATAGGCTGAGACTTCGCCTCCGCCATTGTAGAAATGCGCGAAGCTCACAAAATCCTGGTTACGGAGATAAGTGAGCAGTTCACCAGTACGAGGAGCGAGCTGACGGGCGCAGAAGTCGAAGAAGCCGAGCACGTGGGCGTTCTCGCCGTGCTGGAAGGCGTCGAACATGTTCGTCGCCGAGGCGTAGCCAAGCATCGAGTAGTTCGATAGCAGGATTTGGCAGCCGCCGATGCTGGCGCAGCGCAGCGCGACTTCCGGCGAGGAGAGCTTCTGCGCCAGTTGCAGAGCGGCGTACTCGCTGGCGCTATTGGTATGCACTGGCGCAAAAGACTGCGCGTCGGCAAGACGGAAGGCGTGGTTCTGCCAAGCCTCGCCGCCAACTCCGTTGTGGCCGCCGCATTGGAAGTGCGCGTCGAAGCCGGCGGGATTCGCATGACCCCAGATAGCGAGAAACTTGCCCACCTCGAAGCGAAGGAGGGCGCGGTCGGGCGTGAATGGCCGCCCGCTGCTCTCCACAAACCAGACGGCAAGAGCGGCTGCGATGGGTATGTTGACGATCGCGGCGAGCCGGCGGAAGAGATTGCCGAGCCGGTTGTAGGTTGCGGCAACCGCACGCTGAGTGGCGGACCAAGCTGAATTTGCTGCGAGCCGCGGCGTGGCTGGCGCAATGGATTGTTGCAGCTCGGGCGTCTGGCTGTAGAACTGGGAAGCTGCCGGAGCAGGATTGATTGCGACCAGAGTGGAAGGCACACGCGTGCCCGCGACAGGTTCGCTGACGCAAACTGCCATGATGGTTTCTCCTAATTGTCAGGATGGTTGAGAGATGAGGGTTAAATGATTCTTGGATTGGAGGCAGTCTGGCCGATGGTTTCGAGGCGGCCCAGAGGCCAGGCCCCGATTATTCCAAACGGCTTGAACAGAAGCGCGAAAACGTGCTGCCCGTTCCGCAGCTCAGATTATTTTCCCAATTGCCCGCAAGCTGGCGCCCGTGGCTAAAATCATCTGGCCGCAATGCGGCTGGAGGGGATGCCGATAAACAAGCTATGGCCCTGCAAAAAGCAAAAGGCGGGAGCATGGATGCCCTCGCCTTTCTTGATCTTATATTTTCAGTATAGCACATTGGAGGGGGCTTTGGCTGGTAAGGAGCAAACTTTATTCTGCTTTCTGAATGTGTAGTTTACAAACATGTATGCCACTTTTATGGTATTGACAAGGATTTTCCTGAATCGGAAAGAAGCGTTTCAGACTTCGACGTCTTTGGCTAATCCCGCAGTTCGGCTTATGATCGGCATCGCGGCGATCGGGAGCGCCATCGTTTGAAACGCCAATCGCGAAACCGTTGCCTCGTCCTACTGCTGGTTCTCTTGCCGGCATTTGCTTCGGCGGACAAGCCGACGTGGGCGCGGAAAGGCACGGGCTTTGCCGGAGTCTGCCGATCGGGGAATTGCAGGCCGCTGCGAATCGTGGCGCCCGACAAGTCGAGCGTGGTGGAGGTGCTATACCAGGACGGCAACGCCTACCTTCGCGTCACTGGCCCAGGCAAGCAGGTGCGCGAGATTCGAGACGTGAGCAGCAGTCCGTCGAATGACTTCCTGTGGGCTCCCGACTCGAAGGCATTTTTCGTCGATGGCAGCGAGGGCATGACCTCTCCCGCTTTCGCGCAGGTGTACATGCTCGACGATGCACAACTGCGTCCGCTGGATGTGACCCGCCAAGTCGAACAAGACATGGTGAAGACTTACCCTCCGTGCAAGGCGGTTTATCTGGATCCGGCCAGTTGCCGGAAGATCGAGCAGAATCCCGAATACAACCTGACGGCGATCGACTGGATCGAGGACTCGTCGGCGATGGTGGTGATGGCTGAGGTGCCATGCACATCAAATTACGGCGGCATCATGTGCCAGGCGATGGGCTACGAGGTGGAAGTGCCGAGCGGGAAAATTCTGCAGCGGATGACGCCTGAGGAGTTCAAGGCGAAGTGGCAGAAGAGCATGGCGCAGCGCTTCAGGGTGCCGGAGAAGGCGCAGTATCAGAATTGAGAGATGGCGGGGCAGCGAAGGGGCGCACCTTTAGGTGCGCCGTAGGAGTGAGGTTTATTTGTTGTTTCATTCCTTCACCGACTATTAGTCGGCAAGGAATTTTGCCTGTTGACATTCTCTGCCGCTGGCTGAAGCTGGCTCCGAATCAAAACAAGCCGTTTGCGGCGCAGCTAAAGCTGCGCCCCTTCACCAACTAGTCGCGTCAGCAGCGAAACTCTTACGCTTCGGCGCCGGATTCTTCTTCGGCAGCGGCGGGCTCGGCGGGCTCGGTCGACGCTTCCTTCTGGATGGTCACCTTCACCGGCACGATGACGTCTTTGTGCAGCTTCACCGGCACTTGGAACTCGCCGACCGCTTTCAGCGGCTCGTCGAGTTGGATCTTGCGGCGATCGATGTTAAGGCCCTTGTGCTCCAACTCGCGCGCAATGTCGGCCGAGGTGACGGAGCCGAAGAGCTGCTCGCGCTCGCCCGACTTGCGGACGAAGAGCAACTCGACGCCGACTAGCTGCTTGCCCAGCGCTTCGGCATCGCCTTTATCGCGGGCGAGGCGGCGCACGGCAGAGGCCCTCATCTGCTCGATGACGGCGCGATTGGCCGGGGTGGCCTCGATCGCCAGTTTCTTGGGAAGGAGAAAGTTGCGGCCATAACCTTCGGCCACTTTCACCACGTCGCCGCGAGAGCCGAGCTTGGATACGTCTTCTTTCAGAATGACTTCCATGAGTAGAACTCCGTTCGATCTAATTACCGGGGCTTCGTCGTTCCCGGCGTCTTGCGGCACGGCTGAACCCGTGCCTCCTGATGTGTCGTCCTTACGGGACTCCGAAGTTGCTTAATCCTGCCGACCCACCGTTGAAACCGTGGGCTAAGATATTTCGTCCCACATAGTGGGACTGGTGCGTTGGTGCTGCGAGCAACGTGCCTTTAGCAAGTTCCCGCTGAATCTGTGTCTCCTAAGCGCCGGGCCATGATCTGCATGTGCCACAAAGTGACACCCATTTTTCATTGCGGCAGCCTGCGTTCCTGTACGACCCCGCCGAGCCTGAACGCCTTGTGCCGTCCCTAAAGGGACTCGCACTAACGAACCATGTTTACCCAGGGCTTACGCCCTGGGCTAAGATTGTTCCGCCCTTCGGGCTCGCGCACACTACGACTAGCACCTGGCCCCGGAGCCCAGACCCCTGCCTTACCTTCCGCCGAACGGCAGCAGGGCGATGTTGCGCGCCTGCTTGATGGCGTCGGCCAAGCGGCGCTGGTGCGGCGTGCACACGCCGGTCAAACGGCGGGGAACGATCTTGCCGCTTTCCGCCACGAAGGCGGAGAGCAGGCGCACGTCCTTGTAGTTGATGCCGTCGATTTTCTCGACGCAGAATTTGCAAACCTTCTTGCGACGGAAGAATTTCCGTCCGCCTTCGCGGGGACCGCCAGGGCCACTGCCGGGACGTCCTGCAGGCCGCGGCCCACGAGGACCACTGCTACCTTCGCGCGGACCGCTGCTGCCGCCTTCGCGCGGACCGCTGTCGGAACGCGGTGCGGGAGCGTCGCTGCTTGCTGTCTTAATGGGTTCGTCTGCCATGATTCTCCTTCGGGCTGCGATGAGCCCCAATCTCTTGCTAAGAGGCGCGAAGCCCCAAAACCTAATCTGCCGTCCCTACGGGACTCGGATCAATTTCCCACGTTACCCAGCACTCTGCCGGATACTCGCTCTTGCCGCCGCGCCCGGACAAAACCAACTACACGCTGGCGGGCGTTGACTCGGCATCTTCTGCGGGTGCGGTTTCCGGAGTCAGCGGCTCCGGCAGGGCTGCGGCTGCGGCCTCGGCGGCCGCTGCGGCTTCCGCCGCTGCTGCAGCCCGGGTCCCTTTGCCCCGAACCTTGGTGTCTCGCACGGCCTTAATCTTGGCCAGCCGCTTCTGCTCCTCGTCGACCCGCACGGTGAGAAACTTGATCACCGGCTCGGCCACGCGCAGGCGACGCTCAACTTCTTTCACCATGCCGCCTTCGCCTTCGAGCACCATCAGCACGTAAATGCCGTCCTGGAATTTGCGGACGGTGTAGGCCAGGCGGCGCTTACCCATGCGCTCCATGCTTTTCACCGAGCCGCCCGCGGTGCCGACCTGGGTCTCGAGGTTCGAGATCAGTTTGTCCTGGTCCTCTTCCGGCATGTCGGGACGGACGATGAACATTAATTCGTAAGTACGTTGCATTCGGTCTTCTCTCCTGAGCTGTCCGACATTGGTTATCAGCCGTCAGCTCTTAGCTAGATCGCGCTTCTGTCATCCCGAGCGGAGGCGGACCGTTATTGGCCGTCGTCGCTCGCCAAATCTCAGCCGTCCCTAAAGGGACTCGGATCGACTTTTCGACCCCACCCAGGGCTTATGCCCTGGGCTAACTTCATCTCGCCGCTGCGCGGCTAGCTCTGCGGCGGTACAAGCAACTGCGTTTCCCTGCAAGTTTCCATCGAGTCTCTTGCTCATTCCAAATTCGAAATTCGACAGCGAAGCCATCCCATAAATTCGTAACGCTTCCAACCGAGTAACCTCCGGGCTAAAGCCCAACATTAACAGGGCCCTTACGGCACGGCTGAAGCCGTGCCCTTTCAAACCCGTTTTATGAGATGGCCTCCAGCCATTGGTGCCCAGTCACTAGTCGCTCGCGTCTTCCGGCTTCCGGTTGAAACGGTTCATCGCCGCCTGCACGCCATCGGCGAGGATGACCTTCACCGCCTCAGCCGCTTCGTCCAGCACCTGATCGACCACCGCCAGCTGCGCCTTTTTGAACTGCGACAGCACGTAACGCGCTCCATCGCCCACCGGATGATCCGGCCCGACGCCCATGCGGACACGCGTGATCTCCTGAGTACCCAGCGCGGCAATCAGCGATTCCACGCCGTTGTGTCCCGCCGAGCGGCCCCGCGGCCGCACCCGCAACGAACCGAAAGGCAAGTCCAGTTCGTCGTAGAGCAGCACCAGGTCCTGCTCCGGTTGCGCCTGATACTCGCGCACCAGCTCGGCAACCGAGGCGCCGCTCAGGTTCATAAAGGTTTCCGGCTTGGCCAGCACGACTTCGTGTCCGGCCAGGCGCGTCCGCGCAGTCTGTGCGCGGCAGTGGCGATTGTTCACCCGCACCCCGCACTGCTCGGCAATGCGGTCTACCGCCAGAAAGCCCATGTTGTGCGGTGTGAACTGGTATTCGATGCCCGGATTGCCGAGCCCGACGATCAGCTTCACCGCGCTTACTTCTTCTTCTCGGACTTCTCCGGCTTGGCTGCTTTGTCGCCACCCTCGGCAGCTTCGCCTTCGGTTTCCCCCTTGCCCTTCTTGATGACTTCGGGTTCGGCAGCGGTCGCTCCGGCTTCCACCGCAACTTCGGCGGGAGCCGCTTCCACAACTTCCTTCACCGCCGTAACGTGGGCAACTGCCTGGTTCTCGTCGGTGATGAATTTCAGCTTGTCATCGTGCGCCAAGTCGGAAATGCGGATCGTCTGCCCGAACTCCAGCTTGCTGACATCGGCAACCAGGTGACCCGGAATGTCGCCCGGCAAACATTCGATTTCGACCTCGCGCAACATCTGCTCCAGGACGCCGCCCTGCAGCTTCACGCCGGGCGCCTCGCCCTTGAGCACAATGGGCACCCTCACCTGTAGGACCTTGTCCATGGCGATGCGTTTGAGGTCCACATGCAGCAGCGCGCTCTTGATGGGCTCGAATTGCCAGTCGACGATCATCACCTTGGCCGACTGGCCATCGAGGCTGAGATCGAAAATGGAGTTGTGTCCGGTCTCCGAGTTTAAGATGCGCCTTATCTGCTTGGGATCGACGGCGACGGGCTTTGAATCCTGCCCCGCACCGTACACTACGGCGGGGATGAGGCCGCTCTTGCGCAGCCGGCGCGCATCGTTCTTGCCGCCACCTTGCCGCGGCTGGGCTTCTACATTTTTCTCTGCGGTTGCTGTAGCCATAATTTCGTTCCTTTACAAAAACAGTCTGCTGACTGAAGTTTCTTCGTGAATCGATTGAATGGCGCGTCCGATGAGTCCCGCGATCGAAAGCACTTTGATCTTGGGCTCATTGCGCCCCGCTTCGGTCAGCGGGATGGTGTTGGTCACAACCACTTCGGCCAACCCCGATTGCGAAATCCGTTCAATGGCCGGGCCCGAGAGCACGGCGTGAGTGGCGCAGGCATACACTTCGCGAGCACCCGCATCGATCAGCGCCTGACAGGTCTTCACCAGCGTGCCGGCGGTATCGACAATGTCGTCGAGGATGAGACAGGTGCGATCGCGCACGTCGCCGATGACGTGCATCACTTCAGTCACATCCATTTCCACGCGGCGCTTGTCGACGATGGCCAGCGCCGAATCCATTTTCTTGGCGAAGAAGCGGGCGCGCTCCACGCCACCAGCGTCCGGCGATACAACAGTTAGGTCCGGAAACTGCTTCTTGCGGAAATAATCCACCAGCACCGGCGACGCGAACAGATGGTCTACCGGGATGTTGAAGAACCCCTGAATCTGCGGCGCGTGCAGATCGACGACCAAGGCGCGATCGGCCCCCGCCGTGGTCAACAAATCCGCCACCAGCTTCGACGAAATTGGAACCCGCGGCTTGTCCTTGCGGTCCTGCCGGGCATAGCCGAAATATGGAATCACCACCGTGATGCGGCGCGCCGAAGCGCGCTTCAAAGCATCGATCAGCAGCAGCAACTGCATCAGGTGCACGTCCACCGGGTCGCAGGTGGGCTGCACCATGAAGACGTCGGCCCCGCGCACGTTCTCCTCGATCTGGACATAGGTCTCGCCGTCGGAGAACTTGGCGATACGTGCCTGCCCTAGCGGCAAACCGAGAAACTCGCAAACATCCTTGGCCAAGGCGTCGTTGGCCGTGCCAGAAAAAATCTTCCACTTGTCGTCCTGGCGCGCCCGTACCGGCTTGGGCGCAACTTTCGGATCGACTTTCTTGTCCTGCTGCTGTTGGGCAACAGCGGTTGCGCCATCGCCCGGCGCCATTGCCGGAGGAACTACGCTCGTCTTCGCTGCCGTATCCATTGCGTCAAGTACCCCCGTTTAACCTGGTTGAGTTACACGCTGGGTGTTGAAACTACCGCTCTTCGCCGTTCGCTCTTCGCTAACGTCATTTCGACTGGCAACTGGCAACCGACTACTGGCAACTGAACTTTGGCTGGGCGGCTAGGATTCGAACCTAGACAAAGTGCTCCAAAGGCACTTGACCTACCATTAGTCGACCGCCCAGTAGTACGGCGAGCAACTAGCAGCTAGCAACTAGTTGCTAGTTACTGATTCCGCCACTGCCTTCCAATATTCATCCTGCGTCAGCGTCATGGTCGCCACCGCCGCATGGCCCGCGGCGCTCATGCGAGCGGCTGCGGCTTGTGCCTCTGCCGCGGAAGCGAACAATCCATACAACGTCGAGCCGGAGCCAGACAACGAGGCATAGCACGCGCCTTCGCGCTGCAAAACACGTTTTACCTCACGCAACTCGGGATACTCAGGAAAGACGACGCGTTCGAAGTCGTTCTCGATCCCGGCTCGGACGAGGTCGAGAAGCGGCGTCTCGGCCCGGTCCCCGCCCAATGCGGGAACACCGGATGCAGGCCCAGCCTCTACCCCACCACGTTCAAAATCAGAACTCGTCGGGGACCCGGCCTGCGGGTAGTAACTCTGGCTCAGCCAGGCAAACACACTGTGACTGAACTTGCTAATTGTACCTGTGGCGTCCGCGCCGGTCAATGCGGCGTTACCGGCGGCCAACTCATCCCACTGCGCGAAGGCTTTCGGAGTCGATACCCCAATCGGCGGCGTGACCACGACCACGTGCTGCAGCGGCAGATCGGGCAACGGATACACTTCTTCGCCGCGACCAATGCCCAGCACCGTTCCGCCAATCAGGAACAGCGGTACATCGCTGCCGACTTCGGCCGCCATGCGCAGCTTCTCTTCTCCGCTAAGCCTGACGCCCAAGGCGCGCTCTAGTCCGAGCATCGCCGCCACCGCATTCGACGAGGCCGCGCCCAATCCTCCCTGCACCGGCAGGCGTTTGTCGATGTCGATGATGATCCTGTTTTGAAAGGGTACGGCTTCAGCCGTGCAGTCGCGAATACTTTTTCCTCTGTCATCCCGAGCGGAGCCGAGCGGAGCCGAGGGATCTGCGGTCCCTCGCGGTCCAGACGCCCAAGTGCCGCGCAAAACTGCCAGCACTCTCTCCGCCATCTTGTAGCAGGTGTTCGACTCATCCAGCGGAACCCGCGGATGGCTGCAGCGAATCTCAATCCCCGAGCCGGGCTGCACGTCCACCCGAACCACATCATGCAGCGCCAGCGTCTGGTAGATGGTGCGCAGCTCATGAAATCCGTCGGGCCGAGCCGGGCCGATTTTCAGTCCTAGGTTGATTTTGGCAAACGAGCGAATCGCGATCGACATGGAGTCAGCCAGCGTTCAGTGTAGCAATCGGTCTTAGCTTGCCGTTAGGAGGATAGCTTCTTTCTTTGACTGCCCTTGCGCCAGGGCCTAGAATCGTGTTTAAAGCCAGGAGTTACCGCGCATGCGCAGCACAGCCAGGCTTTTTGGAGGCGCTAGTATGGAAGGTCTGTTCCAGCCGATGCACCTGCTGGTGATACTAGTGATTGTCCTGCTGATCTTCGGCCCCAAGAAGCTGGGCGATCTGGGCAAAGGCTTGGGCGAGGGAATTCGCAACTTCAAGTCGTCGTTGAGCGGCCAAAACTCGTCGAACAATCCCAATTCGCCGACCACTACCAACTCGACCACGACTCCGCCGACGGAAGACAAGAAGTAGTGCCGGGCGTTTCGATTTGATCCGGCCTTACCAGGGGTAGACTGGCACGAAGGAGTGACGTGGAGCCTGCCTGGGACATTCGCGGTTTCTGCTTGTCCTTCTTTCTGGGTTTCGCGGCCATAGCCCATGCGCAGGGGTACCAGTTCAAGGCCATCTTCGTGCCTGGCTCTACCGATACCAATACTGCCGGCATGAACAACGCGGGCGATGTCGTGGACAACTACGTTCCCTCGGGTGGCAACTTCAGCCACGGATATGTCGATCACCTGGGCACATTCTCGGATGTCTACTACCCAGGAAGTCAATACACGAGTCCTGTCGGCATCAATTCCGCAGGAAAGATTGCCGGGTTTTATGAGGCGCAGGAGGGAATTTATCACGGCTTTGTTTACAACGGAGCGACCTATACCACCTTGGACTATCCCGGCGCAACCGTGACCCTGCTTTCCGCCATCAACAATCCCGGCGATGTGCTCGGTATCTCCAACGCGCCGCATAGCGGCGGCTTTTTGTACTCGACGGGCACCTTTAGCATCGTCAGTTACCCCGGAGCGACCGCCACGAACCCGCTTGGGATCAACGATTCCAAACAGATTGTGGGGTACTACTACGGCTCCAGTGGTTATGACCACGGCTTTCTCGAATCTGCGGGCAACTACTCCACCATAGATTTTCCAGTTGGCGCTCAGGACACTGTCCTTGTTGGTATTAACAATCACGGCCAGATTCTTGGCTACTACACTGACGCTGCCTTCCTCAACCACGCCTTCATTTATCAGAACGGGACATTCACCCAGCTTCCGCTTCCCAACCTCGATTTCGCCTACTTTACCGGCTTCAACGACTCGGGTCAGTTTGTCGGATATTACGTGGGCCTAACGCAGACCGGCTTTCTTGCCACACCCAATTAACCAAATCGCGCGCCCGAGATCATCTGAGTGACTTCGGCAGAGCCCGGTTCGCTGTGTGGGCAGATGACGAAGACGAGCCGGTCGCGATTCGACCGAGCCACTTCACAGAATCACATGTCCGGTCGCCGCTTCGGCAGCTCGCAACATCCGATAAACCCGCGGCACCGGTAATCCCACCACATTGAAGTAGCAACCCTCGATGCGCTCCACCCAACGCGAGGCAATGCCTTGAATCGCATAGGCTCCGGCCTTGTCCATGGGCTCACCCGTGCGGACGTATTCGGCAATCTCAACTTCCGAAAGCGGGCTGAAGCGCACCTGCGTGAGTTCGGCAGCGGTTTGCTCGAATCCTGGAGCCACCAGACAAATTCCGGTGATCACCTGATGAGTGCGGCCCGACAGCAGACGCAACATGCGCTCGGCGTCGCGCTCATCCAGCGGCTTCTCCAGCAAATGCTCGTCCACCACTACAACTGTGTCCGCACCGAGTACCACGTCTTCGGGATGTCGCGCGAATACGGCGCGAGCTTTGTCGCGGGCCAGGCGTTGCGCGTAGTCCAGCGGCTGCTCATGCGGGAGCGGCTGCTCATGCACGTGCGCTGGTTCCACCGTGAAAGCGATGTTGGCATTGCGCAGAAGTTCTGCGCGGCGCGGCGAGGCAGAAGCCAGAATCAGGAACATGCATCGACGATTCTAAAGCCGCAGTGGGATTGTTGTATCGCCGCGAGTTCGCGAGGCGCCTAGATCCGGTCTGCGACAACGTGAAACGACAGGGTCGATGCGGTGACCCGGCTTCTGCCGTAATACCAGAACAGTGCAACCCAGAATATCTGCAGGGCAAGAATTGCTGGCGCGGAAAACACTTGTGCGAAGGCGGCGGCCAGATCAGGTACAACCGGCAAAGCTGCCGGCATCAGCAGCAGAACGATGCTGAGATAGATCACCGAGACGATGGCCATCACCTGATAAGCCGAAAATCGGGAGGCCCCGCGATGGTCGGCACGCAACCACTCGGACCCGGTGCGCCATCCCCAGCTCGCGATCAGCGGAACCAGCGCTGCCAGGCGAAATTGCCGCGTCAGGAACAGCGCGACGCCCGCTATTCCGGACACGGCGAACACCGCGGAAGTCACCGCCTGCACCGGAATCAGGGGCTCGCCGTCCAGGCCGGAAGCGTACGCCGCTTTCTTGGTTGCACCGTGAATCACCAGGTTGTGCTTCTGAAAAAGGCGCGCGATCGTAGGATTCGCATCGCGTAGCGGCATGCCATAGCAGCATCCGAAACTAAGACAAGCCAGGCGTCCAATCGACTCGGCCAGCACGTAGGCAATCGCCGCCGCCGCGAAGGTGGGGAGCACCGGAATCTCACAATGTAGTACATGGGCAGCCAGCGGCTGCAGGGCCAGCACCAGCAGCGGCAGCACGATGGTCGCGACGAAGGCGGCGCCGGCGACGGTGAAGGTGTTGCGCTTGTTCTCGACGAGCCCGGCGATCATCCGCGATGCGGGCACGCAAACCAACAGAATGAGCAATACCAGCGCAATGCTGACTACCACGGGAATCCCGACGGAGCCGAGCAACAACCACATGATCGCGAAGCCGAAGGCCGTACCGGTCGCGCTGAAGAAGCCGTAGAAGGTGAGGTTCAATCCGCGCCACGAGCCATCAACCGATTTCGCGATGGGCACGGCCGCCAGCATCTGCCAGCGCTCGGCGGGCAGGGTGCGCACGCCCCACACGATCAGCGCGAACATTCCCAGCGCAAGTGCAGCAACGAAGCCGGCGTTCAACATGCTTCCTCCTCGACTGGCGTCGCCAGCAGCGAGCGCACGGCAACATCGGTTTCCGTGACCGGCTCCCCCAATGTCAGAGAAAAGCGGCTGTGAACGCCGCAGCGCTGCTGGTTTTCCACCAAGTCGCGGGCGAAGCAAACGCGATTACGCTGGAAGAGCAGGACCACGGTACTGCTCCCCGGACGAAAGAGCGCCTTGGGTGCGCCTGCCCGCAGAAACATTCCCTTCTCGATATGGCGCGGATTTTCGTAGCGATGCTCGCTGTAACGCTGCTCGATCTGTCCGATCATGAGGGCGACCACTTCGATCATGGCAACGCGTCCCGCCACCGAACCGTTTGGGCAATCGGTGTCGAGAATCGTTACTACCCGGCGGTTTTTCGAAACTGGCGTCATCAGCTGCACCGCCGCGTTGGGATTACAGGGATAGTAGCGGCCCTGGACGGAGTAAATATCGACTACGCGTCCCGCCACCGGACAGTGGGTGTAATGATATTTCTCCGGGGTCAGGCGAAAGACCGCGTAGTCGCCGCCGGAAAACGCACGCTGCCCCGGCGAGCCATCGCCCAGCAGCTCGGGAAACGAAAAGAAATTCTGCTTCAGATAAAGACCCGACGACTGCTCCATTGAGCCGATCAAGCCGCGCGCATCGGCGGGACAAACCACGGCGGGCAGACTCGCCGGCATGGGGCGGCAATTCCAATACCGGATCTGGCGCTCGAAGATTTTGCGCGCGGTGTCGTACTCCGACAAGTTGCCGACGAACTCCGAAAGCTGGATGCCGGACCCGCGCAGAAACTTCAGCATGCCGGTCGCGCGCGACGACAATACGTTGTCATAATTCAAGTAGCCAAGAACGCGCGAAACATAGCGGCTGGAGGCCAGCCGCGTCAGCAGCGGGGCCTTCTCCAGCGCGGGAGAGTAGAGCGCGCTGACCACGGAGTTTGCCAGCAGACGTTCGCGCACCACGTTGCCGGTAGCGCGATCGATGTACTGATGTTCCGCGTGGCTCATGCGAGTGCCCGCGTCCGGCGGCGGTCTTGCTCGGTCAGCAGCACCAGCAGGTTCAGCAGTGCCGCGATTTCCTGGGGCGAAACATCGTCGCGCAAGACACGCTCCTCGACACCGGGCAGAAACCGCGCCGCATCCTGGATGCGCACGCCATGCCTCATACATTGTCTGCCGTTCTCGGGCTCCGAACGCTCCCGCTCCGCAATATCTTCGCGCAGATGGGCCAGCGCCTCCCGCAAATGCTCGCGCCGCAAATCTTCGCGATAGAAATCTTCGGCCATGCGATTGAATTGGTTGGCTTCGATGTGCATCGCATCTTTGGCGGAATCGCCGAGCACGGCGCTCAGCAAGCGATGGCTGGCTTCCTGCCGCTTATCGGTGCAACGCACGGCCAGATCGGCGAGCGTGGCTTGCATGTTCATGGCTTCGGCCAAATCGCTGGCCGTCTGCTGGATGTATGCCAGCAGCGCCAGGCGATAGTCGCGAATCGAGATGCGGAAATATCCCGGGTGCCTGCGGCTGGGGCGGGTCTTCTTGCAGTTCACCAGAAGAGTGCGCAGGAACTGATTGCGCGAGTCGCGATGCACGTAGAACGCGGGAACGCCCGCGGCGGAAAAGAAGAACGGCTGGCGGCGCTCGCTCTCCGAGGTGGGATCGTCGGGAATTTCTTGGTGCGTGACGTTGCCCTGCAGCGTTAGCCGGTAAGCCAGCGCCAGCAAGAACTGCTGCAGGTTAGCGGCCGGCGCCATGTCGCGATCGTAGCTGGGAAACAGGCTGTAATAGCGCGCCTCGAAGCCGGAGTAGCCGTCGCGCTGCTCCTCCCGCAGTCGCAGCGGCATATAAAACGACATGCGCTGATCGACGATACCGAGTTCGTCCAGCTCCGATGACAGCCGTTGAATGTTTCCCGAAGTTCCGTCCAGCGCCGACGCCTGCTCGCTCGCCAGCCAGGCCACGGGATAGGTCAGCAGACGCGCGTCGGGAACGCAATCGCCGCGAAGGTTAAACAGTTTCGCAACCATGCGATCAAGCCCGCGCGGACCGTACGGCGTCAGCGCATGGCCGCACAGGCTGAGCTGCGCCTTCTCCTTCCACTCGCGCCACAGCAGGCGGAGATGGGTGAAGTCGAGTTCGTGCGGCAGGAACGACAGCAGGCGCTCGGGATGAAACTGGGTAAAGCCGATGCGGTAGGGAGCTGCGCTGTAGGTCCCGACAAACAGTGCGAGAAAGTGTTCGTAGATCTTGATGGCCAGATCGCCCAGGCGCTTCTCGTCCGCGGGCAGAAAGCCCGCCCGACATCGCAGTTGCCGACTGAGCGTGCGGCTGCCCATGCTGATGTGGATGCCGTTGTTGGCCAGGCTCACGTTCGACAGGCTGGGCAGCACGATCAGGTCGTTGGCGATGATGCCGGCCTCGCGCAGCTTGGCGACGGCATTCAGTTGGCTGCGGCTCAGCACCTGGTGGCACAGGTGCATGTACTGATATTTCTCTTCGCCGTCGCTCCATCCCGAAAGGCACGGGCTCATGAACAGCTCGCGATAAAACGAGTCGGAGGTGCACGCCGAAAGCTCTTCCTGGTGTACCGAGGGCACCGGCGCGTGATAGACCAGCGCCCGCTGCCCGCTTTCCAGCAAACCGAATTGCCGGTTCGCCCACGAAATCAGCAGTGAAGTGAATAGGAACCGCCGCGCCGCCTCGCGCGCGACTTGCTCGCCCAGCGAACGTTTCGACTCCGCAGTCACGATGTGAAACGACGTGGTTTCGGGCGAGGTGTTGTCGTTGAGAAAGTGCCGCATCAGACGCGACGCTTCCTGACGCATCGCCTCAGGCAGGTGCGGCTGCGCGCCGATCAAGTCGGCCAGCGACAACTTCAGCGCATAGCTAATCGGGATCCGCAGCCAGGGCTCGCCGTTCTGCGTGAAGCGAAAGCGCAACGCGTCCGAGCGCGCGCCGGTGGAGCCGTTCCGCGTGACCTGAAGATCGGCATGGAAGACGTGTAGCGCGTGCCGGCTGAGCCGCGACTCGGGAAAGCGAATCCAACTGTTTTCCCAAACGCCGTGGGTGTCGTGGAGGAAGGCTTCCAGCTCCAGCAAGGTGCGGCGGGGCGCTTCCCCACTAGCGCTACGCCGGGCGATGTTGCGGAAGAAACGCGATTCGCGAATGCTCAGCGGCAGGTCGCAATCGTTCGCTCGGCCTACCACCACGGCTTGCAGTTCGTCCTCACTGCCGGCAGTGGCGTCCAAAGCGCTGAAGGGAAGCTGCTCGAAAGGAATGGGTTTGCAATCGCGCAGGCCCAGCGATTCCGATAAGGCTTCAGTGTGAACAGTAGCCATTGCCATCTTGTGCGCCCGTGGTCAGCATTCCATGATCCTTAACTGCACAAGTGTGTTCTTGTCTGTTGACACAGAAGTAAATGCCACATGAAAAGTGCATAAATCCCTAACAGCCCGTGGCAAAAGTGTGAAACTCGCCAAACCGCGTCGTAACTCATTCAAACAGCAGGGCCGCATGTTGCGATATTGAGAAGCGGGGGCATTGCACCACGGGCTGCTAAGGAAGAATCCGAAAGGTAACCGCGCTGTTTCATCGGACAACTACCGACTGGTTCAGCGAGGAGAGGTAGGCAGCACGAAGTCGATACCGCGATCTTCGTTGTCCCGCTTGGTGGCCGGCAGGTCGAGATCGGCGAGCGGAATTTTCTTGGCGCGCGCTTCGTTGAACACCCAAATCGTTTTGCCGACGATGGCGTAGTCTTCCACTTCCTCGGCGTGCCCATCGCGGTAGATCAAAACCGTTTCGGCGTGAATCTCGGTCATCTTGCCCTGCGCCCGTGACGCCGGGTTCGGCGACTGTCCCTGCGCCTGCAAGCGATCGACTTCATTGTTCAGGCGATCGATTTCATCCTGCTGGATCTGGGAACCTTGCGAGTCATCGCTGGAGCTGCTCGGGGTGACGTACACGTACGACGGATAAGTCTGCGCGCTATACGAATTGTCCGCGTAGTACGAAGAGCCGTACCAGCCGAGACCGCCGGACCATCCCCACCACGGGTATCCGCCCCAGCCGGCATAGCCGTAACCCCACCCGGGATATCCGCCCCAGCCGTAACCCCATGGACGATAGGGTCCGCGCCAGCCGTTCCAGCCCGAACCGTTCCATCCGCGATACGCCCCGCTCCAATTCGCTCCGGCGCGGGGAGCGTAGCCATAACTTGGGGCTCGCGCATAACCCCCCGCGCCGTGATAGGCATATCCCGCGCCGCTATGTGCGACCGCGCCGCCTCCGCCGGAGTAGCCGCCCCGGCCGCCGCCCATACCGCCGCGTCCGCCTCTTTGCGCCCACATGGGGGTGGCCAGCAAAGCTGCGCCCAACGCCGCAATGAATATCCAACGGAGCATGGCTATATTATCCGCCTGTTGGTCAAGAGAAAAACGGGTCAGCATTCGGGGCTTCATCGATACCACCTAGGGAACGGTGATTAAGTAGAGCCGGACGTCAGGCCGTCCGCAAATGACCGCTGAATCAGGCCTTCCCTAGGTATTTAGATTGCCGCCGGAGTTCTTAGACTTACTTTGTTTTGTGCCCCGTTGCCTTCGCAGAGGGTGTCTTCGGGGCCGCGGGCTTCAACGCTTTCACCTTGCCCAGCCGGATCGCCCGGCGCAGCGCTTCCCAGTCTTTCACGGTCTGGTTGGCATAGGTTATGCCAAAGCCGGCCATGGCGCGGTCGCACCGGTCGCTATTGCCGAGATATCCCGAAATCGCGCACGCATCGCCGGAGCGCGCGTGTCCCTTGGAAAGCAGTTCGCCGGCCATGCGCGCGTATTGCACCAGGCCATCGCCTTTCAGGTCGTCATCTTCGATGCCCGCCTTATGATCGCGCAATTGGCGGACCACATAGTCGCGACCGTTGATGGAAGTCCATCCCAAGAAGATATCGGACTGCATCTGCATGGCGCGCTGGCCTGCGGTGACGCGTTCGCCTTGGTGCGCGGGAACCAGACTGGCCGCCAAATAAGGAGCGTAAGCGGATTTCGGCTCTTCCTTAATCTGGATAAAGATGGGATCGGAAATCGCGCAGGCGAACATTAGGACCACGTAGTCGCGCAGGCCAATGCTGCCCGTGCCCACGACCCGGAAAACCACGTCCTCGGGAGAGTAGTGCGAGAAGAAGTGCGCCAGATGGGGGAGCAGCGTCTTCGCGTAGCTGCGCAGCGACGCAATCACCGCATCGCACTCCACCTGCGGAAGGTGAAACCGCATCGGCTTCTGCTCGCGGAAGCGATGCTTGCCGTTTTCCAAAACCGTCAGCTTCTCCAGATTATGTTGCGGTGTAGCCTGCTCGGCCGTGCGCAGGACCGAACGCACTGGCGATAGTACCCGGGAGATCTGGAAGCGCGCCAAATCGATGACCGACATCTCCGAGAACCGGCGCATGGCCTCGCGATAGCTTTCGACAAAAGCAACGACCGCGGCTTTGCATTGCTTGTCGGTATTGCCCGCTTCGCGCCCCGCCAGCACCAGGCTGGCCGACATGCGCTTCACGTCCCACTCCCACGGACCAACCATGGTCTCGTCGAAGTCGTTGATGTCGAAGATGAGCCGCCCATCGGGCGCTTCGAAGGCGCCCAAATTTCGCACGTGCGCGTCACCGCAGATTTGCGCCGCCAAACCGGTGCGCGGCAGCGCCGCCAGGTCGGCCGCCATCAGCGGAACTGCGCCGCGAAAGAATCCGAACGGCGACACCGCCATCGCTCCGTACTTGAGCGGCAGCAGTTTGGCAATGCGCTGGCGATTGGCTTCACGCAGAAGATCGACCACGTCGAAGGCGCGCTGCTTGGCATCCCAACCGGCGTGGCTGACTCGCTTGATCTCGTCGCGCAGCGAGCGTCCCAACTGGCGACGCTGTTTGCGGGTCTTGCAAGAGGCTGGTTTGGCGGGCGTAGGAGGCAAGGCAGCAGCATCATACCTGAAGCGGTGCGCCCGGCTGCCGAAAAAGGCGCGGCCAGGGAAACTCGGTTCAAGTCACCGTTCGGGTGAGCCGGCCTCAGCCCGCGTCTAATCCGTGGTAAATCGCGCACCCAAGCTTGAACGTCAAACATCTATTAGACAGTTTGATAACTTCTGAACGAGGGACGCCATGAAGATCGCATTTCTAGGTTTAGGGAATATGGGAACGTCCATGGCGCGGCAGCTGGTCCGCGCCGGCCACGACGTCACTGTCTGGAACCGCACTCTGTCCAAAGCCGAACCGCTGCGCTCGGAAGGCGCCAAGGTCGGCAACTCTCCGGCTGAAGCGGCCCAAGCTGCAGAATTCGTCGTAACCATGCTGGCCGACGATGCTGCGGTCGAAGCGGCCGTGTTGTCTCCGACCGGCGCGATCACGACTCTTCCCCAGGATGCAACCCATATTTCCATGAGTACCATCGGCGTGGCGCTCTGCAACCGCCTGGCCGAAGAACATCGCCGGCGCGGGCATCACTATGTCGCCGCTCCCGTGTTCGGACGTCCCGACGCCGCCGAGGCGGGCAAGTTATTTATCGCGGCGGCGGGTGAAAAAACAGCCGTGGAGCGCTGCCGGCCCGTACTGGAAGCACTGGGTCAGCGCGTGTTCGTCATTGGCGACCAGCCCCTGATGGCCAATGTGGTGAAGCTCAGCGGCAACTTCCTGATCGCCTCGGTGATCGAGTCGCTGGCCGAGTCGATTGCCCTCACCCGCAAGTACGGCATCGGTCCGCACCAGTACGTCGACTTCCTCACCAACACCCTGTTTGCCGCTCCCGTGTATAAAACCTACGGCGGTCTGATTGCCGATCAGAAATACCAGCCTACTGGCTTCGCCTTGCGCCTGGGGCTGAAGGACATTCGCCTGACCCTTACGGCGGCGGAAAACGTCGATGCTCCTCTGCCGATTGCCAGCGTGATTCGCGACCACATGCTGACCGCCGTCGCTCGCGGACTGGACAAGCACGACTGGAGCGTCCTCGGTCAACTGGCGGCGGAAAACGCCGGCTTGAAGTAGGGCGCCTCGGCACAGATTGCTTCAACGTTGTAATATGTTGGCAGGAGGCATGTCTGTGGCCGACGACCAGCCCCATCGATCTCGAGAACGTCTCGCCCTCAACACTTATGTCAAGCTGATGCGGGCCGCCAACTCGGCCCGCAATGTCGCTGCCCACCATTTAGGCGACAGCGGCTTGACCCTCACCCAGTTCGCCGTGCTGGAAGCTCTGTATCACCTCGGGCCGATGTCGCTCTCCGACATTGCGCAGAAGGTCCTGACCACGGGCGGTAACCTCACCATGGTGGTCGGAAACCTGGAAAAACAGGGACTGGCCAGAAGACAGCACTGCCCCGAGGACCGCCGCGTGCTGATCGTGGTCCTGACCGCCAAGGGGAAATCGGTCATCAAGGCCCTATTTCCGCAACATGCCGCCGCGATTGTCGAATTCATGAGCACACTCGATCCAGACGAGCAGAAATTCCTGGGTGACCTCTGCCGCAAACTCGGCCAACAGCTGACCGGCTAGAGCAACACCACAGCACCCCTGTCGGGCGTAGCGCAGGAACTACAGGCTCGGGTCGAAGTGCCGCAAACTCTCACCTGGTCCGAGCAGCGGCCGTACTTGTTTTGGCCTGGGCGTCAGCTCGCGGTCACATGAGAGAGAAGGTTGGGCCGCGGAGCGGCGGCATGATTGTTCCATAGGGTCGGCGTGCTCTATCGGAACCAGGTCTCTATACCAACTCCTGGCTCGGAAAGGACCAGCCCTGTCCGAATCTTTGTTCAACGTTAAAGCATCTTATATAACGAGACATCGACTCAGGAGGCCTCACCATGATCACTATCCGGCCAACGGAAGAGCGCGGCCACGCCAACCACGGTTGGCTCGATACTTATTACAGTTTTTCGTTTTCCGACTACTACGATCGCGAACACATGGGATTCCGCGACCTGCGGGTCATCAACGAAGACCGGGTCAGCGCGGGACGAGGCTTCGGCATGCACCCCCATCGCGACATGGAGATCCTCACCTACATCATCGACGGTGAGTTGAGCCATCGCGACAGCATGGGACGCGGCGCCACCCTCAAGCGCAACGACGTGCAGCGCATGTCGGCGGGCACCGGCGTGATGCATAGCGAGGTCAATCAGTCCCCGGACCCGGTGCACTTGTTGCAGATATGGATTCTTCCCGAGGCCGAGGGACTGGACCCCAGCTACGAGGACCGCAGCTTCCCGGCGGAAGAAAAGCGCAACCGGCTGCGCCTGATCGCGTCACCCGATGGGCGAGACAACTCGGCGACCATCAACCAGGACGCCAGCGTCTACGCTTCCTTGCTCGACAGCGGCAAGTCGGTGGAGCTGGAACTAAGGTCCGGCCGCCATGCCTGGGTGCAGTTGATTAGCGGCCAGCTCGACGTCAATGGCGCCAAGCTGGACAAGGGTGACGGTGCCGCGATCAGCGGGGAGACAGCATTGCGGATCGCCAGCACAAGTGGCAACGGCGCAGCTGAATTCCTCACCTTCGATCTGGCATAACGCCAAGAGCAACGAGCCGCTGAAAAACTACAGGCCGTCTTGGAAGGGGCGCAGCTTTAGCTGCGCCGATAGAGCCCCTGTTTTTGTCCTCCCTCACCGCTTTAGACTAGCCGGTGAGGGAGCTGCTTTTCTTTTCGAGGGTTCAGCCAGCTAGAAATCTCTCTGCCGACCTTTCAGCGGCCTCGCTACCCGTTTACCATCCTTATTGTGCCTGGCCACCGGACTTCCCACTCGGACGGTGTCTTTACCTGGCTGCGCGATTCCTTTCGCCACCGGGGCGTCGCCGGCAGCTTGCGCTACTATGCGCGCGAGTTCGGCGATCTGTTGCGCGATCTCACGCCCGCTCGTCGCAAGTCGCGCTACGGCGACATTGACTACGACTTCGAACACAGCGTCGATACGACCTGGGCGACGGTTTCGCTGCGAACGCGCCTTCGCGAGTGGCTCTCCGGCGGGCAATATCAGCCTTCCGAGCCGGCCCGGTTTGTCGAAATTCTCGCTTCGCTCCCCGTCGCCGTCGATGGCTTCACGTACATCGATCTTGGTTCCGGCAAGGGACGAACTCTGCTGATGGCATCCAGCTATCCCTTTCGCCGCATTGTCGGCGTGGAACTTCTGGACGAACTGAACTCGATTGCCCAACACAACGTCGCGCGTTACCGCAGCGGTCAGCAGAAGTGCTTCAATATTAAAGCGCATACGGGTGATGCCCGCCGCTTCGAATTCCCGCCCGAACCTACCGTGCTCTATCTCTTCAATCCTTTTCCCCGGCACGTGTGGCGGGATGTGCTGAACAATCTACGCAGCTCCGTGCTGGCCGCACCTCGCCCGGTGTATGTCATCTATCACAATCCGGTACACGACGACATTCTCGCCGCGCAGAGTTGGTTGCACCCGCTCGGGCGAACCCACCAGTTCGTGATCTATCAGGCAGTGATTAGTGGATAGTGATTGGCCAATATGCCCGGCCCAAACCGCTACTGCTTAAACACCACCATGGCCAGCGGCGGCAGATCCAGCAGCAGCGAATGCTCATAGCCGTGGGTGGAAATTTCTTCACTATTGCGTCCGCCGAAGTTCCCGGCGTCGGTACCGCCATAGATCGCGGCGTTGCTGTTGAGTACTTCGCGCCAATGTCCTTCGTGCGGCACGCCGACGCGGTAGCCTCGCCGCGGCACCGGAGTAAAGTTACAGGCCATCACCAGCGGTGCCGACGGGTCCTTTCCCAAGCGCAGATAGGTCAGCACGCTGTGGTCGGAGTCGTCGGCGTCAATCCAACGCCAGCCTGCGGGGCTGAAATCGCTTTCATAAAGCGCCGCCTCGTCGCGATAGAACTTGTTGAGGTCGCGCACCCAGCTTTGCACTCCCTGATGAGCGGCGTAGCCGAGCGCGCTCCAGTCGACGCTGCCATCGTGGTTCCACTCGCTCCATTGGGCAATCTCGTCGCCCATGAATAGCAGCTTCTTGCCGGGCTGAGTAAACATGTACCCGAACAGGAGGCGCAAATTGGCACACTTCTGCCACTCGTCTCCCGCCATTTTGCTGTACAGCGAACCTTTGCCGTGCACCACTTCGTCGTGCGACAACGGCAGCACAAAATTTTCCGTGAAGGCATACAGTCCGCGGAAGGTCAGCTTGTTGTGGTGATACTTGCGGTGGATGGCGTCCTTCGAGAAGTAGAGCAGGGTGTCGTGCATCCATCCCATGTCCCACTTCATGCCAAAGCCCAGCCCGCCGATGTAGGTTGGCCGCGACACCATCGGCCACGCGGTGGATTCCTCGGCAATCGTCTGGATATCGGGAAACGCCTCGTAGGCTTCCTTATTTACCTCCTTCAGAAACGACACCGCACCCAGATTCTCGCGTCCGCCAAACTGGTTGGGAATCCACTCGCCCGGCTTGCGCGAGTAATCCAGGTAGAGCATGGAAGCGATGGCATCCATGCGCAGCCCGTCGGCGTGGTAGCGGTCGAGCCAGAAAATGGCGTTGCTAATCAGGAAGCCGCGCACTTCGGTGCGATCATAGTTGAAGATCGACGACTTCCAGTCGGGATGAAAACCCTTGCGCGGATCGGCATGTTCGTACAAGTGCGTGCCGTCGAAGTAGGCCAGCCCATGTTCGTCGTTAGGAAAATGCGATGGCACCCAGTCCAGGATGACACCGATGTTGTGTTGGTGCAGATAATCGACCAGGTACATGAAGTCTTGCGGCGTTCCGAAGCGCGCGCTGGGAGCGTAGTAGCCGGTGATTTGGTATCCCCACGAGCCGAAGAACGGATGCTCCATCACCGGCAGCAGTTCGACGTGAGTGAATCCCATGTCGTTCACGTAGTCGGCCAGCTTGGGCGCGAGCTCGCGGTAACTCAGCGAGCGATTGCCTTCTTCCGGCACGCGCATCCACGATCCCAGATGCACTTCGTAGGTCGAGATGGGAGCGTCAGACTTGTTGCGATCATGGCGCGTCCGCAACCACTCGTTGTCGTTCCACTGATAATCCAGTTCCCACACGATCGATGCCGTGCGCGGTGGGACCTCGTTGTAATAACCGTAGGGGTCAGCCTTGTCGACCTCGTACATGTGATAGCTCGAGCGCAGGTGATATTTGTAGACCGCCCCCTGGCCCAGTCCGGGGACAAACGCCTCCCACACGCCGGAGCTGGCCCGCGGATTCATGGGATGAGAATCGGGATTCCAGCCGTTGAAGGCGCCAATCACCGAGATGCGCTCCGCGTTGGGCGCCCACACCACGAAATAGGTGCCGCGCTTGCCGTCGAACTCGATCACATGCGCGCCAAACTTCTCGAATAGGCGGTTGTGTGTGCCTTCGTTGAAAAGGTGCAGGTCGTACGCGGTGAGCAAGGTGGAACTCTGTTCCTGAGACGCCAAGGGTGCCATCAATTCTCTCTCCTCATGGCTTGGATGAGGCTTTGCCGGTTCGCGACAGGCGGAAACTTGAGGACGTTAGTAGTTTAGAGGAAGAAAGGCGAAGTTCCTACTGCGCAAGATCTCTCGGTATGGCCCTCCGATTCTCGAGGAGGATTTCAATCGAATGAGCTTTCGGTCGCACGCGACCTGGTGACGCACGTTACATCTCGCTAATACGCCTTGTGCTTTCATCAAGGAGCCGGTCTATAGCCTCGGAGCTTGTGCGCTTGCTCGCTGCGTTTATGGCTCTATCTGCCCGGCTGCATCACATGAATCTCTGTCCGCAGGCCAACAAGCACTTGCTATTGAAGTAATAGCCTGGGTGGTAAAGCAGAAAGGGTTTAGTTCTTGCCCTCCGCGACTTGGAGGTCCAGGGCAGAACGCTCTCCGTTAATTACCACGGTTCCGGAGTCGAGCAGTTGCTGGCCGGTGCAATCATAGGTGGCGAAGCAGCGCATCATCCGGAAGGGAAAGAAGAACTCAACCGCCAACGGGCTGGAGCCATCGGCCACGTGGATCATACTGCTGAAGTCGACTCCATCGAAATCCGGATCTTGCGGGAAGTAGGCCAGCAACGGCCGCACCAGATGAGACACATGTTCGTCGAAAGCCAGCGCTGCCAGCTTGTAACGTGAGGTGGCGGCAGCTGCGTCCAGCCGGGTGGAGATCGAGAGTTGCAAGTACGCACCTTGGCGAAATCCGATGAAGCTGGGCGGCGCATAGGGCAAGAAGTGGGCCTCCTTGTCGAGGTCCTTGGTCATCCGGGTGACTGCATCATCGTTCTGCCGCTGCAGGTTGGATAACGACTCCTGGGTGAAGATCCGCATGGGCGTCGGCGAGGTCTTCATCAAGCTGGCGGAGACGGACGGGCTCGTTGGTGTCCCGGGAGTTGAGGCTACAGCAGCGGTTTCGCTGACGGCTGGTTTCTTGGCAGAATCTGGAGGATTTCTTTCCTTCCATTCCTCCGTGGGCGCGCCCTCCTGCAGCCACAGAGAAAAGGGCTGCCCATTCAGAAAGATTTTCGCCTCCAAAACGGCCGCCTGCTTCTGATCGTCGCTCTTCGCCTCTACGAGTTTCTGAGCCACGGCAACCGGAATAATGATAGTGACGTTTTCGGGCACCTCGGAGCTGACGCCCATCATCTTCTGCCGAACGTGATGCGATACCTCGATGGCAAAAGCGGAGAACTCAGAATCATCCGGGAAGCGCGGGACCTCTACTTGCAGCAACGGCATGATTACCTGCTGGAAAGTTTCCTTCAATCGCGCGTAGGAATCCATTCGGTCCGCGGAGTAGGCTGCGTAGTAGTTGCCAGTGATCTCCAGCACGGTTTGACCTTTATAAAAGTCGAAGCGGATCGAGCGCTGATCGGCGAGCTGCATCTTGGGAAGGTCGACGTCGAGAACGCGGCTGAAGTAAAAGGGATAAGGAAACTGATGGGCTTCAATTTCGGTGCCGATCTCCATTAAGGTTCTAAGGTGGATTTGCTGCAGGTGCTGCGCCTTGGGGTCAGGCAACTCCACCGGTGTCATAACCTGGGCGCGCACAGGCGCAATCGCTGCCAACGCTGCCATCAGAACCGCAATGCTTTGCGACAAGTTCATAACAGCAACCTGTACTCCCGCAAAGAGGTAGTTCGGGTGGCAAACTCATTTCTGGGCATACACCAACCCTCCACTTTCATAGGGCGGATCGGCTACAGCGCGGATGTATGACACCAGCGCAGCTATATCGCTTTTGGAAAGCGTGTATCCCCAAGGCGGCATCTCGGCCGATTTGTTCAACGCCGGACCGCCGTGGCTGATGATGGCAATCAGGTCCGCGTCGCTGATCTTGTTGAGCGTATCACCCTCGGTAAAAGGATGCGGCTTCACCGACAGGTTGTCCATGTTCGACACTCTCAGCGGTGTCGATTCCGGATCGTGACAGCGAATGCAGTACTGCCCGTTGAGCTGCGCTCCCAGCGTTTGCTGATAGCCGAGCGCGATTTCGTCCAGCGGAAGTTCGAGCTTCTTGCCAGATGCATCCGGCGTGCTGGCAACGATTTTGTATCGCCCGGCTTGCTGGCCAAGCGAGACCGTGCTGGTGACCTGTCCGCTGGAGTCAGTCAATGCTGAGGCTGGAGTAAAGGTGACCCCCGTTGGTCCGCTGAAGTTCACGGCTGCTCCGGCAACCCCGCTTCCGGAAGCGCCGTTCACTTGCACGACGACCGGTTGGTCCAGCGGCATTCCGATATAGCCGATCTGCTTGCCGCCGCTGGACTCGACGATTGCGGTTCCATTGGCGATGGGCTGAATAGAGGCGGGCTGCGGCTTGCTCTTGTGCGAGCAGCCACCGGTCACCAGCATCAGTGTGCAAATAGCGAGGAGAGCGCGTTTCATTTCTTCGTCGCCTCCTTGGAACCGGTGGCGTTGAGCGACATCAGGAACGCGGTCAACGAGCGCGCTTCGTCGTCGGTCATGTGCTGGTTGGGTTCAATCGTCCCTGGCCGCAGGGACTGCGGGTCCTGAAGCCAGTGATAAATCCAAGCGGCATAGAAGCGCTTCCCGGTGCCAGCGAGTGCCGGACCAATGTAGCCCTTGTCTTTCGCATAATCAGCAATGTGGCAAGATTGGCAGGCAAATTTCGAGTAAAAGAGCTGCCGCCCTTGCTCCACCACGGCTGGTGAGAACTCTGATACGGGCAGCGAATCGCGATCAAACTGCGGCGTCTGATACACCGTCATCATGTAATCGGCGAGAGTAGTGATCTCCGCATCTGTAAGGTTGAACTTCGGCATACGCCGGATCAGCGCCGGCCGCAGGGTCTCCGGATTTTTCAGGAACTGCGTCAGCCATTCCCTCTGCACGGCGGTGCCTTCCCAAGTGAGATCGGGGGCCATGTCCCCACCGTGGCCGTTGATCACGTGACAAGTTAAGCAACGGAGGTCGCCCATAAGCTGCCCAGCGTGCCCCGCAGGCTCATACTTCGTCTGCTGGACTGAGGCAATGCGCATGGCAGGAGGCTGGGTTTGCGACCGGTCGGTTTGCGCCAGCAAGGCGGTGGTGATCGCATCGATTTGCAGCGGCGTTAGGTTGAATTGCGGCATCTTCAGCGAAGGACCGAAGGCGCGCGGGCTGCGCACTTTCGCAGCTACGTAGCCGGGAAGCGTGTGTTCGACACCTTCCACGAACAGCAGTTGCGAGAGTGGCTTGCTGCCGATGCGGCTCAGCTCAGGCGCAAAGTTTTCCGGTTTCTTGATGCCATTGATCTCGTGACAACTGGCACAGCCATTCTCCACCACCAGCTTCTTGCCGTGCTCAATTTGCGGGGAAGTGGCAGGATCGAGATGCACATTGGCCACGAGGTCCGGTTCCGTCTTCGACTCCAGGAAGCCAGCCAGTGTGGCCACTTGAGTGGCATCAAAACGGTAATGCGGCATCATCGTGCCCGGATCGTAATGGTTGGGATTGGCCACCCAGTCCTGCAGCCATTCCGGTTTTGCCTTGGTGCCGATGCCCGTGAGCTCCGGTCCGACGTTCCCTCCGACGAGGATTCCAGCAGCATTTTGCATGGCGTGACACGACGCGCAGAAAGATTGCCCGTAAAGCGAAGTCCCCGCGGCCGGATCTTCTGCCGGCTTGGTGTCGGTTTGCCCTGGCTGGATGGGCGGCTGCAGGGCCGTGCTCTGCGAAATCACGAACGCCGATATGTCACGGGCGTCGTCATCACGCAAGTGATAATTCGGCATAGTCGCCGTGCCGGCATAAGCTTGGGGATCTTTGATCCAGGCATAGATCCATTCGCGGGTCGTCTTGTCGGCAATATGTTTCAGCGATGGAGGATCATCGTCGGGGAGGATGTATGTGCCGTCACCCCGCTTGATGGTGTGGCAATGCGTGCAACCGTTGCTGGAAATGAGGTCGCGACCCTGGTTCAGGAATGGCGTGGCAGTCGGTTTTTCCAGATGGCATTGTCCGCAACCAGCCTCGATGTACTTCGCCGGCAGCAGCGGCTGTTCCCACTGCTCGGTGCTGTTGTGCGCCTCTTCAACGGTAGTCGCCGCTCCTTGTCCGCGATGGCAAGTGGTGCAGCCAAATTCAGTCAGCGAGTGCGGAACGACCGGATGCTTGCGAAACGCCAGTGCGCTGACATCGGCGAGGCTTGCTTCCTTAAGCCCGAGATGGCAAGTGGTGCAGCGGTCGGTCACTCGCTGCTCGGGAATCCAGATCTGCTGAATGCCGCCCTGGAAGTGGCGCTCCAAGGTGACAGCATCAGCGCGTCCACGGATGAGATGCAAATATTGTTTCTGATAATGACGCCACTGACTAAAGTGATTCTTGGCTGGCGAAATGGCGAGCAGCACAAGCAGGATGAGGCTCACCGAGCCGAAAGCGCGAGCGCTGTCGCCGAAGAAGAACTGCCACACGGCCTTCAGTTGGTTCTTCATCGTCGCTCAGGCCCTCCAAGGTAAGACCCAGGACCATCCTGGGCCGCGGAAGAAGGTTCCGATGGCGGTCAGTACAAAAAGCTCAACCAGGAACCAGGTCATGATCCAGAAGGAGAGCGGCTTTCGTACGAGCCATTGCTGGAATCCCTGGGCCGTCTGAGGATCGGTTCGAGCTGCCAGTAACATGAATGCCGCGACGATGATGGTCGGAGCCAGGGCGACCCAGACATCGAACACTGCCAGGAAAATACAGAAGACTACGACCACAAGGCCGAAGATCCGCAGACGTCTGGACCGGTTGCGCAGCCACAGGCCTTCGGCTTCCACGTTAATGTTGAAGTACGGAATGATGATGAGAGCCATGACCACCAGGCCGGGTATCAGAACGCCCGCAACAACTGGCGGGAAATAATGCAACAACTCCTGCAATCCGAGAAAGTACCAGGGTGCCTTCGCCGGATTGGGCGTGTGCATTGGATTGGCGAGTTCTTCGAGGGGTGCGTTCCACCGCAGCGATATGACGACCAGCGCAATGGCGAGCACTTCGATGGCGACCGCGGCCCGAAAAAAAACTTCCGGATAAGTCATCACCCGATCTTCATCTTTGACGCGCACCTGCGGTGAGGTGCGCTTGGTGATGAAGGCAATCCGCCGCGGCGTTCTTCGCGCATCGGAGTCGAGAACGGCAACGAAATCTTTGGGATCGCTCATTCGCTCTTTCCCTTGGTTGCAGGTTCGCCGGCATAAATTCCGCCGTCCTTACGAATGCGCCAGAAATGGATGGCGACCAAGAGAGTCGCCGTAAATGGCAGGATCACACAGTGCAGAACATAGAAGCGCAGTAACGCGTTCGCGTTGACGGCTGTTCCACCCAGCATCAGGAAGCGGATCTTGCTCCCCATAACAGGAACTGCCGATGCGATATTGCTACCAACGGTTACGGCCCAGTAGGCAAGCTGGTCCCAGGGCAACAGGTAGCCGGTGTAGCTCAGCAGAAGCGTCACCAGAAGCAGCACCACCCCAATGACCCAGTTGAACTCCCGTGGTGGCCGGTAAGCTCCGCGATAGAACACCTTGAACATGTGGGCGAATACCAGGAAAACCATGGCGTGGGCCGACCAGCGATGCAGGTTGCGCAGGAATACTCCGGAGGAAACCACAAACTGCAGGTCCTTCATGTCGGCGTAGGCCTGCGGGACCGACGGATGGTAGTAGAGCATCAGCAGAATGCCGGTAATCACAAGAATCAGGAATGTGCCGAACGTCAGTGCGCCCAGGTACCACGTGGCGCTGAATCCCACGGTGCGTTTGCGCGCCTTGACCGAAAAAAGGTGAAGGAAGACATTCTGCTGCACGAACAACGCGCGATGCAGATTGCTCGCGCCGGTTCCGCTGCGAAAGATGGAGCGCCAGATGCGGTTCTCGCGTACTTGTTCGACCAGTTGATCGAGGGTATTTGCCATGGTTAGACCCTCACCAGTTGCTTGATTGCGATCGCGTTGGAGCGGTCGACCATGAGGTTGCCGTCTTCGCTGAGCCACATGCGCAGCCAGGGCAACGGTCTGGGAGCTGGTCCCTCGATCTTCACCCCGTCCTTATTGAATTTGCTGCCATGGCAGGGGCAGGCGATGATGCCAAGCTCCGGCTTGTAGGCTGTCAGGCAGCCGAGATGGGTGCAGATGGCCGACAGCGCGAAGAAACCTTCCGCCGTGCGCACTACGTAAATCGCGGTTTGCGGATCGAGCGTCACCGAGTCCGGCGGGTAATGGTCCGGCTTACCCGCATCGACAATCGGCGACGGCTCATACAAGACATTCGGCGACAAGTACTGATAACCGAATACCGTCGTGCCCAAGGCCGCGACCGCGACCGACCCAACGCCCATCTTAATGAAGAAATTCCGCCGGCTCATTTCGTCGGGACTTTCGGGCGTATCTGTTCTCTTAGGGTCTTCAGACATATTTCCTCGTTACGGTCATGCCTTGGGGCCCGGATCGGACGCCTTGGGTCCGTCAAAGCTTTGAATGGTGATAAGCCCCGTCGGCTCGGACGCCACAAAGTGATAGGCCTCCATGGTGATGGTGTTTGCGGGGCACCGTAGCGCGCACAGGCCGCAGCGGATGCAGCGGGTTTCGTCCTTCAACATCGCGGTTCCGGTAATGCTCCCTAACTCCGACGGTTGTATATTTTCCAACTCAAAACCGAACCGCTCGGGGTTGTCAGAGATAGTGTCGATGGCATTGGCGTCGAACTGAATGCGATCCAGCGAAACCAGTTCCAGGCAATTCTCAGGACAAACATCGACGCAGCCGCCGCAGAGCACGCAATCGGTGCCATCCGCTTCGCTGCCTTCAAGAATCGTGTTGACGTAGCACTTCAGGCAGCGCTGCGCTTCGGCCATGGCTTCCTGCTCGGTATACACGAGTTCGACTTCGGTCATACCTGTGCGGCGGTCCAGCGGCAGCATGGGGATGGCTTGACGCTTGAGGTTCATGTAGTCCACCGCCATCTGCCAGCGGTCCAGGACGTGCACTTCGATTTGCGGCTCGGGATGCTTGGTGCCGCGAATGTATTCGTCAATGCCAACCGCCGCGCGCTTTCCATCGCCGACGCTGTCGATAATCAACCGCGGACCAAAGGCGCAGTCACCGCCGGCGAAGACGCCGGGCGCGGAGGTCATCAAAGTTTCGCGATGTACGTTAACCAGTCCGCGCGGCGACACCTGTATGCCATCATCCGGAAACAGGAAGTCGAGATTGGGTGCCTGGCCGATCGAAAGAATGATGGTGTCGCACTCAAACTGGGTTTCGCTGTTCTCGTAGAAAACGGGACTGAAGCGGTGGTTCTCGTCGAACACACGCATCGTCTTCAGGCATTCCAGGCCGACAACTTTGCCGTCGCGCCCGAGCACGCGATTGGGTCCGAACCCGGGATGCATGATGATGCCTTCGGTCTCCGCCTCTTCGATCTCCTCCAACGCGGCCGGCATTTCATGACGCTGCTCAAGGCACACCAGGCCGACCTCACGAGCGCCCATGCGCAGCGCTGACAGCGAGATGTCCATCATCTCGTGCGCGGCGACAGCTTGCGCATTCTCTTCCGAGGGAGTTATTTCGCCGGGCTCGTCATGCTGGCGCAGCACTTCGCGCGCGGCGGACCGAGCGACGTCCATCGCGACATTGCCGCCGCCGATGACCAGCACTCGCTTCCCGATGGTGAATTTGTAGCCGAGGTTTACGTTGAGCAGAAACTCGATGCCGCGATGCACGCCGTCCAGATCAACACCAGGTATCGACAGGTCGCGGCTGCGATGTGCGCCAACCGCGATCAGCACTGCATCGAAGCCTTGCCGCCGCAACTCGCCAACGGTGAAGTCGCGTCCCGCTGCAAAGTTCAGGCGCAGCGTGATGTCGCCGGTTTCGAGGATCTCGCGTACCTGGGCTTCGACCACACTTCGCGGCAGGCGATACTCCGGGATTCCGAGGTACAGCATTCCGCCCGCAACCGGCGACGCTTCGAAGATGGTGACCGAGTAGCCCATCAGCGCCAGATCGTGTGCTGCCGAGAGGCCAACTGGTCCGCCTCCGATGATGGCGACCTTGTAGGGAAGTTTTTCGGCAACACGGGTGCTAGGGGCAACCGGATGACGCGACTCAGGGCCATGCCGCTCGGTGAGAAAACGCTTTAGAGCGCGAATCGAGATGGGCCGATCGATTTCGCCGCGCCGACACGCGGTTTCGCAAGGGTGCGCGCAAACGCGTCCGCAGATGCTCGCCATGGGATTGGGATCGCGCGCGTAGCGGTAGGCCTCTTCGAACTTCCCTTCCGCAATGAGCGAAACATAGCGGCCGGCATTGGTGTGTGCCGGACACGCCATCATGCAGGGGAAATTGGTATTCAGCCATTCCCGATCGACCTTCTTCTCAGCGAAACGACCTAACATCAACCCTCTCTGGAGACGAGGCGCGCGCTAGCTTGGAAAAAAGGGCGGAACGTTGCCCGCCCTTGGTCCGTTCTATTTCGAAAGGGTGAAGTCGGCCTTGCCTGTGCCGGAAACATCGACAGGCTTAGTCAGTGGTTTCATGCCTTCATGCCAGGCGACCACGTTGTACTTGCCATCGGGGACGTTTTCGATCTTGTAATTTCCGCTGGCATCAGTCTCGGCAAAGTATGGCGTAGGGCTGACAACAATGTAGCCGGCCATTTCCGGGTGAACGTTGCATAGCAATGACACCACACCAACATTATCGAACTTAAAGGGACGCTTATCGCCTTTCGGCCAGGTCCCGAGGTTATGGCCTAGTTTCTTGTTACCACTGATCGATGGCCAGAAGACATTGTGTTGCACGTTGTCGCTATTCAGAAACTGGACGGTCGTCCCTGCCTGAATGACCATGACATGCGGGTTAAACATCAAGCCCTTCTGGTCCATGACGGGCTGCTGCGATGGCGTTGGGAATGTTTTTCCCTGAATGGTATCTACGTACACAACCGAGGATTTACCAGGCGAGACGGTGCCTTCAATTGTGCCGGCAGAAACTGTAACTGCTACTGCCGATATGAGCAATAGCGTCAATAGAAAACGGGGTATCATGAATAATCCTTTCGAAGTTTGTGCATTCTCAACGACGAAGCAGCTAATACACCCATTCCAGCCCGGCTACGGCTGTATTGGTATGAAATGGATTGAATGCCATTGGCAATCCGGTTACTGGATTGGTGGCTATAACGACGGTTTGTGACGGGCGGAATTGATATTCAAACGACGCCTTGATATTGGCGTGAATCAGGAACTGTACTCCCGGCGTGATGCGATTGCGTGTGGAAGAAAACGGTCCGTTGAACGGAGCGCCGGTGAACGAAGGATTGGTTTGCAATCCATTAATACGATCGGCGGTGGAATTTACGCCATCGTAGCGGATCATCAAATACATCCAGGGATAGGCAAGCCACTCAGCATCGACGAAACCGCCGCTAAAGGTTGCCGGTGTGCTGCGGATGAAGCCTACCGGAACGGCTGAGCTCAGGTTCTGCAAGGGAATCAACGCCCCCGTGGAATCGATGGGCAGCAGGTTCATGTCGTGTCCGAACATATATAGTGCATTGAACTGGAGGCAGCAGCGATAGTTGAATGTCATGTTGCCGCCGACACGGTAGAAGGGCTCTCGTGCAGTGACAAGCGATGACGTATTGTCGACAGTTGCGCCCAGTAACCGTTGCACCGAACGTCCGTAAAAATAGTACGTGCCGAAATTTAAATAGGTATGATCGCGCGGACCGGTGGGGCCGGCAGCCTGGATGGCCTCGCGGCTTTCCTTGTCGTGTTCCAAGTTGAAGCGGTAATTGAAACTGGCGTAAATGTCCTTAAAGTCCGCATTTGAAGCTACCCCCACACCACCGTTGTTGCTGCCCGTCGCCTGCGGTATGTACGGACTGCCGGGATTCTGATCCTGTCCGATTGGACCAGTGTTCTGGTCGATGATCGCAATCGAGTAGTTGTAGCCCCCGGTGTGCAGTCCGCCACTGAACTCAACGCCCTTTCCCACGTCTGCCATTTGGAAGTTGTTATTGACAAATTGTTGCAATGGAACCAGCGAGTTCATCGCTCCGATATTGGCTTGCGAATAGATGTCATAGGGACTGATCCAGATGCTGCGGGCTTGGGTAAATGGCAATTCGAGTTCGAACTGACCAACGCGAAAATTAAGGGAGTTCTTCGGCAGCTTGATCAGTCGGCCGATATTGACGAACCTGAGATACCCATCACCCAATTCTCCGACCGCGTTCGCCCCGCTAACACTGATGTCATCGTCGACCCAGAACGCTATGTCGCTGCCGAAATTGCCGGCGGTGAAAATACTAAAGAAGCCAGTCTCAAAGTCTGTGGTGGGCACAAACGGGGGCAGCGTTCCCGCCGGTGTGAGGGCGGCAAACTTCCCACTGCTGGTTCCGGTGTACTGGAAGTAGTTGTTCATGCGCAACCCGATCGGCGGGATGCCGGGAATCGTTCCTGGCCAAATAGCCTTCGGCCACAGTTCGGCGTTGGCTGGTGCTCCCAGCATTACGGGTGGGATCTTGAGCATCGACTCGTCGTCTTTTGGGAACTTAAACCCGGCATCTTTGAAGGCTTTGCCGAAATCGTTCAGCTTAGGAAAGTCGATGTGACATGTGCTGCAACTAGTGCCATACAACCGTGAGAACGCAGGGATTGCGAAGCCCTGGCGCGACGCAACGATCAGGAGAACCAGAACGAGGAGCGCCAGAAAGCACTTACTAATACGGAACGACTGCCACATGCCGTTCTCCTTTGCGGGGCGGGGCAGCAAGGAGAGCTGGAGTACCGCTGTCCCCACATATGATTCGTCTAATGGAACGGAAGTATTTCGTTCCCACGAACTATTTGGCAGTGATGCCCATCACGAATCTCTGTGACAAGCGGGTCTCTCGCAGCTTGGCTTGCGACCCTGACTCGACAACGGTTTCTTGATTACCGCACACAGAAGTAGGGAAGGCTTCAACTGGTAGGGATATAGCGTCAACGTCTAACAGGGTGCTAAAGACTATCGTCTGAGGCCGCTTCCGTGGATTCGAAGCCCGGCTGGCATAGCAGGCGCGGACAGCACGGCAGCGTCGCCAGGCGTCCTACATTGTATGACAAGATGTCACACCCAAGCGAGAATGGATGAAACACTGCCCGACCGGCTCACACACACAGGTGTGATCATGGTCACTGCGACGCTGTGCGGAATTTGGAATACGCGTTGCATCATGAGTGTGGGTGAGCAAAGCCTAATCCTGCAAGTGTCGGATGCCATTAAGTGTTGTCTTGCCGAGATAGGGAAAAGGAAGCGCCTTTCCACGGCCGACACTCTGTTTTGCGAGGACGGCGACAATGCCGGCGTCTTCCTGGTGATCGACGGCGCAGTATGTATGAGGGTAAAGACCTGACGACATCGGCCATCCCTTTGCGAATCCCAGCGATGCTTTATGGCCACGACGGAAACCTTCATGTGGATCTTGTTGCGCCGCTGCTCAATACTCCCACCTGCGTTCATGCCGCTGCCTCTGGCTGGTTGGCCCCAGAGAGTAACTTGATCATGAGCGCGCCGCGAGACGGACACATTCAGCTGTGTCAAAACTGTTCCAACCCCCTCCATCAAGAGCACTGGGACTTTGCTTGAGCGAAAAGCAGATTCCCCAAGTTATTGTGTTTATTACAAGTGGTCGGAATCAATGAGAGGCTTTGGAGCGGGCGTCGGTGCGCCCAAGGCAGGTGCGCTACCAGGCTGCGCTCCGCCCCGACTGGCTTCGATTATAGCAATCTCCGCTTTGGCCGGCCTCGAATGGCTGCCGCGAAACCATCCTCCGCCGATGACCGCTATAATGGAAAGTTCATGTCTGGCCTCGTATACGCCGCGGTTGCCTATGTACGCAGCCCGGTTGGGATCTTCGTAGAAGAGCTGCGTCGCGACCTGCACCCCGCGCATACCCACGCGGATGCACACTTAACGATTCTGCCTCCCCGTCCACTGTGCGGTATGGAACAGCCGGCGATTGATTTGATCACCCAACTTTGCCAGTCGGCCAGTCCCTTCGAGGTCACGATGGGGGACGTGGAAACCTTCATTCCGTTGACTCCCACGGTTTTCCTGCGAGTGGCGCGCGCCGCTTATCGCATGCGCGAGTTGCATGACAAACTGAATTGTGGCGGGTTGGCTTTCGATGAGCCCTGGCCCTACATGCCGCACCTCACGGTCGCGAAAATGGACCACGCCGACGAAGCGCGGAAAGTGCTCGGCATCGCCCGCCAGCGCTGGCAAGACTACACCGGCTCGCGTGAAGTTCGGATCGAGTCACTGACGTTCGTCAAAGGAACCGGGGAGCGCTGGCTTGACTTGGCCGAAGTGCGGCTGGGTGAAGGGGCGTTGAAGTAAGAGGCCTGGTGGCGAATTTCGCAACGATCTCAGCCGGAGGCCCGGCCAGTTGTTCTACCCGCTTCCGCGCGCCGCGGCAAGTCGATGGCGCCCACCGCCTCTACATCGACGGAGGGACGACGATTTCAAGGACTCCTGCGCGCAGGCCGCGTTCAACATCTCATTATCACTCGTGCCTGGGCTCATAAGTGAGGGGATTCCTCGCTTCGACACCCTACCGCGCGATGTGCGGCCGCATCGCGCAGCCACGCAACACTGTCCCAGCGGCCTGGTGCAGAGCGGGTCACGTGGCCGCCTGACAATCCAAGCCGTCTTAGCTATTTTCAGGGGTGCGGCAACTCGGAGCGATTGGCGGCGCGGTGGTCAATGGTCTTCTTCAGGCTCTTTTCAGCAAGCGAGTAATCCCGACCAAAATCACGGCACCCACAAAAGCAACGATGATAGAGCCGATCATTCCCCCGCCCGGCCAGATTCCCAACAGCCCAAAGATCCAGCCGCCCACAATGCCACCGAGAATGCCGAGAATGATGTCCACTATTACACCGTAGCCACCGCCCTTCATAACCTGTCCAGCCAGCCAACCTGCGACCAGCCCTACGATAATCCATACGAAAAACCCCACGTCAGTCCTCCTTGGGTCCGCTTCTACACGAATGAACCAAAAGTACCCCAGCCCGCCACCAGAGTGCAATGCTACATTCAGATTTCCCATGGTGGGCCCGCCGGGCGATTGTGAGGGCCCCATCCCACGACTGTTCACAGTACACAAGATGCTACCGCCAGCCGGTCGTTACAGAATTGTGCGAGCGAGATTGCGGGCGCAGCCAAGAATAAAATAGTGGGTTGGAATCCCCCGAATGGGTGTATAGTGCGCGGCTGTGGGGAGCTAAACGGAAATCCGGGCCCAGAGGTCGCAGTTCTTGTCGTCTTGATCCGGGCCTATTGTTCGCACTTATCGGGCAAATTGCCCAAGCCATATAACACAAACCTGCGATTCAGGAGTGCGCTATGTCTCGCTGCTCGCCTCTTGCACTTGTTTGCCTTGTCCTCTGGTCACTTTCCATGACGATGGCAGCCTATTGCCAGGATCAACCCCCCGAAAAACCAACCGGCGTAATGACTATCGACGACCTCTTTGCCCAGGTGGGCAGCAGAGTTCCCGCCTTCGGTGGCATGTTCGTCGATGAGAAGAGCGACACCCTTTACCTCTATATGGTTCCCGGCGAAGGCGGAGACCTGGCCAGGTTAGATCGGGTAATCACGGATGTTCTCGGCCCCAACCGTCCCCCGGAGCACAAGCTTCAGGCACTGGCGGCCCAGTACACTTTCCGGCAACTCAAGACATGGCATGATCGCCTGAGCCCGCAGGTGCTTGCCCTTCCCGGCGCGGTGTTCACCGACATCGATGACAGCAAGAACCGGCTGGAAGTGGGTATTGAAACCTGGGCGCTCGCCGGGGCTGTAGAGACAGTACTGGCGGCGTTAGACATCCCGCGCGAGGTAGTCAACCTAGAAGAGACCCCGCCGGTCAGTTTGCCGGGCATCCCCGCCGACCAGAATCCGCTGCAAACGGTAGACGAAGTGCGAGAAGGCAAGACCCTTCGGGATGAGTTCCGACCGCTGGTAGGCGGTTTACAGATCCAGATTGCCGTCACCGGTCTGGCTAGCTCAAGCACATGTACGTTAGGCTTTCTCGCCACGCGCGAAAAGATACTTGGGCTGGTGACGAACGACCACTGCATCCAGGAGCACAACCAAAGACATCTTGATCTGAACATGTTTTATCAGCCTACGATCGATGACAAGTACAAGGTCGGAAATGGAAGTGTTGACCCTGACTACTTTAAGAAGGAGCAAAATCCCGACTGCCCCGAAAACAGGTTTTGCCGTTTTAGCGATAGCGCCTTCGCCACACTCACTGACAAGGCCACTGACCCCGTCGGCTACGTAGCTAAGCCGGCATCAGGTTTGGATTGGGACGGTACCACGAAGTTCCGGATAGTAGGCACGGTAAAGCCCGTCAAGGACATGTCGGTGACGAGGGTGAGTTCGCAGAGCGGAATCGATACCGGATCGGTTTCGAACCCGTGCCGAAACTTGAATACGAAGGATTCAAAGGGGAGAGATACCGGAGTTACCCTTCTATGTCAGGTGTCGGTAGGGTGGACTGTCAAGGTTGTGCCCGGAGACAGTGGTTCGCCCGTCTTCACCACCAACAAGGAAAACAACGATGTTATGCTCCTGGGACTTCTCTGGGGCGACACGGGAGTCAGCCCTGTAGACCAAATCAAGATAACCGGTACTGAATTAGGACCGACCCTGCTGGTCTGTGCCGACGGACTTAAGTGCTGAAGATTGTGGGCGGACACGAGTGGGCAAGGAGCGAGTGCAGGCAGAACCGCAAACTCACCGTAAGGACCCTTTGTGAAAACAAGTGGGGCACACAAGCACAGATTCTAGGAGAGCCGTTGCGAGTACGGCGGCCGGTGCGACTTCTCAGCTTCCGGTGACATATCTGTAGGTCCGCGAACAACTGGCGAAGCGGGCCGCCTTAGCGCAGCTTCGCGTACTGTGCCTGCGCTTGTTTGAGGATGGGAAGATCGGGGTCGGCATCTTTCCACAAGGCGAGGAAATCTTCGTAAGACTTGCGTGCGGCGGCATTGTTGCCGCTCATGGCCTGGGCTTGTGCCAACCGCAAATGCGCCAGGGCCGCGATGGGGATGTTTAGGATGACGCCGCGATTGTCGAGCATCTTCTGGAACTGGGCTGCTGCCGGCCCGGCTTGGCCTTGCTGCAGATAGGCCAATCCTCGCAAGTACACCGGATAAAACGCAATCCCTGGCGATGGCGAACCGATTTCATACGACGCTACCGCCTGCAAAGCTGCAATGGCAGCAGCGGGATTCTTTTCGTCAAGCGCGATCGCCGCTCGTATCGTAGGCACCCAATAGTCGTTCACCATGGTGTCGGAGGGATACTGTTTGACCAGTTCGTCTGCCAGCGTCTGGGCGCGCTTGCGATCGCCGCTTCTGGCCAGGGCAAGCGCCGCCAGGATGCGCACGTTCTTGCCCGGTCCAGCGGCCAGCGCGGCCGTGGCCTGTTGACGCGCACGCTGTGGATCGCCCAGCTCGGCTTCATGTAAGGCGCCGGCCAACTGCCACAAAGCTGCCGCCTCATTCGCGCCCGCGTGCAATGCGGAAGCCTGCGCTAGTTGCGAGAGCTCGCGTGCCTTGGTCAATCGTCCAAAGTAAGCTTCCGTGTCAGACTGCAGAGCGAGCAATTGATCTTCAACGCCCGGTTTGCCGGTAGCGGCCACCACCTGCCGGGCCATTGCCGCGGTATTTCCCCGCAGAAAGTCCACTTCGTACAAGTCCGCGAGTAGGGCCGGATCGGCGAGCTTACGGATCCGCGCCTGTTCCAGGACCGCCTGCGCATCGTCCAGCCGGTCCAAGTCAATATAGGTCACGGCCAGGTTGTGATAGTTGATAACGTTGCCGGGATCCAGTTGCAAGCCATTTTGCGCTTCGGACATGGCTTGGTCGTACTTACCGATCGCGTTGTACCAGGAATTCAAGTTCATGTACGACGACTGTTCCCGGGGATAGGCCTGTTGTAGCAGTTGATAGGCCGCTATGGTTTGGTCGGCGTCGCCGGTGACCAGATCGTGATAATGGGAAACGATGTAAAGCTTCTCCCGCTCGCTGGTATGGTCGCGTAGTTGATAGGCCTTAGTCGCGTTTTCCGCGGCCAGAGTGGGCTGATTGAGATTAAAGTACTCCACCCCCAAACGCGCATAGGCCATGGCAAAGTTAGGATCAAGGTCAATTGCGCTTTTGAAATAAGGGACGGCCGCCGAGTAACCCTGCGTGCTTCCCATTTTCATGCCTAAGCTATAGGACTTCAGCGCGTCCAAAGACGGCGTAGTCGCCTGCTCGACAGGCGTGTCGTACTTCTGCACTGACGCCAGTGACTCGCCGAGTTTTTCGCGCATTCGTCTGGTCGCCTTACCCAACGCATTCAGCACTTGTTCGCGGCTGCCGGCGTCGGCCTGCTCGCTGCCCAAAGAGTCTCCCGTGTTGCAATCGACGGCATTTAGACCAATCAGGTAGTGGCCGCCGACGCCTGAGATATAGCCGAGCAACACCGCCTTGCTTCCCGCCCGCTGACAGACCTGCCGCGCGACCTCTTCGTTCAAATGAGTGTCAGCCGGAAGTCCCATGAAGTGCAGCTGTTCACTCACCTTCTGGTCGGAGAGCACGTTGAGGAAGGGCGACTGTTCCAAGTCAACGCTCAAGGCTTGCTTAAGAGCGCTGTCAAATACCGGCTCGCCCGTAGTGTTGTCGAAATCCGCCAGTACGATGGTGTCTCGTTCGGAGAGGACTGCGCTCTTCCCCGAGCGCCAATAGAGAAAACCCACGACCGCCGCGATCAGTAAGAGGGCCGCTACCGCAAGGCCGGTCCCGCGCGTTCGACGGCCGGGTGCACCTCTGGGATGTGTTCCCGGCTCCATGGCCGTTGCCGTTGCTGCCATTGCCGGCGGCGGTGTCGCCACGTCGGGTGGAACTACCTTCTTCAAGTTCAGCACCAGCGCCGCTTCGGGTGGCACCTTCGGTGGAGCAGTTGCCCAGGGTCCTACCGGCAGCTTGATCGCCGGCATCGCGATTCCGCTCTGAATTCCCGACTGCGACTCGACCACGTGAGGGGCGGGCGCGAGTATGGTCTTGGAGACCACCGGCGCCAGGAATCGGTATCCCCGGCGAGGAATGGTTTCGATGTAGAGGGGGGTATCGGCGCTGTCGCTCAGAGCATTTCTGATCTGCTTGATGCAGTGATTCATCCCTTGTTCAAAGTCAACGTAGGTTTCTTCACCCCAGATTTGCTGTTGAATATCTTCCCGGGTCACGACCTGGCCCGAGTGGCTGGCTAGTAGGGCTAGAAGCTTGAAAGGCTGAGGCGACAGCTTGATGAGAGTCCCCGCCTTGCGCAGCTCTTCGGTCGTGAGATTTAACTCAAAGACCCCGAAGCGCAGAAGTTCATGCGTGGCGCTCACTGTCGGCTTGCACCTCAATTGTTGCGCCGGATTATACATCGGGAATGCCTAGACCCTCGCCACAGACGATCATATGTGAGGCTAACGCATTTTGTTTCAGCAACTTGGACGATCATCTTTAACTCATGCCCAAATCAGACGCCAACCATTGAACCGGAAAGCGAACCGGTTCATTGTGACCCTCGAGAACGGGAGGAACCCAAATGGGCCACTCACGATTCTCGCAGGGGCGCTCCCGAAGGCGGGGCTGTAATCCCGCCTCCGGGTTGCGAACACCCGGAACCACCCAGAAGACGAAAGGAGGTCCCATGACCACTCACATCACTTCCCGGTACGCGACGACCTTGGGGCCTTTCTTGACCTTGCTTGTGTTGACGGCATCGCGCGGAACCAACACTGCACCCGACCGGCTCGCCACTGTGGAGACCGCTCCGGTGGAAGTGGCTGGCGAACGTGCCAAGTTCCAAGGGGAGGGCCCGAGGACGCACGGCGACGCAATCGCGCTGGGTCCATTTCTTACTCTGATTGTGACCCTGCGCCGCCGAAAAGGAAATGGAAGCGGTGCCTGGCCGCGGGGCTCCGTCGCTTGGGGAGCCGCGGCCTTCATAAGGATTCACGCTTCTGAATGAACACCATCGATTAGGGAGCGCGGTCCCTTTCTACTGGCCGAGAACGCGCACCCGGCGCGGGGCAGCTTGGCGCTCTAGCTGCCCTTCGCTTTCTAACGATCCACGTCGCCACCAACCGTGATTAAGAGGAGGTCACGATGAAAACCGCAAACGCAACCAACCCCGTAGTGAGGGCAGCCAAACAGTCCATCATCTTGAGCGTGCTCTTGGTCCTGATCGTGTTCAGCGGACGAGGAAACGCCCAGTCGAATTCACAGCAGTTCGTCGCCTTCCAGGACTTTGTGGCAAACACCGCCACCGCCAGTTCCAGCGACTATCTCGCCCAACCGGCTAGTCAAGTCAAGGATGCGGCGGCCTTCGAACAGATGCGTCAGCACATTCTGGGCCTGTACCAGGGCGTGCAAGTGGACCACAGCTTCGTGCAGGATTCGCAGTATTTCGATTGCGTTCCCGTTGCCCAGCAACCGTCAGTTCGACTCCTCGGCATCACTATCGCCGCAACGCCTGCTGCGATGCCTTCCGGCGAAGATGCCTCCGCGCAAGCGAACCCCGCCGTTGAGGACGCATTGGACGAATTCGGTAACTCCGTCAACTGCGAGGAGAACACTATACCCATGCGCCGCATCACTCTTGATCAGCTCACCCGCTTTGCAACGCTGGACGATTTCCTTCAAAAAGGTCCAGACGGAGCCGGGCAGGTTGGTGAACCGGACGAAGGTCCCGCCCCGGCAGGTGGCAAACGATATGCGCATGAGTATCAGACCGTCAACAACCTGGGTGGCAGGTCCGAGCTGAGTCTTTGGGACCTCACCGTGGGTCCGGGAGATGAGTTTTCTCTTTCCCAACAATGGTACGTGGGCGGCACGGGTGACGCCAGACAGACGGTGGAAGGCGGGTGGATCAAATACCCTAAACACTTCGACAAAGACCATGCGGTTCTGTTTATCTTTTACACCTCCAAGAACTACCAGAAAGGATTCGGCTGCTACAACCTGGAATGTGCAGCTTTCGTACAGACGGACAACACCTGGAAGCTCGGAGGCGCGTTTCCCAAGTATAGTGTCTCCGGCGGTGAGCAGCATTGGTTCTCCATGGAGTGGTACCTGGTTCCCAACGGCGCCGGAGAAAAGAATTGGTGGCTGCTGTTGAAGAGCGATGCCGACGTGCAATGGAAGTGGGTCGGCTACTACCCCGAAAAAATCTTTGATGGAGGACAGATGACGAAGAATGCTGAGTCGATTGACTACGGAGGCGAAACCGATCCCGACCAGGACATTTGGCCTCCCATGGGTAGCGGCGCCTGGCCGGATAAGGGCTGGACGTTGGCGGCGTACCATTCGAACATCAAGTACACCGATACTAGCCGAAACGTGAAGACGCCCACTTTGACCCCAGTCCAGAATTCCGACAATTGCTACAAAGTTGCCACCCCTGCCGTGAACAATGCCGCGGCCTGGGGAACCTACTTCTTCTTCGGCGGACCAGGTGGAAAAGACTGCAAGTAGCGGGGGCAATTGCTCATTCAATAACTTCGGCCGCGCGCTTCCGGTATCCGTGGTACAAACCTTGGACCTGGAAGCTACGCGGCCGAAACCGACTGCCCTTCCAATAAAAGCGCCCCGGAGCAGGAGGTATTCTCCGGGGCAGAAGAGCTATGTCAGAAAGAACTCGCGGGTGATCTTGATCCACTGCTCATCCGGCATGGTGCTGGCCAGGTCGTCGATGGCCACGCCGCCGTCTTGCGCCAAGGCCCCCAGTGCGCTCGGCATGACGCGCTGCAACCGCATCGAGGACTCCTCGGTCCACCAGCGGGCAAGGGCACCGCCCAGCAGGTTGCGGAAGTTGGTCTTGGAGTCGGGAGATTGCACGGTCACCAGCCAGCCTTCGCCGTAGGGATCTTTGCCAGCCAGTGAGGGATCGTTCACCACCGCCTCGTTGATGTCGGCGACGCTACCTTCGATCGGCGAAACCATGTCCACCTTTACGCCGTTGCGCACGATGCTCCACACCTTCTGTCCCTGGCGAATCCACTGCCCGCGTTGCGGCAGCGCGATGTGCTCTACTTTGCCGGTCAGCTTGGACGCGAAGTCGTCAATTCCGATTCGCACCAGGTTCGGGCTCTCACTCAACGCCCAGGTATGGCCCGGGTGATAGCGCAAATTGTCCGGAACCGAGAATCCACCGACTAGGCTGGGCTTCAGCCGAGGCGCGGTAGCCGCCTGTCTGCTCATCGCCGGTGCTACCCGCAGGACGGGATGCTTCGCTTTGGCGTAGAAATGGTCGATGGTAAGAAAGATGCCGAACATCATAAGAACGAGTAGAACTGTCATGGCCTGCCTCCTGCTAGAAACCCTGCCGCGCTTTTCCTTCTGGCGCTTGGCAGCTTTCTGTAAAGCACTCGACATACCAAACTCGCAAGAGATGAAAGTCGGCCCTCTGTGCGCTTTTACATGCTTATAAATCAGTATGTTACGGTGTAGCGTTGCGAAACGCAACGATCAATGAGTTGCATTTCACAGCGTCAGACTTGTGGTGTTCTTCAACAGAAATCAGAGTTGATCAAAGAGTAGAAGGCACTATCTTCAAACCATCACTTGCAAAATCAGCAACTTAGGGCGTGCCGATGGACAGTGTGACGGTGTGTTGCGAATCTCATCTGGACTGATGCAGTCTGCAACAGGGTCAACGCAGAAGACAGCAGCGAGCAAAAGATTTCTCCGAGCAGGCACTTGTGGCGAAGAGGCAGGAAAACCATTCACCTCTTATTGCAATCCACTTTTACCTCGCAGCGCTCGTCGAAGAAATCAGTGACAATGGGAGAGCTGTAACCGTGTGGTATGGCCCCAGCCTGCAATCGGCAATAACAAGAAAGGAGGGCTTTCGCCCTCCTGCTTGCCGCGGATTGTTCTCGAAGCTACTGTTTTACGGGGCCAAACACCGGTAGGATTGATCCAAATATCCCGTGATTTTCACCGAAAGGTCCCGCCGTGAAGTACAGAGTAGTGGTGGGACCACCGGAGCCTCCGTTGCCGAATGCCAGCGCCCACAGCCCGTCAATCTTCAGCGGCAGGCCGTTGACGTCGAACATGTTTCCGATCCACGCCCCAGTACTGAGGTTGAACGCCGAGACCGCTCCGCTGCCGAAGTTTCCGATCAAAAGGTCATTGCCGAATCCACTGAAACTGGCGGGTGCCTGCACCACGCCCCAGGGAGCGTTCAGGTAGAGATTGTGCGCCAGACGCAACTGCAGGCTGCCCTGGGTGTCGTAGATATCGACATAGCCGTTCCCCTCGCCGGGCACGTCGTCGTGCTTGGCCGCATCTTGCTTGGCATAGGTCACGACCAAGTTGCTGCCGACGAGCTGGACGTTGAACGGAGCGTAGCCGGCGGGGAGGGTCGAATCGACAAAGGCGTTCGATCCGAACGAGTGGAGGGCAAAAGTGCTGTCGTACGCCTCCACTGTTCCCGCGTTGAAATTCGCCACGTAGAGATAATTAGCTCCTCCCGCGCTGGCCAGAGCCATTCCTTTATAAACGGCGCCGCTGCCGCTGTTGTTGACCGCGATAAAAGCATTGGTGCCGCTATACCAGCCGGAGATCGTTCCATCTTCGGTGCAGAAGATGAAGACTGCCGGGAAGCCGTGGATGGTGAAGCCACTGGAGGCGTTGTAAACCGTTCCCGACGGCGAACCGGTCCCGGACCCGCTGCCCGAGGGAATTGTGACCACCAACCCCTGAGGTTGTCCGGCGCCGTTGTACAGGGTGGAAAGGCCGCTTCCGTTATCGGAAGCCCACCACGGACCCGACGGGCTGATCGACAAGCCCCAGGGATTTACCAGATTGCTGTCCTGAAAGGCAGCGGCATTTGAAATGTCAGATGTCAGGTTTGTCACCGCAACTCTTTGTGCAGAAGCTGGCAGGCTCAGCAGTGCGATGGTCAGCAGCGAAAGTACTACCATCCCGCCCAGCCGGAAGGCATTTTGTGGTTTCGTGATACTTAGCATTGTTCTTCTCCTCGAATCTCGAATTCGTAAATTGCTTCCGGCAACGCTTCGTCCCAGGAATCCTGCTGCCACAAGCTTCCCTCAATCTATCGAGAAGAAACTAAGTAGTTGTCTTGGGGAGGTGACGGTATTGTCAAAACTTGTTAACAACTTAAGCCGGGAAAAAGATGGTGTAAGGGCCGCGTTTGTCACAGTTTTGTGAACATGCCGTTGACGGGCGGATTGATCTGTTATTAGCTGGAGTTATACAGAAGCTGATATGGAAAAAATCCTAGTTATCGAAGACGATGCGGCAGTACAGCGTGCCTTGCGGCGGACCTTTGAAACCGCCGGTTTCGATGTAGCAATTGCCTCCGACGGGGCGATGGCGATGGAGACCTTCCGCGCCACCATGCCGCGCATCGTCATTCTGGATCTGCGATTGCCGGGAAAGTCTGGCCAGGATATTTGCCGTGAGATCAAGCAAGAGTGTTCCAGTGTCCCAATTCTGGTGCTGAGTGCCGCCAGCGACGTGTTGGACAAGGTCCTGCTGCTCGAGTTAGGTGCCGACGACTACGTCACCAAGCCGTTCAGCCCGCGCGAACTTCTGGCGCGGGTGCGGGCCGCCGTGCGCCGGTTGAACCAGGGTTCGGACAAGATAGAACTGTTCAGCTTCGACGACGTGGAAGTAAATTTCTCCAAAATGGAGTTACATCGCTGCGGACAGTTAATTCCGCTTACCCCGCAAGAGTTCAAGATGCTGCGTTTCTTTCTCAATAACCAGGAACGCGTCATCTCCCGCACCGAATTGCTGAATGAGGTATGGGGCTACAACAATTATCCGACCACGCGTACCGTCGATACCCACATTCTCCGGCTGCGACAGAAGCTGGAGAAAGATCCCGCCGACCCGACCCACTTTCGCACGGTCCACGGTACCGGCTACAAGTTCGTCAGGTGAGCGGGCCCAAGGGATGCCAGCGATGAGCAGATTACGGTTGCGCACAAAGTTTCTCATCGCCATGTTGCTGACCTCCGCCGGGCTGACCTCCGTCTCGCTGCTGATCGTGCGGCGCACCGTGGCCAACCATGTACGGCGCGGCCTGAGCAACGATCTGGCCAACTCGGTTGAAACCTTCCGCAATGTGCAGCGGGAGCGCGAAGCTGCCTTGGCGCGTTTAGCCCAGCTGATGGCCGATCTGCCCAACCTGAAGGCGCTGATGACGTCGTACCATGCGCCCACCATCCAGGACGCATCGCGCGAGATGTTTCACCTGTCCGGCGGCGACTTGTTTGCCTTGTCCGACCCCACCAACCAGTTCGTCGGATTTCATACCAAGTCTCCGGGCATCACCCGTGCCGAGGCCCAGCAACTGCTCGACCGCCGTGGTGCTCTCGATGAGCCGTTGCAATGGTGGTTCGCCGGAGGACATCTGTATGAAGTTGTGCTAGCTCCGATCTACTTTGGCCCTCGGGCAGACAATGCGCTGCTGGGCGTGGTGGCAGTCGGTTATGAAATGAACAGCGCCGTGGCGCGCCAGGTTAGCCAGGTAGCTGCCAGCCAGGTGGCCATCGTAAGTGGTCAGACCGTGGTAGTGAGTACGCTCAACGCCGAGCAAACCAGTGAACTGAAGCCGCACCTCACCAGCGATGGCGTGGCCGCAGGTCCAACCGATTGGAAGCTGGGCAAAGAAAGCTTTGTGGTTTCCTCGCTGACCTTGGATCCGGACGAATCGCCGCGGGTGACCATCGTGGTCATGAAGTCATACGATGAAGCGACGGCATTCCTCAACCGCCTTCGGCAACTGTTACTGGCGGTCGGGCTGGGAGGGGTCTTCGTCGGCAGCTTGCTGGTGTATATCATCGCCAGCACCTTCACCCGGCCGCTGGAGAAATTGGTGGATGGCGTGAGCGCGCTCGGTGGAGGAGATTTCCGCTATCCCGTGCACGCCCCGGGGGCGGGCGAGGTTGCCGAGCTGACGGAAGCTTTCTCACGGATGCGCGACAGTCTGCACTTGGCCCAGCAGCGGCTGCTGGCTGCCGAGCGCCTGGCCACCATCGGACGAATGGCCAGTTCCATTTCACACGACTTGCGCCATCCGCTTACGGCGGTGCTGGCTAATGCCGAGTTCCTGGCCGACGCCGAACTGGGTCCACTGCAAAGGGAAGAGCTTTACCTGGAGATTCGTGTCGCCGTCAACCGGCTCACCGACCTCATCGACTCCTTGCTGGAGTTGTCGCGGCCAGCCGAGTCGCTGAACGTTATCGACACCCCGGTGGAGCGCACCATCAGCCGCGCTATCGAGTTGGTGCGCGCCCATCGCCAGTTTCACAAGATCGTGGTCGGCATTGAATCTCCAGGCCTGCACAGCGCGCAGTTCGATCCGCGGAAAATGGAGCGCGTCTTCTACAATCTGTTGCTCAATGGCTGCCAGGCGGCGCAAGTGTGCGGCGGCCGCGTTGGCGTTACCGTGACCGACGGCAATGGCAACCTCGATATTCGTGTAAGCGACGACGGTCCCGGAGTAGAATCTTCCATCCGCGACAAACTGTTCCAGCCGTTTGTCAGTCATGGCAAAGAAAACGGCACGGGGCTGGGCCTTACCATCGCGCAAAAGATTGTGCAGGACCACAACGGCAGCCTGGAACTGGAAAGTTCCATGCCGGGCCGCACGGTGATGCGGATGGTGTTGCCCCGAGTATTGCAGAAGACGGCTGTGGCCAGCGGCCGGGTGGCCGGCAATTCTCAGCCTTTCCCTGCTTGAACGGGTATTCGCCGCCAACTTCGCGGCCCTCAAGAACCCAGGTACAGCCAGGTATAGAGAGGTGCGACATGAAACGCTCACGCTGTCCTCAACTCTTGCGTCCGGCGCTGATTGCGTGGCTGGCGATGACGTCAGGCCTTTGGTGCGCCGCGCAGGTGCAGCCGCAGGCGACAACCTCACCCGAAAACAACGGTACAAACGCCGCTCTCGGAGAGCTGCAATCCCAGGTGCGCGAATTGAAGGACATGGTGCTGCAACTGCAGCAGCAAACGGTCGCCAGCCGGGCAGAGATTACCCATCTTCGAGAGGAACTGGAGACCCGACGCAATGCCGGGGACGCAACTATCGTCGATGAACAATCGCCGGCTTACACTTCCTCGACTACCGCACAATTAGAGCAGCGCGTGGATCAAGTTGAAGGCGACCAGCAACTGCTCTCTGGCAAAGTCGACGATCAGTATCAGACGAAAGTCGAGAGCGCCTCTAAATACCGCGTGCGTTTTTCCGGCATCGTGCTCTTCAATCTGTTTGGCAACAGCGGCTCCGTCGATAACCAGGACGTGCCTACCTGGGCCAACCCGCCTGATCCCATGGGGTCCACCGGTTCGGTGGGAGGCACGCTACGCCAGACGATCCTGGGATTTGAGGCCTTCGGTCCCGAGGTCCTGGGAGCGCACACCAGCGCCAACGTCAACTTCGATTTCGGGGGCGGTTTTCCTGCCACCTACAACGGCGTGAATTCCGGACTGGTGCGGTTGCGCACCGCCGCCATTCGCCTCGATTGGAAGGACACCTCGGTGATTGCCGGCCAGGACGCGTTGTTCCTTTCGCCCCAGTCCCCCACCTCTTTTGCATCGCTGATTGTTCCCGCACTGTCTTACGCCGGCAATCTCTGGTCATGGACGCCGCAGTTGCGAGTGGAGCATCGGTTCGCGCTGTCGTCCGATTCCAGGGTGACGTTGCAAGGCGCTCTCCTGGACCCCTTGACCGGCGATCCACCAGCCGATGGTAACTACACCTGGTATCGAACTCCTGACGCCGGCGAAGAAGCCCGTCAGCCAGCCTATGCGATGCGCGTCGCCTACTCCCATCCTTGGTTTGGGCAGACCTTCACGCTAGGTGCGGGTGGCTATTACAGCCGGGAGAACTGGGGCTATGAGCGGATCGTCAATGGCTGGGCCGGAACCATGGACATCAATCTGCCCCTCAGCCGCCGCTTCGCACTCAGTGCCGAATTTTATCGCGGCGCGGCCATCGGAGGTCTGGGCGCCGCTCTGGGACGCAGTGTGGTTTACGATGGCATGCTCTCCGATCCCAACACTTACGTGAATCCGGTGAATGCTGTCGGCGGGTGGGCGCAATTTAAATTCCGGGCGACGCCCAAGCTGGAATTCAACGGCGCATTCGGACAAGACAGTCCCTTCGCCGCCGACATTCGCTATTTCGGCGACCAGGTACAGAGCGACGCTCCAGCCTATTTCACCGCCAACCGCGGTGCGTTTGGCAACGTCATCTACCGCCCCCGTTCGGACCTGCTGTTCTCCATGGAATACCGCCGTCTACGCACCTTCACCATTTACGACGACAGCTATGACGCGGGCCAGCTAAACCTGTCGGTGGGGGTACTATTCTGAGGATTGAAGTATGAGTATCCGGAAACAAGCGGCCCAGTGGCTGGCGATCGCCGGATGTTTAATCGCGGCTTTGACATGTAACGCCCAGGACATTACCGTTACCGGTCACGTCGACCCCGAGGGTGCAGCGAAAACGTCTTCCGCAAGTGCCAGCGTCGTCTGGCTGGTACCGGTGGGCGCAGCTGCCGATTCGCCAGCTGCGCCTATGCACGCCGTCTTGACGCAGAAGAACAAGATGTTCGACCCTCACCTGCTGGTCGTCACCCGAGGCTCGAGCGTCGAGTTTCCCAATCACGATCCCTGGTTTCACAACGTCTTTTCTTTGTTTAACGGTAAGCGGTTTGACCTGGGCTTGTATGAGGCAGGCAGCAGCCGCACGGTTCATTTCGACCGCGTGGGCATCTCTTACATCTTCTGCAACATTCATCCGGAGATGAGTGCCGTCATCGTTGTCCTGCCCAGCCCCTACTTCGCCATTCCCAACCGGCAAGGCGAATTCTCGATCGCGTCCGTTCCAGCGGGCCGCTACACGGTTCATGTTTGGAATGAGAATGCCTTGCCGGCAACGCTGCAGGCGCTCTCCCGCGAAGTCCAGGTCAGCGATGCTTCGCATTCGCTAGGCACGATCCGGGTGCAGGTCACGATGGCCGCTTCCGTGCCGCACAAGAACAAGTACGGCCAGGACTACGAGCCACCCTCGCCCAACAATCCGGTTTACGTTCAGCCCTGATCAGACCGGAAATTGGGTGCCACCCGGGCCCTCCATTCCCGGAAGGGCACACTTCGGCGCGCCCAACGGAGGGACGAACCAGGGGCACCAGGCACCGGGCGTTAAGACGTGAGGCAGCATTTCCCTGTGTGGTAGGATTTGGGGCATGGATGCCGATCTCCAGCGGTATTTGGAAGGAATGGAAAAGCGTCAGCGCGAGTATATTGACGAGCGCGCACGTGAATCCGAGAACCGCCTGCGCGAGCACATCGACGGGCGCATTAACGACACGGAAAAGCGCCTACGCGAGTACATCGACGAGCGCACACTGGATCTGCGCGAGTATATTGACGAGCGCACACGTGAAACCGAGAACCGCCTGCGCGAATACATCGACGAGCGCACCCATGACGCGGAAACTCGCATTGTCCGGGCCTTCGGCGCTTATCAGGAATCAGCCAGCGTGCGTATGCGGAAGATCGAAGCCGACGTCTCCAATATCAATGCATCCACCACTCAGCAGCTTGATGCCATGCAATCGAAGCTCCTCGATCTGGAAACCCGGATTATTAATCTGGAAGGACCGCAGGGTAGAACTGCCTGAACCAAAGAGCGCGAACCGAAGACCCCACACACCAGGCATACCCTCTACGACGCAGCGTCAGTCTTAAGGTTTGCGTCCCGCAGGGACAGCATATCTAAGCCCAGCGTTTCAACGCCGGGTAGATTTCCATTTCGGGGTGAGTCCCGAGAGGGACGGCATATGATCTATCCGAAAACGTATCGCGAATCATACGATGCCCCGAATGGTTCCCATGGCGTCCCTGGCGGGACTCGGCGAGTCTCTTCTTCGCTCACCCAGCGTTGAAACGCTGGGCTTAGACGCTGGGCTTAGACGCTGGGCTTAGATATGCTGTCCCCTGCGGGGACAGGGCTCGGCGGGAACTTCGGTTTGGGCCCGGAATCGCAAAGTTGTTTGATTAGCAGTTTGTTTTAGACGTTTCCCAGGTTAGCGTTCAAGGGAGGCCGCGAACCTGATGGCACCAGGTGTAGACCGCACACGAGAGCACGGGTCTGGTGTTGAACCTGGGGAATATAATCATTTGTGATGAGCGGCGGTGAGTGCACACCCATCGAGTGGGCGAAAAGCCGGGAAGCGCGATTTGCAGAGTTCGCAGCTAAAGAGGCCGCGATGCGGGAGCGAACACTTGCGAAATTGCTCGGTGGATTGTGGCACACAACTCATCCTGATCGCTTCAAACGTGTCCTAACAGCACGTGGGAAACGTTCATTCCGTTTCGGGAAAAGTGGGGTTCATCCGTTTGGATCGAGATAGACCGATTGAAGGTTGCGCCAAACCTGATTTCTGGTTCTGCGGTTGTTGAGAAGTGGAAAGCGGACAATGCTCATGGCAAGAGCTTGATGCCCTACATCGAAGCTGTCCATGTTGGCCGGCTGCCGCGAGCGGCATTCAAGCGAGCTTTCCTAGTCGGCGCAGAGGATGACCAGTTCCACGAACTCAATTTCTGAGAAGCCCGTTTCGGCAACCTCCGCTGGGGTCACTGACACTCACAACCGCCATCACACTCTCCCTTGACCCCGCCATTTACAATGCCTTCGGCTGCGAAACTGCTAGGAGACCACTCTGATGGCCCAGGTTGAAACCGAAGTCGAAACCAAATCGCTGCCCGCGAATGCTTATGAGCCACTGAAAGAGGGCGAACTCTATGTGCCGCTGGTACCCACTAGCGCGAGCGTGCCGGAGATCACCGGGCGCGCGGTGCTCTGGGGTACGCTGCTGTGCATCATTTTCAGCGTGGCCTCGGCCTACTCGGCCCTGAAGGTCGGCCAGGGAATGGAGGCAGCGATTCCCATCTCCATCCTCGCCATCGGGCTGGCGCGTGTGTACAAGCGCCGTTCGACGGTGCTGGAGAACATGATCATCACCGGCATGGGCGGTGCTTCCGGCAGCGTGGTAGCCGGCGCTGTCTTCACCTTGCCGGCGCTCTACATCCTTCACCTCGACCCTCATCCCGTGCAGACCATCTTCATCTGCCTAGCCGGCGGATGCCTGGGCATCCTTTTCCTCATCCCGTTGCGCCGTTATTTCGTACAAGAGCAGCACGGCAAGCTGCCCTTTCCTGAAGCCACGGCCATCACCGAGGTGCTGGTTACCGGCGAAAAAGGCGGTTCACAGGCCAAGCTGTTGATCCAGGCCACGGTCATTGCTGCGGTTTACGATTTCTTCGTCACCACCTTCCACGTCTGGAAGGAATATCTCAATTTCCAGTTCGTGCCGCTCATGAAGACGCTGGTCGACAAGAATCGGATGGTTTTCAACTTTGACGCTATCGGCTTCATTCTCGGCCTGGGCTACATCATGGGCCTGCGCATCGCGATGATCTTTTGTGCCGGCGGTGTGCTGGTCAACTTCGTGCTGGTCCCCATGATCTGGTTCCTTGGCAGCCACATGGGCAACGTCACCGTCTATCCGGCCACCATCCCCATCTCGCACATGACGGCTACGGAAATCTATCGCAACTACGTGCGCTTCATCGGTGTGGGCGCCATCGCCGCCGCCGGCCTGGTCGGTATCCTGAAATCGCTGCGCGTGGTGGCCGGTTCGTTCAGCATCGCGCTACATGCTTTCCGCCATGGCGAAGCCCAGCATACGGAGCGGACCGATCGCGATGTTCCCATCATGGCCATCCTTCTTGGCGTCATCGTGAGCGCCCTTGCCGTGGCCGTCTTTTACGGGCAACTGCATGTTACCTGGATTGTGTTGGTGATGGGGCTGTTGCTGACCCTGCTGTTCTGCTTCTTCTTCACCACAGTGGCCGCCAACGCTATTGCCGCCACGGCGAACAATCCGGCCTCCGGCATGACCCTGCTTACCGTGATTGTCTCGGCTGTAGTGCTGTTGAAGTTCGGCCTCTCCGGAACTACCGGCATGTTCTTCGTGATGGCACTCGCTGGAATGGTGTGCGTCGCGCTCTGCGTCTCGGGGCAATTCATTACCGACCTCAAGGCCGGCTACTGGATCGGCTCCACGCCTTCGGCGCAGGAAAAGGTCAAGTTCATCGGGGTGGCCGCCGCGGCGATTACCGCCGGCTTGACCATCGTCTTGCTGGCCAAGGCATTCCAGTTCGGGGAAGCTGCGCCTGGAGACATGCGCCAGGTGCTGGTTGCGCCGCAGGCTTCTGCGTTGAAGGCGGTGGTCGAGGGATTCATGAGCGGCCAGCCGGTCGCCTATATCCTGTTTGGCATCGGCGCCATGGTCACCGTCGTGCTGGAGATGCTCGGCCTCTCTTCCATGGTCTTCGCCCTGGGAATTTATCTCCCGCTGCAACTGACCACGCCCATCCTCGCGGGCGGCTTCGTTTCGCACCTGGTGAACAAGCGCGCCGACAAGACCGGTGGTGAGCACGGCCGCAGCATACGCGAGCGCGGCGTCATCGTCGCCGGCGGACTCATGGCCGGCGGCGCGCTGGGCGGCGTGTTTGGCGCCGGGCTGCGTCTGCTGCCAAAATATCGGGAGGAGCTTATACAGACTCCCTTCTATAACAACGAACCAATATCGCAGACAATTTCCGCCATCCTGTTCGTGGGTCTCTGTCTGTATATCTGGTTCAGCTCAGTGAGAGGAAAGAAGGTAGCCTAATGGACCAGGTAGGACGATATGTTGCTGATGCAGTCTTAGGGATTGATACGCTTTGGGGCGGTGATGTGATGTGCCCCTCGGGAACCGGCCGATTCATCGCCGACTCCTGGTTTTCCGATGGGCCGCTGCCGGCGGCATATACCACACCGACAGCCGCGCGGGTGCGCGAAACCGGCGGCGTTGGCGGGAAGACGGTGGACCGTGCCGCGGTCGAAACTTATCTGAAAGAAGTTGATCTGCCGGCGGCCATCACCGGGATTCGCAAAGAGGCGGAGACGATTGGCGGTTTGCGCGGGCATTATCTTGCCGGACTGGCCGACTGCCTTACCACAATGTGGGACCTCGCCATGGAGATCCTCGGCAAGGGTCCGGCTGTGCCCTATGTACGCTGCGTCGAGTCATCTACCGGACGCCCGCCCGAGCCGTCGAAGCCGGAAGCCAAGCACGACCGGGTTGCCGAGTTGCTGAATCGCGCCGGATATCCGACCTCCCACAATGGCGGACTTTTGGGAGCCGTGGATTCATGGCGCCGCGAACGCGTCACGCCCATGGGATCGGTGCGTGCTCTCGGCGCCGCTGTCATCGCCTACTTCGACAATCTGAGTGCTGCCAACGTCATACCGCACCTGCCCAAGGAGCTAGCGGCCGTTCCGCGGGCGAATATCGAGTTTCTGCCGATCAAGGATGCATGGTTTTCCGGATCGATGAATTACTTGGGCCGTGCGCGTAATGCCGACGGCTCGCCGAAATACGAGGCTAGCTACGAGATCAACGCCTCGCTGCAAATCAGCTTTCCGGAATTTCAGCAGCTCGTCAGTCACGAAGTCGTGCCCGGACACGTCACGACATTCGCCTATCTGCAGAATCTGTACGTGCGCGGTATGGCCGGTTTCGAAGCCACGGTGCTGACCATGAACACTCGCGCCGCCACGCTGTTCGAAGGTCTGGCCAACAATGCGATCCTGATGGCGCATGGCGTTACCGAAGTCGATCAGTTGCCGGATGAAGACATGCAAATCGGCGTGCTGCTGGCCTTGTTGCAGGATGACGCCAAGAACCAGTCGTCGTACCTCACCTGGGGTGAAGGCAAGCCGCAAGCCGAGATCGCGAAGATTTTGCGTAACGACTTCCTCGTCAGCGAAGAGCGTGCCGACAAGTTGTCCGGCGCATGGGGACAGCATCCGCTGCTGGGGAGAATGTACCTGCCAGCCTATCGTGCGGGGACGGAGAAAGTTGCGGCCTTGCGGCGGTCCTTCCCGCCGGAGCGGGTGCTGCCCGCGATCTACGGCTGCTATGGGATGGTGGATATCAACACCGTGGAGGAGGCGCTGCGGACGGCGTAGGCTAGACTAGGGGAACTCTGAAGCTCCAAGTTGTGGTTTGGCGCCTTTCGAAGGGACGTACCTTCGGGTACGCCGTTGCTCGTATTTAATTTTGTCATCACGAGGCGGCTTCAGCCGCCGAGGGATCTGCCCTTCCGAGAGTGCAACTGCTGCCAAGAGCTACCAGCGCAGATCTCGCGGACTAAAGTCCGCTTGGAATGACAAATATAAGAAGCTTAATGGCGCACCTAAAGGTGTGCCCCTTCAGTCTGTTCCAAAACAATCACCCCACCGTCTGCGCGACTTCGACCGGCTCCAAATGTGCCGTGAAATGCCGCAGGAACGGCGCTTCAAATGTCAAACGCATCCCTTGGATCCGCTCGCGCCGCTTCCACACCGCCAGGATGACCTCGATCACATAATCAATGTGGCTCTGGGTATAGACGCGGCGGGGAATCGCCAGCCGCACCAGGTCCATCTTTGCGGCAGCTCCAAACATCAGCGTGCCAATCTCGACCGAACGAATGCCGCCTTCGAGATACAGTTCGGTTGCCAGCGCTACGCCGGGGAACTGATCGAGCGGAATCTGCGGCAGAAACGCGCGCGAGTCGAGATAGATGGCGTGACCGCCTGGCGGCTGCACGATGGGTACGCCCTGCTCGGTGAGATGATTGCCCAGGTAAGCCGTGGAGGCGATGCGATAGCGCAGGTAGTCCTCCTCCAGCGATTCCTGCACGCCCACGGCGATGGCCTCGAGGTCGCGGCCAGCCAACCCCCCGTAGGTGGGATAGCCCTCGGTGAGAATCAGCAGGTCTTTTTCCTGGCCGGCAAGCACTGCGTCATTGGTGCACAAAAAGCCGCCAATATTGGCCATGCCGTCCTTCTTCGCCGACATGGTGCAGCCATCGCCTAGCGCGAACATCTCTTGCGCAATCTGCTTTGGCGTCTTTAACGCGTAGCCGGCCTCACGCACCTTGATGAAGTAGGCGTTCTCGGCGAAGCGGCAAGCGTCAAAGTACAACGGGATGTCATGCTGGCGGCAGACAGCGCTGACGGCGCGGGCGTTTTCCATCGAGACGGGCTGACCTCCTCCCGAATTGTTGGTAATGGTCAGCATGACCAGTGGAATGCGTTTTCGTCCCACGCGCGCGATGAGCGCTTCGAGCGCGGCGACATCCATATTGCCCTTGAAGGGATGCCGAGTCGCGGGCTGACGGGCTTCGGCAATCGGAAGGTCCACGGCCTCGGCTCCCACGAACTCGATGTTGGCGCGCGTGGTGTCGAAGTGCGTGTTGTTAGGAACTACGTCGTCCTTCTTACACATCACGCTGAACAGAATGCGCTCGGCGGCGCGGCCCTGATGGGTGGGAATCACGTGTTGGTAGCCGAAGATGTCTTGGACGGAGTCGCGAAAGTGGTCGAAGCTGCGGCTGCCGGCATAGCTTTCGTCGCCCAGCATGATGGCCGCCCATTGCCGCGTGGACATAGCGCCCGTACCCGAATCGGTGAGCAGGTCGATGAGCACATCGTCGGCGGGAAGCAGAAACAGGTTGTAGTGCGCGGCCCGCAGCAGCGCTTCCCGCTCCTCGCGGGTAGTCCAACGAATGGGTTCGATACTCTTGATGCGAAACGGCTCAATGATCGTCTTGGTCAGCATGAGGGACCTTTCTTGCGTCAGCTCCATGCTGGCGCCTTTCCAGCGAAGCACGCAGTGATTGGGGTCACAGGGCGCGGAGTTGAGACTGCCAGGGTCTTATTGGCGCAACTTTCAGGGTCCGGGGTTGGTTCCACCGCGGGCTGCGCGATTGGCCAGCTCGTTGGCCTCGCGGTTGTGCTCGCGCGAAATGTGGGCGATGGAGAAATCGACGGCGCGCGCCAGCTTGCGGCAGGTCCAATTGAGCGAATGCAGCCGCGCGCTGCGGCAGGCATACTCCCCAGTCATTTGTCTGACGACGACTTCCGAGTCTGAGTACACGTGCAGGGTTTTGGCGTTGACCGCAACGGCGTGCTGCAAGGCTTCCAGCAGAGCAACGTATTCGGCGACGTTGTTGTCCTGATGACCGATCCACTTGGCGATGCGGGTGGTCTCGCCATTGCGATTTTCAATCACCACTCCAATGCCCGCCGGGCCCGGATTTCCGTGCGAACCGCCGTCCACATAAGCTATCAGATCGGACATTCAACTCCTAAACAACCAGATGCGTTACGCCGTTCAGATTCGTCAAGAACGAGTGACGACTCTCAGACCCTACTCGCTGCGTGCTACGGCTCTGTGAAAAAGATGTGAATTGACCTTGGATATCCTCGGTTGTGCTTGACAACCCAGTTGCATTCTATCGCTTAGATGAAAAGATTCGCACAGAAAAATAAGTGGCGTTTGCACAAACCTTGGGCGTTGACAATTTTCAATCATCGGATAGGATCACTCTCGTCGACGGCAGAAAAGGGAAGGCAACTAATAGCGGCCGACCTGAAGTACGCTGAGTGATTGGTTCAGCAGGGTGACCTGCGGCAACCGCCAGACCCGAAAAAGCCGACTGCACTGCGAGGTGTCAGCCGGGGTTTGGAACCGCGAAAGCGGTGATCGCCTCAAAGGCTGTGACGGTACATGCGTCCACGCCGGTAACTCCCTCGCAGGAGTTGGCGGCTAGAGCATAACCAAAGTCATAGCCTTTTCTATTTTCCCCAACCAGCATATCGTCTTTCCCCCGCATCGATTCGCGACCTGCACCGTAGTCTGACGGCACTTGGCGTCCGTCGTTCATTCCCAAAACAGGTAGTCCGGGATCGATACCGCGCAATTCGGATTGGCGCCCAGCATTTTCGATGAAACAATGTCATGTTCTCCAGGGCGTTCTCAGCCAGCACAAATTCCGACGTAACGAAGACTGCTCCAGGTTCTCCCGAGAGTTGCACCGAACTTCGGCATAGCTGATTCTGGACACCCCCTGCCTCTTCGCACGGTAGGAGTCGGCAGTTTACCTACCCTTTCGCCAAAGGCAGGCGAGAAGGGTGGAGGACCGAACATTGTTACTCATCTCTAATCGCAGAAAAGAGGTCAGCTTGGGAAAACTTAGCTTATCGAAAGTGTTCCGCATGGTCTTTGTGTTTGTGCTGCGACGGTGATCGCCTCGCCTGCACAAATCTTGACCACCTTGGTAAGTTTCAACCAGACCAATGGACGCGGTCCCATGGCTCCAGTTATCCAGGGTATCGACGGGAAACTCTACGGCGTGACCGAAAACGGCGGCGCCGAAAACTACACCGATTCCGGCTTTATCTTCAACTGAGTGCCAGCGGCAACGAGAGCGTGCTTATCTAAGGATGGTTCGAAATGCGATCCAGAATCCGTGCGCTCGTTGCGTTCACGGGCATGATCGTGTCTATGTCGCTCTCGGCTGCCGTGATGGCGCGAGCGCAAGCACCGGCTGGACCGAACCGTCCGGCGCAGGTGCCTGAGGAATATATCGTCACTCCGTTCGGCTACTTCCATCCATCCTGCGTGGTCCATTTGGCAAAGGGCGAGGAACTGCTGGAAGGCGGACAGGTGATTCAAAAGGCCGATGGAACTATCTACCCCGTTCCGGTTTGCGAATATCCGCACTATACGGCCCGCGGAGACATGTTCGCGGCGGGGTCACCGATCAAGCCTCCAACGATCAGTCATAGCTGGATTGTTTCTGCGAGCACCACCACCAACACGTCGTACGGCGAGATTGTTGCGGACTGGAACGTCCCGTCCGCTCCGCAGTCTTACGACGGCCAGACGGTTTATTTCTTCCCAGGGTTAGAGGACAACGTTCATGACGTCAGCATCCTTCAACCAGTTCTTGGCTGGAACTCCGATTTCAGTCGGGCATGGGGAATTGCCAGCTGGAACTGTTGTCCCAGGGGCACTGCGGACGAAAGTTCGCCAGTCCGTGTGGACACTGGCGACCTTATCGTTGGCACGGTCAAGTCGACCTGCGGTAGTGGCACGCTCTCTTGTCCCACATGGAAGATTACGACGCAGGACGAGTCCACTGGCGGGAGCACAACCCTGAGCAACACGCCAAGTGAAGGGCAAACGTTTAATTGGGCCTTCGGCGGGGCTTTGGAAGCCTACAGCATTGTGCGATGCAGCGATTATCCGCCAAACCAATACATCACGTTCTCTCCAACTCTGTTCGACAATAATTTCAACATTATCGAAAATCCGTCTTGGTCACTGACCGACTGGGCCTCGGGTTTGACGCCGCAATGCAATTACGGCGGGCAAGTCTCGGCGTCCGAGGTAACTTTGGCCTTTGGCGGTTTCACCCTCACAGTTTTCCCCACTGGTAACGGTCTTGTCACCAGCACCGACGGCTATATCAACTGTCCCGGCACCTGTACGCAAAGCTATCAGGCGGGTACGCAGGTGACGCTGAATGCCAACCCGGCATGGGGCTGGGAGGTCGCTGGTTGGGGCGGCGCCTGCACGGGTATGGGTTCTTGCAGCGTTACGATGACACAAGACCAATCGGTCACGGCTACGTTCGCTCCACTGTACACTCTGACGGTATCGACCAGCGGCCAAGGCACCGTGACCAGCACGGACGGATACATCAACTGTCCCGGCACGTGCAGCCATACTTATCTCTCTAATACACCTGTGACGCTCAATGCCTCA
>Ga0182013_10000268_pt1 | contig 70479 bp, 46 predicted proteins | sample 612S2MmetaG_FD_120487 | JGI IMG/M metagenome (GOLD analysis project Ga0182013, IMG submission 120487) | Permafrost microbial communities from Stordalen Mire, Sweden - 612S2M metaG | ecosystem: Environmental > Terrestrial > Soil > Wetlands > Permafrost | place: Sweden: Stordalen | collected... | reverse complement strand
GCGTCGTCGACTTCGAAGTGGCTGGGATAGCGAGGACCCTGCGGGTCGTGTGGGCCGTAGCCTTCGAGGCCGAGCCATTCGATGTTGGGTCCGCTGTAGCGGAAGGTGGCGCCGTCGAGGGTCAGTTTCGATCCCGTGTGTTGCACGAAGGCGCCGGCGGTGGCTGTCTGTGCGGTCGCGCAAGCGCAGGTGAGGATTGCGATCAGTAGAAACGCGAAGGCGGCCTTTACGACGAAAGTATCCAAGAGGGTTCGAGCGCGATTCATCTTTGTCTCCAAAATGATGCGAGTATAGTTCACTAGCGCTGGGAGGGTTGTGGTTTCCCACCCATGACCCCAGGGGCGTCGCATGGATGGGATACACAGGGATTTGGTGAGGGATAGGGCGCGGGCTTTGCGCTCGCTGTACCCGCTATACTCGGCTTTTGAGCCGAGAGCATCGATAAAGTGCGATGGGCTTACGGAGATTTGTGGATTTGCCTTTTTCCGATAAGAGCCGCAGAGGGTTTTTGAAGTCGCTGTCGCGGACGGCGATGGTTTTGCCGTTGGAAGAGGTGTTGCGGCTGGCTCGACCGGTGTTCGGCCAACAGACGGGACAGGCGGCCAAGCCGGCGGGCAGTTCGCGTCAGGCGTATGAGGCGCCTGTGAAGCCGCCGCCGAAGGGAATGCCTTCGCCGGTGACCGGAACTCCCCTCGGTGTTCTGTTCACCGATGTGGCCAAAGAAGCCGGACTGCATGTGAAGACCATCTTCGGCGGCGAGCACAGGAACAAATACCTGCTGGAAACGACGGGGTGCGGCGCGGCGTTTTTTGACTACGACCAGGACGACTGGGTGGACATCTTTCTGGTCAATGGCTGGCGGTTTGAGGGGTTCCCCAAGGGGCAGGAGCCGGTCTGCCATCTGTTCAAGAACAACCGCGACGGGACCTTTACCGATGTGACGCTTAAGGCGGGCTTGGCGCGCTCGGGGTGGGGGCAGGCCTGCTGCGTGGGCGACTACAACAACGATGGGTGGAACGACCTGTTCGTGAGCTATTACGGACAGAATGCGCTGTTCCGGAACAATGGCAACGGGACGTTTGCCGAGGTCACGAAGGAAGCAGGGCTGCTGCAAAGCCGGTTGCGGTGGAATTCGGGGTGCAGCTTCGTGGACTACGACAAGGATGGGCATCTCGACCTGTTCGTGGGCAACTACATCGACTTCGATGTGAAGACTGCTCCGCTACCGGAGGATGCGAACTGCACCTATAAGGGTATTCAAGTGGCGTGCGGGCCACCGGGCCTGGAGGGTGGAAAGAACCTGCTTTACCGTAACAACCGCGACGGCACGTTTACCGATGTGACAGATAAGTCTGGGCTGAACGGCACATTGGGCACGTATGCGTTGAGTTGCGCAGCGGCGGACCTCGACAATACGGGGTGGCCCAACATCTATGTTGCGAACGACTCGACGTCGGCTACCTATTATGTGAACCAGAAGGACGGGACCTTCAAGGATGAGGCGATTGAAGCCGGTGTGGCGTACTCTCCGGATGGCAAGCCGCAGGCGGGGATGGGCGTTTCGGTCGGCGACTACAACCGCGACGGGTTGCTGGACCTGGTGAAGACGAACTTCGCCGGGGATACGGATTCGCTCTATATGAACCTGGGCGACGGGTCGTTCGACGATCGCACTTATCAAGCCGGACTTGGGGTGAACACGCGGTTGCTTGGATGGGGCATCAGCTTTATCGACATGGATAACGATGGCTGGCTCGACATCCTGGTGGCGAACGGACATGTGTACCCCGAGGTGGATGGGACGCAGGTCGACGCGGCTTATGCGGAGCGGAAGTATCTCTATCGGAATTTGAGGAATGGGCAGTTTGAAGATGTGAGCCTGACGGGCGGCGCCGGGATTACCGCAAACGTTCCGGCGCGGGGGTTCGCGGTGGGGGACTTTGACAACGACGGTAACCTCGATGCGGTGGTGAACTGCGTGAATGCGGTTCCGCAGTTGCTGAAATGCCAGTCGACCCTGAAGAGGAACTGGATCAAGATTCGGACGGTGGGGACCAAGTCGAACCGGACCGGGATTGGAGCGCGCCTGAAAGTCACCGCCGAGACCGGGACGCCGCTGCTGAATGCCAAGCCGGGGTCACCGCTGGCGCAGATCGACGAGGTCCGCTCCTGCAACGGGTATTATTCGGCGAGCGATCTGCGGATGCATTTCGGTCTGGGGGATGCGAAGAAGGCGGACCTTGTGGAGATCGCCTGGCCGTCGGGGACGAAGGATGTGTGGAAGGATCTGGAGGCCAACTGGCTCTATGTCCTCGAAGAAGGCGGCAAGATTATCAAGACCGAGGATTTTGGCCGGCCGAAGACCAAGGTCTGAAAGGCTCGGGACATCGATCTTGTTCCAGGGCGAACTCGCGAGGTTAACCCTGGGTAGATGAATGTCATACCAATCGTGGCATACCGGAACGGACGGCGCGACTTTCGGGCTGAACTGCAGCGAGAAGCGCACGATGCGCTTTACCCATTCCCCGGCGATCGCCCCCCCCTGGGAAGGTACACCGTAAAAAAGGTGGTACTCCATCTCCATCAATCAGTTGACTCAAACGATTGAGCAGTGGGAATGGCCGGGCGGCTGGCGGGACGGATTGCCCTGGTTGCGGTGGGGAGGGGTTGCCTTGATGGAGCTGAGTCGAAATGTATAGTCAATTCTGTTTCAAATCATTCGGAAAATGTGGTCGATTATACCGTATAGAGGTCGCAAAACCGCACCGAGCGGCAACACGGGGCGTGGATTGCCGGAGGAACGGTAATTCAGTAAATCGCTTTATAGAGATAAGTTAGGGTTAGATATGGGTGAGTCGGAGGGGGCGAAAGTTGTTTTGTGACAGAAATGTAAATGTTTCCAAGTATTGATATGTCGTATTTACGTCCAAAGTGTTATATTCCTGGCTCTCCCTTGGTTGACAGGCGCGTCTTGTCTTGCTATCGTTTCGATTGCTCCGAAGTCTGCCTTTTTTGCTCACCCAATTTTGAATCGGGGATGGGCGACTCCGGGACTTTGGCGACCCTGCCATTGCGACAGGAAAGCTTTTCAGGCCGGCTGCAAGCTCTCAGACTGCCGGGACAAGTGGAAATCCACAAGTTCACAGATAAAAACAGCAACACTTTCAGGAGACCGCATGAATAAGAGTTTTAGAACAGCCCTCGCGTTGGCGGGTTTTGCCGTCGCGAGCCTTCTGCTCTCTGTTCCGGCTTCCGCGCAATCGGTCTACGGATCGTTGTTCGGCACCGTGACAGATAAGACCGGAGCTGCCGTAGCCGGCGCGACGGTCACGGTAAAGGACGAGGCCAAGGGCACCGTCGTTACCGTCACATCCAACGGATCAGGCGATTACTCAGTACCCCACCTTATTCCTGACGTCTACGACCTGAAGGTCACGGCGAAGGGATTCAAGACCTTTGAAACCAAGGGTGTTTCGGTGGAGGCCGACACGGCTCCTCGTATTGACCCCACGATGGACGTGGGCGGTGGATCTGAGACCATCGAAGTAAATGCCGACGCGCAACCGGAATTGAAGACGGAAAACAGCGACGTCTCGACGGTATTCGACCAGCAGCAGGTAGCGAGCCTGCCGGTGGGCGACCAGAACTTCACGAACCTTCAGCTTCTGCTTCCCGGCGCCCAGCTTCTGGGGTGGTCGCACGCGGCCGATGAGAACCCGCAGGGTTCCAAGCAGATTCAGGTTGACGGACAGGCCTTCGGCGGAACTGCCTTCGAACTGGACGGAACCGACAACGAAGATCCGATCCTCGGCATCATCGTCATTAATCCGGCGATGGATGCGGTCACCGAAACCAAGATCACCACACAGAACTTCGACGCTGAACTCGGCAAGGCGGTCTCGGCCGTGGTTACGGCGCAGACGCGGTCAGGAACGAACAGCTTCCATGGCAGCGTGTATGACTTCCGCACGGGCAACGCGAACTATGCGCGTGATCCGTTCAACGTGACGCCCGGCGCAGTCAGCCTGGCCAACCCGAGCGGCTTGCCTCCTGGACTGAAAAACCGCATGGGTGGATCGATCGGCGGACCGGCTCTGAAGGATCGCCTGTTCTTCTTCGCCAACTACGAAGGACAGCGGCAGAAGGTCGGCACATCGGCAACGGATACGCTGCCGACGAATTTGCTGACGGAAACCGCACTTGGCAAGACAGTGGGTCCGAGCGGCATCGCCGGCGCCGACTTCAGCGAATATCTTACGCAACTGGGTCCGGCCGGAACCATCTACCAGGGAAACACGACGCCTTATCCAGGCAACGTAATCCCGACGGCCCAACTGTCAGCGCAATCGCTGGCGTTGCTGGCCTACCTTGAGCCCTACACAACGGGCATCGGACTTGGAACCGGAATTGACGGCAGCGTCAACGGCCTGGACGAGAACTTCAAGGAGAGCGGCACGGGCTTGTTCAACAGCAACCAGTGGACCGAGCGCGTGGACTACACAATCAACGAGAAGATGCACGCGTTTGAGCGCTTCTCGCGGTTCTGGGATACGCTTTCCGGCGCGGTGATGTTTGGATCGGCCGGCGGACCTGGATTCGGAATCAACAACTACGGCGGCAATTCAAACGGCGCCAACGACAGCTTGGCAGCGGGTATGGATATCGCGATCAGCCCCCGGCTGCTGACGGACTTCCGTTTGGGCTACTACCGTTACAACGTTATCGACACCAAGCATGACCAGGGAACGGAATTTGCCAACACGCTAGGAATTCCGGGAATCAACATCGGCGGCAGCATCACCTCCGGCGCACCGGGCTTCAACATCACCAACGTCCCTGGCGGCGGCGGCGGCACCAATGGAACAGTCTATGGTGACGGCTTAGGCGTGAACCGTTGCAACTGCCCGCTGACTGAGCGCGAAGATCAAGGCCAGATCGTGAATAACTGGACCCTGATCCGCGGCAACCACGCTTTCAAGGTGGGCGCCGATCTTCGCTATGGCCGCAACCTGCGCGTGCCTTCCGACAACGATCGCGCCGGCTTGCTGAACTTCGCCACCGGTCCGACCGAAAATCCGGCACTCACAACCCAGGGCGGACTTGGTTTCGCGACCTTCCTCCTCGGCGATGTGACCAGCTTCAACCGTTACGTTTCCACCTCAACCAATGCCAAGGAATTCCAGAAGCGCACCTTCTTTTATGCGCAGGACACATGGCGCGCAACGCACGCCCTGACCCTGAACCTCGGCGTTCGCTGGGATCTTTACTTCCCAGAGTCGACGAACGGCGCGGGCAATGGATCGCTGTTGGACCTCTCGACCGGCTACCTGCACGTTTCAGAAATTGGCGGAGTTCCCTCGAACCTGGGCTGGACAGTCGACAAGGCGAAGCAGTTCTCGCCTCGCCTTGGCGTGACCTACCAACTCGATCCGAAGACGGTCATCCGCGCTGGATATGGACGCAGCTTCGACACCGGCGTTTTCGGTTCGATCTTCGGCCACACCATTACCCAGAACATTCCAGTTCTGGCTAACCAGCAGTTGAACTCGCCAACCAACGTCGGCTATGCCTTCACGTTGGCGACTGGCCCGGCACAATACCAGCCTGTTGCAGTTCCCGCAAATGGATTGTTGCCGAACCCTGGAACGCAAGTCAGCTCCAGCTCGCGCCCCAATCCGCTCCACCTCACCACAATCGATGCCTGGAACTTGAGCCTTCAACGCTCCCTGACTCCGACCATGTCTCTCACTGTGGCCTATGTCGGCAACAAGGGAACCCACACCCTGGGTGACGGCGACAGCAACGGCACGAACCCGAACGAAGGTGCGATTGTTCTTCCTGGAGCTAACAGCATCACTGGGCAGACACTGCACTACGATCCTTCAGTCGCCGGCGGCACCATCGCTGCCGATGGCGGAACGACGGGCAACTTCCTGCAGCGGTATTACGCAGCCAAACTACCCGCCTGCTCGGATGCAAACTACGTAACCCCCAACGAACCGTTAATCACCCCGGGAATGTGCGGATGGAATAACGGTATCGCCTACCGGGGCGACGACCAGAACACCGAATTCGACGCCTTGCAAGTGACTCTTGCCCAGGCAATGAAGAACGGTCTTTCGATGAACGCAAACTACGAGTGGGCCAGCGCGTTCGACGAAGAGTCGGGCTACTACACCTGGAGCCACTCCATCACGCATGGCCGCGACAGCAACGTGCGCGACCAGCAGCTCACCACCTACGGCAGCTACGACTTCCCGTTCGGCAAGGGTAAGAAGTATATGGCCGGCGCCAACCACGCTGAAGATTTGATCGTGGGCGGATGGCAGATCAGCGACGTCTCGCAATGGTCGGGCGGCTTGCCTTACACCCTCGGCTACAACGAGAGCGGATCCAACATCAATGGCGGACCTGGTTATCCGACCGAGTCCAAGAGGATGTCAACCGCACTTACCGCTTATGTACCCAACGGCAAGGGCACTGGATCACGCTCGTTCTACCCCAAGCAGGTGTGCAGCCTTCCCAACACGGGGAGCTGCAGCGACGCCATCAACACGAACATATTCAGCAACCCTGGCCTCGACCACTTTGGCAACGCGGGCATCAACACTTATCGTGGCCCACGGTTCTTCGGGACCGACCTCGGTCTCACCAAGGCATTCACTGTTTGGGAGAACGTTGCCGTCAAGTTCCGCATGGACGCGTTCAACGCCTTCAACCACATCACTGCGGGTAACCCGGGCGGCAACATCGAGTCGACCGGATCCATCGGTGGCGAGGGTGGCGGCTGCGGACAGGGCAACGACTGCGGACCGCGTCAGCTTGAGTTCTCTCTCCACGTGCAGTTCTAAACAGGAGAGGAGCCGCAGCAAACCTAGAGGGGGGCTTCGGCTCCCCTCATTCTTTTGGGGCCTGCGCGGGATGGTGCTGCGCCGGTTTCTCTGCGAAGGGATCTTCAGAGCTGCACTAAACTATGAACAGGTTCACCGCATGCATCGCACAATTATCGCCGCAATCTTTCTAGCATTTTTCGCTTTTCGCTTGTACGCTCAAACTGCGCCGAGCGCAGACCAATCCGCTGCCGAGGCGCCACAAGCAACTCCAACCCCTTTTGAAAATGCAGAAAGTCTGGCTGCGCGCGGGCGTCTGGATAAGGCGATGCCGATTCTTGACGGGTTAGCTGCGCAGAGCCCGGAGCCTGCGGGTGTGGAGCGGCTACGGGGGATGATTCTTTATCAAAAAGATCAGTTCCCCGAAGCGTTCAAGGCGTTCAGCAAGGCGGCGGACCAAGACCCACAGGATCGCGAGTCGATCGAGATGCAGGGGCTGAGTTTGTACCGCACGGGACACTCCGCGGAAGCGCTGCCATATCTTGAGAAGGCGCATGCCACGGTGATTCGCGCGAATGTAGATCCGGAATATGTACTCGGCCTGTGCTACAGCGATGTGAAGCGCTACGACGACGCGCGGCATGCGTTTGCGACGCAGTATGGGTTCGCGCCCGATTCGGCCGAGGCCTATCTGCTGGCGGCGCGCTTATTTTTGCGGCGCGAATTCGCCGCGGAGGCTGCAAGGGAGGCCCATAAGGCTCTTGAGATTAATCCGAATTTGCCGCTGGCCCACCAGCTTTTGGCGGAGGTTGCGTTGGCGAAGGCCGATGTTGCCGCCGCGATTCCGGAGCTGGAGGCCGAGCGCAAGATCAATCCACTGAATGGGAATCTTTATGACCGGCTGGGTGACGCTTACCTGCGCAATGGACAGTTTGATCAAGCCAAGGAAGCGTTGAATCGGGCAGTGCTTCTAGAGCCGAGCGCGACTGCGCCGTATATTTTGCTTGGCGAGGTTTTTTTGAAGTTGAAGCAGCCCATCGAGGCGCTGCACTATCTGGATCACGCGGCGAAGATGGACCCATCGAACTACCTGACGCACAATCTGCTTGGGCAGGCGTATAAGGCCACGGGCCAGGTAGAGGAAGCGAATCGCGAGTTCCAATTGGTTGTCGACCTGCAGAACAACGACAAGCAACGGCCAGCGGGAAAATAAGGCATGCGCGCGGAATTCCTGCGATTCCAAAGTTGTTTGTTCGCGCTGCTGCTGATGCTTGTGTGCGCGGCATCGGTCGAGGGGCAAAGCGACAAAGAAAGCCACGCGTTGAAGGAGGCGGACGCGGCATTCCATGCGGGCGTCGCGGCTCGAGACGCTGGAAAACTCGACGAGGCGCAGGCGCGCTTTGCTGCGGTTGTTCGGCTGGCACCGAAGATTCCCGAGGGACACGCGGCGCTGGGCGAGGTACTCATCGAGTTGGGCAGGCCGGCCGAGGCAGCGCCGGAGTTTGAAGCGGCGCTCCATCTTCGGCCCGGCGACCAGGGGTTTGAAGCGAACCTGGCATTAGCCGATGCGGCAGCCGGCAAGGCGGCGAAAGCCGTTACGGAATTTGCCGCCGCACTGGACCAGTCGAAGAATCCCGGCGGGCAGGTTTTGGACGCAGCCTTCTATCAGGCGTATGCGCGCTCTCTTGCGGCGACTGGTAAGCCCACGGAGGCTGTCGTCGAGTTTCAGAAGGCGATTGAACTGGGAGCGGCGACGCCGGGGCTGTTCGATGCGGTGGGCTCCCTTTACGCTCAATCGGGCGACTGGGACAAAGCCCGGGTGAGTTTTGACCACGCTCTAGAACTTGACGGTTCGTATGTTCCGTCGAAAATCCATCTTGGCGTGATTCAACGGCAACTGAACGATCTTCCGGGAGCACTTGCTAACTTGCAGGCCGCGGTTGCAGCCGATCCGCAGAATGCGCTTGGCCAATCGGAGCTGGGGCGCACACTGGAAGCGGCGGGGAAGGACGAAGAGGCGCTTCCGCACCTGGAGCAGGCGGCGAAACTCGATGCTGAATTGCCTGGGATTCAAAACGAAGTTGCGATGGCGCTGCAAAGGCAGGGACGTCAGGAGGAAGCCGTTCCGCTGTTTCGAAGGGCGATCGAACGCGAACCGCGCAATGTGAGCGCACTTACGAATCTTGGCCTGGCGCTGACGTTGACGGGGAAAGCGAAGGACGCGCTTGCGTACTTCAAGAGGGCGCGAGAAGCAGCCACACCAGACGCGACTCTTTTTAAAGACGAAGGGGTTGCGCAGGTTCAGCTATCGGGATTCGATGAAGCCATCATCGATTTCAAAGCCGCGCTGGCGCTCGATCCGAACGATCCGCAGCTTCACTACGACCTGGGGATGGCATACAAGTTCAAAGACCATGTGGACGATGCGATTGCGGAGCTGACACGCGCCGGGCAGATGGATCCGACCTTGCAGGATCCGCCGTACACGCTTGGCATCCTTTATATGCAGATCGGCAAGCTCGATGAAGCGGTGGTTGAGCTGAAGACGGCCGTTGCGCTGCGGCCGGACAACGGGGATGCGTGGGCGATACTCGGGAGCACATTGAAGCAGGATTCGCGACTGGACGAGGCCCGCGAAGCGCTGGAGAAAGCGATTCCGCTGTTGCCGGGCCAGCCTGGACCGCGAGTGACCCTGGCTGGAGTGCTTGCCGAGGAGGCGGGTACCGACAGCGCGGCTGCCGATGCGGCCGAAGCTTCCGGGGATCATGCGAAGGCTGAACAACTGCAAGCTACCGTAAAGACGTTGCGCGCCGAGGCCGCGGAGTATCGCCGGCAAGGCGCGGAGCTGGCGCGCAGTGCGGTGAACCGGCAAAAGGCAAACTTCGCCATGAATGCGGGAAACCAGCTGCTGCTGAAAGGTCAGATTGGAGAAGCGGTAGGGCGCTATCAAGAGGCCATCGCGGCAGACCCTACGTTTGCCGAGCCGCACAGTCAGCTCGCGCTCGCGTACGAACGGCAGGGGCGCCCGGATGATGCGGCGGCGGAACGGGGCAAGGCTGCCAGCCTTGCGGCCGGGAAATGAACCCCATTGGCCGCGGGCGCTTACCGCAGCCGGCCGGCTGAATTGCGGGAGGCTTACTCCACTATCACCAGGGCCGGAGCCGAGGCGATTCCGTTGGCGACGACGACCAGCAGGTTAAGGCCCTTCTCCTGTGCAAGGGGAACATCGAAGTGCGTCGAGGCCCCATTGCCCTTGCTGACACCCATGCTGCTGTGGTCGTGAGTTCGGCTATAGAACACGTGCTTCGTTTCAAGATTGGTCATGCGAACGAGCGGATAGTTTGTGGCGCACTGCAACTCGTCGCCGAAGTTACAACCCTGCGACAGGCCGTTCAGCTGTGAGCCTTCGAGCTTATAGGTGCCTCCCGGGGCGAGTCGAAACGGAACGGACTCGATGACCGGAGCCCATTGCGGATTGTGGGCGGTGTTGGCCGGTGTGTATATCTCGACATCGGTGGTTAAATCGACGGACATCACTTGTCCATTAGGCAAAGGCAACAGGCTGATGGTGTAGGACTCGTCATTGGCGGCGTTAGGGATGGTTGGTTCCGGATGTAGGACGTTCGCATCCGAATCGTATTCGAAGAAAGCAACCGGAGGCGTGGAGTAGTCGCCATTGTCGGATGTCTCGGGGCCGCCGCTCGCTGCGATCAACACGTTCCCATCCGGGAGCAGTACGCCGGGTCCATCCTGGACCGTGTACTGGTAGCCTTGCGGGCTGATCGGGAGCGAGGGCCCGAGGGACCACATGCGAGTGTTGGAGTCATAGATGGATGAGTCGCCATTACTGCCGACGGCGAAGACCTTGCCACTGGGAAGCAAGACCGCCGGGCCCATTTCATTCAAGACCGGATCAGTGAGCGTGTGGATCGTGCTGCCGGCGCTCGCCCAATTTCCGGTCCTGGGGTTGTAGATTTCAGAACCTGTTGGATTCGTTGGATACTCCGGAGCCAGGCCGAAATAGAAATCGGTATAGCAGTCAATGGTTAGCACCTCACCGTTGGGAAGCAGGTTGAGCCCTTCTTCATCGTTGAGGCCATCTTTGGTGCTAGTGCCTGTCTCGGTCCAGGTCATCGTTTTGAGGTCAAGCAGAGCCCCTTGGCGGCTCATTTTGTCTTGCATCATGAAGGTCCCATCGGCGAGCACGACGCTGGGAGCATCGCCGATTGGATTGGGAGCAAAGACAGCGCGTGGAGGATACAGGTCTTCAAAAAACGGTGGGGGATTGACAGAGGCCCACAGATTGGAGACCGGGTCATACATTGCGCCAGTGTTGGTAAGCGTGAAGTAGTAGGGATAGCCGCTATCTTCGCCGCCCTCAATAAGGACGCGACCATCGGCGAGAACGGCCTGCGCGCCGTTGGCAGCGTTGTAGGGTTTGGGTGCAAGCTCGGACCAGGTGCCGTTGACATAGCTGCCCCAGATATCGGGCGTGAGCTTGAAGATGCGAACATCTTCGCCGTAGACGCCCCAGTCCTGGACAAGAACGGTGCCGTCTGTCATCAGGAGCGGTCCACCGGCGCCCCCAGGACCATAGTCGTTTCCATGCGAATCGATAATCTCGGGAATTTGAGGGTGATGGGTGAGCGGTTGCCAACTTCCCGGGCGGCCGTTTGGATCAACCGATTTGATTGAGAACGCGCTCGAAGCGCTTAAGAGCTGGCTGGAAGTGGAAAGGCCAGACTGCGCATGAAGCGGGAGCGAAACGGCGAGCATGCCGGCAAAAGCAGCAGTTGGCACAATTGAGACGAGCGATCTTGTCCTGGTCATTGATCCTCCTGGCGGCGGGCGCCGGACTTGAGGACGCGCGACATTGCTTGGAGATTGGGGATTCGGGAAGCCGGGGGGAGAACGTTGGCCAAGTTTATCCATCGCCTCGTGGTCCGTCAAGGATGCTGGCGGAGACCGGGTGGCGACAAAGACGCCTCCCATTCGGCAATGCGGCCGGCAGATGGGCGGGTGCGCGACGGAAATTCACCTATCTTGAAAAAATTGAGGCAGGAAATCGGTTATCAGAAGTGGGTTCATCGCGCTGATTCTTCGCGGGTTATCTGGCTAGATCGGAATAAGAAACAGATTTGTTGCCTGCCGATGAGGACCCCTGCAAACTGCGGATGGGTCACAGGAGGCCCTCACGATGCGTAAGCAGATTTCGAACCTTTTCTCGAAGCTAAACGCGATGGGCAGCCGCCCTTCGCTCGCCCAGACGATTTCAACCTTCCTCTATCGGTCACTCTTCTTTGGAGTATTTGTTGCACTGGCGACGTCGTTGCTGGCCCAAACCGAGGATGCGAGCGACGCAACAGAAGCCCCTGCGGCGTCGGCTGAACCAACGCAGCTTGCCTTGATCAATGGCTGGTACAACGCACCCTATAGCACCAGCAATGCTGAAGTTCAGACGGTGAGTGGGATCGTGCACTTCAAAGGCGCCATCGCCAGCATTGCAAGCGACTCAGAACCGTTTGTTTTACCGAAGGCGTTCCGGCCGAAGACGGATGTATACATCCCGGTGGATCTGTGCAACGCGCAAAACGGACGCCTTTACATTCAGCCCAGCGGCGATGTGTACATTCAGTCAGAAAACTCGTTCACGAATGCGGAGTGCTTTACGTCGCTGGATGGCGCATCGTTTGCGCTGAATGGGAGCGGCTATACCGAGCTAAGCCTGATCAACGGCTGGTACAACGCACCCTACAGCACCAGTAATGCTGAAGTGAAAAAGATCAACGGCGTTGTGCACTTCAAGGGAGCCCTTGCGAGCATCGCGGATAATGCGGAGGCATTTGTGCTTCCTAAAGCGTACTGGCCGAAAACCTACGTTTACATTCCCGTTGATCTTTGCAATGCAACCAACGGACGGCTCTACATTCAGCCCACCGGCGAAGTGTATGTCCAGGCAGAAACGTACTTTTCTAATGCCGAGTGCTTTACATCGCTTGATGGAGCATGGTTTGTGGCGTCGGATTCGGGAGCCAAGGCCCTGGATCTGGTGAACGGGTGGATCGGCGCGCCTTATGGCACGAGTGCTGCAAAAGCGGAAAAATCGAGCGGGATCGTGTACTTCCAAGGGTCGATTGAAACGTCAGGCGACTACACAGAACCTCTTGTGCTGCCGTCGTCGATGATTCCGCAGACGAGTGTTTATGTGCCGGTGGATTTGTGCAACGCGACGAAGGGCCGGTTGTACATTCAGCCCAATGGGGTTGTCACTGTGCAGGCGGAAACGACGTTTGCCGATGCGCAGTGCTTTACTTCGCTCGACGGCGTTTCGTTTGTCCAATAATCAGGCAGGGCTTCAGTCGGAACGCACGCATGGAGGTTCAACTTTGAAGTCAAGACAGAGCAACCGAGCTACCGGTGGAGGAGATTGCCGGCTCCTCTACCGGCTCGGGCGCCGGGAACGATGTGCGCCGCAACCATGTGTCATTGACTGACTAAGTAAGCACTATGCTGAGTTACCGTTTTCGCGGTACGTTCGGGTTCCGATCTGTCCTCTTCCTTCACGACCGGCTTAATTCACTCCCTTCCGATCGAACCGGGGATTTTTGGGACGTTGCTTCGTTTGACTCGATCCCATCGATTCTTTGCTCGCAACCGGACCATGAAACAAGGAAGCCCACTCGAAAGGAGAATTCTAATGAACCGCTCTCTGAACTTTGCCGTCTGTGCCACGCTACTTTTTGCCGGAGAGGCGATCGCTCAAACCGCGGAGGAAGCGACTACAAATGCTTCGAGCTCACCTGTTGCTTATGTCTATGTGGCAAGGCCGACGCATGTTGACGGTTTTGCCGTCGCTGCGAACGGAAAGCTTACCCCTGTTCCGGGTTCACCCTTCGCGAACATCGCGTTAACCCACTTGAACGTGAACAACAACTATCTATTCGGTCCAGGGGCCGACGGTGCGAGTATCAATTCCTATTCGATCGCGTCGAACGGATCGTTGAAAGCGGCGGGATCGGTCAACGCACAGAAATATAACTCGGATAACTGCGGCGGATTCGGACCCACGTCGCTGGATGCTACCGGGACGACCTTGTATAACATCGTCAACTCGGAATGCGAGGTTTTGGTTCAATCGTTCAAGATCGAATCCAATGGTGAGTTCCAGTATTTAGGTGTCGCCGACTCCGGAGTTCCTGGAGATCTTTTCGGGGTCAGCAATGTTGCGGTTCTGGAGAACAACAAGTTTGCTTTCCAGACGCTTTGTGGAGGTGACTCGTTTCCGGGAGGCGGGATCGTCGAATACAAGCGCGAGAGCAATGGTCTGCTCGCAGTTACTTCTGACCGTCCCGAGATTCCGCCAACGAAAAAGCCGGATGATACGTATTGCCCGTATTTCACGATTGCCACGGATTCGTCGGATCACTTCGCCATGGTTCTTTCGCCGCTCGATGACTCGTGGGACCAGGACGGCCCGGATGCCATTGCGACCTACTCTGTCGGCTCGAACGGTGCAGCCACGACAAAAAGCACCTATGAGGATATGCCTTCCGATGCAGTTGATGGCGCCGGCACGATGAGTATCTCTCCATCAAGCAAGCTGCTCGCAATCGGGGGAGATGGATTTCAGGTTTTCCATTTCAACGGTGGATCCCAGGTGACGAAGTACAGCGGGGCGATTCAGAAAGGGAATAATTTCATTCAATTCTGCTGGGACAGCGACAACCACCTCTTTGCCCTCAGCGACAACGGGAAAGTCTTTGTCTACACCGTGACGCCAACGACCATCACCGAAGCGTCGGGCTCGCCTTATTCAATTCCTGAGGCGGGAAGCATTATTGCGCTTTCGAAGTAGCGGGAATCGAGTTGTTTTCGGAGAGTGGGTTCGGCTCCCCGAGGCGCAGGGTCAGGTGATTGTTCGACGAAGTGCGGGTCCGGCGCTTTCCGGCCTGAGAGGCTTTTCGCGCCACGGCTCGCGAATCACTTTCCAATGCAGAAGGTAGACTCGGCGCTCAAGCCTCTTGCCATCCTTGGAAGTTTGTGAACGGCGGCAACGGGATTCAATGTGAAGTCCCAAACTGCTCTGCCGCCTGCGCATCAGCACACGCGCAGCGGCGAGGGCTCGCATTCACCTTTTCGGCGGTCCACGCTTAGCGATTCGCAAGCGTGAAGGCTGTCGGGCGTGGGATCGATGCGCGTGGGTTCGTGAATCGATCTCGAAACGGAACTGAAGGCTGTAAGCGAGGAGGCAGCACATGGCAAAGGATCAGAGACAGTTGAACCCTGAGTTGGTTGAGTGGTTGAATGAGCGGCAGAAGTCGCTCGAGATCGTGAAAACGACCAGAACGCGGGCCGGAATGTTTGTGGACTGGATTCCGCTGGAGAGCCAGGTGGAGGGCGGCAGGATCGCAACGCCGCGGCCTGTGAAGGTGATCGCGAAGAGCTCGAAGCGAGGGAAGATGCAGAGGGCCACTTTTGAGCTCGATAGCCCGGAGGTGGAGCGTGGTCCGGATGGGACGGTTCCGATTCTCAGGCCGGATATCTCGAGGCTGACGAAAAGGATCCGGCTGGAAGATTATCTGAACAAGCGAGGCGGACGGAAACTGTTCCGCCCGCGAACGAAACACGATCCGGCCGATCCCGCTTCCGGCGGATACTTTCACAACACGGATGTGCAGGATGGCGAGTTCTTCGGGTTCAGCGGGATCTTCAACGTGTGGGCGCCGGCGATCAACGTCCCCAAAGGCGATGAGGATCACTCGATTCTGCAGGCGTGGCTGGCGAACCTGAGGGGCGTACGTCAAACGCTGGAGGGCGGCTGGACGGTGGACAAGTCGTTGAACGGCGATCTGTCGCCGCACGTTTTCACCTACTACACGACGAACAACTACGCCAAGGACGGCAACAATCTGGGCGGATATAACCGGCAACACAAGGGCTGGGTGCAGTACAGCGGGCCATCGACGACGGGGCGCACGCTGTATCCAGGAATTGCGATTGCGAGCGTCAGTGTATTCGACGGACCGCAGTTCGAAATGCCGATGCAGTTTCAGCTCCAGATCGACGGCGCCACACAGGACAAGAACTGGTGGGTCTTTGTCGACGGCATCCCCATGGGTTACTACCCGGCGTCGTTGTATGGTGCGGGCGGGATGAGCGGCGGCACCACTTCTGTTTCCTCGGGGGGTGAGATCTACTCGGGATTGAAGAATCCGGCACTGACGCAGAACCAGATGGGCAGCGGATTTGTGGCTGCGGCGGGGCTCGCCCGGGCAGCCTATGTGCGCAACCTCCAGGTCCAGACCGATCTGAACGGGACGTTGGTCGACAACATCGGACTACCGGAGGCGGACGTTGCAGTTGCGAGCGCCGCGGACCCATATTCGATTGCGTTGAACCCGGCGCCGGCCGAGCCGAACTGGGGACAATACTATTTTGTCGGTGGACCTTCCAACGTCTCGCTGGCCACCTGGCCGGTGGACAACGTGCCCTTGCCAAAGGGAATCTGGGATGGAGTCAAGTGGGCGAAGCAAGACTCGCGATCGAGCAACGACCGATATCTGCTGCCGCCGGCGGGTGCGGACGCGATCAAATTTTTGGTGACCGGTACGCCCCAGAAGGTAAGCGAGATCAGTTTCGATGTGGCGATTGATCGACCAGGCTCCGATAAGACGTGCTGGAGCGGGATCGGCGATGGGACGGTAGTGGGGATGGCGGCTTCACTGGCGCATGTGAAGATGACCCTGGCGAAAGCGAACGAGCGGGGATTTTACATCTGCAAAGTGAAGGGCGCGACGCAGCCGTTCGAGGTGACGGCGGAGATCGACGGATAGTCGGCAGCGTGCTGCGGGGAGCGTTTCTCCAGGCGAGCAGTGAGTATGCTCTGTGGAGGCTTTTCGCGCCGCAGCACGCGCATCACTTTCCGGTGCGGAAGGTGGAATGGGCGCATAAGGTTCCTGTTTTCTTTGTCGTTTACGTAATTGAGTCGAAGACCCGCTGGAGTCCCAAAGTAGTATTCCATCCCCAGGCCGCCGGCCATTCAAAATCACATCTCGCAATGGAAGCCGACCGTTTTGGCTTAAATTCGCTGGGTGGACTCCCAAGGAACGGCTGCGGTTCGCGGCATTTATGGGGCTCCGGAATGGCATGTAGCCATGGAAAGGGACTAGAGAAATCTAAACGCAATTTACTGTGACGGCGTGCTCAATCGAGGGTCTCGCTCAAAGGGCGTTTAGGGTTCTGAAATCCTTGCAACTGAGCATGTCGATCTGGTAGCCTGCTTTTCCCCACGAAACGAGGATTCCCCAATGTCCAAAATTGAACGCCATTTGGCGTATATGCTCTTGCTCGGCATGTCTGTCGGCGCGACTGCGGACGCAATTGCCCAAAGTTGCAATCCCAGCGAAGCGCTCCAGGAGTCGACCCAGATCAGCGCGGGCGGACCCTACGTAGCCAACGCCGGTTCCCCGATCACTCTGCACGGGATCTACAATGTCGAAGGCCAAAGTGAGGACAGCGATCATCTGAAGATGATCGGCCTCGCGATCCAGGCATATGCAAAGGAAAACGGATCCTATCCACCCGCCGCGCTCTTGAATGGCAAGGGCCAACCCACTGTGAGTTGGCGCGTTTTAATTCTTCCCTATCTCGGCTATAAAGATCTGTACGAGCGGTTCGATCTCGCCAAGCCATGGAACGATCCGGTCAACCTTCCACTGCTCTGGGAGATGCCGAGCGTGTACCGAAGGAGCGGCGACACCGAGCGAACGGAGACTGGGTTTGCCGGAGTTCAGGGTGTGGGGTCGCTCTTTCAGAGTGCTTCCAGTCAACTGGATGGCGGACGGCCGCTTACCGGACTCTCGGTCACAGAAAAGCTGGCCGCAGGCCCTGTGGGCCGCGATGTGCATCTGCCATGGTCGGCTCCGGGAGACGTCGCGATCCAGAAGGCTCCGCAGCTCGGATCTTCGCACGGATTCTCCGGCTCAGGCTGCGCATTCACGCCGCTTCTCTTCCTCGACGGCTCCGTTCACCTGATGCCCAACAGCGTCGGCGCCGGACCCATGATTACGTGGACTCTCTTCTCGAACAGCGGAATGCAAAACAAGTGTCCGTGCGCTCCGCCCAGTTCGGTCGATGCGGGTTTCCGCGCTGTCTGGGATCTCGGCAAAGGGGGCACGTTCAATACGCAGGGGTGGGATGTGCCCTTCGTGGCGCCCAGTCCGGGGATTTACACCGTGACCCTGCATGCCTCCGATCAATTTGGTGGTCATTATCAACGCTCTACAGCCGTGCTTGTTCGCTGAAATGGACGCAATCGACATGAAATCACTCAAAGCAAAATTCGTATCTTTTGCGGTGGTCGCTGGCTTCTCCGTTCTCGCGACACTACCATTGCAGGCTCAGACTGTTGCTACAGGGCCGCGGGCTGTCGCGGTGCTCCTGTGCCAGTACTCCGACAAGCCCAACACCTACGGCTACACCGCAGCCGGCATCCTGAATACGACATGGCTTCCCAACAACATCACCATGAACGGCGCAACCGTGGATAACTCAATCTCCGGACTTATTGCGGAAGCCACATACGGCAATATCACCTTGACGGGCACTCAGGCCTTCGGCTGGTTCACCCTGCCGAATCCTCTTGCCAGCTATCCCGTGAGCTCCAACGCGGGCGATGACTGCATCACTGCTGCACAGAGCAATGGCGTCAATTTAACGCCTTTCACCTACGTAGCCGTGTACGTGAACGACGTCCTGAATGACGCTTCAGGTGAATCCTGGACGGCTACCCTGCCTGGTCCAGCATCTCCAACGCAGTTGAACGCTCTGATCGTCGGGGTGCGCGGATTTACATCGCCTCCGTTGGTGCTGCATGAGATTGGCCATATCCTGTGCCTGAGTGGATACGGAGGCTCCCATACGGATTCTTTCTCCGATCCGCTGGGAGGTGGCGCGGCCCTGGGCGACGATCCGATGCAACCGATCAAGAATGGCGAGACAGCCTTGCGCGTTGCTTCCGTTTCTCCGGAGTGGGATGCCTCACGGCGCGAACTGATGGGGCTCATTCCGACGGCCAGCAATCCGCAATTTGCCGGTGGAACGCAGACCTATAACCTCAGCCGACTGACACAACCGTTGCTGGGCCTGCCAACGGCCATCGATGTGCCGTTGCCCGGAGGCACCAAGTATGTGATCTCGGCACGCACTCACATCGGCTACGACTCCTACCAGACATTCCCGAACGATCTCTATATCACCGGTGACACGATGGCCACGGAAGGCGTGAGAATTGAGCTGTTCACATCGACCAATGTCGATGCCCATGTCGAGATGTCCAATCCAGGTGGAGATCCCACGAGCACCGATGCAGTCTGGCTGACTGGCCAAACGTATACGGACACGGCCAACGGCATTACGATTGCCGTCACGAATTTCAATCCGACGGGAGATCCAACCGCGCAGATCACGGTGACATCGACCGGCACGCAAACGCAGGCCCATCGCGCTCAGAGCAGCTTGAAAGTCCGTTAACCCACGCTGGTTGGGTGAGGTATTTTCGCTCACCCCGCTCCACTTCACCGATCAACCAGATAAGGGAGAACGGGAGACTCTCGCGGACGCAACGAAACTTGCTCGCCAGGGTTGCGAGTGTATGTTCAGGTGCGGAGCGACGAGACCGTCTGAGTCTTGACTCTATTTTCCGATGCAGAAGGTGGAGAAGATTTGGGCGAGAATGTCGTCGGAGGTGGTTTGGCCGGTGAGGGAGTCCAGCGCCCAGAGCGCGCGATAGAGGTCTAGGAGGATCATTTCGTGGGGAATGCGGGTGGCGTTTGCCTGGGCCGCTTCGCCGAGCGCCTCGAGCGACGTAACGATCGCGTGATGTTGGCGGAGGTTGGTGAGGACTCCGGGCTCGGAGGCGGCGCCACCGGTGGCGAGGGCCAGGATCTGCGCTTTGAGCTCGGCGATTCCCTGCCCTGTGAGAGCCGAGGTATGGAGGACGGGGAGCCCATGCAGTTCGGCTGACACACCATCGGAATGAGTGAGGTCGCACTTATTCGCTGCCAGTAAAGCGGGTCTGCCTTGGACGGCTTGCAGGAGCCGGCGCTCTTCGTCGTTGAGGGGCTGGGCCGCGTCCATGACGACCAGGACGAGAGCGGCATCGGCGAGGGCTTCGCGGCTACGGGCGATGCCGAGCTGCTCGGCCTCTTCGATTCCCTCTCGAAGGCCGGCGGTATCGACCAGCTCCAGCGGGATGCCATCGAGAGAGATGCGTTCGGTGACCAGGTCGCGGGTTGTGCCGGGGTTTGCGGTCACGATGGCGCGTTCCCGCTCGACGAGGCGATTGAACAGGGAGCTTTTGCCGACGTTGGGGCGGCCAACGATGGCAAGGGTGAGGCCATCGTGGACGATGCGGCCGCGACGGAAGGAGGCCTCGAGTGTGGTGAGGGGCCCGGCGATTTCGTCGATGCGCCGAGCGATAACGGCCTGGGGCGCAACATCGATATCGTCTTCGGCAAAGTCGATGCCGGCTTCAAGAAGGGCGATGAGCTCGACAAGGGAGCGCTTGGCCGGAGCGACGCGGCGGCTGAGCGCACCACCCATCTGTCCGGCTGCCTGACGAGCTTGCGTAAGGGTTTGGGCTTCAATAAGGTCGCGGACTGCTTCAGCCTGGGTGAGGTCGAGGCGTCCGGACAGAAAAGCGCGCTGCGTAAACTCGCCAGGCTCTGCGAGGCGGGCACCGAGATTGAGGGCGCCGCGCAGGAGCAGTTCAAGCACGACAGGCGATCCGTGGGCGGCGATTTCGACGAGGTCTTCAGAAGTGTAGGAGTTGGGCGCGGCGAACCATGTGACGACGGCTTCGTCGATGGGCGGGCACTCGGACGAGTTCGACTCATCGCGGCTGGGGTCGAGGACATCGGCGAGGCGCGCTCGTGCGTGCTGCAGCGGATGGCGAAGACGAACGAGCTGCGAAGCAATTTCGGGGGCACGAGGTCCGCTGAGGCGGACGATTCCGATGCCGCCGCGGCCGGGGGGTGTAGAGAGGGCCGCGATTGTATCCGTTGCTGTGGTTGGCTCCGCCATGGTCTCACCTCAGTTTAGTGTTTCCGGAGGGGGCTGTGGCGATGGACTGGTATTGCGGGTCAACCTTTGAGGGTGCGCCGGAAGACTATAATTCTGTCAACGCAGGCACATTTCAAGGTGTGACGCCGAGCTCGGCGTGCACGGCTGCGCACGTTCATTTAAAGGCCATTTTTTCGATGTTTGAATCTTCTGTTCTGTTCACTCCCGCGAAGACGGGAGGGTTGACGAGAGTGTTGCTGGCTTCCGCCGCCGCCCTGCTTCTTGCCCTCGCCGTTCTATCACCCTTCACTGAAGCCGTGTTGGCGCAGCAGAACCAGACTGCGGAGCAGACCACATTTCCTGCATGGCAGGGGTTTTTGCGGACGACGGCAGGTGCGCCCATTGCCGCGGCCAAGGTTCGGCTGACGACTGGTGGATCGAGCGGCCCCTCCGCTACAACAGCGGAGGCGACGACGGCAGCAGATGGACAGTTTCATCTTGCGCCTTTGCCGCCGGGGAGCTACCACCTGACGGTCATCGAAGAGGGCCGCACGGTGGAGCTGGGATTGCCGGTCAAACTGACCCAAGCCGCTCCTCCCGTTGTGCTCACGCTTTCGGCGCGGGGCGAGCTTTCCGTTGCGATCTTCAAGGCGCCGGCTGCGACGGGGGGAGAACAGCTTTCGAGCCAGGCGGTTAGCGAGCTTCCGCTGAACGGCCGGGATTTTTCGACGTTGCTGCTGCTGGCTGCTGGCACAATGACCGACGCAAACGGAGCCACCAACTTTACCGCCCAGTTCGCAATCAATGGCCAGCGCGGCGTGGAAGCTACCTTCGCGATGGACGGAGCGGATATCAGCGATCCGGAGATGGGCGGGTCGACGTTTTCCAACTTCAATGTGGACGCCGTGGAAGGCATCGACTCGAGTACGGGCTGGATGCCGGCAGAGATTGGCCGTGGTGCGGCAGGGTTTACGAACATCCACACGCGGTCGGGCGCCAGCGGATTTCACGGTTCGGTTTTTGAGTTTCTTCGCAACTCGGCATTGGATGCGAGGAACTTTTTCGACTATGCGACCCCCGCATATCCAGGACGGATTCCGCCGTTCCGCCGCAACGAATTTGGGTTCACAAACGGAGGCCCGGTCTATCTGCCCCACGTCTATGACGGCAGCAAGCGGACGTTCTACTTCGTCCAATATCAAGGCTTCCGCCAGGTATTGGGGACGACGCAGGTGATGCCCGTGCCCACTGCGCAGGAGCGTGCGGGCATTGACACGGTCACCTATGCGGACGGCTCGCAGGACACGCTGACGGTGCCTGTAGACCCGGGAATTGCCGCGGTGCTGGCGCGCTATCCGCTGCCGAACTACACGGCTGGCGCGTACCAGCAACATACCTATGCAACCGCCTCGAAGGTGGCGACGGACGCGAACCAGTTTTCGATGCGGCTCGATCACAAGATTTCGGCAAAAGACGAGTTCTTCGCGCGCTTCAATTTCGACAACATCACGGGGCCGACGACGAACCCCGATCAGACTGCGATCGACCAGGCATTCGGAATTCAGTACATTGACCGGCAGCGGAACGTGGTGGGTACGTGGACGCGCACGGCAACGCCGCGGCTCATCTTCGAGTCGTCGATCAGTATCACGCGATCGACGCCGGGATTCCCGACCAGCGACCCTGTCGACCCCGCAGTGAAGTTCAACGATGGATTATTTGAGGCGTTCAACTCCGCGGCCGGTTCGGTGATGCAGGCCTACGGCAACCTGTTCCAGGGGCGAGAGAGCGTGAGCTACACCAAGGGCAATCACGCATTCAAGGCTGGATTTGAGACGCGTCTGAATCGCGATACGACTTACTTTGGCATCAGTCCGAACGGGGAGTATGACTTTGGCGGCGGCACTTCGTACGCCACGGAGTTTATTCCTTCCGCGAGCGGAAATCACAACATCAATCCGGGCGATCCGCTGCCCGATACCCTTTCGAGCTTTCTCTCAGGCAGCCCGTTTGTCTATACCGTTGCCATTGCGCCACCGTACTTTTCGAGCGGAGAGCACATTGGACCGGCGGCGATCAACCGCGGCGGCTGGGGAGCGTTCGTGCAGGACACGTGGAAGATCACGCCCACGTTTACGCTGGACTACGGATTGCACTGGGAGCTCTACACACCGATCTCTGAACGCGCGCACCGAACCTCGAGTTTTCGCGAGATCGGGGGCACCCAGCAGTTTGAAATCAATCCGCAGCCGGGCTACCAGACCAGTTGGCACGGATGGGAACCGCGCGTGCAGGCGAACTGGCAGGCCACGAGCAAGTTCTCTGCGCATGCTGGCGCGAGCATCATGGTGATTCCGCCGAACATCTGGCAAGACAACTTTCTCACCGGTTCGACTCCGTTCGCGGTGTATCCGCGCCTGGTATCTGCATCGACCGTGCCCATTGATTACGGGTTCAAAATCACCCCTTCGCAAATCCCCAACACCTATACGCCGCAAGGGGCCAACGTCTTCGCTTCGGGAAGCACCAAGGCTGTGCCGGCGAACACGGTGATGGACGTGAACCGCTATGAGCAGGATATGGCGGCGCTGACGCCCGACGATGTGGTGAGTCCGCTGAACCTGAGCGGCATCGACCTGTCGTTCACCAATGCCACGCTCTATACGTGGACGTTGGGCCTGGAGGAGAAGTTCAAGAATCTGACTGCCGATGCGAGCTATGTGGGGACCGCAGCTGAGAGGTTGCCGCGCACAAGTTTTCCAAATGCGTACCCAGGGGCAACGCCGCAGTTCGCACCGTACACGCAGTTCGACAGCTCCGGCGATGTGATTGGAGGCTTTGGGGTGGAGAATGTCATCACGGCGACATCGCACTCCAGTTACAACGCGTTGCAAACTTCGCTTTCCGGCAACATCGGGCACAGCGGCCCGGGCATTCAGGCCAGCTTTACGTGGAGCAAGTCGATCGACGATGTGAGCCAGGTGCTCGGCGGTACCGGAGCCACCGGCGCCGTATCGATACCCTACCCGCAGAACCCCTACGAAACCCACTCGGAGAAGGGTCCGTCGAACTTCGATACCACAACGGGGTTCAGCCTGAGCGCGGCCCAGGATCTGCATCTGGATAAGGTCGGCTTTCTTGAGCCGCTGGGTAAGAAAGTGACCGGCGGCTGGGAGTTGCTGAGCATATCGAGCATCAACTCTGGCGCGCCGTTTACCGTCTACTCAGGCATCCAACAAACCGGAGCAGGCTCGAATGGAGTGGACCGGCCCGACCAGATTGCCGTGCCGCATCTATCCTCGGCGCGCAAGGATCGGCCGGACTATTTCGGTGAAGGGACCAGCAACGCCGCAGCTTTCTTTTCGATTCCGATCCATGTGGCTAACGGAACGGGCCCGAATGATGGCGTCTTCGGAACCCTTGGACGCGACAGTTTCCGCGGACCGGCTTACTACGATTACGACTTCGCGCTGATCAAAGACACGCCATTCGGTAAGCGGAAGAGCGGTGCGGAGCGCGTGGATCTGCAGTTCCGGTCAGAGTTTTTCAACCTGTTCAACATTGTGAACATGGGATTGCCCGGCAATATTTTGAACGGGTCGGGCTTTGGCGAAATCAGCAAAACTGCGGGGAATTCAAGGCAGATTCAATTCTCTCTTAAATTGATTTACTAGAAGGGCGTGTCCTATATAGGATTTCTCTCGCGAAACTATGGGGAGGAATTCAGGATGCGCTTTTCTTGTTCCGCGGCTTCTGCCGGGCTGGTTGTACTTGCTGTTGTGTCTCTGCAAACGGCGCATGCGCAAAAGCCGCAGCCGGCAAACCACACGCTGGATATGACCGTGGTAAAGCCGGAGACGGTCGGCTTCTCGGGTGAGCGGCTGGAGAGGCTGCATGCGCTGATCCAGGATGAGATTGATGGGAAGCACCTGGCGGGAGCGGTGACCATTCTGGCGCGTCACGGCAAGGTGGTGGAGTATCGCACTTACGGCCAGAAGGACATTGCCAGCGGCGCGCCGATCACCAAGGACACAATCTTTCGCGACTACTCGATGACGAAGCCGGTCACAGGCGTGGCGATGATGGTGCTTTACGAGCAGGGCAAGTGGCTGCCTTCCGATCCGATTTCGAAATACATTCCCGAGTTCGCGCACCTGAAGGTGCAGAAAGGCGTGGATGCCGATGGGAAGAGCATTCTTGTCGATCCGGATCATGCGCCGACAATGAGCGAACTGCTGACGCACACGGCCGGGTTCAGCTATGGCACTGGCAAGACCCCCGCCGACGCGATGTATCACGACCTGAAGGTCATGCAGTCGAAGAATCTCCAGGAGATGATCGACAAGCTCGCGCAGATTCCGCTGCTCTATCAGCCGGGCCAGGGGTGGCTCTACAGCAGCTCGATGGATATTCAGGGATACATTGTTGAGAAGCTCTCGGGCAAGTTATTGCCAGAGTTCATGCGCGAACATATCTACGAGCCTCTGGGAATGCGCGATGCCGGGTTCTATGTTTCCGAGGAAAAACGGCAGCGATTCGCAACGCTCTATAACGTGAATGCACAAGGCGAACTAGTCGCGGGGGAGCCGGGCGATTACGCGACGGAGCCGACGATGGCGTCGGGCGGCGGAGGCATGGTGTCGACGGCGGAGGACTACTTCCGCTTCGCCTCGATGCTTGCGAATGCCGGAGAGCTGGATGGCAAGCGCGTGCTGGCGCCGTCGACAGTGAAGTTGATGACGTCAGAACACATGCCGGATGCGCTGTTGACGGGCGAGTTCGGAATTGGGATGTCTGTGATTCGCCCCGGGTTTGCGTGGGGCTACGATTGCGCGGTGATCTTCGATCCGGTGAAGGCAAACCTGTCGGACGGCGCAGGGACTTTCTTCTGGGATGGCGCTGCGGGAACGTGGTTCTTTGTTGACCCGACGAACGATATCGTCTTCGTGGCAATGATTCAGAGGCGAGGCGGCTCAGATAACCACGCGCTGGAGTATCGGGCACACGCGGTGGTGGACCAGGCGCTCGTCGATCCGGGGAAATAGGCCACCACTCGGTCTGAATCAATAGCCACGCCGTGATGTGCCCCATCCATGAATCGTCTTTCGATTCATGGGTGGGAAAGCAGGATCCTTCCGAGGCGCATCCCGTATCCACCCCGCAGGTGGCTATTTGAGAAAACCCATAGCGACCGCGGTCATGGCGGTTACGCCGGTAGGAATTGCCGGTGCGTAATCCGGCAAGAAGAGAGCGGAGTGCGGGCTGGGTAGCGGCACGCCAGTTTTGCGGCTCTCTTCCAACTTCGCGGGATCGGCCGCGCCAAGCCAGAACATCACACCGGGAATCTTGCCATCGAGCGTGAACAGGCCGACATCTTCGCTGGCCATGATGGCAGAGGCATCGAAGACGCGATCCTTTCCCAACGCGGCGACGGCGTAGTTTTTAACGTGCTCTGCCATGGCCGGGTCGTTGTAGGTAGCCGGCGCGCCTTCATTTACCGTGACGGTGGGCATGCGGTCGGCGGGAATTCCGTAGCCCTGCGCAAGCCCCTCGGCCTCGCGTTTGACAGCAACGATGACCTGGTCACGCACGGCGGGCGAGTAGGCGCGCAGAGTCAAGCCCATCGACACTTCATCGGGAATGATGTTGTTCTTGGTGCCGCCGTGAATCATTCCCACGGTGAGCACGGCTGGCTCCTGCGGATCGATCTGGCGGCTGACGATGGTTTGAGCTACCAGGACGAACTCCGCAGCGAGGACGATGGGGTCCTTCCCCACCTGGGGGGCTGAACCGTGGCCGCCGATACCGCGGATGGTCACGGTGAGGGTGGTCGCGCTTGCCAGCATGGCTCCGCCTTTGACCGCAATTGAGCCTGCTGCGATGCCATTCGAATCGTGCTCGGAGAGCACAAAGTCTGGGCGCCCGAAGCGCTCGTAGAGATGGTCGGCGAGCATGGCCTGGGCTCCGCCTATGGTTTCTTCAGCCGGTTGGCCGATGATCATCGCTGTCCCATGCCATTGGCTCTTGCGGTCCACAAGCTCTTTGGCTACGCCGAGCATCACGGTCATGTGCAGGTCGTGACCGCAGGCGTGCATCACATGAACGGCCAGCCCTTGCGCATTGGTGGTGGTCACGTCACTGGCGTAATCAACACCTGTCTTCTCTTCGACGGGAAGCGCATCGAGCTCGGTGCGCAGCAGCAGGCGGGGGCCGGGGCCGTTCTCCAAGAGAGCGACCACGCCCTCGGCCTGCGAACCGTCCTGGTATTTGCCTACGTGATCGGTTACGGTATAGCCCAATTTGCGCAACGCTGCTGCGATATAGGCTGCCGTCTGCACTTCGTGTCCTGAAAGCTCCGGATTGGAATGCAGGTGCTTATACGTCTCAGTGAGCGAGGGAAGTTGCTGCGCCGCGGACGTTGCAAGATTGGCGGAGCTTTGCGCGACGAGAGGCAGTGCGGTGAAGGCAAGAACGGAGGGGATGATGAGCGTTCGGAGCATGACGGGAACTCCTTGAGATATCAGGGGAAATCTTTGCGCCAGCGTACCACATCGGCTCGGCGAAACCTTCTGGAACTTCCTGCACTCTACGTTCGTATTGCATTCCCATAGAAGTTGGTGTATGGTCCTCCTATTGGTTGGCAATAGAAAGCGGAGACGCACACAATGGGCGACAAAACCGATGTTTGGCAGGGAACGCTGGCGCTGATGGTGCTACGCACACTCGAATCGATGGGACCGCAGCACGGCTATGGACTCGCGCGGCGCATTGAGCAAACCAGCGGCGACTTGCTGCAGCTGAATTACGGCACGCTCTACCCGGCGCTGCTCAAGCTGGAGCAGGAAGGCTACATCAAGTCGAGTTGGGGAACTTCAGAAAACAACCGCAAGGCAAAGTTTTACGACCTCACGAAAGCCGGCCATCGCCAGTTGAAGCGCGCCGCCGCGGAGTGGGAGCAGACGACAGCCATTCTCGCGCGGTTTCTGACACCGGCGGAAGAGGCCTAAGGAGATTCCATGCGTACGCTGCGAGCACTTGCCGTCCGATTCCGAGGGATCCTCGGCTCCCGCCGCCGGGATGCGGACTTTGCATCCGAAATGGAGAGCCACATCGCGCTGCATACGGACGCAGGCATCCGCAACGGCCTCGATCCGGCGGAGGCGCGGCGCCAGGCGTTGATTCGGCTCGGCGGCGTAGAGCAAACGCGGCAGGCCTGGCGCGAACGCCGCACACTTCCGTGGCTTGAATCGCTGGGGCGCGATGCGACGTACGCGCTGCGTGCGCTCCGCAAGCATCGCGGAGCTACAGCAATGGCGATTCTCTCTATCGGGCTCGGCATCGGTGCGAATGGAACGATCTTCTCCATGGTCAATCGCTTTGTTCTTCGCCCGGCGCCGATGGGCCAGCCCACCACCCTGCTTGCGTTGCATACCTCCCAGGCCGGTGACGAGTGCTGCAACAGTTTTCCCTATCCCTTGTACGCCGATCTGCGGGATCAGGCGAAATCGTTCTCAGGCGTGGCCGCCTATCACGACCTGATTCCCGCCTCGATCGCGGGCAACGGCGAACCGGAACGTGTCTATGGACAGGCGGTCACCAGTAACTTTTTTGCGATCACTGAGCTCCCCATGGTCCTGGGTCGCGGGTTCATCGCCGGGCAGGAAAATGCCCAGGAAGTTGTTCTTGGCGCACGTCTCTGGCACCGCCGATTCAATGCAGACCCGGCAATTGCCGGCAAATCCATCACCCTCTCCGGTCATGCCTACACCGTCGTCGGTGTCGTCACTCCAGCCTTTCACAGCGTCGATCAGATTCTGGACGCGCAATTCTGGGTGCCGCTTGGGACGATGGGTGAACTCACAGCGAACCCACCAGACACGGCAGGGCGCGATAATCATTGGCTCCAGGTTGTGGCGCGGCTTAAAACCGGCGTCACGCGCGATCAAGCCGCCGCTGAGCTCGGACTGCTTGCGGAACAATTCGCAGAGAGCTATCCGAAAACCGACAAGGGGCTGCGCTTTGTCTTCGAGCAGGCCGGCGCTCTGCCGCCCAGGGATCGCGGCACGTTCCTGATGTTTCTTACCGCGCTTTCGATCGTCGTACTGCTCGTTCTTTCCATTGCCGGCGCCAACGTAACCAACTTGCTGTCTGCGCAGGCCGCGAGCCGGCAGCGCGATATGGCGGTTCGATTGGCCCTGGGTGCGACCCGCGCTCGACTGCGTCGACAGATGCTTGTGGAGAGCCTGTTCCTGGGGCTCGGCGGCGGTTTACTGGGCGTTGTGCTGTCACTCTGGTCGACACACGCGCTTTCGCTTCTTCACCTGCCTGCGCCGGTTCCGATTGATCTGACGCTGCGGGTGGATTGGCGCGTACTTCTCTACTCTTTCGCGCTCAGCGTTGCCAGCGGAGTGCTACTGGGCCTGGTTCCCGCATGGGCTGCTTCGAATCCGCGTTTAGCCAATGCGCTCAAGGGAGAGGATCCCCTGGCGGGACGCGGGCGCCGATTCAGCCTGCGCAATGTTCTGGTCGTCGCGCAGGTCGCCATGTCTGTGGTACTGCTCTCCCTCACCGGCTTGTTTTTGCGCAGCCTGCAAAGCGCCACGGACATTGACGTCGGTTTCCGCACGCATAATCTGCTGCTTCTCGCGGTCGATCCGCGCATTCACGGATATTCACCCGAGCGCACCGTGGATTTCCTCACTCAACTACAACAGCGCGTCGCTGGTTTGCCTGGCGTGCAATCGGCGGTTGCGACAGACGCTCCACCACTGAACGGCGGCAACCGCAGTGACGGGTTCGCAGTGACGGGGAACCCAGGCAACAAGAAGTCGAACGATAGCACCGACCTGCTAATGGCAACGCCAGGATACTTTGAGACCGTTGGCACGCCGCGCATCGCCGGCGCGGACTTCGGTGCAGAAACGGCGAACGGTCCCGCAGTAGCAGTCGTCAATCAAGCGTTCGTGAATAGTCTCTTCGCGGGTGAGAACCCCATCGGCCAGCAAGTCACGGGTGGAGGCGTTACCTACCGCATCATTGGCGTTGCTGGAAACGTCAAATCCCGCACTCTGGGCGAGAACACGCGCCCGGTGCTCTATCGCTCGCTCAAACAAAGCGTAGGTGGCGATCCGTCGTTCCTCGGCTACACGCTCATTGTGCGCACGTTCGGAGATCCCACCGCCATCGCCGAATCGGTTCGACGCGAAGTGCATGCCCTTGACCCAGCCATGGCGATCTACAACGAGGAAACGATGGAAGAACATGTGCGCACGGCGTTCTTCTTGCCTCGGCTGGCTGCGACGCTTTTTGGCACGTTCGGCGCGATGGGCCTGGTGCTGGCGGCGGTTGGCCTGTATGGCGTGATGAGCTTTTCTGTCAGCCGACGCGTACGTGAAATCGGCATTCGCATGGCGCTGGGTGCGAAGCCTGGTAGTGTGGAGCGCCTGGTGCTGCGGCAGGGGCTTGTGCTTACGCTGATTGCCATTGCACTGGGCTGGCCGGCCGCATGGATGCTGGCGAAGATGGCTTCCAGCTTTCTCTACGGAATTCAACCGCACGATGCCTTGACGTTTTCACTTGTTCCTCCATTCCTTGCCCTGGTCGCTTTGGCGGCGTGCTACTTCCCTGCACGCCGCGCGGCCTCAGTCGAGCCGATGCAAGCATTGCGCACTGAATAGAAATCAGCCATGAAGAGAGGTCGTCATGCGTCAACTGAGAGCATTTGCTCACCGCCTCGGCAATCTTGTGCGGCGTAACCGCGGGGAAGCCGATTTCGGCGCCGAGTTGGAGAGCCACATCGCGCTGGACACAGACGCAGGCATTCGCACCGGGCTCGATCCTGCAGAAGCGCGGCGGCAGGCGTTGATTCGGCTCGGCGGCGCAGAACAGGCAAAGCAGGCGCATCGCGATCGGCGCACGCTGCCCTGGGCTGAAGACCTGATCCACGATCTTCGTTACGGAGTGCGCATGATGGCGCGCAACCCATCGTTCACAGCGGTTGCGGTGCTCACCATGGCCATCGGCATCGGGGCGACCGCTACCGCCTTCACCTGGATTAACGGGGTTCTGTTGCGGCCGCTGGGCGGTGTCACCGATCCCAACCATCTCGTCGTTCTTGAAACCGTAACGCCGAATGGCGAGCTGGTGCCGAACTCCTATCCGGATTTCATCGACTTCCGCGACCGCCTCAAACTCCTCGATGGCATAGCGGTCACGCGCCCGACGGCTCTCAGCGTCGGCAGAGACGATCACGCCGATCGCGTATGGGGCGAACTCGTCAGCGGCAATTTTTTCCAAGTGCTGGGAGTCACGCCCGAGGCCGGTCGACTTTTTCTCCCTGCGGAATTTGCCGATGCTCCGGGGAAGTTTCCCATCGTCGTTCTTAGCGATCGCTACTGGCGTTCTCACTTCAATGCTGATCTATCCATCATTGGCAGGACAATTCCGATCAACCAGCATGAACTCACTGTCGTGGGCGTCGCCTCGCCGTCGTTCCACGGTTCGCTTCCCGTTACCGCATTCGATGTTTGGATTCCCTACATGGAACAGCCCGCGCTCAACGGGGTACAGGAATGGATGCTGCGCGATCGCCACAACCGCAACATGCTCGGCATCGCGCGCCTGAAGCAGAGCGTCTCCATCGAACAAGCGCGCGGGGAGCTCAAAACATTAGCTGACTTCATGGCCATTGCCAACTCAAATGTCAGCGAAGGCATGAGCGCTACGCTGGTTCCTCTATCGGAATCGCCTCATGGACCGCAGGGTCTGCTTGCCGGGCCATTACGCATTCTGATGGGCGTTTGCATTCTGGTACTGCTCATCGTTTGCGCGAACGTTGCCAATCTGCTGCTTGCCCGCGCCACGGTGCGCGAGAAGGAATTTACCGCGCGCCTTGCGCTGGGCGCAAATCGCTCACGGCTTGCCCGCCAGGTGCTGACCGAAAGCTTGTTACTTACCGGCTCCGGCGCGCTACTCGGTCTTGCCGTCGCCCCGTGGATGAGCCACGCGCTCCGCTCTCTGATGCCGCCCGGGCCCATGCAGCAGCTGGTCGCCATGGACACACGCCCCGACCTCGCGGTGCTTGCCTTTACTGCGGGAGTTTGCATCTTCGCTGCTGTCACTGCCGGCCTGGTTCCCGCTCTGCAAGTGGGCCGCCTGAATCTCAGTGCGCGGCTCAACGCGGGCGCGCGCAGCGGCACCGCCAGCCGCAGCCGCAATCGCCTGCGTTCGATTCTCGTCGGCGCGGAGGTCGCTCTTGCGCTGGTCACTCTGGTCGGCGCAGGGCTCTTCGCGCGTGGCTTTTTCGAGACGATGCACATCGATCCCGGTTTCAATCCGGATCATGTGTTGCTGAACCAGTTCTACCTCAATACCAACGGCTATCCGCTTGCCCAGCGGAAGGAGTTTTGCCGCCGCCTTGCAGAGCGAATGCAGGCTGCGCCTGGAGTTACAGATGTGGCCTACTCTGACGGTGTGCCGCTCAACTTTGAACCCAGCTGGTGGGAGGAGCTCAAGATCGAAGGTTACGGGCCGCGCCCCAACGAGAATATGAGCATCTTCCGGAACGTCATCTCTCCCGGCTACTTGCCGCTGATGCACATTCCCATCGTCGAAGGACGCAACTTCACCGAGGCGGACAACGAAGACAAGACCTCACCCGACGTCATGATCGTGAACGAAGCGTTTGTCCGCCGTTTCTTCCATGGCCGTGACCCCATCGGTACGCGCATTCATGGCTGGGGGAGCTGGTTCCGCGTGGTCGGTGTGGCTAAAGATTCCAAATACCACTACCTTGGTGAATCCACGCCTGCTTACTTCTACGTGCCCTTCCGCCAGATCTATCGCGAGGATATGAATCTCGCCTTCTATGTCCGCACCAAGGGCGAACCGGATAGCGTGCTCTCGACGTTGCGCGCGCTGGTGCGAGGACTCGATCCGAACGTGACTGTCTTTGATGCGGCTCCGCTCAAGGAATACATCGGCGCATCGCTTTATCCGCAAAAAATTGCCGCGAGCCTGATGTGTGGGTTGGGTTCGATTGCGTTGTTGCTGGCTGCGCTGGGCCTTTACAGCGTGATGGCCTATTCCGTGGCGCAGCGCACGCAGGAAATTGGCGTGCGCATGGCTTTGGGCGCACGTCCGGCTCATGTGCTTGGCATGGTCATCAAGCAGGGGCTTGCCCTCACGGCCGGCGGTCTAATCGTGGGCACAGCGCTGGCCATCGCAATGGCACGCGCGGTCTCCAGCGTTTCATTCAGCAACTCAGCGATGGGCTCGAGCGCCACACTGCTTGGGGATGGCGCCAACCATCCACTCATCTACATTGCTGCCGCAGCGTTTCTGTGCGTGATTGCCACGATCGCCTGCGTGCTGCCGGCGCGCCGCGCGGCGGCAATCGATCCCATGCAAGCGCTGCGCATTGAATAGTCAACAAATCATATCGAGGTCACAATGAGAAAGCTTCGAGCCTTTGTTGTACGTTTCAGCGCAATCTTCCGCACGATGAGAAAAAGGGAAGACGAATTCGCCGCTGAAATTGAGAGCCATGTCGCACTGCACGCCGACGAAGGAATGAGTGCCGGCTTGAGTGCGGAAGAAGCGCGCAGGCAGGCACTCGTCCGCTTGGGCGGCGTGGAGCAGACGCGCCAACGGCACCGGGAACGGCGCACGTTGCCATGGCTTGAATGCCTGATGCAGGACACCTGTCACGGTTTGCGCATGATGGCGCTCAATGCCGGTTTTACAGCGACCGCCGTGCTGACGCTGGCGATCGGTATCGGCGCCAGCACGGCGATCTTCAGTGCGGTGAAGCCGATTCTGATCGTCGCGCTACCGTTTCCGCAGGCGAGCCGACTTATGATGCTGTGGGAGGCGCGCAAAGACGGTGCGCCGATGGCCGTGACGTTCGGCTCATTTCACGGGCTCTCGGAACGGAACCACTCATTCGAAGCGCTGGCCGCCTACAAGCCGTGGCAACCAGCGGCTTCCTCGACCAGCGACGGCGATCGGCCTGAGCGGATCCAGGGCCAGCGCGTGAGTGCGGATTTCTTTCGGGTCCTCAATGTTTCACCGCAACTCGGGCGCAATTTTCAAGCGTCCGACGATGTTTTTCGTGGACCGAATGTTGCGATTCTCAGCGATCGGCTCTGGCGCCGACGCTTTGGCGCGGACGTTGCGATCGTCGGCAGGCAAGTACGTCTGGACGACACGCTGTTTACTGTCGTCGGTGTCATGCCTGCGTCGTTTGAGAATGTTCTGAGCACGTCCGCGGAGATCTGGGCACCGCTGCAATATAATCCGGCTCTTCCGTACGACGGGCGCGAATGGGGCCATCACCTGCGTATAATTGGCAGGCTCAAGGCGGGCATCAGCGCACAACGGGCCGGCAATGACTTGAACGTAATTCTGCATGGACTGGCGCAGACCTACGTGAATGGCTATAACAACTCCGGCGGTCCTCCGGACTTTATTCTCGTGCATCCGTTGCAACACGACCTGACCCAGGGCGTGCGGCCCGCGCTGCTTGCGGTTCTGGGCGCAGTGATGCTGGTGCTGCTGATTGCAGGCGTCAACGTTGCCAACCTGCTTCTGGTGCGCGGATCGCAGCGGAGCGCAGAGTTTGCCATGCGCGCGGCGCTGGGTGCGCCGCGGGGCAGGCTGGCGCGTCAACTGCTTACCGAGAGCCTGCTACTGGCCATGCTTGGCGGCGTGCTGGGTGTGGTCGTAGCCGAAGCAGGAGCGCGCGCACTGGTCCTGCTGAGCCCGCCCGGGCTGCCTCGCCTGCATGCGATCTCCGTTGATCGTGGAGTCTTCGTGTTTGCCTTCCTGCTCACAACCTTTATCGGGATCGCCGTGGGACTGGTGTCGAACTGGCAGGCTTCGCGCAGCGACCTGCAAAGCGGGATTCGCCAGGGCTCTGGCCGCGCAACCGGCAGCCGGCAATGGATGCGCCGCACGCTGGTGGTGACGGAAGTCTCGCTGGCTGCGGTACTGCTGGTAAGCGCGGGCCTGTTGTTGCGCAGCATGCGACGCCTCTTCGCGGTCGATCCCGGCTTCGACCCGTCGAACCTCATCACCATGCAGGTGCAGGAGTCAGGTCATCGCTACGAGAGCGATGCAGCGCGGCTGCAATTCTTCCACCAGGTGCTCGACACCGTGCGCAATCTGCCCGGCGTCGTCTCCGCGGGCTTCACGAGCCAACTGCCAATGGGTGGCGGTGATCAGGACGTCTACGGCATTCAGTTTGAAAACGACAACAATCCTCTCGGCGATTCGGCGTATCGCTACGCAGTGCGGCCCGGATACCTTGAAGCCATGCGCATTCCTCTGCGCCGCGGACGCGCGTTGAACGAGCGAGACAGCGTGGGCGCACCGGTTGCCGTGCTCATCTCGCAATCGCTCGCCGACCGCAAGTTTGCGGGGAAGGATCCGATCGGCCAGCATGTGCGGCTGGGTGCAGATGCCGGTCATGCGGATCGTCCGTGGGCAACGATCGTCGGCGTGGTTGGCAATGTCCGGCAGGAATCGCTCGCCGTGGTGGACCAGGATGCGTTCTATGTCACGACCGAACAGTGGGCATGGAGTGACGCAGTGCAGTCAATCGTGGTGCGCACGCGCGAAGGCATTGCCCCGGCGAGCCTCGCGCCCGCTATTCAACAGGCGATCTGGTCGGTAGACCGGGACAGGCCTGTCGATCGGGTTGCCACCATGGATGCACTGGTTGCGGCGACTGAAGTGCAGCGCCGCTTCGTGCTCATTCTTTTCGAAGCGTTCGGCCTGGTGGCCCTGGTGCTGGCAGCCATCGGCATCTACGGCATCCTCGCGGGCAGCGTGGCTGAACGAACGCGCGAGATTGGCGTGCGCGCGGCACTGGGGGCAACGCGCGGCGACCTTCTCGCGCTGGTGCTGCGCCAGGGCATGACCATGACGGCGATCGGGCTCGTCGTCGGGCTCATGGCCGCATTGGCCGCGGGCCGCGCCCTCAGCACCATGCTCTTCGGCATCTCCTGGCTCGATCGCATCACGTATCTATGCGCAACTCTGCTGTTGTTTGTAGTGGCGATGGTTGCGTGCCTTATCCCCGCGCGGCGCGCGGCTTCCATCGATCCCATGGAAGCGCTGCGTAACGAATAGGAGATGCATGCGGAAACTGAGAGCTTTCTGGATCCGCCTTCGCGGGCTTTCGCGCATGGACGCGGCAAACGACGACTTCGCTGCGGAGATCGAAAGCCACGTCGCCTTGCACGTGGACGAAGGCATCCGTGCCGGCTTGAGTCCGGTAGAAGCGCGAAGGCAGGCTCTTATTCGTCTTGGCGGCGCAGAGCAAACGCACCAGGCTCAGCGCGAACGGCGCACGCTGCCGTGGCTTGAAAGCCTGATGCAAGACACGCGCTATGGAATACGCACACTGCGTGGCAGCCCCAGCTTCACCATCACAGCTGTACTTACGCTGGCCCTGGGTATTGGCGCATGCACGGCCATCTTCAGCCTCGTGAACGCGGTGCTTATCCGCTCTCTGCCGTATGGCGATTCGGGCAAGCTCGTCTATGTTTATACGCCGAACCCGCGCTATAACCTTCCTGCAGAGATGTTTGGGCCTGCCTACGGCGATCTCTACGACATCAAGCGCCAGAGCCGTTCCTTCCAAAGCATTACCGCCTTTGATCAATCCGTCTCCAATCTCGCCGCTCAGGGAGCTGCGCACCGTGTCAGCGTAGCGCGTGTCGACGGCGATTTCTTTGCTACCTTCCAGGTTTCTCCCGAACTCGGCCGCGCCATCACAGCCGAAGACAATCAACCGGGCCACGACAGGGTAGTCATCCTCAGTCATGCGCTGTCGCGGTCGACGTTCGGTTCCGTTACGGGCGTCCTTCATCGGCAGCTGGTGATCGATGGCAAGAGTTACGAAATCATCGGTGTCATGCCGGAGAGCTTCGAGTATCCACATTTCTCCGATCTGCCCTACGGCGTGCCGCAGTACAAGACCACTCAAGTGTGGATTCCGCTTGCGCTCACTCCGCACGACATGGCCGAAAGAGATAATTCCAGCGGCGTCGCCGTGGCTCGACTCAAAGCGGGTGTCTCCATTGCCCAGGCGCAATCGGAGGTGAGCGCCATCATGGTGCGACTCGATAAGCTGCACGACCCGCAGATGCAAGGATGGGGTGCATTGATCGAGAACTTCGTCGACAGCACGGTCGGCCATGTGCGTTCGCTTATGTGGCTGCTGCTGGACGCGGTGTGCATGGTTCTGTTGATCGCCTGCGGCAACGCCGCCAATCTGCTATTGGCCCGCGCCGCAAGCCGTCTGCGCGAACTGGGCGTGCGCGTTGCACTGGGAGCGGGACGCAGCCGGATCATCCGCCAGCTTCTGACCGAGGCGGTTCTCATTGGTCTCACTGCTGGAGCAATCGGCATCAGCTTCGCGTATCTGTTTCTGCGCACTCTGCCGCACCTCGATCCCGGCAACATCCCGCGACTGAACGAGGCATCGCTCGACATGCGCGTGCTGTTCTTCACCGTAGTTGTGTCTCTGCTTACCAGCGTGCTCACCGGCATTCTGCCTGCGGTGGCCATCTCGAAGGTCAACCTCACTGACTTCCTCGCCAGCAGCGGCAATCGCGGAGTGGCCGGCGCACACGGCCGGACGCAGAGCGCTCTCATCGTCATTGAGTCGGCGCTCGTGGTCGTGCTCCTGGCGGGCGCCGGACTTCTGATTCGCAGCTACATCAAGGTTGAATCCGTTGATACGGGCTTCTCGCAATCCACTGTTACCGCGAGTCTTCAAGTCTCTGCAATCTATCGTCAGCCGAAACAGTCCGCCGAGTTCTACCGGACTTTTTTCGCGCGATTGAGCGGTCTTCCCGGAGTAAAGGCGGTCGGCGGAATCAATGCGTTGCCGCTGAGTAACTCCGAAACACTGAACCTGTTCGAGGTTGAAGGATACGCAAACCAGAAAGATCAGCTCGTGGAAGGGCGCTGGGTAACGCCGCAGTATTTTTCGGCGATGACGATTCCGCTCGTCGCCGGGCGTTTCTTTACCGATGCGGATACTTCCCAGACCGACGATTGGGTCATCGTCAATCAGGCATTCGCAAATAGATATTTCTCGAATCGGAATCCCCTGGGTGGTCGAGTGAACACTGACGATCACCACGTGAAGTGGAGCACAATTGTCGGCGTCATTGGCGATGTCCGCCATTCCAGCCTGGAGGAATCGCCCGCGCCGCAGGTCTATCACCCTGTGAGCGCGGCTGAAGACGGATACATCGCCGTTCGCTCGACACTCTCGCCGGAAGCGATGGCCGCAGAGATCCGCTCGACATTGCACTCCATCGACCCGGACCTCGCCGTTGCCGAGATTCAAACCATGGGTGAGTTGGAATCGGCCGCCAGCGCACAACGCCGCTTTCAGACTTCATTGCTCACCGTGTTTGCGGGCATCGCATTATTTCTCGCGCTCGTTGGCCTCTATGGATTGATGGCCTATTCCGTCAGCAGGCGAACGCGTGAAGTGGGCATTCGGATGGCTCTGGGCGCACCGCGGAGCGCGGTCGTGCTGCTCGTGCTCAAGAAAGCTGTACTTCTACTGGCATTAGGCCTCGGCGGCGGCCTCGTGGCCTCCTGGTTCGCCACGCGCGTGATTCAGTCGTTCCTGTACAACGTGAGCCGGCACGACCCCGTGACTACTGCTTCAGTCTGTGTGTTACTCGCGGTTTGCGGACTGCTTGCTGCGCTCATTCCGGCGCGGCGCGCGGCTTCCATCGATCCCATGGAAGCGCTGCGTAACGAATAGCGATGAACCGGGCTCGGCGATTTCGCGTATTCCTCTTTGCCTCAATTGCGATTCGGTGTGCGCTTAGACTGGGAAGAGAGGAATTCGCTTCATCTGCATGAAAGCCGGCTCAATCATCTTTCGTTTTCGCATGCTCTTCATGGCGATTCTCATCGTCATTGGCTTCTCCGCGCCGTGGATTGGGCTGTGGGGCCTCGGCAGCCGCATCTCGTTGCTCGAGTGGCTCGGTCTGCACATCAGTCGCCTGGGCCTGCTGAGTTTCTCCGCGGCTACCGCAGTCGTCATCGTCAGCGGAGCGCTGGTGGCGGCTCTGGGCGCCCTGCTGCGCATCTGGGGATCAGCGTGGCTAGGCCACGGCATCGTGATCAACTCCAACATGCAGGCTGCGCAACTGATGGCCGATGGGCCCTTCCGATATGTGCGCAACCCGCTCTATATGGGAATGTACCTTTGGGTCGCGGCCATGAGCCTGGTCATGCCAGCTTCTGGCGCGTTTTTCGTGCTTATCGCGGTGGCGTTGCTCATTGGCGTGTTAATCGCCGGAGAAGAGGCGTTCCTTTCCGCGAGCTTAGGTGAATCCTATCGGACGTATCTCGCTACGGTTCCACGCATTCTGCCGCGATTGCGCACCACACTCTCTGTCAGCGGCAACAAGCCGCGCTGGAAGCAAGCCGTGCTCTCGGAGATTTATCCGATTGTTGTCTTCATTACGATCGCATTTCTTTCCTGGACGTATGACGAGAAACTGATGTGGCGCGCGTTGCTCATTGGCTTTGGGCTGTCGCTTTTGGCGCGGGCATTGATGCCGGGATTGCGGACAGAGACTAGTTCGCCACAGTAGCATCTGCGGGCCGCTGGCTCAATTTGCCCAGGTGTGTGAACTTGAAGCCGTCGGGATACTTCAATCCATAGCCCAGCAGCCGATCCACGCCAATGTGATTGATCCAGATAAGCGCATACGGCAAGAGCGATGGGCTCTTGAACACAAGAGCGCAGACCGCCAGCGTCGCGGGTGTGACGTAGGAGTGAATGGCGTTGTAGATGCGCGCGCCGAGCTTCGGTGAGTGGAGATATCCGAGCATGCTCAGGTCGGGCAGCAGCCAAAGGGCTGCGAAGAGCCACCAGCTGGCGCCGGTGCGCTCGTAGAGCACTGCCGAGAGCGCGGCAAACGCAAGTCCTTCAAGGCGAAGAAAGATGTGGACTGCTTTTCCCTGGAGCGGCGCCGTGTGCGATGAGGACTGCCGGAGGACTGTGGTTTCGCTGGCCATGCATGTCCGATGATGGAAGACGCGTGGCGGATGGAAGAAATCGGAGAGGCGCACTGCGGCGACGTGCCAAAACGAAAAAGGAAGAGCGCGGAGCTCCTCCTTTTTTGTGTGCGCAGTTCCGGGGAAAAGAAACTACTTCTTGACGGGGGCGATGACGTCCTTGGCGGCCTTGGCCACACGGAACTTGACGACGGTCTTCGCCTTGATCTTGATGGCGGCGCCGGTCTGCGGATTGCGGCCGATGCGGGCCTTCCGCTCTGCTTTCACGAGGCGGCCGATGCCGGGAATTACGAAGACGCCGTTCTTCTTGGTTTCCTTGATGGCGGTTTCGGCCAGCAGGTCAAGAAACGCAGCGCTCTGCTTGTTGGTCAGTTCGAGCTTCTCGGCCAGGTGCCGCGTCAGAGCGGTCTTGGTCAATCCAGTTGCCATAGTTGTTTTCTCCTTCTGAGCCAACCCTTGGGATGGCCATTGTTGCCTGGGCTTCCGTCGCTTGTGGCGTACCGCATGGAGGGAGTGCGACCGAGGCAACGCTTGCACGTTTCCCCTGTATTCATGCGGGTTCCGAGAACCCTGTCGTTCGTTACAATGCGACTTTCAGTGGCATAAAGTCAATGGGGAAAGCCCGATTTCCACAGGATTTCGGCTATTTTCTTCGGTTTTTATGGTGATTTGGCCGATTTTTGCCGGTTTTGGACCGTTTGAGGCTTCTGAAGCCGCTTGTGAAGGGCTGAATCGACGCTTTGATGAACACGCTGAGCACTGTGCTAGTGCAGCCCAAAAAGCACTTTCTTGCGCGGCGCCGCAGCGGCTTCGAGAGGCGTGTTGAGCGCGTCGACCAGCGGGGCGAGCAGCTTGAAATGCTTAACAAGCACGGCGGCGAAGTTGGGTTCGAGGGCTGTTTCAGCCGGCAAGGTGGTGCTCAATCCCCACTGCTTGCATTTGATCAAGTCGATGGCCGGATGCTCCGGTGGAAAGCCCTTGGGCGGACGCGTGAGTGCCTCGCCCTCGAATTCAACAAAGATTTTGCGGACAGCCGGTTTCTGAAGGATCTTGCGGAACTCGACGTGATTCTCCAGCAGCCAGTTGCGGATCGCAGCGAGCTGGTCTTTTTCTGGCATATAGGCACCCGCGGCGATGACTACGCCTTTGGGGCTGATCTGGAAGTAGTAGCCCGCGCCGGACGTTTTCTCCATGCCCATGTGCGACCACCAGGCAGCCACATGTGTTTTGTAGGGGCGCTTGTCGTTGGAGAAGCGGGTATCGCGGTAGATACGGAAGACGCTTTTTTCCGCGGGGCGCACGTGATGGGGGGCAAACTCCAACATGGCGTCGGTGATTTTGCGAACGATGGCGAGCATGGGCTCTTTGAGCTCGGCTTCATAAAGGGGTTTGCGCTCGTTGAACCAGTCGCGCTCATTGTGCTTTTCCAGGCCACGAAGGAATTTCAAGGCTTCGGGACGAAGATACGCAGCGGCGGACGTGGACTTTGCTTTGACGACCATTGCAGAGAAGAGTGTAACGCGAAGGGCTGTTCCGTCGCTTGTGAAGGCTGTGAGAATTGAAGCGTAGATGCGCTCGAGTTCAGGCCTTGTTGCTTCGACGCCAGAGCGGTGCGATTGCATAGTTCAACTGCACGAGCAGGATGGCGCCAATACTCACCCACGTATCGATGACGCAAAGGGCAGCGCCGGCGGCATATAGGCTTTGTGCAATGACAACGCGTTTGCAGATGCTGGCGCGGACTTCGTGCGGGGTGTCGGCCTTGATGAGGTCTGCGCGCGTTGCGTACTTCCAGCTCCAATAGAGCATCAGCCCTGGCGCCAGCACGTTGAGCCAATAGATGAGAAGGGCGCCGCGGTAGGTGATGAACTCGGCGAGAAGGCGTGTGGAGAGTGGCAGCAGTGTAATGGTGAAGAGGAATCCGAGGTGAATCCAGGTGAGGTCACGCGTGCCCTCGGCGAGGTGATTCAATTGCGTCTGTTGCCCCGCCCATAAGATACCGAGGGTGAGAAAGCTCATGGCATAGGCCACCCACTGCGGGCCTAAAGCGGCGAGGGCGGCGAGGAGCGCGCGCTCATCGTGGACCTGGGCGGCGGAAGGAATGTGCAGATCAAGGACAAGCAGCGTCATGGCAACCGCGAAGATGCCGTCACTCAAGGCGGCGAGGCGCTCCAGGCTGCGGCCCTGGATTCGGTTGTAGAGATTCACCATGTGCCGTCGCTTCCCTTTTTGTTTGCGGAGATGAAATTCGATTCATCCTGCGCGGCGCAGTTCGCTTTTCCGCGTGAGATGCCAGAATGCCAGACTGAGTGCGGCAACGCCTAAGCCGTAGCCGAGCCATGCGTGGGGGCCCGTGTGAATTTTCCAGCCACGCCAGAATGCTACGGCCGCAGCGACAAGCATGAGCAGTCCCCGAACCTGGTTCATCTCCGCTGTCTCCCTGAGCCGTTCAGCCCGATTGCCATCGCTGGACCTTTGACAAGAGTATCCCCTATCGTAAGCAGAGGACCTGAGGATTGCTGAAATGAACCCGACTGCCGAACAAACCGCCCCACCCGCACCGCAACTGAAGAAAACGCCACTCAACGCAACGCATCGCCTGCTGAAAGCGAAGATGGTCGATTTTGGCGGCTGGGATATGCCGGTGGAGTACCCCGGAGCGGGCGGCGGGCTGATTGCCGAGCACCTGGCCGTGCGTACAGCGGCGGGGCTGTTCGACGTGTCGCACATGGGCGAGATTCAGTTTCGCGGCCCAGGTGCGCTGGCCGCGGTGCAGCACATTACGATGAACGATGCTTCGCGGCTGAAGGATGGGCAGGCGCATTACTCGGCGCTGCTTACGCCGGAAGGCACGTTTGTGGACGATATTCTTGTGCACCGGTTGAGCGCGAACGATTATCTGCTGGTTGTGAACGCGGGGACCAAGGATAAAGACCTGGCGTGGATTCGCCAACAGGTGGGCCGCTTCCCTTCTGCCCACATTGCGGATTATTCGGCTTACTACTCGCAGCTTGCGTTGCAAGGGCCGCGCGCGCTGGAAACGCTGCAGAAGCTGACGAAGACCGATCTCAGCGCGATCAAGAACTATTGGTTTACGTGGGGAACGGTTGCGGGGATCGCGAACGTGCTGATCGCGCGGACGGGCTACTCGGGCGAGGATGGGTTTGAGGTTTACTTGCCTGCCGATGAGGCGACAACCGTCAAAGTGTGGAACGAAATTCTCGCGGCGGGCGCGGAGTTCGGCGTGCGGCCCTGCGGACTGGGTGCGCGGAATACACTGCGGCTCGAGGCGGGCATGAGTCTTTACGGGCACGAAATTTCCGATTCGACGAATGTGTTTGAAGCCGGGCTCGACCGTTGGCTTAAGCTGGACAAGGGCGATTTTGTGGGGCGAAGCGCTTTGCAGGCGGTGCAGGATGCGGGCGGACCTTCACGCAAGGTGATTGGCCTCGAGATGGTGGAGCGCGGCATTGCGCGCGACGGGTATGCGGTGCTCAATCTCGAAGGCAAAGAGATTGGCGTGATCACTTCGGGCTCGCCTTCGCCGTTTCTGAAAACGAATATTGCCTTCGCGCTGGTTCCTGCGGCGGTGGGCCAGAGCGGCGAGGATGTGCTGGTGCAGGTGCGGCCGAATCAGGCGGCGCGCGCGAAGCAGGTGCCGACGCCCTTCTACAAGCGGCCCAAGACGAAGGTCTAGCTCAGTCCCGACATGACGAGCAATCGCGGTTCCGTCATCTCTTCGATCGCGGAGCGGATGCCTTCGCGGCCCATACCGCTTTCCTTCACGCCTCCGTAAGGCATGGGGTCGAGACGCCACGAGGGCGTATCCCCAACGATGACGGCGCCGACTTCCAATTCACGATAGGCAGTGAGGATGCGGCCCGCGTCGCGGGTGAGAAGACCAGCCTGAAGTCCGTACTTGGAGTGGTTGACGTCGGCGAGGGCTTGTTCGAACTCTTCGTAGGGTTCGACCAGCACAACGGGGCCGAAGACTTCTTCATCGCGAATTTTCATGCCGGGCTTGGTGGCGGAGAGAATGGCGGGCGTGATCAGCGGTCCGTTGCGTTCGCCGCCGGTGACGAGCTTGGCGCCGGCCTTCACGGCCTCGGCAATCCAGGCCTCGATTCGATCGGCATCGCTTGCCCGGACGAGCGGGCCGACCTCGGTGCCTTCATTGGAGGGCGCGCCGGAGACGAGCTTTTCGGTGATGTCGACGAGCTTCCAGACGAAGGTCTGAAAGATTTTGCGCTCCACAAACACACGTTGAACCGAGATGCACGATTGACCGGCATAGCCAAAGGCGGAGTGGGCTGTGCGCAGGGCGGCGGAGTCGAGGTCGTGCCAGTCGCCATGAATGATCAACGCCGCGTTGCCGCCGAGTTCGAGCAGAACACGCTTGCGGCCGGAACGGGCCTTGATGTCCCAGCCGACTTTGGCGGAACCGGTAAAGCTGACGAGCTTGATGCGGTCTTCTTTTTCGGCGAGCCACGCGGTGTCGGCATTGGAAAGGGTGAGAACGGCGAGAGCTTCCTCGGGCCACCCGGCTTTGAGAATGGCTTCGCCGAGGGCGAGGGCCGTGAAGGGAGTTTGCGGGGCGGGTTTCAGAAGGATGGGACAGCCCGCGGCTATGGCCGGGGCAAGCTTGTGGGCGACGAGATTGAGCGGAAAATTGAAAGGAGTGATGGCGAGAACAGGACCGATAGGGAATCGCTGCAGAAGTCCCCAGCGGCCTTCGTTGCCCTGGGTCAGATCGAGAGGGAGGCTCTCGCCGCCAAGGCGGGCGGATTCCTCGGCTGCGGTTTTGAAGGTGAGAATGGCGCGATCGACTTCGGCCCGGGCGAGGCGCATTGGTTTGCCAGCTTCCGCGACAATGAGCTGCACAAAGCGATCGTGTTGCGCGGTGAGTGTTGCCGCGACTTCCTCAAGGATTTCGCGGCGCTTCCAACGTGGCAGGGCGCGCGTGCGGCGCAGGCTGGCGACGGCATGGCTCACGGCCTGGCGGGCGTCTGCACGCGTGGCAATTGTCACGCGGCCGACAAGGCCCTGGTCCCAGGGCGAACGGACTTCGAAGGATTCGCCCTCTGTCCATTCTTTGCCGCAGAGTAGAAATCCGGTGGGCGTACCGGGGCGCATCTTCATGGTCGAGCTCCTGAGTGAAATAAGCCTACCCTGATCTTACTCGGCACCTGCGCCACCTGCGGTGGGGCGGACGCTCGCTGGTCGCTCGCAGGAGTTTCGTGGTTTCTCAGGCTCCGAAGTGCGAGGGACCCGGGCTACCCGGCTCGCATGGTGTGTTGAGGTTTCCCACCCATTTCACGATGGAACTGTGAAATGGATGGGGCACCCCGGCTTCCGTCGACTTCAGGCGCGGAGGGTGTAGCGGAAGCGGCTATCTTCGCCGTACCACATGATGTAGTTCGTGCCCCAGGCATTGTTGAAGAGGCAGGAGTGGATGCCTGCACCGAGGTTGGGTTGGGCGGTTGAGAAGGCGATGGGATTGCGTTCGCCGAGAGCGACTACGGGTGCGTCGATGGTCTCAACCGAGAAGACCTGTTCTGCGTGGCGATATTCGAAGCCGCTGGAGAGCGCGTGCATGTGGCGGTTTCCTGCGAAGACCACGTCGTCAGGGGCAATGGGCTGGCCGCACTTTTGCAGGGACCAGCCGGCTGGATCTTCGACAACTGGACGGAAAGTGAGCCAGAGCGCTTCAGGAAGACGGGTGGCAGGCTTTTCAAACCAGGAGAGATTCAGATGGAGGACGCGCTCGGCTTTGGGGAGCAGGACTTCAAGAAAAGACCTGCCGGGGAACGCAGCGCGACCACTTTCGGCAGCGGCCTTGTCCTGGAATTCCAGTTGGACCAGGAGGCGATGGGCTTCCGGCGTTTCTTCAAATGTGATGGAGGTAGGTTTTGGGTGCCATTCCTGGCTGACGGCGCCGTTCTTATCGCAGTTGGGTTTGCCGAAGTCTTTGAACGCCCAGTCCGCGGTGGACTTGAGGTAGGCGGCCATGAAGCGGTCGTAATCTTTTTTCGAGAGCGTCTGGTAGGTGAACTGAGCGAGGGGGTGGTCGGGCGCGGCCCACTCGCGGCCTGTGGCTTTTGAGCGCAGGCGGTTAATGGCTCCGGTGGTTGGATCGACGCCGAGAAGAAAGTGCGCAGCTTCGACTGGCTCGGTTGTGATTTGCCGGGCCTTGGTGGATGCCGGCGCGGGTGGCGCGGCGTTAAGGCTCTCCATGGCGTGATGGGCCTGCTCGCGTAGCGGTGCGGGGAGGGTGTCGATACCGTCGAAGAGGTCCTGGCGTTTTTCAGCCCAGCTGAATTGAACTACCTTGTAGTTTTTGGTGGCGAGCATGCGGGCCAGATCGGTCGGCTTTTGGTTGTCGAAGTCGAGCCAGGTCTTGGTGTCGGTGCCCCAGGTGTGCTCGGCCTCGAGGAGCACGTGGCGGAGGAGAGCAAGGTCTGCGGTGTCGCCGATCTGGAAGACCCCCGCAGTGAGCCATGTATCGCGAAGGCGGCCGAGTTCGCGGAACCGCGCAACTTTGAGAGGGTCGCTGGGGCAGCCGTAGATCCAGGTATCGCCGATCTCTTGCGTGACGATGGGCAAGTTGCCGCGATGAGGAGCGACGGCGTTGGCGATTTCAGAAAGGTTGGCGGCGGTGATGTGGGCGTTGGGAAAGCGTCTGGCGAGATCGTCGTGGATGAGGGCGATCTCTTTGGCGGTGTGCGGGCCGCTGTTGTCGTCGCGCACATTGACAGAAAGCGCTAGATCGGAGCCGGGGACACGGGTGACGCCGCCGTAGCCGTGGTGATACATGACGGGAAGGGATGCGCCGGAGGGGTCCTTCCAGAGGAAGAGCGGGGGAAGCTGGGCAGGAGTGGATGCGTCGTTGACGCCGATATCGAGGAGGCCTACGCCGTGTTTGGCGAGAGGTGGAATGAGGCCGCGGGTGTGGCCGGGAACGTCGGTCATTTTGGCGCCGGTGGTGACGACGCCGAAGCGGCGATCGAGCGACTGAGAGAGGGCCAGGCCACCTTCAATCATTGAGGGGCCGAGCATCTCGGTTTGCCATGTGAAGGGCAGCGCATGCCAGGCGATGTCGCCGCGGCGGATGGCCTGTTCCATGGCGGCGCGCTCGGCTGCAGAGGCTTGTTCGAGGTACTCGAATAGTAGCCAGGAACCTGTCGTCCAGACGTAGCGGCGCTGCCCTTGCACGTTGGCGGCCTGGGCGATTTCGATGGCGTGGGGGAAATATTCCTTGAAGTATTTGTGGACGACGTTGGCCTGGGTATCGATGAATCCGGCGTCAAAATGGCACTTGAACATTGCCAGGACGCGCTTGACGGCGGGATCGGGCGGGATTTGCTGCGCATCGAGGGAGATCGGCGTGTTCGCCGGAAGGAGGAGTGCGGTAGTGGCCGCGGAGAGGGTTTTAACGAATTCTCGACGTTGCATGAAGAAAGTCCTTTAAAGGAGCCGGTCGGAGGAAGTTTATCGCAGGCGAGGGGTCCCAGGCCGGAGAGCCGGCAGTGCAGCGAGCGCTTTGAGTGGCGGAATGTGCGGCCGGCCGGGGGCCCCGAACGAAAAACGGGCCGAAAGCATTGATATTGCGATATATTGGCTGCAATCCGAAATCGAAAGAGTGTGCGGCCTGGAGAAGGACGCACCAAGAAGGAGACGATCGTGCCTGAAGATTCAGGAATGCCAGGATCCCCGAGCCAGCCAAGCTCTTCGGAGCCACCACCGTTCCAGCCCCTTGCGACACCGCAATACCAACCGGTCGCTTCGTCATACCAGGCGCCTCCGCCCCCGCCGGTTATGGGCCAGCCAGTAGCCGCGAAGCAAGGCGGATCGAACACAGTGAAGATCGTCTTGATCATCGTGGCGGTTTTCGTGGTTTTGGCGATGATGGCGGCGGGCGTGGTGGGTTACGGCGTGTGGCGGGTATCCCGGGCCATTCACAAGAATATTGCCAATGGGTCGATGACGATCAACACTCCTGCCGGTCCGATTACCTCGAACTCGACACAAACTTTTACGGCCGATGAGCTGGGGACAGATGTTTACCCTGGCGCTGTCGCTGCAAAATCGGGGAACCTCAAAATGCATCTCCCTACCGGATCGATGCTGAGTGCGACCTATCTAACCACCGATTCGAAGGACAAGGTGCTTGCCTTCTACAAGGACAAATTCGGAAGCGCGGCAACGTCAATGGATTTCGGCTCGAATGCGATTCTTACGTGGAAAAAGTCAGAACATGACCAGGTGACGGTTACGGTTGCGCAGCGGGACGGCCAGGATGAAGGGAAGACCCAGATTCACATTCAGCACGTAACCTCCGAGGGCAAGTGAGTCGGACGCCAGCGGTGCAGACCTGGAGTAGATGACCAGGTCAGCACTCTGCGAGGTATCCAGATCGAGATCTTGACCCCGCGGACGAAGATCTGTCCGTGGGGCGCCCAAATCTTGCGCGCAGCTCGGCGGGGTGCCGCTGCCACGTCTGGTGCTTTAAACTGCTCCCTATGATTCATGACGGCAAGAGCCGCAAGCTCCCATTTGATGCGGATGAAGCGATTCGGCATCTCAAGACGAAGGACCGGAAGCTGGGAGCGCTGATTGAGCGGGTAGGGGCGTTTACGCTGCGGCTGGATTCGTCGCTGTCACCGTTCGAGTCGCTTTTGGAATCGATTCTGTATCAGCAGTTACACGGGAAGGCCGCCGCTGCAATCCATCGCCGGGTGCGCGAGTTATACAACGGCGATCCGACGCCGCAGGTGCTGATTGGAACTCCGGATGAAGTGCTGCGCGCCGCTGGAGTTTCGGGAAACAAGATCAAGTCATTCAAAGACCTGGCGGCGAAGACGCTGGACGGAACTGTACCGACACACGCGACGATCAAGAAGCTATCGGATGCCGAGATTATCGAGAGGTTGACGGCTGTGCGCGGCATTGGAGCGTGGACGGTGGAGATGCTGCTCATCTTTCGGCTGGGGCGGCCAGACGTGCTGCCGGTGGCGGATTATGGTGTGCGCAAGGGCTATGCGCTCACGTTCATGAAAATCCCCAAGACGCGCGCTTTGGCGGCGGCCGATTTACCCAAGGCCGATGTGTTGTTAAGGCGCGGGAAGAAGTGGTCGCCGTTTCGATCGGTGGCGAGCTGGTATCTGTGGCGAGCGTGCGATCTGGCGAAAGCGACGCCGCCGAGCGGACGATCGGCGCGGACGTGAGAAATCTGTGGCGCGATCTCCGCGTGAAGGAACGGGCAAAAAATGGAATGCGCAGAACAGTCGTGCGGGAATGGATGATTGATGGCTTCAGGTAAACGTTTCATTTGCATTCATGGACATTTCTATCAACCGCCCCGGGAGAATCCCTGGCTGGAGACGGTGGAGACGCAGGATTCGGCCGCGCCGTATCACGACTGGAACGAGCGGATTTGCGCGGAATGCTACGCGACGAACGGGGCGGCGCGCGTGCAGAACGTGAAGAACCAGATCACGCGCATCGTGAATAATTACGCGCGGATCAGCTTCAACTTCGGCCCCACGCTGCTGAGCTGGTTGAAAGAAAATGCACCGCGCACGTACCGGATGATTCTGGATGGCGAGCGGCGCAGCCGGCGGAATTACGGCGGGCATAGCTCGGCGATGGCGCAGGTGTACAACCACATCATCATGCCGCTAGCGAGCCGGCGCGATCGCATCACGCAGATACGCTGGGGCATTGCCGATTACAAGCATCACTACGGGACGATGCCGGAAGGCATGTGGCTGTCAGAAACGGCAGCCGATTCGGAGACGCTGGAATTGCTGGCGGAGCATGGAGTGAAATTTACGCTGCTTGCACCGCATCAGTGCAAACGGTTTCGCTCGTTGAAGGATGGCGACGAGTGGACGGAAACGCCAGGCGCGACGGTGGATACGACCCGGCCCTACGTTATGCAATTCAAATCGGGGGCTTCGCTGGCGGTGCTTTTTTACAATGGGCCGGCATCGCGGGCTATTGCGTTCGAGGGGTTGCTCAATTCGGGGGAGAATTTTGCCGGCAGGCTTAAAGGCGGGTTGAGGGATTCTGCGCAGACCCAGTTGATGCATGTTGCCACCGATGGCGAATCGTACGGGCATCATCATAAGCACGGCGAAATGGCGCTTGCCTATGCGTTGCGCCTGCTGGAACGGGATCGCAACGTGAAGTTGACGAACTACGGGAAGTTTCTGGAGGTGTGTCCGCCGGAATTCGAAGTGGAGATTGTCGAGAACACATCGTGGAGTTGTGCGCACGGGGTGGAGCGCTGGCGATCGAACTGCGGATGCAACGGGGGCAAGCCTTACAACCAGCTCTGGCGCGCGCCGTTGCGGCAGGCGTTGGACGAATTGCGCGATGCGATTGCGCCGCTAACAGAAGAAGCCGGAAACAAAGTGTTCCGCGATGTTTGGGCAGCGCGCGATGCGTACATTGACGTGGTTCTCGATCGCGACGCGGAAGCCACGGAACGCTTTTTCCTGAAGCATGCGATTCGCGACTTGACGAAGGCGGAACGCGTGTGTGCGCTGGAGCTGATGGAGATGCAGCGGCACGCGCAGTTGATGTACACAAGCTGCGGGTGGTTCTTCGACGACATTTCGGGAATCGAGACGGTGCAGATTATTGCCTATGCTGCGCGAGTGCTTCAGCTTGCCAAGATGAGTTTTGGAGAAAAGGCCGCGGAGTTGGAGCCGGCATTTCTCGCGCGCCTGGCGGAAGCCAAGTCGAACGTCGCCAGCGCGGGCGATGGCGAAAAAATCTACAAAGCGTGCGTGGCAACAATGGAGCTGGGGCTGGAACAGGTTGCGGCGCACTACGCCATCAGCTCGGTCTTCTCCTCGTTCGCCGAGGAGACGGAGCTTTTTTGCTATCGCGTGCGCCGCATTTCCTACGACATTCACACGTCGGGGCGCGGGCGGCTGGCACTCGGAAGGGCGCATGTTGCGAGTGCGATTACAGGGCAGCAGCAGAGCTTCTCGTTCGCCGTGCTGCATTTTGGCGATCAGAATATTACGGCCGCCGTAAAGCCATACGACGACGCCAACGCCGCGGAATTCGAAGCCTTCGCTGCGCGGGCCACAGAGCAAGTACAACGGGCTGTTTTCCCTGAAGTGATCCGATTGCTCGACAAGGAGTATGGACGCGTTGACTACTCGCTGACGTCGTTGTTCACCGATGAACAGCGGCGCATTGTGCAGCTGATTTTGAATTCAACACTTTGGGATATTGAGAATTCGCTGACGACGATTTACGAAGATCATGCGAGCCTGCTGCATTATTTGTCGCAGGCGGGGCTTCCGAAACCGCCGGCGCTGACGCTGGCCGCGGGATTCGCGATCAACGCGGGACTGCGGCGGGCGCTGGAGACCGATCCGATCGACATTGCGCAGATGCGATCGTTTTTGACACTGGCGAAGGCGGACCAGATGCCGCTGGAGACGGCGAACCTCTCATACATTGCCGATCAGCGCATGAAGCGCGCCATGGTGGAACTGCAGATGTCCGCGGGTTCGCTTGAGGTGCTGGAGCGTGCGTTGACGTTGGCGCGCAACCTGGTGGAGTTGCCGATTGAACTGAACCTTTGGCAGGCGCAAAACATCTGGTACGAGATTCTGAGCACAGCGGATTATGCCTTGACGTCGCTAGGCGAAGAAGACCGGCCGCGGTGGGACAAGGAATTCGGCGATCTGGGCACCTGTCTATCGATTGATTGCGCCAGCATCACGGCAGACGACCTGGCTGTGGTGGCGCCGGGGGACTAATAGAGCGGCTTTCAGCTATCAACCGGGGATCGCGCCGTTTCGAATTGTCGACGTTCGGGGCGGGCACGCGAAGGAACTATATAGAGCTCATCCATTGCGCTGATCGGTATCCAGATACCTTTTTCATTGACGAAAATCTATCGGTGCGTGATAACTTACCGTAAGTGGATACTTACTTACAAGCCGGCTTGGATGCATTGGGCGACCGAACGCGGATGGCGATCTTCCAAAGGCTCGCGGGCGGCCCGATTGCAGTGACGGAGTTGGCGCAGGAACTACCAGTGAGCCGTCCTGCAGTTTCACAACATCTGCGGGTGCTGAAGGATGCGGGCCTTGTGACAGACAGCAAAGCTGGTACGCGGCGGCTGTATCAGCTGGATCCCGAGGGCGTGGCGCGGCTACGGGCACATTTCGATGCCATGTGGACCACTGCGATGAGCTCATTTCAAATGGCCGCCGAAAAATCTGCACATGGAGGGAAGCATGGGAAGCATCGAGGAAAAAAGCACCGTAAGGAAAAGCATCCAGGTTCGGGCCGGGATTGAGCGCGCATTTCAGGTTTTTGTAGAGCAGATGGAGACATGGTGGCCGGCGACGCACCATATCGGGAACACGCCGTTTGTCGCTATCTTTGTGGAGCCGCGGGTCGGCGGGCGATGGTATGAACGAGATGTGGAGGGCAAGCTGACTGACTGGGGCAAGGTGCTGGCCTGGGACCCGCCACATCGAGTGGCATTTTCCTGGCATGTTGGTCCGGGGCACGATCAGCCAGATTGGGTATGCGACCCGGACCCGGCCAAGGCGAGCGAAGTGGAAATCCGCTTTACGGCAGAGGGACCGGAAGCGACGCTTGTGGAGCTGGTACACAGCAAGCTGGATCGCCACGGCGAGGGCTACGAGCAGCTGCGCGCCATCTTCGATGGGCCTGGAGCATGGATTACGATTCTGGAGCTGTACGGCAAGGCAGCAGAAAGAGAAAAAGCATGAACAAGCCGGTACTGTTTCATCGCATTGCGTCGGTTCTGACGCTGATTCACGCGATTCTTCACACGGTTGGCGGGGTGTTTGGCAAGCCGAACGCCGGGCCCGAGACGATTGCGGTGGAAGCGATGAAGGTGAACCAGTTTCTGTTGATGGGCAACATGCGGAGCTTCTGGGATTTTTATCGTGGGATGGGTTTGGCCGTGTCTATCTTCCTTACGTTTGAAGCGGTCGTCTTCTGGCTACTTAGTTCTCTGGCTAAGTCGGACGCATACCGACTGCGGCCGATTCTGGTGACGTTTGCTCTGGCGTATTGTGCCATGGCGGTCAATTCGCAGGCATACTTCTTCCCCGCGCCGGTGGTGGTGGAGTTGCTGATTGCGGCATGCATGGTGGCGGCCATGGTGACAACCGGGCATAGAGCCGCTCGCGCCGACCAGGCGTAGCGTACAGAAGTTGACGACCAGGCGTCTCGGGTTGCCGGATTAAGGACCAGGGATGCTGGCAGGCGTTATGCTTGTCACCATGTTCCCCGGGGTCTTGCGAAACCTCATTGCGAGAGCGGCAGCGCGCGAGGCATCCGGTCTCTTTGCGGTACCGGCGTTTGAGTGGAGCTGGTTCTTTGCGCCAATGACTGACGCGCAGAGACTACGAGCCACGCCGAATCTCGTCTATGCTGTGCTCGACTTCGCTTTGGCGGCGGCGTTTGTCGGACTTTGGAGGGCGGCCCCGGACTTTCGTGTCTTCCGTTCAATGGGGATTTATCTCACCATGTTCGGAACGGTCATGCTCTGGGACTACATCGGGGGGCATCCATCGCGTTGGTTTCTCTCGATTCTCACCGCTCCAGTTCTTACGGTGATTGCGGCGCAATCGATGCGGGCGGATTATCGAATCTGGCGCTGGGTGGTCTGGCCTTACTGCCTTCTGATCGCGGCGATCGGATGGTTTGCGATGCCGGATCTGGTGCGCTCGTCTCCATTCGAACTCACGCAAATCGTCCTCGGCCTGCTTATTCTTCAGGCGTATCGAGGCGGCACTCTCCGGGATCGGCGCATTGCCGCAGTGTTTCTCGGACTCTTTTGTGTGCGATGGACAGCATCTCCCATTCTGGGCCAGCTCACGCACATTCCGGCTGGCCTGACGATCGGGAGTTGGCGTTGGAGTTTCAACTCCGCTGCCATGATTCTGCTGGGTGCCGCAACGCTGGTGCTTTTTGCGCGCGACCTGATGGAGGATCGACGCGAGAAGCAGCGGCTGGCCTCGGAGCTGGCAGCGGGTCGCGCCGTGCAGCAGGTTCTCGTCGCCGAAAAGCCACCAACTGTGCCCGGCTTCGAGATTCATACCGTCTATAAGCCCTTTGGCGAGGTGGGCGGCGATTTCTTCCAGATTCTTCCACTCGCCGGCGGCGGCGCACTCATCGCGATTGGGGACGTGAGCGGCAAGGGAATGCAGGCTGCGATGATGGTGAGCCTGCTGGTGGGGACACTGCACGCAGTCGCGGAGTCGACAACGAGCCCAGGGCAGATTCTCTCCGCGCTGAACCGGCTGGCCCAGGCGCATAGCCATGGCGGATTCACAACCTGCCTGATGCTGCGCATGGATGTGGATGGCGGAGTTACCTTCGCGAATGCCGGCCATATTTCCCCTTACCGCAATGGAACAGAGATGGATTGTGAGAATGGTTTGCCGCTCGGCCTGGTTACGGCGGCTGCGTATGCTGAATCGAGATTCGAGTTGGGGTCTGAACATCAACTCACGCTGGTCACGGACGGGGTTGTGGAGGCGCGCAACGAGGACGGCGAGCTTTTTGGATTTGCACGCACAGCAGGATGCGCGCATCAGACGGCGGATGCAATCGCAAAAGCAGCACACGCATTCGGGCAGGACGATGACATCACCGTGCTGACGGTCAGGCGCTCTGCGGTGGTGGCCGTATGAGAGCGCTCTTCGTGGGGTTGCTGTTCGCGAGCGCAAGCTCAATGCTCCTGGCTCAGACCGTCGGGGCGCCTTTGGACTCCACGGGAACACGCGTCATTGATCGCGTACATGCCGATGACTGGAGCAGCGACCTCGAGAGCGGGTGGAAGACTCACGACGGCGATGACGCTGGATGGGCGAAGCCGGAATTCGACGACTCTGGATGGCAGACGGTTCGGATCGATGACCAGGGGCCATCGCGGGCTGGTTGGCAACCCCTGGCCATGCGCTCCGGCTGGCGCTGGTACCGGCTGCACATTCAGCTGCATGAAAACCACCCGGATCTCTCTTTACTGATCGAGGGCGGCGACGGCACGTACACGCTCTATGTGAATGGCGTCCAGGCGCCAGGTCCACAGCTCCTTTCCAACTTCGGCGTCAAGCGGCCCACGGAGCGGGTGATGCCCCTTCAATTCTCCGGCACCGATCTTGTGATTGCATTGAGAACCCACACGCCGCCCAGCTACGCGACCTGGCATCTGCCACAGTTCCTCTCCGCATCCATCGGCACGCCCGATGCTATCGAGAATGAACGCAAGGCGCTTGAAAGCGATCGCGTCGACGCGGCAATGCCTTCCATCTCAATCAACCTGCTGCTCATCCTCGCCGGCATCGCGTCCTTCGCGCTTCATCGCAGCCAGAAGCAGCACCGGGAGTACCTGTGGCTGGCGCTTTATCTGTTCTTGCAAGGAACTTCGTACCTGCTCTTTGGATGCCAGCAGGCAGGTGTTTTTCCACTCTCAGCCAACTTCCTGGGTAGCGATCCGCTGCTTTATGCCATCGCCATTGTTCAGATCGAGTTCACGTTCAGTTTCGGTGGCCGACGCGTCGGTCCTCTTTGGCGCACGTATGAGGCGCTGCTGCTCGTGCCTCTGCCGATCATCTGGCTCTCATGGCTGGGTCAATTCTCAAGCGATGCCTATATTGTGATGGAGGCCCTGATCCTTCTCCCGGTCGCTATCCTCCTGCCGGTTCTGCTGCTGCTTTGGTATCGGCGCGGGAATCGAGAGGCGGGGTGGCTTATCCTGCCCAGCCTTTTGCCCGCCGCGACCGTTTCTCTCTATGACCTCGGCACCTTGTCGATTTTCTTTGGCTGGCAGCGTCTCGATTTTCTCGATAACGCCGTCCAGTTCGGACCCATTGCCGTGCAGCCGGCGGATCTCGGTGATCTGCTCTTCCTTCTAGCTATCGCTGTCGTCATGTTTCTGCGCTTTACGCGCGTCAGCCGCGAGCAGGCTCGTTCAGCCGCGGAACTGGACGCCGCCCGGGAGATTCAACAGAGGCTGGTGCCGGCATCCCTTCCTGAACTTGCCGGCTACCGGCTGGAGGCGGCCTATCTGCCCGCGCAGGAAGTGGGTGGCGATTTTTATCAGGTGTTGGCACAACGGGATGGCTCGGCGCTGATCGTTTTGGGCGATGTAAGCGGCAAGGGGCTCAAGGCGGCCATGACGGGCGCTTTGGCTATCGGCGCACTGCGCACCCTTGCGGCGCAAGAGTTGGGGCCGGCAGCGCTCCTGTCGCGCCTCAATCGGCAGATCCGCGACACGCAAGACAGCGGTTTCATAACCTGCCTTTGTACGCGAATTACCCGCGATGGCACGGTGACGGTGGCCAACGCCGGGCATCTTGCACCATACACCCGCGGCGAGGAGGTTGATGTGGAGTCGAGCCTTCCCCTCGGACTAGCGCAGGATGTCGACTATACGGAGACGGAGTTTCTTCTTGCGCCCGGCGACGGACTTACGTTGCTGTCCGACGGAGTGGTGGAGGCAATGAACGAAGCGCGCGAGATGTTCGGCTTTGAGCGAACGCGTGCCATGAGCGGAGAGCCCGCGCATGAGATTGCGGAAGCAGCCCGGAAGTTTGGACAGGAAGACGACATCACCGTGCTGACAATATCGAGGGCGATTTAGCTGCGCCAATGCAGATCGACGGGGCCATCCATGGGATGTTTCGGTAATGCTCCGGCCTGGGCAGAGTCTAGCCGCGCCTGCTTCAGGGCGAAGTACCACTTGGCGGGCTTGTCGGCATCGTCGATGAGCATCAGGCTGGGGTTGTGGCGCAGACCTTCGGCTTGCTGGATCATGGTGACCTGATCCTGGCGAACGAACTTCGCGCCGAAGAATTTGGCAATCGGCGTGACAAACGGAACGTGGTAGAAGACGTTCCACGCGGCGATGACGTCGATGCGCGAGGTGGACGCGGTTACGGGCGTGACGGTGGTGAGCGACGAAAACCACTTATCGCCGGCGCGAATGACTTCAGTACGTCGATTGGGAAGAGTGAAGTCGATGGTGGTTTCGATGGGAGCGCCGTAGACGCCGAGCAGCTTGTAGGGGGCGGAGTTTCCGCTGGGCGCGTGCGCCGACATACGAAAACCTTCAGGAATGGGCTCAAAGCGCTTGGTCTTTTCGCGGATGGAACCGCGCGTGCGCCACCACCAGGCCTGATGGACGAACGGGCCGTGCGCGGGGTCCATGAGGCCGATGATGCCATGGTCAATGTTGCAGGGCAGGTCGGCGGTCAGAAACGCAGTGCGGTAGCGCGTGCCGAATTTTGCGAGCTGGGGAACGGCGCGGGGCTGCGCACCTGGCGCACGCTTCCCGCTCCCCGGGCTGGGGATAAAAACCCAGGCGTGACCATCGCGCTCTTCACATGCGTAGGCAGTGGCGAAGATGCGGGTGGCGTCGAGGTGATCGTGACTTGAGAGCGAAGGAATCAGAGCGCATTGGCCGCCGCATGGCTCGAACTCCCAGCCATGGTATTTGCAGGTGACGTGGTTCCCGTCGAACCAGCCGTGGCTCAAGGGAATGCCGCGGTGCGGACAACTGTCGCGCATGGCAAAGACGCGTCCGTCGGCGCGGCGGCCAATCACGAGAGGAATGTCGAGCAGCATGGCGGTGGAAAGCTTGCCGGGGCGAAGTTGATCGGTGCGAAGGGCCGGGTACCAATCGTCGTAGAGATGGGTGGCGGTTGGGCCCTGAATGGGGGCGCCGGTTTCGGTCGTCGTAACAAACGGCATTTGGGACTCACGATAGCACTGTGGGCGAGAACCGTGCCACTGTGGGGCAAGCTATCAGCTTTCAGTCTTGGCGGAGGGCAGCCGATGAAGCTTTCCGTTTTTCAGTTCGAAGTGCTGGCCGCGCCAGACGATGGTATGGCCGGCGAAGCCGAAGACCCAGATGCCCATGGCGACGAGGTCGCGGAGAGGAAGAAGCCAAACATTGGGAAGAACCTGGTGATCGGAAAGGACGATTGCCCCCACATTCATCGCCAGGGAAAGGCGCAGGAAGAAGTTGAGCGCGAGGAGCCATAGGCTGAGCGGGCTGAGGCCGCTGGCGAGGACATTCAGGATGGCCCAGGCAAGGCCGTGGGTGAAGATGAGGCCGGCGTAGCCCCAGGGGCGGGCGTCGCGGACGGTGCGTGCCCAGCGGATTTGATGATCGACAAAGCCGCTCCAGGTGTAGGCGGGTACGGCGGTTTCGACGACTTCGGCGCTGAGGGCAATGCGGTAGCCGGCCTTGTCGATGCGGGCGCCCAGTTCGTAGTCGTCGGCGAGATGATCGACCAGGGTTTCGAGACCGCCGATTTTGGCGAGGGCGGCGCGGCTGACGGCGAGCGTGGAGCCGAGGCCGTAATGGAGACCGCCTTCGATCATGCGGGAGAGCAAGACGCCGGCCTGGAAGTCGGTGGCGATGCCGAGGGATTCGAGGCGCGATGGAAGTGTGGGCTGGGCGCGGCCGCGATAAAGAGTTGTCACGAGTCCGACTTCTGTCTGAGCGAGCTCTCGAATTTCCCAGGTCTCAGGAGCGAGACCTGGGGCACCTGCAGTGGGCGCGAAGTGGGACATCACGCGCTCGAGGTAGTGGGGTGTGACGGTAATGTCGGAATCGTTGATGAGCAGGTATTCATGACTGGCGTGCTTCGCGAGTTGGACGAGGGTACTGACTTTGCCATTGGCGCCGAGGGTCGCGGGACATTCGATGAGACGAATGGCGTGGTCTGGAAATTCCTTCTGAAGTTCGAGGACCGCTGCTGCGGCAGGGTCGCCGAGGGACGAGATCCCGAAGAGCAGTTCGTATCGGCCCGCGTAGATCTGGCGGCAGTGGCTTCGGAAGGCATCGAGCATGGACGGGTCGAGGCCCTTGAGCGATTTGAGGATGGTAACGCCGGGCGACCAGAGGGTGAGGGGCGCCCGGCGGGCAGCGAGATAGGTCCAAGAAGCAACGAGTGCGGCGATGAAGTAGCCCATGCAGGCGAGGGTCAAAACTGTGGTGAGGATCTCTACGGATTGGGCTAACACGTGGGTCATGCTGGGGTTAGTTTACAAGAGAGCGAATTGCCAACAGCGTGGTCCCTGTGCTCGTTTGGCGGGTTGGCGCTCGCTGCGCACGCTTGGCGAGTTGGCAAGTTTGCGAACACTTCCAGAAGCTTGTTCTTAGCGGGTTTGAGGAGACGTTTGCGGCGACGACGGCATTGCGGCGGCGTCTGGCAATACGCGAACCGTGGATCCGAAGAGCCGGTAGTGCGAGTACAGGTGGAGTTCCTCGCCGGAGATAGCTGGGGTTCGCCAGGAATTCTTCACAATATCGGGAAGCCAGAGCACGAGGCCGCGCTCGGGGATAGGCACTTCACTGTATTCGAGGATTGTGCGGAGCTGGGAGAGGTGAATGGAGGGAACGGGAAAGAGCAGGTCGGTCTGCATGCGGATGATCTGATAGGTCGATTGATTGATCCAGGCGACGCCCTGGCTGGGAATGGAGCACTGGCCCGTGGGTGCGTCCACGATGGTGTTCAGGCGTTCACGGCCGGGATTCTGCGCGAAGGCGACGACGTATGTGTCGTGCTTATCGATCTTCTGTTCACCGAGCAATCGGAAGCGCGACTCAATCTGATTGGCGCGAAAGAAGAAGAGCCAGGATGTGGCAAAGCCGACGTTCCTTGGGCTGTCGGGATTACGGCCGCTGTCGTCGATGGGGTGGTCGTGGCTATCGGTACGAAATTCGTTGAGGATTTCCATGCCGGCTGGGCCGTCGCCGCGCACGATGCGGTAGACGTAGACGGTGCTGCGGTATCGGCCATTCGGCGAATCATCGAGGGTTGCGTCGAGGTTGCCGCCGCGGCGGGCGAGCGGAATTGCGAAAGATAGTCCCGAGGGGATGGGCCGCCGCACCTCCTCGCGCGCAACGAGATTGGGGATGCGTTGGTAGAGGCCGGCCAGCACGTCGCCCGTCTTATCGAGAATTGCAGTAAGTTGGTCTTGTTCCGGATCAACGCTTATTGTGCGCAGGGAGGGGAACTGTTTTTTCAACTCTGGGAGGGGCTCGTCGACAAACGACGCGGCGGCTGATTGTTCGACCTGAGTTACGGCACAAGGAGGCGGAGGACTTTGCTGGGATTCAGTCTGAGCGGGGTGTGCGGAAGGTCCAGCTTGCGCCAAGACTGCGGGTAGCGCAAAGAAGACGGCAATGAGAAGAAGCCGATTCATGTTGATATGCCGAGCGGTGGATGCCGTGGCTCGTATTGAACGATACATCGGTTGTGCACGGTTCGGCGGCAGAAACTTGAGCGGGTCGAATTACTCGTAGCGGAGGGCTTCGATGGGGTCGAGATGGGCAGCTTTCCAGGCGGGGTAAATGCCGAAGAGAAGACCGATCGCGCAGGAGACGCCGAAGCCGATGCTGACCCAGAGAGTGGAGAGCGTGGCGGGAAGACCGATGGGGAGGAAGTAGACGATCCAGGTGATGACGGCTCCGGTGAGGACGCCGAAGACGCCACCCACGGCACAAAGCGTGACGGCTTCGGTGGTGAATTGGGCAAGGATGTTTCGCCGGGTAGCTCCCATGGCCTTGCGGACGCCGATTTCGCGAGTGCGCTCAGTAACGGAGACGAGCATGATGTTCATGACGCCGACACCGCCGACCATCAGGCCAACCGAGGAGACAGCAATCATGAACGCGACGAGGCCGCCGGTGAGTTGCGTCCAGAGCTTGGAGAGCGAATCGGGACTCATGATTTCAAAGTTGTCATCGGCTTCAACCTTGACTTTGCGGCGGATGCGAAGCAACTCCCGAATCTCTTCTTCGACCAGGCCCTTGTTCTTCTGGTCATCGTAGGAGACCGCGATGAATGTGTCTTTGATTTCGGGATAGAGATTGTGGAAGGTGCCGAGCGGAAAATAGACGCCATTATCGGCGGGGTTTTTGCCAGAGCCGAAGGGCTGCTTTCGTTTGTTGACGACGCCAATAACGGTGTACAGGCTGGGACCGACGGTTACGTCTTTGCCGAGAGGGTTCTCGTCGCCGAACAGGATTTCGGCAGTATCGTGGCCGAGAACGCAGATGTGCGCGTGCCGGTCGTCTTCACCATCGGTCCACATGCGCCCCGCGAGCATTGCCAGGTTGGAGACTTCCTGGATCTGCGCCGTGGCGCCCATTAGAAATGCGCCCGAGACCTTTTGGCCGTTGTACTTGACGCTGACGTCGCCGACGCGGAATTGTTCATTCACATGGCGAACTTCAGCATCGGCGGCAACCACGTGGGGGAGATTGCGCAGGGCAAGGGCATCTTCGAGGGTGAGCTTCTTGCGGGTGATCTGCTCGGTGGTGGGCCTGACGCCGATCATGGGCATGTGGAAGACCCAGAAAACGTTCGAGCCCATGGAGGTGATCCAATCGGACACGCGGTTGTTGAGGCCGTTGATCACCGAAGAGATGGTGATGACGGTAGTGACGCCGATGACAATGCCGAGGATGGTGAGACCGGAGCGCAGTTTGTTCTCGCGCAGGGTGTCAAGCGCCATCCGTACCGATTCGCGATTCTGCCCCTGGGCCATGGAACACCTAGCCGTCAGCTGGTAGTGGTCAGCTCCGGTGGCTGAGATTCTAGGTGTTCACTCTGCGATACGCTGTGATTTCTGACGCATCACTTATCGCCTGACGGAGAGGACAACCGACAAGGAATCCTGAAACCGATCACTCGTAACGCAAAGCCTCGATGGGGTCGAGGGTTGCGGCTTTCCAGGCGGGGTAGATACCGAAGAGGAGGCCGATAGCGCAGGAGACGCCGAATCCGATGCACACCCACACAGTCGAAAGCGTTGCCGGCAGGCCGATGGGCAGGAAGTACACGATCCAAGTGATGACTGCACCTACCATCACGCCGATCACTCCGCCGATGGCGCAGAGTGTGATGGCTTCCGTTGTGAATTGTGTGAGGATGGTTCGTTGGGTGGCGCCGATGGCCTTGCGAACACCAATTTCTCGGGTTCGCTCGGTGACGGACACGAGCATGATGTTCATGACACCGATGCCGCCGACCATCAAGCCGACGGAAGAAACGGCGATCATGAAGGCAGCGAGGCCTCCGGTAAGTTGACCCCAAAGCTTGGAGATAGCGTCGGGACTGGTGAGTTCGAAATTGTCGTCGGCCTGTACCTTTACTCGCCGGCGAATCCGCAACAGTTCCCGAACCTCGTCTTCAACCAGGTCGCGATACTTAGGGTCGTCGTACTTGATGCTGATCTGCATGTCCCGGGTTTCAGGATGCATGTGGCGAAAGGTCGTCATAGGGAAGTGGATGGCATTATCGTCCGGATTCTTGCCGCTTGTTAATGACTTTTCGCGGTCTTCGACGCCAATCACGGTGCAGAGGCCTGATTCCACGTTGATTTCCTTGCCGACAGCAGGCAGGCCATCGAAGAGGGTATCCCATGTATCGTGGCCGAGGACACACACGTGTGCGCCGCGCATATCTTCGTCGTCATTGAAGAGGCGGCCCTCGATCATCGTGAGGTCCACAACGTCCTGCCATTCGGAAGTGTTTCCTTCGACGATGGCGCCGGACACTTTTTTCCCATTGTATTTGGCGCTGATCTGCCCTACTTCAAAGGCCTTGAAGTAATCGAGTTCACCGTCGGTGGCGACAACATGGGGCAGCTGCCGCAAGGCCACGACATCGTCAAGGGTGAGATATTTGCGGGTGAGCATCTCCGTAGTCGGGTTCACGTTGATGAACGGCATGCGCGAGACCCAAAGCACATTGGATCCCAGCGAACTAACCCAGTCGGCTACGCGGTTGTTGATGCCATTGATGATGGACGAAATGGTGATGACTGTCGTGACGCCGATGACGATTCCGAGGATTGTCAGCCCGGAGCGCAGCTTGTTGGCCCTCAGGGTGTCGAGGGCCATTTTGACGGATTCGCGAGTCTGGCCTTTAGCCATGTTGGGTTGCGAACAGCTTACAGCAGGGGGGTAACTCCTGGGAATCTGTGATTGGGTTACCGTTTCCCTGGACGAAACGTTGGACGACGAGGTTCAAGTTCATTCGTAGCGCAGAGCTTCGATGGGATCGAGCGTAGCGGCCTTCCATGCTGGGTAAATGCCGAACAGGAGACCGATGGCACAGGAGACGCCGAATCCGATACAGACCCACAGTGTGGAAAGTGTGGCAGGAAGGCCGATGGGAAGAAAGTAAACGATCCAGGTGAGGACTGCACCGACCATCACGCCGACAATGCCTCCAATGGCACAGAGCGTAACCGCTTCCGTTGTGAATTGGGTAAGAATAGTGCGCTTGGTGGCGCCGATGGCTTTGCGAATACCGATTTCGCGCGTGCGCTCGGTGACGGAGACGAGCATGATGTTCATGACGCCGACACCGCCGACCATCAGGCCCACTGAAGAAACGGCAATCATGAAGATGACGAGGCCGCCGGTGAGTTGTCCCCAGAGCTTGGTGAGCGAATCGGGACCGAAGATCTCAAAGTCATCGTCGGCCTGAACCTTGACCTTGCGACGAATGCGCAGCAGTTCGCGAATTTCTTCTTCGACGAGAGCCTTGTTCTTCGGGTCGTCGTATTTGACGCTGACCCACATATCGAGATCTTCAGGATGGAGATTGTGGAACGTGCCGAGCGGGAAGAAGGCGGCGTTGTCCTGCGGATTCTTGCCGCCGCCAAAGGGCTGCTTGCGCTTGTCGAGGACGCCAATGACGGTGTAGAGTCCGCTTTCGATCGCAACTTCCTTGCCGATAGCGTTTTCGGAGCCAAAAAGTTCCTCCCACGTGTCATGGCCGAGAACCACCACGTGCGCGGCACGCTGGTCTTCTTCGTCGGTGAACATGCGGCCCTGGATAAGGGTGAAATCGGAGACCTCGGAGACTTCCGCGGTCGAACCCTGGAGGATGGTTCCAGCAACCTTCTTGCCGTTGTACTTGATGGCCACGTCGCCGACGCGGAATTGGGCTTTCACATGCTGATGTCCGCCATCGGCAGCAACTACGTGAGGGAGGTTGCGAAGTGCCATGACGTCGTCGATGTTGAGTTTCTTGCGGGCAAGCTGCTCCATGGTGGGGCGGACGCCGATGACGGGCAAATGGAATACCCAGAAGACGTTGGAGCCGAGCGAACTGACGAAGTCGGCGACGCGGTTGTTGAGGCCGTTTATGACCGAGGAGATGGTGATGACGGTGGTGACGCCGATGACGATGCCGAGGACGGTGAGTCCAGAGCGAAGCTTGTTTACGCGCAACGTATCCAACGCCATCTTTACGGATTCGCGGGTTTGACCTTGGGCCATAAAAACTCCGGGGAAAGCAGGTTACAGATGTCATATGGCAGTCTCAAAGGCCCGGTAGCTAAGCTTTGAGAGATTCCATGAATGCGTAAATCATTTTTCCAACTTCGTGGGAGAGCCCCTCTACCTCGTGAATCAGGTCAGCTTTCCCCAGCCCGGGAGCGTGAGCGATCTCGAGCTGCGTTTGTAACTCGCAATTCGAACCGCGCGCAATCCCAAGGAACTGTCTGAATTCGCCAAGGTTTGCCCCCCCTGTCCCTCCGCGATGTTACTTGGCACCGAAACTGCTGATCGCCGGATCTGACTTGTCAGGCCATAAAGCTCTTCCCGAGGAAAATCTTTTGTCAATCGATAGACGGCCAGTGCCACTTGCATCGACTTCTGCCAGATTTGCAGGTCCCGAAACGACTGAATCATAAAGCAACTTTCTGGAGAGCAGATGACAAGTTACGAATGACAGTTTCCGCTGGAAATGGATTGACTGCTCAGGGTACCTATTCGCTGCTCCGTCTTCCTTAAAACGCGAACAACTTTCGCTGCCGATTACTTACTTGAAACTTCTCTTTACCTGTGATCTCGTGTGCCAACTGTTCATTAACCTGTTGTCCGTGCAAAAACTGTCATCTGTCATCTGAAACCTGTCATCTGCTTTCTTACATTTCCGCGCGCAGTGCAACTACTGGATCCAGCTTCGCGGCTTTGCTGGCCGGGTAGACGCCGAAGAAGATGCCGGTTGCGCCGGCAACGAACAGGCCCAGAAATACACTCCACAGCTGGACACTTGTGGGGAATCCGATGACGACGGTGATGATTTTTGCGACGATAACGCCGCAAAGGACGCCAATGGCTCCGCCCGTAGTGGCCACGGTGGCGCTTTCAATCAGAAATTGAAGAAGCACATCGCGCTGCTTTGCGCCCAGGGCCTTGCGGACACCGATTTCGCGGGTGCGCTCGGTAACGGAGACGAGCATGATGTTCATGATGACGATGCCGCCAACGACCAGCGAGATGGAGGCAATGCCAAGCACGACCCAGGTGAAGAGCGAGCTGATCTGCTTCCAGATATCGAGGAACGTGTCGTTCGTGGAGACCTCAAAATCGTCGGGTGCGCCAACCGCGTCGTGACGGCGGGAACGCATGAGGACCCGAACTTCGTCTTCGGCGCGTTCCATGACTTCGGCGTTGCCGTTGGCGCGGGCGTAAATGGTAAGGGAGTCATTGTATCCGTATGTCTGCTGGTAGGTACTGATGGGAACGGCCACCCAATTGTCCTGCGACTGGCCGAGGGTCTTGCCCTGGCGATCGCCGACGCCGACTACCGTATAGGGGATGCCGTCGACGCGAATCTCCTTGCCGATGGGGTCGCCGTCGGGCATGAGGTTGTCAATGATGTCGTAGCCGACGATTGCGTCGTGGGTGCCTTTGTCTTCGTCGGCGGGGGTGAAGCCGCGGCCGATGGCGATATCGATGTTGTTGAGGCCGAGCATGGTCCAGGTATATCCACGGACCTCGGTGTTGTTGCTGGAGTGGCCGTTATAGACGACGTTGGTGGATTTCGAGAGGGAGGTGCCGACCTCGGCGCAGGAAACGCACTCGTCGCGGATGGCTTGATAATCCTCAATGCGGATGATCTTGCGTTTTTGACCCTTGAAGTAATCTTCGGCGGAGAAGATGACGGCGGACATTCGGCTGACCGTGAAAACGTCGGCTCCGTAGCCAGAGAGTTTGGTGCTGACGTATTTGTTGGCGCCGTTGACCAGGGTGATGACCATGATGACCGAGGCCACGCCCATGACGACGCCGATGAGCGTGAGGACGGAGCGGAGCTTGTTGGCCCAGAGGGATTGCAGTGCGAGTTTGAAGGCCTCTGTATAGTGCATGGTCCCTCTTTCGTTGTCTGAAACGGCAGCGACGAATTACCAGATCGCGCCTTCCCAGTGTATCCAAGCTTCGACGCGGCGGCGCGGGGTTTAGCGCCCATCGCAAACCACTCAGAAGAAAGCCGGGGTCCCGGGCGACAGATCTCAGTTGCCCGAGAAAAGGCCACAGGCCTCCCCGCCGGTGCGGAAGGTCACATGAGATTGAACCGTGCTCCGGTAGTTCTAGTGACGAACGAGAGGCCGCTCAGGCCGCGAAAAAGCGACGACCGAAAGGGCGCAGGGCAGTTTTTCCCTGCATCTGGTACGCGCCTGGGGCCGGCGCGGTTCCTTTTCCGTCATGGGAGGCAATTTTTTCAGCGTCCCGAACTGCCGAAACCCTTTACGGCGCGCGCTGAATGCTCCAGCGACTCAACTTCTTCGACCGTCCCGGTTAAAATCGGTGCCGGAATCATCTGCGCAATCTTCTCTCCGGCGGAGATGGCGAGTGGGGTGGTGCCCAGATTGGTCATCAGGATGAGGATTTCGCCGCGGTAGCCGGCGTCGATGACCCCGGCGGTGGTGGCGATGCCTTTGGCTGCCATGGAGGAGCGGTCGCGCACGAGCAGTCCGAGCGGCTCTCCGGAAGAAGGATGGCGGGCTTCAACGGCGATTCCGGTGCGGACGCGGACTGTGGCGTGCGGCGGGAGTTCGGCGGGTTCCAATGCAAACAGGTCATAGCCGAGGTCTTCACCGGGGTGGGCGACGACAGGCGCGCGGGCGGCGGGGTCAAGGAGTTTAACGCGGAGCATGAGGTGATGGTAAAGGTTGGCGGGCGGAAGCCGGTGAAAATGGTCAGCCCCGGCGGGAGGCTTTCCCGGCCGGGGCTGTCAGTGAAGATTCGGCAGAGGGACCTGTAAGCCGAATTCTGTCGTGTGCGGTCATTCCTCTAGGCGCCGCGTTGCCGCGGACACTCATCAGCGACCTACCCGGAGGTTTCGGCAACTGCGGTGAGCAGCCCATGAAAGCACCGCGCACTGCAAAGAGCCGCCTGAGCGTATCGGGCCGATACACAACGCCGCCTGGCTCTCGGCGAACGCTTCCCTCCCTATTTGGTCTTGCTCCGTGTGGGGTTTACCCTGCCCCCGGCGTTACCGCCGGAGCGGTGCGCTCTTACCGCACCATTTCACCCTTACCGCGGCACCGGAGTTTTCGCAACGACAAGCGAACCCGGCAAGCCGGGCCAACTCGGGTATTGCGTTTCCAGGGATGCCCTCCCGAAAGAGGGGTAGCCGAGGCGGTATCTTTTCTGTGGCACTGGCCGTCTGTGCGCCTTAAAGCGCACATCCCGGACGTTATCCGGCACACTGCCCTGCGGAGTTCGGACTTTCCTCCCCCGGTAGACCTCGTTTGCGCGAGACTGCCGGCAGCGACCGCCCGGTCCTCCTGCCAGTGGCTAGTTTAACGCAATCTAGGAAAGGGCGTTACGCCCTAAACCGCAATGCGTGGAACCCGCGCGCCGATGCGGGTGAAGACTTCCCAGGGGATGGTCTGGGTAGCTTCGGCATGGTCGAAGGCGTCGATGACCGCATCCCCCTGCTTGCCGAGGATCACGACCTCGTCGCCCGATGCCACGCCAGCAATCCCGGTGACGTCGATGACGGCAAGGTCCATGCTAATGCGGCCGATGAGCGGGGCGCGCTCTCCCCGCACCAGCAGGCTGAAGTGGTTGCCGAGCAGGCGGTCGAGTCCGTCGGCATACCCGACAGGCAGCAGCGCAAGGAGCATGGGTTCGGAGGCGACGAAGGTGGCGTTATAGCCAACCACCGCACCTGCCGGGATCTTGCGCACCCCGACCACCTTCGTTTTCCAGCGGAGGACAGGCTGGAGGGCCTTTCGCGCCTCTTGAAGACCGGGTGGTTCGGCGGGAAGAAAGTGCGGAGCTACTCCGTAGAGCGCAAGGCCGGGCCGGATCATGGGTTGCATGCCCCAGCGCTTCGCACGCGCAACGACTTCATGGACCTCGCCGCCGAGCAGCGCAGCAGAGCTACCCACACTGAGCCAGCGGGGTTTGAGGCTGTCGACTGCGGAGGCCGCATGAATGCACTCCAGGGCTTCATCGAGACGTTGCAGTTGCTCGCGAGTGATGCGGCCATCGGATTCATCGGCCGCAAGCAGGTGAGTCATCACGCCATCAAGACGAATCGGCCCAACGGGGTCGAGTCGAGCCAGCAATTCGATAAGGCCGTCGAGGCTTACGCCCTGGCGGCTCATGCCGGTGTCGATCTCGATATGAATGGGCTGCGAGCGGGCGGGGAGACCTGCGGTGCGGGCGGCGTTCTCGAGCTCTTTGAGCTGCCAGATCTCCCAAACCACCGGTGTGAGCCTGTGCTCGACCGCGGCCGCGCCCTGCCCGGGGAAACATCCGCTCATAACGAGGAGATTCGATTTTAAGCAGAGTGGGCGTGCAGACACGGCTTCATCCACGCTGGTGACGCCCAGCCATTGCGCGCCTGCGGCCACGGCTGCGGGAGCGCACAGCGCCAGTGAGTGGCCATAGGCATCGCTCTTGACGACCGCCAGCAGCTCGACTTCGGCTGGGGCGCGACTCTTCAGGTAGCGATAGTTGGATTGAAAGGCCTGGGTGGAGATTTCAACCCAGCAGGGACGTATTGGCATTTGGCTAACCAATGCTCAGTTTAGCGCGGCGAATCGCTGGGTTTTCCTGGAAGAGACGATCGCAGGAGAGCGAAGGCCACGAGGGTCTCGCGGCTATCACCCAATTCTTCGACGACCGAATTCTCGAGTTCGTGTGGGAGGGCCATTTCGCAGGCGGCGACTTCGGTTTCGGTGGCGCCGTGAAAGCAAAGCTCGCAGTGGCCGAGGGAATCGCCTTCACCCATGCGGACCGGCGGCCCGAAGACGCGGCAGGTCATGGGCCGCCAGGCGTAGACATCGCACAAGCCCGTGCTGGGATTGAGCGCCGGGCACGGGGCGTCATCGGCGAAGCTCTCAAAGAGCTGAACCTCTTCGTCCGATTGTCCCAGTGTGCCGGTCGCGAGGTCGCCGGGAAAATCGGACCCATACTGTTCGAGCCAGGCGTGGGTACGGTGCTCGATCTGCCCGGCAAGGGAGGGGTTGTTGGTTCGCAAATCGTCCATGCCTTTCTCGAGGCGCATTGCATCGAGCGCGTTGATGGCGAAGGCGCCATGGCAGCATTGCGTGCAGCCGGTGCGGCAGAGGAGCCAGGGTCCGGAGCGCGCCGCGGCATCGACGAAAGCAGCGTCCATGATCTGAAGCAGCTCGGCATCTCTGTGCGGCAAGGCCATACGGTCAAGAATAAGCCGCGGGAACATGACCTGCTGATTTTCACGGAGAAATGGAAGAGGAGTGCCGTGCCTAGGCCGTAGGATAGGAAACCGACGGAGGTCTTATGGCTGAGATGAGAAGTACCGTAATGCCCGCGCTGCGCTACCGGAATGCGCATGCGGCGATTGATTGGTTTTGCAGCGTGATTGGTTTTGAGCGCCACGCTGTTTATGAAGCGGAGGGCGGAACCATCGGTCACGCCGAGCTGAAGCTCAACGGTGGGATGATCATGCTGGGCTCGGCGAAAGACGATGAGTACAGCTTTCGCTTCAAGTCCCCGGACGAGCATGGAGAGATAGAGAGCATGAGCGCTTACATTGTTGTGGCGGATGTGGACGCTGTGTATGCGCGCGCTTTGGCGGCAGGGGCGACGATTCTGCGGCCTGTCGAGGCTACAACCTATGGAAGCCGCGAGTTTGCGCTGCGCGACCCTGAAGGCCATTCGTGGAGCGTAGGGACATACGATCCGTGGGCTGCGCACTGAGGGGTTGAGAAGAAGTGGTTGGCGGGCTGCGCGCATCCTGTACACTCGATGCGTGTTTGGAGGCGTGCTCATGAGATTGGTGACCCTTTCGTTGTTGGTGGTTGCAGCGTTGCTTTCGACGGCCGCGGTTTCTGCGCAGAAGGGGCTTTTGCTGGTGGCGCAAAAGGGCGAAGCCAGCCTGGCAATTGTGGATCCGGAGGCCGGGAAGGTTTTGGGTGTGGTGCCTGAAGGTGGAGTCACAGGGCACGAGGTGATTGCGTCGGCGGATGGGCGAACGGCGTTTGTGCCCATCTACGGCAACTCGGGCGTGGGCAAGCCGGGCACCGACGGGCAGACGCTGGTGGCCATCGACATTGCGTCGCAGAAGATCGTGAACAAGCTCGATTTTGGGCGCGGCGTGCGTCCGCACTGTCCGCTGATCGGGCCGAAGGACGGGCTTCTCTATGTGACGACCGAGTTGGATAAGACGATCTCGCTGATCGATCCGAAGACGCT
>Ga0182013_10000266_pt1 | contig 71028 bp, 49 predicted proteins | sample 612S2MmetaG_FD_120487 | JGI IMG/M metagenome (GOLD analysis project Ga0182013, IMG submission 120487) | Permafrost microbial communities from Stordalen Mire, Sweden - 612S2M metaG | ecosystem: Environmental > Terrestrial > Soil > Wetlands > Permafrost | place: Sweden: Stordalen | collected... | reverse complement strand
GAGCCAACGCTTTCGCCTTACTTCCTTGATGCCGTGGCTTACTCGCGCAAGGTGGGCTACAACAGCGTACAGGCGGCTTCGAACGGCATTGAGTTTGCCAAGAGCAAGGAGCTTTGCAGGGCGGCTGCCGAGGCCGGCCTCCGCTATGTTTATCTCCAGTTTGACGGCATCGGCAACGCAGCCAACTCGCACCGCAAGGTGGGCAACCTCTTTGACGTGAAGCTGCAGGCAATCAATAACCTGCACGAAGCGGGCGTGGAGATTGTGCCGGTGACGACGATCATCAACGGCATCAACAACGAGCAGGTGGGCAGGATTATCGAGTTTGCGCTCGACAACCCGAAGAAGATCAGCTTCCTCAGCTTCCAGCCGGTGAGCTTTACCGGCCGCGATGAAGACATTACCGACGACCGGCGCATGGCGCAGCGCTACACGCTGAGCCACATGGCGCACGACGTGAAGAAGCAGTGCGGCATCGGCGAGCCGGAGCGGGACTGGTTCCCGATCAGCTTTATGAGCACCTTCTCCGACTGGGCTGATTTGATCCACGGGCCGCAATCGGAGTGGGGTCAGCTGAGCTGCGGATGCCACCCGAACTGCGGCATCGGCATGGCGCTGATGATCGACAAGGAAACCAAGGAGTCGGCTCCGGTAACGGCGTTCCTGGACATGGGCCAGGTAGCCAAGGATCTGGCCAAGGTGAACGACGCGGCGCGCGGCAAGTGGCTTTCAGTGATTGGGCTGGGGTTGGCGCTGCTGCGCAACTACGATCCGTTCCAGTCGCCCACGCACTTCAAGATCACCGACATGATGAAGAAGATGGACAAGACCTTTAACGCCACCGGCAAGAACTACGGCAGCGTGAAGGGCGACCGGACCCTGGAAGACATCAAGCTGCGGCGCCAGGATCGGTGGAACTTCCTGTTCATCGCGGGCATGTGGTTCCAGGACCTGTTCAACTACGACTTCCGGCGCACGGAGCAGTGCATTATTCCGTACGCGACGCAGGAAGGCGAGATCAGCTTCTGCGCTTATAACACCGGCGTGGGCTGGAGAAACATTATCGAGAAGATGCACATGACGGCCACGCTGACCAAGTGGTATGAGGAGCATGGGCGGCATGAGATCTTTGCCGGCGGCAAGAAGGTGGGCATGACGCACGTGGGCCATGAGCTGAAGCTCAATATGGAACACGTCAACGCGGAAGCCAACCACACGCTGGATAACCTCGGCATTGCCAAGAACGCCCGCGAAGAGAAGCTGCGTGCCCGTGCCGCGACAACCGCCGACAAGGTAAAGGCGGATGCGGAGAATGCGCGGATGGCGAAGCTCTATCGCGAGCATGTGCTGGGTGAAAAGCAGGTTGAAGGTCTGGTGAGCCTGGATTCGATTGCCCCCGCCAAGCCGGCTGCGCAAAAGCAGGCTGAGCCGGTAGCCGGCGACTAACTCCTCATCTACTTGGTTCTCTCAGAAAGCGGGCCGCTCGGCGAAAAGTTGAGCGGCCCGTTTTCCTTTTTGGTCGATTGTGTCGCCAATTCAACCGCCTCGGCTCGATATTCTGCACGTCCTGCGGCTTTGAGTTGGCATCGTACGATTCATGCGACTCGCACGTGTTGGGCTGATTGCACAATCGTTGTTTTATATCGGCGGTGGCGTAAATCACTTTGTGCACCGGGAATTTTACCGGCACATCATGCCCGATCACTACGCGCATCCTGCCGAGTGGGTGGAGCTCACCGGGGTAGCGGAGATTGCCGGCGGGGCGGGGCTCCTGCTTCCGGCCACGCGGAAGAGTGCAGCGGTCGGCATTGCGGCAATGCTGGTTGTGTTTCTCGATGTGCATCAGTACATGCTGCGTCATCCGAAGCGGTTTCCGGGGATTCCCAAATGGACGCTGTGGGCGCGGATTCCGCTGCAGTTCGCGCTGATTGCCTGGGCGTTGCATTATGCGCGTCAGCCTGAGACAGGTGTGGTCTCGCCTGCGGACGAGCCGAAGGTGCCGTCGATCTGGTAGCGGTTATTTCCCGAGCTCAAATGCGAACCCGCCCATGAAGGTTCGCGGCGGCATGTTGACGCCGGTGATCTCCTGGTAGCCGGTGTTGCTGAGGTTCTCGAGACGGATGTAGGGGCGCAGTTTGCCGGTGTCGCGCGCGAGCGTGGCGTTCCAGACCGGATAGACCGTCTGTTGATAGCGCTGCACGAGCTGGACAGCGTTGGTGAGGACAATGCTGCGACCGAGGCCGGCGGCCCACGAGGCGTGAATGTTCTCGACCGGATAGTTGAAGACGTATTCGGATTGGAGGCCGTGGAGCGCGGTCTGCGCGCCGTGAAGGGCAGTCCACGCGATGCGGATGGTGTGGCGGCGGGCAGGGATCCAGGTGAGGGTGGATTCGACGCCGGCGAAGTGGAGGCCGTTGAGATTGGCGGCGCACCAGGTGTTGGCGGCGGTGCACGAGGGGGGGAGAAAAGGGTTGGGGAAGTTGGGGCTGCGGACGTAGTCGATAGTGTCGTGCTGCTGAGAGTAGAAGCCGGTGGCGGAGAGCGAGAACTGGGTGGAAGGAACAAAATCGACGCCGAAGTCGCCGGTCCAGGCGGACTCGGGTTTGAGCCTCGGGTTGCCCAGGGTAGAAGGATCTGAGTAATAAAGGTCGGTGTAGGTGGGAATTCGGAAGCCATAGCCTCCGCTCGCGCGGAGTTTAAGTTGCGGCGTGAGACGGAAGCTGCCGTCGAGTTGCGGCGAGAAGGCGGTCTGCGGACCGCCCGAAAAAATCTCCTCGCGAGCGCCGCCGGAAAGGTTCCAGCGGGCTTTTGCGGGGCTCAAGTCTACGTCGACGTAGCCGGCGCCGCGGTTGCGGGCGTGCAGGCCGAGATTGTTCGAGTGGATGCTGTCGCCGTCGGACTCGAGGCCCATGAGCAGCAGCGAACCGGCGGGAAGCTTGACGGTGTGGCGCACCGAGGCCTGCCAGGAGCCGTCGATGTGATTGTTTTCGTAGATCGCGGGGTCGTCCCGAAAAAGGACGAACTCATCCGTGTGGCGCCGATATCCGAAGGCCGCGACGGTATGGGCGCCAAGTTCCTGCCGGGCAGAGGCGAACCAGCCCTTGGTGCGCTCCCAGGATGGGTAGTCGCCGTAGAACTGGTTGGCGCCGAAGGAGCGGTCGCTCGCAGCAATGAGCAAATCCGAAACGCCAAAGTGCGAGCCGTACCAACTTTCTGCGGAAGCGTCTTCGTTGCGGTAGTCGCGGTCGGTCATGAAGCCGGTGGAGAAGTTGCGGTCGGTGGTGGCGCGGCCGCTCCAGCGATCGCGGGTTGCGTTGGCTAGGAGGGACTCTTCGTTGGCCTGGAAACTGCCCTCGCCAGCGCGGAGCCATAGCGAGTCGTGATCGGGCGCGGCGGTGAGAAAGTCGACCACGCCAGAGAGGGCGTCGACACCGTGGAGCGTTGAGCCGGCGCCTTGAAGGACCTGAATCGAGTCCATGGCTTCGAGGGGAACAGGAAGGTCGAGGTTGTGGTGCGAGGTTTGCGCGTCATTGATGCGGAAGCCGTTGAGCAGGACCAGGGTCTGCTCGAAGCTGCCGCCGCGAAGGACGAGATCGGACTGTCCGCCGCCCGCGCCGCGCTGTTGGAGAAAAATGGAGGAGTCTTCGCGAAGGAGGTCCTGCGGCGACTCGGCGGCCAGCTTCATCGGCGCGACGGGAAGGACTTCGATGGAGCGCGGCGACTCGGCCAGGGGAACGGGCGTAGCTGAGCCGAGGACGACCATGGTTTCAGAGGGACCGGCGACGGTTGCGGGCGGGGCGGGAGCATTCTGAGCCAGAGCCGCCGTCAGCGAAGCCGCGATCAGGAGACAGGAGCGACGGATTTTGGCAGGAAAAGACATCGTCAGGCTTACTTCAATGATCGCCGCCGAGGCGCGAAGGTACAAGAACGGTTTTGTAGGCACATAAATAGTTTCGGTTGTAAACTAATGTTCAGCAGCCATGCGTATCAGTGCTTTTCTCCATCAGAGTCCGATGTTTGCGGTGAGCCGGGCGGCGAGACGGTTTGAATCGCTCGCCAGCCGGACGCTGGCCGGGGACGAGTTGAGCTTTCTGGAGGGTCTGATGCTGGCGGCATTGTTTTTTGAGGCGCCGAAGCCGGTGAAGCCTTCAGAGTTGGCGGAGACCTTTGAAACTTCTCGCGGAAATGTGAGTCACTGCATCTCGTCCCTTGAGGCGAAGGGGCTACTCGCAAGAAAAATTGATCCTGACGATGCTCGCGCATATCAGCTTTCGCTGAAGCCGCAGGGGAGGCGGGCCGCGCTGCGCGTCATCGGGGCACTGGATAAGCTGCAGAATGAGTTTGAGCGGGAGATTGGGAAAGCGGCCTTGGCCGAGATGCTCAAGTCCATTCGGAAGCTGGAGGCGCGAGCGGGAGAGTGAGATGTGGGGTATCCCAGGGCCCCAACCGCGAGGGACTTGGGACACCCGGCAGCCCGGCTCCCAAAATCGGGCCCACGGGCATTCACAGACGGTCTTTACTACAGAATGTACCGGCTGAGGTCGTGGTCTTTCACGATGCTGGCAACCATCTGCTTTACGTACTCATCGGTGATCAGGAAGGCCACCTCGGGCCCGGAGGCGGTGCTGCGTGTCGACACCGGCAGCGGCGTGGACGATTCGTTCTTAATCGCCAATTTGAGCGCCGCGGCGGCTTCTTCGTCGGGGATGTGACGGACGACGTCGGGGGCCAGAAAGCTGACGTCCTCCAGCACTTTCTCCATGATGGTGTGGAGGCGGCGGGCGCCGATATTTTCAGTCTGCTCGTTGACCTTGAAGGCGAACTCAGCCATTTCGCGGAGGGCTTCCGGCGCAAACTCGAGGCGGACGCCTTCGGTCTCAAGCAGGGCCGCGTATTGCTTGGTAAGCGAGGACTTGGGCTCGGTGAGGATGCGCAGAAAATCGTCGACGGTGAGCGACTGAAGTTCGACGCGTATAGGGAAGCGGCCCTGGAGCTCGGGAATAAGATCGCTGGGCTTGGAAACATGGAAAGCGCCGGCGGCGATGAAGAGAATGTGGTCGGTGCGCACCATGCCGTAGCGGGTGTTGACCGTGGTGCCTTCGACGATGGGCAGAATGTCGCGCTGAACGCCTTCGCGCGAAACGTCGGGGCCGTGGCCGCCTTCGCGGCCGGCGATTTTGTCGATCTCGTCCAGAAAGATGATGCCGTTCGATTCCACGCGCTCGACGGCGGCGCGATTCACCGCGTCCATATCGATGAGGCGGCCTTCCTCTTCCTGCACCAGGTAGTCAAACGCATCGGACACCTTCATTTTGCGCTTCTTGGAACCGCCGCCGAAGATGTTGGGCAGCATGTCCTTGAGGTTCATCTCCATGTCCTCAAGGTTCTGGTTCGAGATGATGCCGAACTGCGGAGTGCCGCGCTCGCGTACGTCGAGCTCGACCATGCGATCGTCGAGTTTGCCTTCGCGAAACTGCTGGCGGAGTTTTTCGCGGGAGCGCTGATAGCTTTCAGTGCCGGGCAGCGAGAGCTGGCCGTCCTGTGCGGGCTGGGCGGGCGGCGGGGGCAGCAGAACGTCGAGCAGGCGCTCTTCGGCGTTCATTTCGGCGCGGTCTTCGACCTCTTCAAGGCGCTCTTCGCGAACCATGTCGATGGCGATCTCGACCAGGTCGCGGATCATGGATTCTACATCGCGGCCGACGTAGCCGACCTCGGTGAACTTCGACGCTTCCACTTTCAGAAATGGGGAGTTGGTGAGCTTGGCGAGACGGCGCGCGATCTCCGTTTTGCCCACGCCGGTGGGCCCGATCATGATGATGTTCTTGGGCATGATGTCGTCGGCGAGGTCGGGGGGCAGCTTTTGCCGGCGCTGGCGATTGCGCAATGCGATTGCCACGGCGCGCTTGGCGGCCCGCTGGCCGACGACATGTTTGTCTAATTCGGTAACGATTTCGCGCGGGGTCAGCTCGTCCAACGCGAGTTCCTGTTCTTCGGCGGATGCGGGCAGATAAATGGCCATGAGGCGGTTGGTAACTCCTATGATCGGGCCGATGCGAACGATGCGCGTAGTTCTTTTCTAACGACCAGTTTGAGTCCCGACCAATTCTCGTCGATGGCACACACCTTCACGTCAACAAACGGCGTTTTCATCGCGATGTCGCGGATTGCATTTTCTGTCAGATCCGTCTTCATCCCGGAGGATTTCTTGGGCCACGCCGCCCAGATCGTTCCGTCGGGTTTCACCGCGGTGGAAAGCACGGCAAAGCCCGCATCGAATTGATGTATCGAGGTGGCGAAAAGCAGCGCAACGTCCAGATTCCTGGCAGCGTGAACGGTGGGGACGGCAGCAAGCTCCCCGGGCATTGTGGGGGGTGCGTTCTTCAAGAGGACGCGATCTCCGTCTTTGATGCCGAGCTTCTTCAAAAGCGGTGTCTCCGAATATCCAGCCATAATCTTGCCAGGAACGTCCGAACGTTGAAGCGGCGAGCCGCTATTTCAACTCCTCGATGGTGACGCGGTCGTTGGTATAGATGCAGATTTCGCCGGCGATCTTCATGGCCTTCTCTGCGATCTCGCGGGCGGAGAGCGTGGTGTTTTCGAGCAGGGCGCGAGCGGCGGCAGTCGCGTAACTGCCTCCGGAGCCGATGGCGGCCAGCGGCTCGTCGGGGTCAATCACATCTCCAGACCCGGAGATGAGAAAGGTCTGGCCCTTGTCGGCGACCAGCAGCAGGGCCTCGAGGTTGCGGAGCATCTTGTCGGTGCGCCAGTCTTTGGCAAGTTCGACGGCGGCGCGGTTGAGGTTGCCGGCATACTGCTCGAGCTTGGTCTCGAACCGGGCGAAGAGCGAGAAGGCGTCGGCGGTGGAACCGGCAAATCCGGCGAGGATCTTGTCCTGGTAGAGCCGGCGGATTTTGCGGGCCGAATGCTTGAGCACGTGATCGCCGAGGGTGACCTGGCCATCGGCGGCCATGACCACTTCGCCGTCACGCCGCACGCAGATTACGGTGGTCGAGCGTATGCGGGGACGCTTTGACGGGGCGGCATTTGCTGCTGAAACCAATTGAAACCCTCCGCAAGTTTCGCATCCAAAGGCGTTAGAACGCCGAAATGATGCAACCTAGAGTATAGGCTATCGGGCCCATGAGACGGGGTGGCCCCGGGGCCTCCTGCACCGGGCGGAATTCATGTGGGGTATCCTCTAGTTGGGACCCACTGTACGGGTCCGCGGAATGAACCTGCTCGCCAAGACCGGATGGGAGATTGCCGCCGCGATCGCTGCCGCTGCCGCGCTCGGGGGCACAGTTGCGTGGCTGGCGCTGCGCAAACGGCCCACAACCGAGGAAATGGAGTTTGAGCGGCGGCAGTTCCTGGCACAGTCCGGAAGGCTGGTGGACGGCACGCTGCTGGACGTCTGCGACGTCCAGGCCGAGGACGGGCAAACGCTGAAGATGCTGTTGTTCAGCTATCGCATGGGCGGCGTGGACTACCAGTGTTCGCAGGACATCACAGCGATGGGCTCGGTGGTGGATGAGAGCCAGGTGCGGGCGGGATTCCCGTGCAGTGTGCGGTATCAGCCGGGCAATCCGCAAAACAGCATTGTGGTGGCGGAGGGCTGGAGCGGGCTGCGCAAGGGGCTGCCGCAACTGCCGGTGTATGAGGATCCTGATCCCTTGGACATGAGCCACCTCAGGCCGGGCAGCAAGTAGCCCGGAGTTCCCCGGGAAAAGGCGCCGTGTGGGAGTGGCGTGGTATACCCATCCCCGGTTACACTTGATGTATGCATGTCCACGCCGCGCCGGCCGGCAAAGGCGCAAAACGGATCACGACCGTGCTGCGGATTTCACTCGCGGCCACGCTGGCTTACGTGGTGGTCACCTTTGTCGCCGGACTGCGGGCGCACTCGCTGGCGCTGCTTTCCGAATCGGGGCATAACGTCTCCGATTTTCTTGCCCTGCTGCTCAGCTTCGTTGCGGTTTACTTCCAGTCGCGGCCCGCGGATGATGCGCGCACCTTTGGCTACCAGCGCGCGGGGGTCCTCGCGGCGTTTGTCAATGCCGCCACGCTCATTGTGATTTCGATGTGGATCGCATTGGAGGCCAGCCACCGGCTCTCGAATCCCGTCGTGGTGCAGCCCCGGCTGATGATGATCGTGGCGGCCGCGGGCGTGGTGATGAACGGCGTGATCGCCGCGCTGTTGTGGGGCGTGGCGCGCGACGTGAATATGCGGTCGGCCTTCATTCACATGGCCGGGGACACGCTTTCAACCGCGGCGGTGATTGCCGGGGGCGCGGGAATTCTGCTCACCGGGCACAATTGGATCGATCCCGTACTGTCACTGCTGATTGCCGCGTTGATCTTGTGGTCGAGCGCCGGGATTGTGCGCGAGACGCTGAACATTCTGCTCGAAGGCACGCCGCGCGGCATTTCGCTCAAACAGATTCGATCGGGAATGGAAGATGTGGATGGTGTGATCGATGTTCACGATCTGCACGTCTGGTGCCTGGGCTCACAGTCGCGCGCGCTGGCCTGCCACGTGACGATTGCCGACATTCCGCCGTCGGAAAGCGCGTGCATCCTGGCCAAGCTTCATCATGTGCTGCGCGACCACTTTCAGATCAGCCATACGACCATTCAGTTTGAGCACGTCGGCTGCGGGGAGTTAGAGGGATGCGTGGTCCCGCCGGAGGAGATGGCGGCCGGAAGAGCGCACCAGCACGGGCACTCGCATTAAGAATTTGCTGAAGTAGGCTCCGACGCCGACGTCCCCCTTTTAGATGCCACTAGAAATTACCCCACATGCCCTTGCTCAGCAGTTACAATGGGGCAACTACTGGCCAATCCTGCCTCCTCTCGTCATTAGTTCATTCCAATTGGGCCCTCCCTGAATTGCCGCAACTGTGCAGTCGAGCCGGGATTCGTCGGTCGTGACAATCCGGCTAGCCACGAAAGAAAGGTGCATTCTATGCCTCCAGGTCTGGATGCCTTGAAACACATTGTCGTCCTCATGATGGAAAACCGCTCCTTTGACCACATGCTCGGATCGTTGAAGGCGGTAAATTCACAGATTGATGGAGTGGACCCGACGCAGCAGTGGAATCCCGACACCCAGGGCAATCAGGTTTTCGTGCAACCGCTTGCCCAGTTTCAGGGTCAACTCGATCCCGATCCTGATCACGCCTTCCCTGCCGTCGACCAGCAGATCTTCAATGGCGACCAAAGCAACCCGCGCGTTCCCAGCATGCAGGGCTTCGTGCAGAACTACTTTCAGCAACAGCAGGACGTGGCCCACTCCCACAAGATCATGTACTACTTCACCCAGGACCAGTTGCCGGTGCTCACTTCGCTGGCCCTCAACTTCGCTGGCCCTCAACTTCGCTGTATTCAACCGCTGGTTCGCTTCTATCCCGGGTCCCACCCTCTGCAATCGCGCCTTTGCGCACTACGGGACCTCGTTCGGCCAGGTTGGCATGAATGTCTTTTACCCTCAGGGCAAGAGCATCTACGAGCGCCTGCAGGACGCCGGCCACACCGCCAAGCTCTACTACTTCGATCAGCAAAGTTCCAGCCTGGAAGTCGTCAACCTGCTGCAGCACCAGCCCGAGCTATTTGCCACCTACGACCAGTTCATCGCCGATTGCAAATCCGGCACCCTGTCCGACTACAGCTTCATCGAGCCCAACTACAGCGATCACGACAACGATGACGGTTCGCAACTTGCCTCAGACCAGCACCCGGACCACAACGTCCAGGCCGGCGAGCTTTATATGGCCTCGGTCTACAACGCGATCCAGTCCAATCCCGCTCTCTGGGCCAGCACGGCGCTGCTGGTGGTGTACGACGAGCACGGCGGCATCTTCGATCATGTGCCGCCTCCAGGTTGCACAAAAGACGGATACACCGCCGGCCCTGCCGACACGGGCCTCAACTACACCTTCGAGTTTGATCGCCTCGGCGTCCGCGTGCCCGCCATCCTTATCTCGCCGTGGGTCCCCAAGGGTACTGTGGTCGGCACGGACAGGGTCTTTGAGCACGCTTCCATCCCGAACACGGTGACCAATCATTTCATCGGCGCCTATCCCGCGGCCACGGCGCGCGAACAGGCCGCGCAGACCTTTCTCGATCTGCTGTCGCTGCCGGTCATGCGCACCGACAGCGTAGTCTTCAGCACGTAAGCCCAAGGAGCAATTGCCATGAATGACGCTGGACCCAAAAAGAGGAAAACGGCAGGCAAGCGACCCCCGAGGGCGGCAGATGGGAGCAACTCTTCGCTACCCGGCGATTACACGTCCATCCGGGTCCCGAGTCCTCCCGCCTCCGCCTTCAACAAGGACCGGCCCGCCGGCCTCCTGCTCCAGGCGCAGTTGCGCCATTTTCACCACGCTGAAAGCGGCCGGCTTCCCAGGGAGAAGCGCGATGGCCGCCGGCCTGAGGAGATCCGCACCGAGGGCGAGGCTGCAGCCTACATCGCCAAGATCACCAAGCTTCTTCACCCGCGTCGCCCAAGGAAACCAAGGTCGCCGGCATCCGCTTAGGAGGACCAATGCGAAAACTGACGCTCGTCTTCGCGCTGGCGCTGTCAGCGGCCGCCGCTCCCGCTCAGGAGAGCGAGATCCACGCCGATTTTCGCGGTGAAGCTACCCGCTTCAAACAAAGCTGCGAAGGGTTCACGCTCAAGAAGATACCCGGGTGCGCAGACCTGCTCTTTACCGATCATCCCCTGCACATCGCCGTAGGCAGCATCGCACCGCAAAATGGATTCGGAGCGGGCGGGGCCTACGTGGGTCACTACACGCCCAACGAACTCTGGCGCACCAGTTGGGACGCCGACGCCATCGCCTCCGATAACGGCTCCTGGCGCGCCGGATTCTACTTCAAAGCCATCCACACGCCTATCGAAAAAATTAAAGTCATCACCACCACCAGCGGTCCGCCTGCGCACTCCAACCTCAGCGTGCACCCTTATGCGGTCTTCAATCTCACCGCCCAGTCCATCTCGCTCAACCAGCTTTTCTTTTACGGTCTCGGCCCCAACTCGCTCCAGACCAATGCCTCCGTCTTCGGCATGACCGAAACCATCGCCGGCGCCAATGCAATTGTGCCCGTGCTTCACAGCCTGAATGCTTCGCTTCTTGGCGAAATCAACGGGCGCTTTATCGGCCTGCGCGGAAACCACTCCGAATCCACCCCGTCCATCGAGACAATCTTCACTGAAGCCACTGTTCCCGGCCTCGCCACGCAGCCGCCCTTTGCGCAGCTCGGCGAAGGCGTGCGCCTCGAGCCCGCGCTGTTCAACGATCACCTGCAGATCGATTACCTCGCCCAGTTTCAGCAGTATTTTGCCCCATCCAACAGCCGCTACTCTTTCCGCCGCACTACCTTCGATCTCGATCACACCATCCCGCTCTACCACAACGCCGCCTCCTACGGCCCCAAGCCCATCAATGGCCCCGACGAGTGCGCCGCCTCGCTCGGCGCTACCAAGTGCTCCGCCATTCAGCGCAACCGCGAAGGCTCGGTCCAGCTGCGCCTCTTAATTACCGAGTCCATCGCTTCGGCCGGAAGTGTCGTCCCCTTCTACCTCCAGCCGACCATGGGCGGTTCCGACATCAACGGCAATCCCTGGCTCTCCAGTTACAACGATTACCGCTTCCGCGCTCCCAACGTCCTGCTGCTGCGCGAAGCCTTCGAGCACTCCATCTGGGGCCCCATCGGCTTCGCCTTCTCCGCCGACCAGGGTAAAGTCTCCCTCACGCGCAACGACTTGGACTTCAACGACCTTGCGCACAGCTTCTCGGTCGGCCTTACCCTCCGCGCCGGAGGACTACCGGCTCTGTCTCTCGCCTTCGCGTGGGGTGGACCTGAAGGCACACACACCGTCTCCACCGTGAATACATCCCTGCTCGGTGGATCGACCCGTCCATCGCTCTTTTGATTTCGGGCTATCGGCTGGGAGCGGGGTGTGCAGGTAATCTGTGAGGTGTGACTGCACGGCTTCCGCCAACACTTTAGTCGGGTTCACCACCTCAACTTGAAGAGGCCATCGGCTTGAAACGCCTTTCTATCGCTATCATCTTCCTCGCTCTTCTTTGCCTTGGACCGCAGATTGGCCCGTTCGGATTTGCGTTGCAGGCTCAGCAGTCCTCGCCTTCCGCCTCCCTTGACGCGCTCGCAGGCGAGTACGCCGATCCCGTTGAGCCGGACACGCCTTACAGCGTGTACGTGGAGAGCGGCAGACTGATGGTGGAGTCGGAGCGGTTTATGCCGACCGAGCTGAAGTTGCAATCGGGAACTGAATTTTTGCTTACGGGAACGAAAACCACTTTTCAGTTCACGCTGTCGAGTGAAGGACGCGGCTCGAGCTTTGTGATTTCAAACGATCCCGCGACCCTCTACGAGCGTACCGGCGACGCGGTCCGGCACGTCTTTCACAATTACCAGCGCAGCGAAGTCATGATTCCCATGCGCGACGGAGTGAAGCTCCATGCGGTGATTTTGAAGCCGTCGGACATCGGCTCGCCGCTGCCCTTCCTGATGCAGCGAACTCCTTACGGAGTGGACGGAACCACGGGACCGTCGTTTTTTGCTTCGCGGCCAGAGCTGGCCAGGGCCGGATATATCTATGTGGCCGAAGATATTCGCGGTCGTTACAAGAGCGAGGGCAGGTTTGTGATGAGCCGGCCGCTGGCCGATCACCGCAGCAAAAAAGCAATCGACGAGAGCACAGACACGTACGATACCGTGGCGTGGCTGCTCGAAAACGTGACGGGCAATAATGGTCGCGTGGGCGTGGTGGGAACCAGCTATCCGGGATTCCTGGCCATGATGGCGGGCATCGATCCGCACCCGGCCGTAAAAGCGATATCGCCGCAAGCGCCGATGATCGACGTGTGGATAGGAGACGACTTTTTTCACAATGGCGCATTCAGGCAGAGCTACGGCTACGACTACGTGATGATGATGGAGTCGAGCAAGGAAGCGACTGAGGTCGACTATGGAAAGAGCAAGAATGGCGAGCCGGTGGATGGCTTCAACTATTTCCTTGAGCGGGGATCGTTTGCAAAAGACGTAAAGCGCTCGGGGTCGCCGGTGCTGCCGACCTGGAAGCTATTCCTGGATCATCCGGCCTACGACCGAACCTGGAGCTCGCGCGGCGTGGAGCAATGGTTGAACGCGGTCACCGTGCCGACGCTGTCGGTGGGCGGCTACTACGACCAGGAAGATATGTGGGGGCCGCAGGAGGAGTACGCCAGGCTGGAGCCGCACGACACAAACCATGAGAATTTTCTGGTGCTGGGGCCGTGGCGGCACGGGTCGTGGGACGCGACGACGCGGCGACTGGGAAATCTCGAATACGGAAGGCCAATCGGCGAGGATTTTCGAGCGGGGATCGAGGCAAAGTTTTTCGCGCATTATCTGAAGGACGATCCGGGGACCAATGCATCGGGCTTTAACCTGGAAGACACGGCCAGCTTCCAGAGCGGATCGAATACCTGGAAGTACTACTCGCATTTCCCACCGCGGGAATCCCGGCCAACGAGCCTTTATCTTCAGGGCGGCGGGTTGCTGAGCTGGTCCGGTTCAACGGCCGAGGCCCGCTCGAGCTATGTGAGCGATCCGGCCGCCCCGGTGCCTTACCGTCACCGGCCCATCCAGCCGACCTATAGCGGGGGCTCGCAGTGGTTCACTTGGCTGACCGAAGACCAGCGGTTCGTGACCGGACGCAAAGACGTGGCGCTGTGGAAGCTGCCGGTGCTGAAGCAGGACCTGACGCTGACGGGCGAGGTGATCGCCGATATTTTTGCCGCGACCACCGGCACCGATAATGACATGGTCGTCAAGCTGATCGATGAGTATCCCGACGACGATCCGGATGCGAAGATGCGCGGGTACCAGTTGCTGACCAATGCCGAGATTTTCAGGGGACGGTATCTGAACAGCTTCGTCATCCCTGCTCCGATTGAGGCCGGGGCGGTGACGGAATACAAGTTCTCGCTGCACGACGTGGACCACGTCTTCAAGGCTGGCCATCGGGTGGTGGTGGAGATCCAGAGCACCTGGTTCCCACTTTATGACCGCAATCCCCAGACTTTTGTGGCGAATATCATGAAGGCCAAGCCGGGAGTTTACAAGGCGGCGACGATTACGGTGTATTCGGAGCCGGGGCATGAGTCGAGCTTGCAGGTGCCGGTGGTGGGTCGATAACGCGTCGTGAAGTTCGTCGGGTCATTATTGACACATATTATGTGCCCACATATACTGTGTAGATGAACATTACCCTCTCCATCGACGAGCAACTTGTCGAACGCGCAAGGGAGAAGCTTCGCGCCACTGGCAAGACCATTAACCAGGAGATTCGCGAGCACCTGCAATCGATCGCAGGAGACGGCGACTTCGAAAGCGCTATCGAGTTTCTCCAAAATACCTCCGGATTGGGAAAAGCCGAGCCTGGCTGGAAGTGGAACCGGGATGAGATTTACGAGGACCGGGTAGAGTGGCCTCGGAAATGACCTTGGAGAGAAGACCCCCTCGTTCGTTTCTCGATACAAATGTCCTCGTGTACGCTGACGATCCCAGGGACCCTGCGAAGCAGGCGAGAGCTGTCGACCTGCTAACGGATCACCTTCGCGGGCGGACCGGCGTGGTATCGCTTCAGGTGCTACAGGAGTATTTTGTCTCGGCAACGGGAAAACTCAAGCTCGATGCGGAGCTGGCCAAGCAAAGGATCGAGGTTTTTGCGAAGTTTCACGTCGTTGAGCCCACCGTCAACGACATTCTCGCGGCCATCGACTTACACCGGCTTCATAGACTTTCTTTTTGGGATGGTCTTATCCTTCGTTGCGCGAAGCGAGCCGGTTGCTCCATTCTCCTTTCCGAGGACATGCAGCACGGCCAGGTGATCGATGGGGTCAGGATCGAGAATCCATTCCTCTAGAGTCGTTTCGCGGTAAAATAGAAACAGTATGGAACTGCATCTTCCTGTTCCGGCCCTCCTCTAGCGGCGCCCGCCGCCTTCGCTGATTTCTGCCTATTTTTCCCTTGTAATTTACTCATCCAAAACGCAAGAGCCCGGAGGGCGCTGTGATCGATCGTTTGGAACAAATGGAGCAGCGGTATAACGACCTGCAGGCACAGTTCGGCCTGTCTGAGGTAATTAACGACCACGAAAAGTACCAGAAGACCGCCAAGGCGCTGCGCGAGATTTCAGTTCCCGTGGAGAAGTATCGCGAGCTGAAGCAGGTGCGCCAGGGGCTCGCCGAGGCGCGTGCCATGCTGGCCGAGAGCGACGTCGACATGCGCGAGCTGGCCGAGTTGGAGGTTGCCTCCCTGGCGCCGCGCGAACTGGAGCTCGAGGAAGAGCTCAAGGTGCTGCTGCTGCCCAAGGATCCCAATGACGAGAAGAACGTGATCCTGGAAATTCGCGCCGGCACAGGCGGCGACGAGGCCTCACTGTTTGCGGCGGAGATCTTTCGCATGTATACCCGCTTTGCCGAGCAGCACAAGTGGAAGATCGAGATGCTTTCGCTCTCCGAGTCAGGCGTAGGCGGATACAAGGAAGTGATTGCGATCATCGAGGGCGAGCGGGTTTATTCGCAACTGAAATGGGAGAGCGGGGTGCACCGCGTGCAGCGCGTTCCGGCGACGGAGACACAGGGACGCGTGCACACTTCGGCAGTAACGGTGGCGGTTCTGCCTGAAGCCGAAGAAGTGGACATCAAGATCGAGGCCAAGGACATTCGCATCGACACGTTCTGCTCGTCGGGTCCAGGTGGGCAGTCGGTGAACACAACGTATTCAGCGGTGCGCATTACCCATTTGCCGACGAACACGGTGGTGAGCTGCCAGGACGAAAAGTCGCAGATTAAGAACCGCGAGAAAGGCATGCGCGTGTTGCGTTCGCGGCTCTACGAAGTGGAGATGGAGAAGCAGAATGCCGAACTGGCCAAGGAGCGCAAGCAGCAAGTAGGCTCGGGCGACCGCAGCGAAAAGATCCGCACCTATAACTTCCCGCAGAACCGGCTGACGGACCATCGGATCGGGTTGACGCTGCACCAGCTCGACCTGATTATGGAAGGGCGCTTACAACCGGTGGTCGACGCGCTCATTACGCATTTCCAGGCGGAGCAGTTAAGAGCCGATACGGCCCATACGGATTGAGAGCGTGCCTGACTTACCGCTGGACCATTATCTCTCGCTCGCCGAGGCCGAGCTGAACAAGGGACCGCACCCGGAACGCGCGCGGCGGGACGCCGAAGCCTTGCTGCTTCATGTGACGCGCCGAACCAGGGCCTCGCTGCTGGCGCACCGGGATGAACCACTGGTTCCAGTTGATGCGGACCTCTACTATGCGCTCGTTGCGCGGCGTTTAATCGGCGAGCCTATGCAATACATATCCGGCGAGACGGAGTTCTACGGCTTGCTGTTTCGCGTCACGCCTGACGTCCTGATTCCGCGGCCGGAAACGGAACACCTGGTCGAAAAAGTTGTTGGGCTGGTTCCCTGTTTTTTGAATCCGCGCATCGTGGATGTGGGTACGGGATCGGGAGCGATTGCTGTGGCACTGGCGCACGAATGTCCCAGCGCCGCAGTTACAGCGATCGATATCTCGGCGCCCGCGCTGGAACTGGCCCGATGGAATGCCGAGCGGCTCGGCTTGGCCGATCGCATCCGTTTCTTGCGGGGTGATCTCCTGGCGCCGGTCGCTGACGAGCAGTTCGAGGTCGTGGTTTCCAACCCGCCCTATGTGCCGGAAACTGATCGAGACTCGCTTTCGGTGGAAGTGCGCGACTACGAGCCCGCGCAGGCGCTGTTTGCCGGCGGCGACGGGCTTGATGTCTATCGCAGGCTGATCCCGGCTGCCTTTCGAGTGCTGGTTTCGGGCGGCCGAATAGCGCTTGAGATGGGCTACAGGCAGCGAGACGCGGTGAGCGCGATGCTCCTGGATTCAGGATTCGAGCAGCTCGAATTTACCTCCGACCTTCAAGGCATTCTCCGCGTGGTCACAGCCCGGCGTCCATTGCAATAGGACAACGCTCCTACTTCGCGCGGCCCGCCTGGTTCAATTCCTTATAGAAACCCAGGTCCTTCCCGGACAGACTCTTGGCAATGTAGGCAATCTGGCCGTAATGAAGCCCAAAGTGCTCCACCACATGGTAGACCGCGTCGAGACCGCGCACGTGATAGCCCCGAATCTCGTAGGGCGCGAGCAGGTCGGCTTCGGTGAGGCGCGCCAGGACCTTGGCCGACTCAGCCATAGTGGCGGCAAGGCGATCAAGCAGTTGAGCGGCCGTCAATCCGGTTTCCGCGGCAAACTCTTCAGGCCGGTTGCGCTTGTCTTCCTCACGATTGAACGAGGCCACGAGCCATTGCGTGACATTTCCGTTCAAATGAAGAATCAGGTTGCCGATGCTGTTGCTGGCCGGATTGGGTCTCCACCAGATCTGTTCATCAGTGAGCGTTTCGACGCACTGGCGCATGCGGGGCCAGTATTGATCGAGGAGCTTCTTGCGCGAGAAGTCGAGGAAAAGCGCAGCCAGTTGCGGGTCGGATGGCGTCATTTCAAAAACCTCGGGGGCGAGTGTTAAGGGCTCAAATCAGCTCGTAGCCGGCGAACCAGTAGGCGATCTCGAAGGCGGCCGTGTCCTCGGCGTCGGAGCCGTGGATGGCATTCTCCTGGAGCGAGCCGGCGAACTTCCTGCGGATGGTCCCTTCGGCTGCATTGGCGGGGTTGGTGGCGCCCATGAGCGTACGCAGGTCGGCGATGGCGTTGTCCTTCTCTAGGACCATGAGAATCAACGGGCCCGAGGACATGAAGTCGCACAGGCCGCTGAAGAAGGGCTTGTCGCGATGAACGGCATAGAAACCTTCGGCCTGCTTCTTGGAGATGGTTTGCCTCCGGACGGAAACAATCTGGAAGCCGGCCTTGTCGATCTCGGCGAGGATGGCACCGGTTGAACCTTTGCGGACCGCGTCTGGCTTGACGATGCTGAACGTACGTTGCGCCACAGGAATTGCTCCTTGGGGGAAAATTTGCGCTGCGTATTTATTCTAAGGGCGCAGATTGGCAGAGAGGCGAGGTTTTCGAGCGCAGTCGAGACTTGGAACTGGTAAAGTGCTGGCATGACGCGGTTTTCTTCTTTGCCCCATCGCCCGATCGTTCCCATGGTTGCCGCACTGGTTGCAGTGCTTTGCGGTGGGTTCTTATTCGCGCAGAGTGCGCCGGCCATGGACCACGCATTGCGCGTCTTTGATCCTTCGCTGATTGATAAATCGGTCGACCCGTGCGACAACTTCTACCAGTACAGTTGCAACAACTGGTTCAAGCGAAATCCGCTGCCGGCAGACCAGGCTGGCTACGGGCGTTTCACTGAGCTATTCGAAGTGAATCGGCTGCATCTGAGAGAGATTCTGGAGGCGGCAGCCGCACCCACGGTTTCGCGGCCTGAAAACGCAATGCCGAACAGCGCAAATACCACGCGGACCGCCAACGAGCAAAAAATCGGCGATGAGTATGCCAGTTGCATGGATGTGGCGACGGTGAACAGTTTGGGACTGAAGCCGCTCCAGCCGGAGTTGGACCGCATCGCCGCGCTCAATTCTTCTTCAGAGCTGCCAGCGCTCCTTGCTCATTTGCAGACGATCGGCGTGAATGCTTTTTTTGGCATCGGGTCGGGGCAGGACTTTGCCGACTCGAGCCAGGTGATCAGCTTCTATAGTTCAGGCGGCCTGGGACTGCCGGAGCGCGACTACTACACACGAAGCGACGCGGCGAGCGTGAAGCAGCGCGAGCAATATGTGGACCACGTGCAGAAAATGCTCTCGTTGGCGGGCGAGCCGGCTGCCGAAGCGGCCCGCGATGCGGTGACAGTGATGGCGATTGAGACGCGGCTGGCCAAGGCGACTCTGACGATTACCGAGCAGCGCGATCCGCAGAACCTGAATCATCCTACCGACGTGGCGGGCATGGAAGGCCTTCTGACTCACTTTCAACTGGCGCAGTTTCTGACTCAGGCGCGTGCGCCCACGGCGGGCAAGGCCAACGATATGGAGCCGAAGTTCTTTGCGGAGTTCAACGCGCTGGTGTCCGAGACGCCGATAGGCGAAATCAAGGCCTATTTGCGCTGGCACCTGTTGCATGCATACGCCGGAACGAGCCTGCCGGAAAGCTTTGACAAGGAGAACTGGAACTTTTATTCGCACATATTAAATGGCGCGGAGAAGCAGCAGGATCGCTGGAAGCGGTGCACCAGCCGCGTGGATGAGGAATTGGGCGAGGCGCTGGGCCAGGTGTACGTGGCGAAGTATTTTCCTCCGGAAGAAAAACAGCGCACGCTGGCGATGACACTGTCGATCGAACAGGCGATGGATAAGGACATTGACGGGCTTGACTGGATGAGCCCGGCAACCAAGATGAAGGCCAAGGATAAGCTGCATGCGGTGATGAACAAGATCGGATATCCGGATAAGTGGCGGGACTACTCGAAGCTTGAGATCGTGCGCGGCGATGCGCTGGGCAACCAGATGCGGGCGCGCGAATTTGATTTTGCGCGCGACCTGGCAAAAATCGGCAAGCCGGTGGACAAGGGCGAGTGGCAGATGACGCCGCCAACCGTGAATGCCTACTACGATCCGCAAATGAATAACGTGAACTTCCCCGCGGGCATTCTGCAACCGCCTTTCTTCAGCGGCAAGGAAGACGACGCGGCCAACTACGGCGATATGGGTGGGACAATCGGCCACGAGTTGACGCACGGATTCGACGACCAGGGAAGGCAGTTTGACAAGGACGGCAACCTGAGCAATTGGTGGACGAAGGACGACGAACGAAACTTCAACGATCGCGCCGAGTGCATGGTGAAGCAGTACGACGCAATCGAGGCTGTGCCGGGTGTGCACTTGAACGGCAAGCTGACGCTGGGCGAGAACCTGGCGGACCTGGGCGGGCTCTGGCTGGCGTGGATAGCGTGGCTCGACAGAGCGCAAGCGGCGCATGTAGATATGACGGCCAAAACTGACGGCTATACGCCGGATCAGCGGTTCTGGATTGCGTATGCGCAGCAGTGGTGCACACAGACACGGCCGGAACAGTTGCGGACGCAGGCGGAAAGCGACCCGCACGCACCGGACGAGTACCGAACGAACTCGATACTCCAGGATTTGCCGGAGTTTGGGAACAGCTTCAGCTGCAAGAAAACCGACAAGATGGTGAGCGCGAAGCCTTGCAGGGTGTGGTGACCACCTGCGGTGGGGCAGACGCGGGCTCAAGCCCGCATGACAATGTAAATATCGGGGACCCATGTTGAGTTCTTGTTTTGGCGAGCCGATTTAGGACAGGTTCAATGGGTAATAGTAAGACGTCGCAACAATACACGCATTCGGCTCAGGCTTTGCGCGCTCAATAATCTCGGCGATTTCTTCATTAAAGCCGGTTTCCGAATCAACAGGTCGAGCATTCTCTGTGCCGAGTTCGGCCACCCGCATTCAGAGAAAACCTCTGTAACGCAAGTTACGAAGTCTGAGGTGGATGCCGCCCACGTAACGACGATGGTAAAAGCGCGTGTATCTCCACCCCCGGAGCTGGGCTACGTGAGAACTTCTACCACGCCAATCCAGAGCGCTTTCATTGAAATTCCGCAAAACCCGTTTTGAGAAATTTAAAGTGGCACTTTAAATTTCTCAAAGCACGAATCGCTTCTTTTCACGCCCTGCCAATCACCCGCGCGAGTGTAGCGCCGATTTCTGCCGGGGAAACCACAACGTGGATGCCGGCGGCGGTCATGGCCTTCATCTTGTCGGCTGCGGTTCCCTGCCCGCCGGAGATGATAGCTCCGGCGTGGCCCATGCGGCGGCCGGGAGGCGCGGTCTGGCCGGCGATGAAACCGATCACGGGTTTCTTCACGTGCTCTTTGACGTATGCCGCGGCGGTCTCTTCGGCGGAGCCGCCGATTTCGCCGATCATGATGATAGCCTCGGTGCCGGGGTCGTCGTTGAGCAGGCGCAAAGCGTCGATGTGGGTAGTTCCGATAATGGGATCGCCGCCGATGCCGATCGCAGTCGACTGGCCAATGCCGCGCTGGGTCAGCTGGTGAACGGCTTCATAGGTGAGCGTGCCGGAGCGCGACACGATACCGACCGTGCCCTCTTTGTGAATGCCGCCGGGCATGATGCCGATTTTCGCCTTTCCGGGCGAGATGACGCCGGGGCAGTTGGGGCCGACCAGGCGCGACGCGGAGTTCTTGAGTTTGGCCCAGACCTTGACCATGTCGAGTGTGGGGATGCCTTCGGTGATGCAGACGATGAGGGGGATGCCGGCGTCTTCTGCTTCGAGGATGGCGTCAGCTGCGAAAGGGGGCGGCACGAAGATCATGGTGGCGTTGGCGCCTGTTTTTTCCACCGCCTCGGTGACCGTGTTGAAGACGGGCCAGCCTTCGTGGGTGGCGCCGCCCTTGCCGGGAGTCACACCCCCGACCACGTTGGTGCCATATTCGGCGCAGCCTTTGGCGTGAAAGGTGCCTTCTTTGCCGGTGAGGCCTTGCACGATGAGGCGGGTATTTCTATCGACTAACACGGCCATCTCTAAGATCCTGCCTTTGCTGCGGCAACCACCAACTCTGCCGCTTCTTTCATGGTTGCTCCCACCTGGAAGTTCAGACCCGACTCATTCAGGATCTGGCGGCCTTCTTCTACGTTGGTGCCTTCAAGGCGCAGGACGATGGGCACCTGGACGTTGAGTTTGCGCGCGGCGGCTACTACCCCGGTAGCGAGGCGGTCGACGCGGAGGATGCCGCCGAAGATATTGATGAAGATGGCCTTGACGTTTGAGTCGGAGAGCAGGATTTCGAAGGCGTGCTCGATCTGCTCCTGGGTCGCGCCGCCGCCCACGTCGAGGAAGTTGGCGGGGCTGCCGCCGGCATACTGGATGATGTCCATGGTGGCCATGGCCAGGCCCGCGCCGTTGACCATGCAGGCAATTGAGCCGTCGAGCTTGATGTAGTTGAGCGCGTACTTGCTGGCCTCGACTTCGAGGGGATCCTCTTCGGCGGTGTCGCGGAGGGCCTTGATGTCGGCATGACGGAAGAGGGCGTTGTCGTCAAAGGTAATTTTGGCATCGAGGGCCAGCAGCTTGTCGTCCTTGGTGGTGATGAAGGGATTGATCTCGACCAGGGATGCGTCGGTCTCAACGAATGCCTTGTAGAGGCTCAGCAGAAAGGTGACGGCCTGGTTGATCTGGGTGGGCTTGAGGCCGAGCGCGAAGGCAAGTTTGCGCGCCTGCCACGCGCCGAAGCCGATGGCCGGATCGATAGTCTCCTTAAAGATGGCTTCAGGAGTTTTGGCGGCAACTTCTTCAATCTCCATGCCGCCGGCCCGCGAGGCCATGAAGACCAGCTTGCCGCTGGCGCGGTCGAGAACGATGCCGAGATAGAGCTCGCGGTCGATGGCAGCGGTCTCTTCGATCAACAACCGTTGGACCTTTTGGCCTTGCGGTCCGGTCTGGTGGGTGACGAGCTGCATGCCGAGAATATTCTTGACGTGAAGCTCGGCGTCTTCGCGGGTACGTGCGACCTTGACGCCTCCGCCTTTGCCGCGGCCTCCGGCGTGAATCTGTGCCTTGACTACGACGCCGGATGCGCCCTCGGCAAACAGTTTGCGTGCCACTGCGGAGGCTTCTTCCGGCGTGTTGGCCACTTCGCCCCTGGGCACGGCGACGCCGTATTTTGCCAGGATTTCTTTTGCCTGATACTCGTGAATTTTCATCTTGGTTGGAACCGCCCCGCCCGCTGTAGTTTCAAAGATTTGAGATTCGACCCGTTGTTTGCCGGGCCGGTGCGACCGTGGCAGCGGTAGTCAAATAGTATCTTGGCGGCCAAAGGGTGAGCAAACCGGCGGCGGGCCCGTGCCCGTTACCATGGGATGGTATGGGAATTGTGAAGGAATTGCTGAAGCCGATGGCCGAGGACGGCGCAGCGCTGACCCGCGAGCAGGCGGTTCAAGTGCTCGAAGAGATTTTGACGGGCACGGTGCCGGAGGTGGAGACGGCGGCGCTGCTGACGGTGATGGCTACGCGCGGCGAACAGGCGCCCGAGCTGGCCGGGTTTGTGGATGTGATGCGGGCGCGTGCGACGCCGGTGCCTCTGACCGACGAGGAGCGCGCCGAGCTGGTGGATGTCGTGGGTACAGGCGGCGGTGGCCCTTTGACCTTCAACATCTCATCGGGCGCGGCGCTGGTGGCGGCGGCGGCGGGGGCCATGGTGGCCAAGCATGGCAACCGCGCGGTGACTTCGCGGTGCGGCTCGGCAGACGTGCTGGAGGCGCTGGGCGTACCGATCGCGCTCAAGCCGGAGCTGGCGGCGGAGTGCCTGCGCGAGACGGGATTCATGTTCCTGTTCGCGCCGCATTATCATCCGCCAATGAAGATGCTGGGAGGGCTGCGGCGCGCGCTGGGATTCCGCACCATTTTAAATTTGTGCGGGCCGCTGACCAACCCGGCAGGAGCGCGAACGCAGGTCATCGGCGTCTTGGCGCCGAGCAAGGTGCTGCTGGTAGGGCGCACGCTGGCGGCACTGGGAGCCAAGCGGGCCTTTGTGGTGCACGGCACAGATGGAATTGATGAGTTGACCACCACTGGCGAGTCGGTGGTGGCGCGGGTGGAGGAGAACGAAGCCGGCGAATCGAAACTCAAGGCCGCGCGCGTAACCCCGGAGATGGCGGGGCTGCCTCGCTCAACGCTGGACCAGTTTATCGGCGGCGACGTGGGACAGAATGCGGCGCTCCTTCTGGACGTGCTCACCGGAATCAAAGGCGCGCGGCGGGACATTGTGCTCTTGAACGCGGCAGCGGCCCTGGTGGCGGCAGGGCGGGTGGGCGACTTGAAAGAGGGCGTAGCGATGGGCGCGGAAGCTATCGATTCCGGCCAGGCTGCTGCTACGCTCGAGAAGCTGCGGCGGTTTGGCGCAAAGTTTATGACGGTGCAGTGAGGGGCCTTGGCCATTTTTCATGCAAGATCCTTGATCTGGAGCGTTCGAAGGATAGAGGAAGTGAAACATGTTCATGAAAGAAAGCCTTGCCGCGCTTGTGCTTTTAGCTGGCTCGATAGCCTGCGGTGCACAACAGGCTGCGCAGATTCAGATGAAGATCGACTCCACCAACCGCACCATCAACGTCAGCGGGAGCTCGCGGGTCACAGCAGACCCCGAGGTCGCCATCCTCCACATCGGGTTTGAGACCCAGCTTACCGATGCGAAGACGGCTTACGCCGACGGTTCGCGACTCTCGAATGCGATTGTCGGGGCTCTCAAACAGGCAGGGATTCCCGAATCCTCGATTCGTAGTGAAACGCAGCACCTGGATCGAGACTACACAAAGCCTCACAAATTCAAGCTTGTTCAGGAGTGGACAGTAAAGTCTCCCCCGGAGCGAGCCGCCGAGATTCTGGACGTGGCCATCGGCGCCGGCGCAACATCGAGCGGGCAGATCGATTGGAACGTGAAAGACGAGCACGCGCTGGAGAATCGGTCTCTTGAGGAAGCCGCGGACCGGGCGAGAGAAAATGCCGGCGTTCTGGCCAAGGGCATGGGAGTTCGGCTCGGCGCGCTGGTCTACGCAAGCAACCAGATCTCCGCGCCCGTGACTTATAGCGCGGGGCATATGAACAACACGGCTGAGTTCTCGCGAAGCGCTTTTGCGCCGGCGCTGCTGTCGATCGAGCCGCGCAAGGTGAGCCGCGAGGCCACCGTCTACGCAGTGTTCGCTATCGAGTGAGGCAAGTTCCAGCTGGCGGCGCCGGTTTAGTTGGACCGGAATCAGTGAGGTGAACCGTTACCTGGCTCAGCGCATCTAAAATATAGTTGTTCCAACGACTATATCCTCGCGCTGAGCTTCGGCGGGAATCGAAAGGCAAATCCAGATGAACAATCCGAGCGCGCGCCAGCCTGCAATCTTCATCCCCCACGGCGGGGGACCGTGCTTCTTTATGGATTGGACATGGGGCCCGGCGGACACCTGGAAGGCCACCAAGGATTTTCTTGAGGGCCTGGCCGCCACGCTGCCTGAAACACCCAGGGCGTTGCTGGTGGTGAGCGGGCATTGGGAAGAACCGGCCTTTACGGCCGGATCGGGCGCGCAACCGAAGTTGATCTTCGACTACTCTGGATTCCCTGATCACACCTACAGGTTGAGTTGGCCCGCGCCGGGCCAGCCGGAACTGGCCGCGCGGGTCGAGCAGATGCTGAGCGCAGCCGGGTTGCCGGCGGCTCTCGATCCAAACCGCGGCTACGATCACGGGGTGTTTGTGCCGCTGAAAGTGGCCCTTCCGAGGGCTGAAATTCCTGTGGTCACGCTGTCGCTCGCGGCCAGCCTCGATCCGGCCCTGCACCTGGCTGCTGGCCGCGCGCTGGCTCCGCTTCGTGATGAGGGAGTCTTGCTTGTGGCCAGCGGCATGAGCTTTCACAATCTGCGCGGATATTTTCAGCCGCAGACTGCCGAGCGGTCCCGCACCTTTGACGCGTGGTTGACGAAGGCCGTTGAGTCGCCGGCCTCTGAGCGCGATTCGCTCATGCAGGACTGGCGCAATGCCCCGTTTGCAGCCTACTGTCATCCGCGGGAGGAGCACCTGATTCCGCTGCTCGTGACGGCGGGCGCGGGAGGCGAGGCGGCGGGGAAACGCATCTTCAAGGACCAGCCGATGGGCGCAGCCATCAGCGCTTACCGCTTCGACGGATAGGCCGCTGGGGAGAGCCCCTCACAACAATAGAATCTTGCGTGCCATCATGGGCCAAATCGGGCCAGTCGGGAACGCACCAGGCCCGACTGTGTATAGTAATTTTTGCGCGGCGCTTCGTGTATCCGCGCCGGTGGGGAGGTCCCATGAGGCGGCGCGAAGTCTTGAAGCTCGCTGCATTGAGCACGATGGGAAGCGCCATGAATCCACTTTCCTATGGCGCGCCAGGCGAGGATCGGACTGAGCCGACTCCCATTATCGACGCCCACATTCACCTCTTCGATCCGCGACGTCCCGGTGGAGTTCCCTGGCCGGAGAAAACCGACGCCGTGCTTTACAAGCCGTCGCTGCCAGAGCGTTACACCCGGGAGTCGGCGCGGTTCGGCATCGTGGGTGCCATCGCGGTGGAATGCAGCCCGCTCGCCAGCGACAACCAGTGGCTGATCGACGTGGCCGCCAAGAATCCCATCATGGTGGGGGTAATCGGCGACCTTGTGCCCGGCGCGGCCAACTATGCCCGCGACCTTAACCGTCTCCACCAGAGTCCGCTCTTCCTGGGGTTCCGCTATGGCAATCTTTGGGACCGCGACCTCTACTCCGATATCGATAAGCCTAGATTTGTGGACGGGCTGAAGACCCTGGCCGCCTCCGGCCTGGTGCTGGAGAGCGCAAACCCCGATCCGCGGCTCATCTCCGCGATTTGCAAGGTGCAGGATCGAGTGCCTGAACTGCGCATCGTGATCGACCATCTTCCACACTTGGCTGTCCCCTCCGAAGCAGCGGCGCGAGACGCCTATTGGGCCGATTTGCACGCCCTGGCCCAGAATCCCCGCGTCTTTGTGAAGCTCTCCGAGATTCCCGTGCGTGCGGATGGTAGGGTGGTCACCGATCCGCACTCTTACCAGGGGCCTCTGGATGCCATCTGGAGCGTGTTCGGCGAGGATCATATCTTGTTTGGCAGCGACTGGCCGAACAGCGATCACGTGGCAACTTATGCCGAGACGTTTCAGATTGTGCGGAACTATGTGGCGGGAAAGAGTCCTGAGGCGCGCGAGAAATTCTTCTGGAAGAACTCCATTGCCGCTTACAGATGGAAGCGGCGGCGGCCCGACCAGCCTGTTGCATGAATACACTCACGGCTGAGGGAACCATGAAACACGAGGCGCTGCGGACATTGAATCGTCTGCTCCCATCATGCTGAGCAGGGTAAAAAATTCGCCGGAGTACAGGCATTGAGCGAAACTCCTTCAACTCGAGTCGCTTCGGATCATGGCGGCTCGCGCACAGTGCTCGATCATGCCGTCCGGCGCGCGTATCTGCGGCTGGGCCCTTTCTTGACGTTGATGTACGTCGTCTCGTTTCTCGATCGGGCCAACGTCGGATTTGCCAAGCAGGCTTTAGAGACATCGGTCGGGATTTCAGAAAGCGCGTATGCGCTGGGTGCGGGCTTGTTCTTTATCAGCTATTCGCTTTGCGCGATTCCGAGCAACCTGATTCTGCATCGCTTCGGAGCCAAGCGATGGATCTCGTTCATCATGGTGGGCTGGGGATTGGCGTCGATGGCCACCATGTTCGTCACCGGAAGCACATCGTTTTATGTGCTGCGGTTGGTGCTGGGTGTGATGGAGGCGGGATTTTTTCCCGGAACCATTCTCTACCTTACCTACTGGTTTCCGAATCGCATTCGAGGCGAGATTTTGGGGTTCTTCTATCTAGGAGTGCCGCTGGCGCTGGTCCTGGGCGGCCCGCTTTCGGGACTGCTGCTCGAGATTCAGACCAAGGGCGGACTCGCAGGCTGGCAATGGATGTTCCTGGTGGAAGGATTTCTGGCCGTGTTGATGGGCATTCTGGCCTTCTACTTTCTGGATGACCGGCCGGTCAAGGCAGCATGGCTGCCCGCCAACGAGAAGCAGGCGCTGGCGGATGAATTGGCGGCGGAAGAGCGGGCAAGGCGCGATTCCGGCCCGGTCGCCTTCCTGTCTATATTCGGTGATCTTCGCGTGTTGCGGCTGCTGCTGATTTATTTCTTGATCCAGACAAGCATCTACGGGGCCATCTTCTTTCTGCCGGCGGAGGTGTCGGTGCTGATCGGCAAGCCGGCCGGGATCGAGGTGGGCCTGGTTTCGGCCATCCCCTGGATCTGCGCGTTCTGCCTGACGTACTGGATTCCAAAGAAGGCTGACCAGTGGATGAACCATCGCACCCTTGCGGCATTGATCTTGTTGATTGCAGGCTGCGCGAGCTTTGCGTTTCCATCCGCGGGGCCGCTGGCCGGGCTGGTTGCGCTGTCGATCGCCATCTCCTGCATGGTGGCCATGCAGCCGCTGTTCTGGACTCTGCCCACCGGCTACCTGGCCGACCGCGCCAAGGCCGGTGGAATTGCTTTAATCGGGATGGGCAACCTGGGCGGCTTCCTGGCACCTAACTTGAAGGTATGGTCTGATGAGTTGTTTCACTCCAGGAGCGCAGGACTTTACGTGCTGGCGGGCATCACGGTTTTCAATGCGGGGCTGATCGCATTGACTCGGAGCGGTAAAACGGGCGAAAAAGGTCAAAGGATATAATCGTTTCCATGGCGGCGAGCGTTCCAGCAAAAATCGAGAAAGCGCAATCGGAGCAAGCCGGAGCAGAAATTGAGGCAGGCGCGGCGGCCAAGTTGCGCGCGCTCGAGGCGCGGCTCAAAGAGCTGAATCCGTTGATGGTGGCTTACTCCGGAGGCGTGGATTCGGCGTTTCTGGCCGCCACGGCGCATCGCGTCCTTGGGGACAAGATGCTGGCGGTGCTGGCGGATTCCGCCTCTCTGGCGCGGCGCGACATGGAACAGGCCTGCGCATTCGCGCAGTCGCTGGGAATGCCGTTGCACGTGGTGGAGACCGAAGAGCTTGACCGGCCCGAGTATGCGCGCAACGACGCCAACCGCTGCTTCCACTGCAAGGACGAGTTGTTTCAAACCATGAAGGCGTTGGGTGCCAAGCTGGGCTTCGAGCGCATCGCCTACGGCATGAATGTGGACGATACGCGCGACTATAGGCCCGGCCAACGCGCAGCCGAGCAGCATGATGTGCTGGCTCCTCTCGCCGACGCGGAATTGACGAAGATGGAGATTCGCGCCTTGGCCAAGTCTGCCGGGTACCCGCTGTGGGATCGCCCCGCGGCGCCCTGTCTCTCATCGCGAGTGGAATATGGACGCACCGTGACGCGCGAAGTTCTGGAACAGATCGAGAAGGGCGAGGAGAGCTTGCGGCAGTTGGGATTTCGCGAGCTGCGCGTGCGCCATCACGGCGAGCTCGCCCGCGTGGAGATTGCGCGCCATGAGCTGCCGCGCGCGCTTTCCATGGAGATGCTTGACGCTATGACCGCAGCGCTCAAGCAGGTGGGCTTCAAATACGTCACGCTAGACTCGTCCGGCTTCCGTTCGGGATCAATGAACGCGGTTCTGCCGGTGGACGTGCTTTTGCGCCGCGGTGCCTAGTCTGCAGAAACGCGCCTCCTGACCGGCGATTTAGGATTGACATCGCGATGCGAATTGGTTATCTCGAGTGTTTTGCGGGCATAAGCGGCGACATGCTACTGGGCGCGCTGGTCGATGCCGGCGTCTCCTTTGAAGTGCTCTCAAAGACTGCTGCCTCGCTGAACGTGGGCGCGCGCCTGGAGAAGCGTAAGGTGATGCGCGGCGGAATCACGGCGACGAAAGTTGACGTGATCACCGTCGAGCAGGCGCATGACGAATATGCGGTACATGCGCAGGAGCACACACACGAATCTCCTCCACACGAGCCTCACACTCATCAGCACCATGCGCACGAAGCGCACGGGGACTATGAACACGAAGCCCATGAGCATGAAGCTCACTCGCACTCCCATGCGCCTCATCGCCATCTGTCGGTGATTCTTGCAATCATTCGCGCCGCGCGTCTCTCTGAAACTGTGAAAGAGCAGGCTTGCCGCGCCTTCCAACTGCTGGGCGAGGCTGAGGCGGCCATCCATTCCATTCCGATTGAGAGCGTGCACTTTCACGAGGTCGGAGCGGTGGACACGATTGTCGATATCGTGTGCGCGGCAGCGGGCTGCGAAGCGCTGGGTGTCGATCGCTGGGTTGCGTCGCCATTGAACGTCGGCAGCGGAACAGTGAAGTGCCAGCACGGAACACTGCCGGTGCCTGCGCCGGCCACGCTGGCCCTGCTGGGCGATGCGCCGGTCTATTCCGCCGGGCCGCCGATGGAGCGGGTCACGCCGACCGGCGCATCGGTGCTGCGCATGCTGGAGGTAAGCTACGGCCCGCTGCCGGCGATGCGCGTGAAGTCGAGCGGGTACGGCGCCGGCGGCCGCGACACGCCAGGAGAGCCGAACCTGCTGCGGTTGCTGGTGGGAGAAGAAGCCGAAGACGCTGGGCGCGGCGAGCCGATCGCGGTGATAGAAACCGTGATTGACGACTCCACTCCGCAGTTGCTCGCGTATGTAAGCGAAATGCTGCTCGAAGCGGGTGCGTGGGACGTGTATCGTACCGCCGTGCAGATGAAAAAAGGGCGCACGGGCGTTGAGATGAAGGTGTTGTGCAGTCCAGATCTGGCCCCTCGGCTGCGCGAGCTAATTTTGCGCGAAACAACCACCATCGGCTTGCACTGGCGCATCGAAAAAAAGATGGCCCTCGATCGCGAATCCGTGATGGCGAAGACCGGGTGGGGCGATGTGAGCATCAAGATTGCGCGCTGGCCTTCGGGCAAGATTGCCAATGCTTCGCCGGAATACGAAGACTGCCGCAGGCTGGCACATGAGCACTCCATTCCGCTGAAGGAAGTGATGCGCGCGGCGATCGAAGCCTGGGGAAATGCCGAAAAGGAAGGCCATTAATGGATCCGTTGCAGATTGAGGCGCTGCTCACTGAAGTGCGCGAAGGCCGGCTCGATGTGGCGCACGCGCTCGAGCGGCTGCGTCATCTCCCCTTCGAAGACCTGGGATTTGCCAAGCTCGATCATCATCGCGCGCTGCGCACCGGGATGCCGGAAGTGATCTTTGCATCCGGCAAAACTTCGGCCCATGTGGCCGCGATTTTTGCGCGCATGGCGAATGCAGGCGGCAACGTACTGGCCACGCGGGCCTCGCGCGAAGCATACGACGCCGTGCTCGCCCTTGAGCCGCGCGCTGCATATCACGAGACGGCGCGGGCCATCACGCTGACGCAGACCGAGCCTGCCAGGGGCAAGGGAATGGTGGGCGTGGTGTGCGCCGGAACCAGCGATTTGCCGGTGGCCGAAGAGGCCGCGGTGACCGCGCGGCTGATGGGCAACACGGTCGAGCTGATTGCCGACGTCGGCGTGGCGGGAATTCATCGCCTGCTTGCGCAACAGCACGCGCTCACCTCGGCGCGCGTGCTGATCGTATGCGCCGGCATGGAGGGCGCGCTGCCCACGGTGGTCGGTGGCCTCGTCAATGCGCCGGTGATCGCGGTGCCCACCAGCATCGGCTACGGCGCCTCGCTGGGCGGCATCGCGGCGCTGTTAGGAATGTTGAATACCTGTTCGCCCAACGTGTCCGTGGTGAATATCGATAACGGATTTGGCGCGGCCTGCATCGCGTCTCTGATCAATCATCTGTAACGCGCCTCACCGTCCGAGCCGCTCCGCTGGGGTTCAAACTGTGCCCGGTCTGTCGAGCGGTTTTTGGTCGATGGGTGGGAGGCCACAAAGGCAAACCGTTCGCCGTCTTGCCCTTCGCTTCAACTTTGATTCATCTTGGCGTCTAGCGCCGTGCGTGACTCAAGTCACGGGGCGATCCTTTCCCGCGGTTTAGCCTTGAATCAGCCAGGCACGTCGGCGGAGGCAGGCCAAACAAGGAGTCAGCATGAATCTAGGGTTCATTGAGAGCAAGACATTTGACGAGATCGAGATAGGCGACACTGCCCGGACAGATCACGTTTTGACCACGGAGGACGCAATGGCCTTCGCCTCAATCTCCGGATTTACTTCTGTGCTGAGTCCTGAGGAAGTCCTTGAGCGAACCGGAGGCGTACCTCCAAATGGCCCAAACATGTGGTGCGCGTCGCTTGTTTCAGGGCTTTTCAGCATGCATATTCCCGGCCCCGGCGTGACCCTGAAGAATATCTCGCTTTCTTTCGACAATCGCATCCACGTGGGCGACCGCATTCTGGTCCAGGTGCAAGCGACGGCAAAGGACGATGCCACAAAGATCGTCACCTTCGATTGCGAAGCACACAATGGCAGCGGTTTGTCGATTTTTACGGGCACAGCGCAGGTGATTGCGCCGCTGACGAAACTGCGCTGGTCGACGCTGCCCGTGCCGCAGCTGATTGTGAATAATCCCTATCGGCACTATCACGGCATGATAGCGCGCGCGACCGCAAAACCCGCCGTCAGAACGGCGATCGTCTGGCCGTGCGATGAAGTGTCCCTCGGCGGCGCGCTGCAGGCCTGGAAGGACAAGCTGATTGTTCCTGTGCTGGTGGGGTCTGGAGAAAAGATTCGCCCCCTGGCGAAGAGCATGGAGCTTGACCTGGAAGGAATTCGCGTTGTCGACATTCCCGACAGCCGCGCCGCGGCGGCACGCGGAGTGGAACTGGCCCGCAAGGGCGAAGTGGAAATGCTGATGAAGGGCTCGCTGCATACCGACGAACTGATGAGCGCGGTGGTGTCGCGCGATGGCGGAATGCGCACCGGCCGGCGCATCAGTCACGTCTTCGTGCTGGACGTTCCCATGTATCACAAGCCGCTGTTCGTCACCGATGCGGCCATCAACATCCAGCCCGACCTGGAGACCAAGATCAGCATTCTGCAGAATGCGATCGATATGATGTTGACGCTCGAGATTCAGAATCCGAAGGTCGCCATTTTGTCGGCAGTTGAGTCGGTCAACCCTGCCATCCCGTCAACGCTCGATGCGGCCGCCCTGTGCAAGATGGTCGACCGCGGCCAGATCACCGGCGCAATCGTCGATGGTCCGCTGGCCTTTGACAATGCGATTTCAAGCGAGGCGGCGCGCATCAAGAAGATCAAGTCGCGGGTCTCCGGCGACGTGGACCTGCTGATGGCGCCTAATCTTGAGGCGGGCAACATCCTCTTCAAAGAGTTGCAATACCTCGCCGGCGCTCTTGCTGCCGGCGCGGTTGTAGGCGCCAAGGTGCCTATTGTTCTGACCAGCCGCGCCGACGGCGAACTGGCGCGGATGGCAAGCTGCGCTCTCGGTGTTCTGCTGGCCAAGCCTGCGCCCGTGCGGGAGTAGGCGAATCACCCGTTCGGAAGAATTCCACTGAATCCGGTATCAATGGGTGGGATTCACCAACCGCAGCTCTGGGTTCGTCACACGCCGAACTCCACCCCGGTCCAGCCGGCCACGCCTGAACAGGCGGAGATCCGCAGTTTTCGGATACGCTTGGAGCATGAGTGTATTTGACGAGAGACGCCGGGAACTGGAGCAGCACGAATTCATGATGGGGGTGGAGCGCGGCCGGCTGGCAGTGGCCCTGGACCTGTTGACGGATTCGTTGATCATGGTGGGGCAGCACGGAGTTTATTGCGCTTCGAGCCGGAACCCCTCCCAGCCCGCGCTCGACCTGCAGGCGGTTTTGAGCGGCATCGAGGGCGCCAAGGCGCTCATCCAGTCGGTGATGGAAGGGATGCAAAAGAAATGGGAATCAGGGAACAGCCAATAGCAAATAGCGACGCCAGGGAGCGAAAATCGATATCCCCACGGGCCCGCCGGTGGTTGACTCCCGGGCAGAATGGCAAATGCGGTATCCTTAGAGAGCGCGCCCGTAGCTCAGCTGGATAGAGCGAACGCCTCCGGAGCGTTAGGTCGGGAGTTCGAATCTCTCCGGGCGCACCATTTTCCCCTTTTATTTTCTTCGGTTCCTTTTCGCGTCCCGCAATATCTCTTCTTACGGATTTCATCAGCAGAGAATTCGCGTTTGCGGGTCTGTGTTTGTGCGTTTGCCGGTTGACTCCACAGGAGGTGGGGAATGCGGATCTTGGCCTTGGTGGCCGGCTTTTTGTTCCTGTTCACGGTGCTGCTCGACGCGTTCCAGACCATTATTTTGCCGCGGCGCGCTACAGGGCGGTTTCGGCTTACGCGCCTTTTCTACGTTGCCACCTGGAGGCCGTGGGTCTTCTTCGCCAGACGCGTCGGCAACCCGCGCAAGCGGGAGACGGCATTCAGCTTCTATGGGCCGCTGTCACTGATTTTTCTGCTGGTGGTTTGGGCAGGTGCGATGGTGGTGGGGTTCGCGCTGCTCTTTTATGCGCAGGGCAGCCCTTTCAATGATGCCGCGCAACATGCGGGCATCCGCTCGGACCTTTATGTGAGCGGAACCACGATTTTCACACTGGGCCTCGGGGACGTGACGCCGCAGGGCGCCGGAGCGCGCGCGCTGGTGATTCTCGAATCCGGAACCGGGCTGGGGTTTCTGGCCGTGGTGATGGGATATTTTCCGGTGCTTTACAGCGCGTTTTCGCGGCGGGAGGTGAGCATTTCGCTGCTGGATGCGCGGGCCGGTTCTCCGCCAACCGCAGCGGAGCTGTTGCGCAGGCATTCGTATCAGGGCGCGGAGCAGGCGCTTTCGCTGCTGCTGGTGGAGTGGGAGCGGTGGTCGGCGGAGCTGCTGGAGAGTCACATCTCCTATCCGCAGCTTTGCTATTTTCGATCGCAGCACAGCAATCAAAGTTGGATCAGTGCGCTTACGGCGATCCTGGATACTTCGGCGCTGCTGATCGCCGGTGTGCGGGGACACGAGGCGCGGCAGGCGCAGTTGACGTTTGCCATGGCGCGTCACGCGATGGTCGACCTGGCGCAGATTTTTTCGCTTTCTCCGGCAAACGATGCGGCAGACCGGCTTCCTGCGGAGCGGTATGAGCAGCTTTACAACCTGCTCTGCCAGAGCGGAGTGAGCGTATGCCGCGATGGGCACTCGATCGAAAGGCTTTGTGAAATGCGAGCGCTCTACGAGGGCTATGCGCTGACGCTGAGCGATTATCTTTGTATGCCGCTGCCGCCGTGGATGGCCGATCAGCCGCACAAGGATAATTGGCTGACGGTTGCAAAGCTGCGCGCGCAGACCGAGGCCGCCGACGCCGGGGGCGATACTGCGGCAGCACGCATTGCCGGCCTGGGGGAGAGCCACCACGATTTTTAGAGCTAATTGCATAAGCCCTGTCTTGAAAGGACACGGCTTCAATCGCGCCGCATAAGCTCAATAAAATCAACGCGGCTAAACAGACTGCGGAAAACCCTTGATTCCGGCCTGGTTTTCCTTTCGGAGCGGATTTCTTAGGTACTCGGCCCGTTTTTGTCGCGGTTTCGTCGTTTCGTTTTGCGTCCGGAAGCCGTTCAGCCGCCTCCTGGCACACTTCGGCCGTAGGGGGCTGCGGAAAATGTCCAGGTTTAAGGTTTTTTAGACTATTGGCTTTTGCAGGGCTAAAAGCCCGGCATTGATTTGATTGGCCTTATCGGCACGACTGAAGTCATGCCCTGTTACAAAGCCTTTCAGATTGACTCTCGGATTGAGTTTTTCCGTAGCCTGCTAGTGGGCCAGCGATTCGATCGAAATCAGTCTCCACATGCGCACCAGGTCTTGCGCCGTAACGCTCAACTTCCAAGACCAATCCACCCGCTCCAGTCCACGCGGCTTTACCTGACGCATCGTGCCAGTCTGCTCACTCCAGCCGAAGACCCGCTCGAAACAGCTGCTCGGGCGCAATCGACGGGTGGCCCGTCGTCGAGTACAACTTCTCAACCTCCGCTTGCACCCGCTCCAGCGCCGGGTCCACCAGCACGCGAATCTGGCGCGCCGGATGATCGGCCGGTATCCGCTGTGCAAGGGTTAAATAGCTGAACGTCGCCGCTTGCTTCTAATCCTCTCCCCGCATACTTCTTGTCTAAATCGGTTCCCAGTGGAGAAAAACACCTCAAAGAGAACTTCCGCTGCGGGGTTTCCGCAGCCTGTGAAGCCCGTCTTTTCATATCAATCATTTGCGGCACGGCTGAAGCCGTGCCCTTTTAACCCGACTTTCGCCCCGGGCAGCCTGCTAAGGTTCCGGCGTCAGCCGCTTGGCCTCTTCTTCGCCATCTAATACGCGAAACACGCCTTCCGCCAGCGCCTGCAACTCATCCTCTCCCGGATAAACGGAAACAGGCGCGATCCACTCGATTTGTGCCCGCAGCTTCGCAACCACTCGTTCGGAGTGGGCCATTCCCCCCGTCAAAAGCACGGCGTCCACTTTGCCCTCCAGCACCGCTGCCATGGCGCCTGTCTCCTTGGCGATCTGATAGATCATCGCCTCCAGCACGGCCTGGGCCTGGAGGTCGCCGTGCGCGATGCGCCTTTCCACCTCCATCAGGTCACGTGTGCCCAGGTAAGCGAACAGACCGCCGTCTCCGAACACCCGGCGATCCAGCTCCGCCTCGGTAAATCTGCCGCTGAAGCACAACTTGATCAGCCCTCTCACAGGTAGCGACCCGGTGCGGTCCGGGCCAAACGGCCCTTCCTCGATGGAGTTGCTGTCGATGGTGCGTCCGCCCCGGTGCGCTGAGACGGTAATTCCGCTTCCCATGTGCACCACCACCAGCTGCAAATTCGCGTACGCGCGACCCGCTGCACGCGCATACCGCCGTGCTACGGCCTTGGTGTTCAGGGCATGGCCAATGCTCTCGCGCTCGACGAGCGGCGAGCCGGTAAGCCGCGCGCACTCCTGCCACTCATCGACCGTCACCGGGTCGACGATGTACGCATCCACTCCTGCCGCACGCGCAAACTTCAGCGCCAGCACTGCGCCCAGGTTCGAGGCGTGCTCTCCGCGCCGCGCACGCCGCAACTCCTCCACCATGACTTCATCTACCAGGTACGTGCCGCAAGCCATGGGCGGCAACAGCCCTCCCCGCCCAGCCACGGCCAGGAGTTCCGCACGTTGGCGTTCTGGATCAAATTCTGCCGATGCGAGCGCCTCCTCGATCAGGCCGGCACGGTACTCCATCCGAGCCAGCATCGGTTGTCCGCGAAATCGCGCCAGTTCGTCGTCTCCATGGCGAATGGTCAGGGCCAGTTCCTCGCCTACCCGCGTGTAGATCCCAATCTTGGTTGAAGTCGTCCCCGGATTGATCACCAGGACCTTGCTCTTGCCATCGTTCAAGCTTCACCTCCCCGATCGCCGGCATTTGCGGCGAAGCCGGGTTCCGCGCAATCGAGTTTACCCTGCTGGCCGCTGGTCGAGGCAGTGCGCGCCATCAGCCGTTATTGCTGTTGTCGTCACACGCCTTGGCAGACCAGCACGCTTTCGCCTCGATTCATTCCCTGTTATTCTGAAAGTCAACGCCCTGTCGAACGGGAAAGATTGAAAAACACTCGATTGAAAGAGGTTATACGTGGCAGACACCACCAAAGTGGAAGACAAGCTGGAACGAAAGAAGCTGAAACGGGCTGCACGCAAGAAAGCCGCTCCCAAAGCCCCGCGCACCGGCGCCCGCGGCGAGAAAAAGAAGAAGGTCAAGAAGATGGTTCGCGGCCAATCGAAACGTTAGGCGCAGAGTTTCGCTTCCAGCTTCCGGCCACAGCTTGATCGCGAGTCCTTGAGGAATTCGACTCGGCGCGGAAAAAGCTGAAGGCTGGAAGCTGTTTTACGTGCTCCTCCCTCCGCAGAAAGCTTGTATGCTGTGAAAAACCCCGCGGGCCGCGGGGTGAGGAGAATTTACACTGCCCAGTCAACTGCTTGCCCGCAAGTCGATCGACAAGCTGATCCGCGATTCGGAAGAGCCTGGACACGCCCTTAAGAAGACCCTGGGGCCGTGGTCGCTCACCGCCCTGGGCATCGGCGCCGTTATTGGTTCAGGCATCTTCACGGTCATCGGCACGGCCATGGCGGGTCAGCGTTTCGATGTGCCATCGATCGAAAACACCCCTTTGCTTCATTTCGTCATCCACCACACAGCCATGGCCGGCCGGCCCGGCGCCGGGCCGGCGCTTGCCCTCTCACTGGTGCTGGTGGCCATCGTCTGCGCTTTCACTGGGCTTTGTTATGCCGAACTGGCCTCCATGATCCCTATCGCCGGTTCAGCCTACACCTATACCTACGCCACCATGGGCGAACTCGTGGCCTGGATCATCGGCTGGGATCTCATCCTCGAATACGCATTCAGCAATATGAGCGTCAGCGTGGGCTTTGCCGCCCACATCGTTGACCTGATGGACTGGTTCGGGCTGCACCCGCCGCTGATGTGGATCTCGCCCGCCTTTCTGCCTACCGGCTTGCAGGACCTAGCCGGAAACAATCTCTACAACCCAGGCTGGCACTTCGGTTTCAACATCCCCGCCTTCCTTATCGTGATGATCCTCACGGTTATCCTGGTGCGAGGCATCCGCGAGTCGGCGCGGACCAACAACATCCTGGTGCTGGTGAAAATGGCCGCCATCCTGGTGTTCATCTCCGCGGCGGCCAGCTTCATCAAGCCCCACTACTGGCATCCGTTTATGCCCAACGGCTGGACCGGCGTGCTCACCGGGGGCTCCATCATCTTTTTCACCTACATTGGCTTTGATTCGGTCTCGACCGCGGCTGAAGAATGCCGCAATCCGCAGCGCGATCTGCCCATCGGCATCATGGCCACCCTGGTGGCCTGTACGGTGCTGTACGGCGGGGTGGCCATCGTACTGAGCGGCATCGTGCCCTGGCAATCGGTGATGGGAGACGCTGCCCCGGTGGTAAACGCCCTCAAGCGCCTGACGCTCGAGCACCCCGGAAGCGCCCTGCAATGGACGCGTCTCTTCGTGCTGATCGGCGCTTTGATGGGCATGATCTCGTCGATTCTTGTCTTCCAGCTCGGCCAGGCCCGGATCTGGTTTGCCATGTCCCGCGACGGCCTGCTGCCCAAGGTATTCAGCCGCATCCACGCCCAGTTCCGAACCCCGGCCGTGTCCACCTGGGTAGCAGGCTTCGTGGTCGGAGTTCCTGCCGGCTTGCTGGACATCGGCACGGTCTCAAACCTTTCCAACATCGGTACGCTATTCGCTTTTGTCCTGGTCTCGGTTGCCGTGATGATCCTGCGCTACCGCGAGCCTGAGCGCCGCCGCGGCTTTAAAGCTCCGCTTGGCCCGGTCTTCCCGGTACTGAGCATCGTGTTCTGCATCCTACTGATGATGGGGCTTGAGGTCATGACCTGGATGGCATTCTTTGCATGGCTGCTCATCGGCCTGGTTATTTACTTTTTCTATAGCCGTCACCGGTCCGAATTCGCCACGCCACGCTAAGCCACCACACGCGAAGGACGCATGAAAACCTGGCAGAAAATCATCATCTCCATCCTGGTTACGCTTGCCATCGGCGGCGTTTATCTGTTCACCGTCTTTGAACATCGGCGCAACCCCGGCGTCATCCCCAAACAGAGCAGCGAACAGCAACTCACTCCCGACGACGTTGCGGTCGTCCGCATGATGTTCATGACTACGTTTCAAGACGCCCAGACCCTGGTGGGGAAAAGCGTTTGGATGAAGAACGGTTACACCATGCCTTACTACCCCTTCAAGGGCAGCCGCATCGACTTCAACAAACGCGTCGGTGTCATCCCCTCGGCCCAGCGGCTCGACGTCAAGAAGATGATCAAAGCGTCGCCTCCGGCCTCGGTTGACGACGGCATCGACCACGGCAGCCGGCAGGCATTCGCCGTCTTTGCGCTGCCCGGCAGCGCCGATCTCTACGCCACTCCCATTGGGGTCATGCAGGGCGCCGACGAACACTACTACTGCGACCTGCTCTTCTATTACGACGACCCGCACACTATCTACGACAACTGGCCACACGATGTCTGGGCGGTCATTGACGCGCACCAGGTGAGGCCCGGCATGAGCGAACTCCAGACCCGCATGTCCATCGGCCAGAAGTCTGACGCGACGGGCGGGCAAGAAGGGAACCGCACCGTCCACTACGATCAGGCCGGGAAGCACTGGACGATTACATATGCCAACAATCATGCGACTTCGATCAAGCAGGAGTAGCGGCCGCAACCCGACGGGATCCATATTCGGCTGAAGTCAAGCCGCAAGGGTAGATTCCCGATGTGCGTTTGGTCGGATTGGGCCGGCGGGCCAACCGTCCCTGTTCCCCGGCATGAGACGATTCGTGCAACAACCAGGATATGGAAGAGTTTCTCACTGGCGTGCTCTTGGCTCTTGGCGAGGCGTTGTTTGAGCTATTCTTGGAGTTCGCCCTGGGGGCCCTTCTAGCATTCGTCGCGACAGCGCTCAAGAGCCTGTTCAAAGCGTTTGCGGGAGCTCGGCCAATTCTTTCAGCGATCGCTTTTGCCCTTCTCGGTGCGGCTGCCGGGGCATTCAGCCTCTTGGTATTCCCTCACCCGCTCTTTCATCCCTCCAGGTTCCATGGCGTCAGCCTGGTTTTAAGTCCTCTCGCCGCGGGATGGGCAATGTCAGAGGTGGGACGCTATCGCCGTCGCCGCGGCCGGGATGCGGTGCGGATCGAGAGCTTCGGCTACGGGTATACGTTTGCTCTCGCCCTGGCGCTGATTCGCTTCCTGTTTGTGAAGTGAAGAGTGCCGCGACGGGCCGGGCCAGAAAATCAATCGCCATTTGCCGCATTTAAACTGAACGAGTGACCGAGATCGAGTCCTTCATCCGCCGCCTGCCTAAGGCTGAACTCCATCTTCACCTCGAAGGCACCATCCTGCCCTCCACGCTGGTCGAGCTCAGCGTCCGCCACGATGCACGGCCGCTCACGCTCCCTGAAGCCGAAGCGCTCTATCAATTCGCCGATTTCACCGGCTTCATCGAGGCCTTCAAGGCCGTCACCCGCCTTCTAAGCGGCCCCGACGATTACGAGCTGGCCGCCTGGCGCATGATCCAGCACCTCGCCGAACAGGGCATCGTCCACGCCGAAGTCTACATCTCCGTCGGCGTCATCTACATGTGGCGCAACCACGATCCGGCTGCTTTCGAGCCCATCTTCGCCGGCCTCGAGCGCGCCCGCCTACGCGGTCAGCGCGAGCTCGGCATTTCTCTCTACTGGATCTTCGACGCCGTGCGTCACTTCACCGTTCCCGAGGCCGAACGCGTCTTCTTGAAGGCCGCTGAGTTGCGTGCCGAGTTTCCCTCCATTATCGGCATCGGCCTGGGCGGCGACGAGCGCATCGCCGGTTCCGAGCCGTTCCATGTTCTGTACACCCGTGCCGCGCAGGCCGGTCTGCGGTTGACCAACCACGCCGGCGAAACCACGGGCCCTGAAGCCATCTGGGAGGCTCTTTCCATCGGCTCCGAACGCATCGGCCACGCCTTTTCTGCGATTCAAGACGAGGAACTACTCCGAGAGCTCAAAATGCGGAGCACCCCGGTGGAGTTGAATCCGACTTCGAATGTGCGTACCGGCGTATGTCCCTCTTTTGACTGCCATCCACTGCGCCGCCTCTTCGATCGCGGGCTGCTGGTGACCATCAACTCCGACGATCCAGCCTTCTTCGGCTCCGATTTGTCCAACGAATATCTGCTCGCCCACACGCAGCAGGGGTTCACCCGCGAAGAATTGCGCCGGCTCGCGGCTAACTCGTTCCGCGCCAGTTTTCTTCCCGATTTAGAAAAGTCCGCATGGTTGACCCGGATTGAAACCATCTTTTAACTGCGTTTTACAGTCGCATCCCACCCATTGGCCCGGCCCGCATCCAATCTGAGGTATCATGACTTCAACAGGGAGGATGCACCATGTCCTTTGAATCCGAGTCGATCACGCCCGCTGAAGCAGGTCCCAATCAGGAGAAAAAAAAGACGTTGCGGGTCATCACGTGGTTCTCGGCGGGGATGGCCGTCGCGGCCATAGGCATCTATCTCGGTAACGAACTCCGCTGCCGCTCCAAGTTCAAGAAACGCACCCCCTACGATTTTTACTCAAACGCAGGCGAGCGGCACGCCGGCGAATTCGGCGTCGGCATCTAGCCGACGTCCCCTTGCCGGTTTCAGCGCTTCTTCAGCTGCGAGGATGCCCTGATGACCAGCTTCGGCTCCAGAATCACTGTGCGTGGCCTCCTCGCCTTTGGCCCATCTTTCTGCTCTTCCAGTACTTCCGCAATCATCTTCGCAGTGCGTTCACCGATCTCTATTGACTTTTGGTCAACGCTTGACAGCGGCACCCGCAGCTTTGCGCTGTAGTGGAAATTCCCGCAACCCACAATCGCCATATCCTTTGGGATCCGAAGCCCGGCATCCATGAAACCCATCATGGCTACAGCCGCCAAGGTGTCGTTAAAGCAAAACAGCCCGTCCGGCCGCGGCTTCAGCGCCAGAATCCTCTCCATCGCCTTTTTCCCTCGCGTCTCCGCGTTCGAGTCAGACGACTCGCCGCTAGAAACCACGTATTCATCCGGCGCGGGCCGGCCATGTTTACGCAGAGTATCTCGGTAGCCGTCGGCCCTGTCGTTGCCGGTCCTGGTCAGTGGTCCGCGAATATGGGCAATGCGCTTTGCTCCCTGCTCGATCAGATGTTCAGTCGCCAACTCCCCCATCCGCCGGTCGTTGACGCCCACATAATTTGAGTCGAATGCCTGGAACCCGCGATCGATAAGAATCAATGGCACGCCGGCATCGACTATCCTGCGCAGCGATTCCGGATCCTTCTGGCACGAAGCAACCACGAAGCAATCCAAGTGATGCGCCAGCATGTGCTCGATCTCATCCTGTTCAAGCCGCGGATCACTGTCGGAAGAAGATACCACTAGGAAATAGTTCCTCTTGCGCAGGGTCGCCGCCAGGCCTTTGGCGATCTCCGCGAAGAAGGGATGGATCAGATCGGGCACAACCAGCCCGATCAGCGAGCTTCGCCCGGTAACCAGGCTGCGCGCCATGAGGTTGGGCCGATAATTCAGCTCCCTGATCCGATCCAGGATTCTGGCTTTGGTATCTTTGGCAATATCCGGCTGGTCTCTCAGCGCTCTCGATACGGTAACCACCGACACGCCGAGTTCGACTGCTATGTCTTTGAGCCGGACAACCATTGCTCCAAGTCTATAGCGCGGAGGCAGCGGGTTTTTGATCCATCGAGTTTTCGCTTGTCTCGTCGGAATTCAAACTAGGCGTGCGAGGAAGGGCAGCGGCCTGAACCCTTGCGGCGCTCAAGCACCGGTGCTCTCCGCGCTCTCGTTCCGCGCCAGCCGTGCCGCCGTTGCAGCCGCTTCAATCTCGCTATTGATTTCCGCTCCCAGGAGCAGCATTAACCCGGTCAGGTAAAACCAGGTTAGCAGGATGATGACCGCACCGAGCGAACCGTATGTCACCGTGTAGCTTTTGAAGAAGTGAAGATAGACGCGCAGTCCGATCGACGCCGCCAGCCACCCGACAATCCCGAACACTCCACCCGGCGTAAACCAGCGCCAGCGCCGCGTCTTCCAATCCGGCGCCCAATAGTAGATCATCGCGAACGACAACAACAGCGTCACCGTGGCCACTAACCGCCCTGTCACTCTAGCCGAGATGTTGGCAACCTCCGCGAGATATGGATTGGGAAGACGCAGAAGAGCCAGCTTGCCCAGCACGTCTCCGCCAAGTATCGAAGCCAGGCCAAGGGTCACGACAACCGTCAAAAGCAGGGTAAGTCCAATCGCATAAATTCGCGCTACAAAATACGACCGCGAGTCATCGATTTTGTACACCACGTTGAGGGTGTCCTGGATCGCCGAAATCCCCACCGAGGCCGACCAGAGAGCCGCGATCAATCCGAACGTAACCTTGCCTGAACTCGCCGCCACCGCCGTTTGGTTGAAAGTGCTCAGCACCGTCGCAAGTGCGGTGGTCGGAATCACAAGAGCGAGATAATCCAGCAGCCTCAGGTAAATTACGTGAGCCGACTGAGCCGCCAGCCCAAGCAGCGACCCCGCGCAAAACAGGGTAGGGAAGAGCGAAAACAAAAAGTAAAATCCCAATTCCGCCGCGTGCCCGAAGAGACGGTCCGCCATCACCGACTTCCAGATGCGCACAGTAATCGCACGCACCGAGATGCCTTCGAGCCGCCAGAGCGAATCCACAGGCGAACTTGACACCAGATCCCAAACCCGCCGTTCTTTTCGGACGGAATGCGTACCGGTGCTGGAGCCCGCGCTGGAAATAAATCCCCCTCGTTCCGACGCAAGGCACAACCGCACGGCGTCTCAACACACTCTATTCATGTAGATGCCGCCTGCGATGGTTCAGATTGCACAAAGCCGCCAACCAAAGTCCCGCGCCGAACAAGATCCCGCCGGGAAGTACACCCGCGCTGCGTTTCTGTTCCTGCGGAAAGGACCGACGGGTATGACCCGTCCCCGGAGGTGCAACTCACTCCATTGGCGCTGCATCGTAGGCATAATTGACATGCGCCTTTTCCGAGCCCTAGCGTGCGCGCTATTCGCGCTCTGCCTGCGCGTCCCCGCGCAGCAATCAGCCACATCCGCTGAAAAATCCCCACACACAACGCCCGCTGCCGATCAAATCCTTTCCTCCTATGAAGGTCAGAATGTTTCATCGGTTCAAATCGCGGGCCATCCGGAATTGAGTTCATCACAATACTCTTCGCTCATGTCGCAACAGGCAGGCCAGCCCTTTTCGAAGGCGAAGATCGACCAGACGGCAGCCGCCCTTAAAGCCACGGGAAAATTCGAGGATGTGCGCGTAGTTGCGGAACCGGAGGCCAACGGTGTTCAGGTTCTCTTCATCCTCGAACCTGCTATCTACTTTGGCATCTTCGAGTTTTCCGGCTCTGGCTCCTTCTCTTATTCGCAGCTTCTGCAGATTGCGAACTACCCCATCCAGACTCCATTCAATGCAGCCGACGTTGAACAAGGCCGGCAGCGCCTGGTCACCTTCTTCGAGCAGGAAGGCTACTTCCATGCCGCGGTGCAGCCGGAGATCAAAATCGACTCCGTGCATGAAATCGCAAACGTCATCTTTCACGTCACCCTGGGGCGCAAAGCAAAGTTCGGCAACATCGATCTTCAGGGCGCGCCGCCCGACGAAGATCCGCTCCTCCGCCACGAGCTCACAACATTTTTAGCGAGCTTCCACGGAGCCCGAATCCGTCCCGGCAAAACCTACCATCACAGCGTCCTTGCCAAAGCCACCAGTTACCTCACGACCATTCTTCAGAAGCAGGGCCGGCTGGGGGCTCAGGTGAAGCTCGCCGGTGCGGAGTACATCGCCGCTACCAACCGCGCCGACATCCACTTCAGCATTGTTCCCGGCAATGTTACCCATGTCCAAATTGCGGGCGCACATCTCCACAGCTGGACCCGCAAATCGGTGCTTCCCATCTATCAGGGCATTGGCGTCGATGAGGAATCCGTGCAGGAAGGTCAGCAGGCCCTGCTCAGCTACTTTCAAGCCAAGGGTTTTTTCGATGTCAAAGTCGAATCTCAATACCAGAAGGACCAGGGCTTTGACACGGTCGTCTATCGCATCACCAAAGAGAAGAAACGAAAAGTTACAGCGGTCAACCTCACCGGCAACACGCATCTGCCGTCCTCGCAGTTAATCCCGGCCCTCGCGGTCGAAAAGAAGCATTTCTTCTCGCCCGGAAAATTCAGCGATCAACTTGTCCGCACCAGCGTCAATCGCCTCAAAGCCATTTACCAGTCCGAGGGGTTCAGCGATGCTCAGGTCATCCCCACGGTAACCAACAAGACTGAAGACATTCGTGTTTCTTTCCGCGTGGTGGAAGGCGAGCGTGACATTGTCAACTCACTCACCATCGAGGGCGCCGACACATTCCCCGAAGCGCAGTTCGCGCCCGGCGGCCTCAAGGTCGTAGCCGGCCAGCCCTATTCGCAAGCCCACGTCGAAGCCGACCGCGCAACTATCGTTTCCCACTATCTCCAGGCCGGGTATCTTAATTCCAGCTTTCGCGAGACCGCCGCTGAAGTCTCGAAGAACGACCGTCATCGAATCAACGTTGTCTATCACATCTATGAGGGCCCCAAGGTGATAACCGGAGATCTGCTCACGCTGGGCCGCGTCCATACACGCCAGCGGCTCATCGATGAGGATATCGCCTCCATCAAGCCTGGCCAGCCGCTGACCGAAACCGAATTGCTTACCTCGGGCAGTAGGCTTTACGACCACACCGGGGTATTTGACTGGGCTGAAGTCGATCCCAAGCGCGACATTACCACCCAGAGCAAAGAAGACGTCCTGGTGAAAACCCACGAGGCCAAACGCAACGACTTCACCTACGGCTTCGGCTTCGAAGTCATCAATCGCGGGGGCAGCATTCCAAGCGGAACGGTCGCACTTCCCAACCTCCCGCCCATCGGACTGCCCTCGAACTTCACCACCAGCCAGTCGACATACTATGGCCCTCGCGGAACCGTGCAATACACGCGAAACAACATGCGGGGAAAAGGAGAGTCGCTGTCGCTGACCGGTTTCGCGGGACGGCTGGACCAGCGCTTCGCCGCCTATTACATTGACCCCAACTTTCGCTGGTCGCCATGGAAAGCCACAACCTCCTTTTCATCCGAACGCAACGAAGAAAACCCAATCTTCTCGGCACAAGTGGAGCAAGGAAGCCTTCAACTCCAAAGGCCTCTAGGCCAAGCCAAGAAAGACATATTCTTTGCACGCTACATCTTCAGTCAGACCGATCTGACCCGCGTACTTATCCCAGCGCTGGTGCCTACCGAAGATCTGCACGTCCGCCTCTCTGGCCTCGCCGCAAACCTCACCCGCGACACGCGCGACAACGCGCTCGACGAACACAAAGGAGTTCTCGATTCAATTGAACTCAACTTCAATTCCACAAAGCTTGGCTCAAGCGTAGACTTCGCAAAGCTGACCATGCAGGCCGCGTACTACAAAGAAAAACTCCACCACATCGTCTGGGCCGAAAGCGTTCGCATCGGGATCGCGCGGCCTTTTGAGAATAGTTTTGTACCCTTGAGCGAAGCGTATTTCAGCGGCGGCGGCAACTCGCTCCGTGGCTTCCCATTGGACGGCGCCGGTCCGCAGCGTCCGGTCGAGATCTGCAGCAGCGGCCAGACTTCCGGTTGCCCCTACATCCTGGTCCCTACCGGCGGCAATGAAATGTTCATCCTCAACTCCGAGGCGCGGATTCCACTGCCCTTCAGAAAAGGGCTCAGCGTCGTGCCGTTTTATGACGGCGGCAATGTCTATCCGACCGCCGGGACTTACCACTTTGCTTCGCTTTACTCAAACACGATCGGCCTCGGCCTGCGCTATTCAACCCCCGTCGGTCCCATTCGCGTCGATATTGGCCGCAATCTCAATCCCGCCAAGGGGATCAATGTCATTCCCGGTAACCCGAGCGCTACGCCGGTCAATGCCTTCAATGCCACTCAATACTTCATCAGCATCGGCCAGGCCTTCTAACGGAGAGCAACGATGTCCGCCACTTCACGTCATTATTCTTTTAGTGATCCGCCTGATCCGAAGCCTCGAAAGAACGCCCGCCGTCCGTTGCACATTCTAGCCTGGGTCGCCGCATCCTTGGTGCTCATCGTCCTGGTCTGCGCCATCGGCTTGGTTGCGATGATCAACAACGACGGCGTTCACCGGCGCATCCTAGAAATCGCGCAAAGCAAAGCCAGCCAGAAGCTCGGAGTTCGCGTCCGGTTGCAAAACTTCACTCTGCATTTATCGACACTGAGCCTGGATCTCTATGGCATCACGGTCGATGGGGCCGCACCTTATCAAAACCCTCCTCTGCTTCAGGTCCAGCACGTTGCGGCCGGCGTGCGCATCGTTTCGGTCTTTGGGGGCAAATGGTATTTGGATAACATTCGCGTCGATCACCCCGTAGCCTGGGTGATTATTGACAAAAATAATGTCTCGAATATCCCCAAGTTACAAAGCAGCGATAATAGCAACAGCAACACCAGCGTCTTCGATCTAGGCATTCGCCACGCCATCCTCGATCAAGGCGAAGTGTACTTCAACAGCCGTCCAAGCGCCCTCGCCGCCGATCTCCACAATCTCGATTTCCACTCTTCATTCAACAGCCTCCTCAAGATGTACAGCGGAGATCTCGCTTACTCCAACGGCAATCTGCAATACGGCTCCATGCATCCTCTCGCGCACAATCTCGACGTAGAATTTGACGCGACGCCGTCAACCTTTCATCTGACTCGCGCCCGACTCAGCAGCGGACCGTCTCAGATCGGTCTTTCTGCCACGGTGCAGAACTACGATAATCCCTCCGTGGCGGCGCAATATGACGCCACTGTCGACGGCCATCAATTAGGACAGATCCTTCAAGTCGCCGCCATGCCCACCGGTCTGGTTCGGGTCAACGGCTCATTGCAATATCAGCAAGCGGCCGGCCGCTCTCCAATCCAGTCGCTGATGATCCACGGCGACTTATCCAGTCGACAGTTACGAGTCACCACCGCTGCCGCACGCGCTGAAATCAATAACATCGTCGCGCATTACTCCCTGGCTAACGGTGACGCCACGCTGCGCGATCTGCGCGCCGGCCTTCTCGGCGGCGAACTGGAAGCGCAAGGCACTATGAAAGACGTCGCCGGCCATTCGCATTCTCAATTCAATGCAGCCTTGCGCGGTATTTCGCTTTCTCAAGTGCGCCAAAGCCTCGGCCGCAACGCGCCGCAAACACCAGTCGCGCTCACCGGAGCCCTGAACGCGACCGCATCCGCTTCGTGGGGCGCAACGATCAACGATCTGCTGGTACACGCGGATGCCACTATCAACGGCCAGGTGACGCGAGGGCAACCGAGCGGCCGCCAGATCGCGGTGGCATCTTCTGCGGGTCAGGCCGTTAATCAGCGTGGCTCCGCGACCAGCAATTCCGGGGCGAACAACTCCGCGCCTGTCCCGGTTCAAAGCGTTGTTCACGCCCTCTATTCCGGAGCGAATGAGCAGATCCAACTGAATTCGAGCTATCTACGGACGCCTCAGACCGATCTCACTCTGAACGGCACCGTCGGCAACAAATCGAAGCTTGCGCTACGGCTGCAGGCCAACGATCTGCGCGAGATCGCAACCGTGGCCGAACTGTTCGAATCGCCGCAGCCCGGCCAGACTTCGCCGCAACTCGACCTCTCCGGAGCAGCCTCGTTTCAAGGCGCCGTGCAGGGCTCAACCAGTGCCCCGCACCTGACCGGTCAGCTCACTGCAACAAACCTGCACATCAACGGCACCGACTGGAAGTCGCTCTCGACCGGCGTCGACGTGAGCCCCTCGCACGCCGCGCTTCAACACGCCGATCTCGAAGCCCAACCGCGGGGCCACATCACTCTCCATGCCGCCGTTGATCTGAATAAGTGGGCCTTCACAAATAAGAGCCCGATCCAATTGGAACTCAGCGCATCGCAGGTGAACATTGCCTCACTCGAAAAACTAGCAGGCCGGCAATTGCCAGTCACCGGAACACTCAATGCCAACGTCGCATTGCACGGCAGCGAATTGAATCCCATGGGAAGCGGCAACCTGGCCATCACAGGCGTCACAGCTTACGAAGAACCTGTTCAGTTCCTCAAAGTCAATTTTTCCGGCAGCGGCGATCAAGCTCGGGCGGACTTATCCTTGCAACTCCCCGCCGGCGCCGTTCAAGGCAGGTTCACCGTCCAGCCCAGGCAGAAGACCTACACCGCGCAGATTTCTTCCACCGGAATCCAGATCGCCAAACTAGAGGCAGTCAAGGCAAAAAACATCGACGTAACCGGAGTGCTCGCCCTTCGCGCCAACGGCCAAGGCTCCTTCGATAATCCCCAGCTCAATGCGGACATACAAATTCCGAAGCTTGTCATCCAGAATCAGCCCGTTTCGGCTATCAAACTCGATCTCAACGTCGCCGATCACATCGGCAACGCAACGCTTTCCTCAACTGCCGTAGGTGCATCCATTCAAGCCAAAGCGAAAGTAGATCTGAGTGGAGACTTTTTAGCCGATGCTTCTCTCGACACCAACGCATTTCCCTTGCAGCCGCTCCTAGCCGCGTATGCGCCAGAACAAGAGTCCAGCATCAGCGGAGAAACAGAGCTTCACGCTACGCTTCACGGCCCCCTGAAGAAGCAAAATCTCGTAGAGGCGCACCTGGCGATTCCGGTGCTAAAGGTCGGCTATAACAATAACATTCAACTTGCCGCTGCCGAGCCAATCAAAATCGATTATAAGAACCAGATCATCACACTTCAGCCGGCACTGATCCGCGGAACCGATACTGACCTCAAGTTTCAAGCCACCGTTCCCGTCAATTCCGCCGCCCCCGTGTCGCTCCTCGCGCAGGGCACCGTCAACCTGCAGCTTGCGCAGCTCTTCAATCCCGACTTGCGCACCTCGGGAGAGCTCAAGCTGAACATTAACTCGCACGGTCCGCTCCAGGGAGCGGACCTGGGCGGCGAGATCGACATTGTCGATGCGAATTTTTCCTCACCCGATTTACCTGTCGGCCTTCAACATGGCAACGGTGTTCTCAAGCTCACCCCCGACCGTCTAAACATTGAAAAGTTTCAGGGCAGCATGGGCGGCGGATCCGTCACCGCGCAGGGGGGCATTGCCTATCGCCCCAGTCTGCAATTCGATATGGGCGTCTCGGCCAATGGTGTCCGCATCCTCTATCCGCAAGGCATGCGCGAAGGGGTCGACGCGGATCTCCGTCTCACCGGCTCGCTCACAGACGCTGTTTTGGGCGGATCGGTCAATCTCTCCGATCTTTCATTCACTCCAGCCTTCGACTTATCAAATTTCATGAGCCAGTTTTCGGGAGGAGTGTCGATTCCCTCCACGCCAGGATTCAGCCAGGATCTTGCGTTAAATATTGCAGTCCACTCAACAAACAACGTCAACCTGATAAGTAGAACGCTAAGCGTCGGCGGATCAGCAAATCTCCAGGTGCGCGGCACTGCTGATCAGCCGGTTATCCTGGGACGCGTAAACCTCAGCGGCGGGGATATCATTCTCAACGGCAATCGATTCGTTCTGACTGGAGGGACGATCCAATTTGTGAACCCGACTCGGACGGAGCCGGTGATCAACGCCGCAATCACGACATCGATTCAGCAATACAACATCAATCTGCGGTTTAACGGGCCGGTGGACCAGTTACGCACTGAATACTCTTCCGACCCGGCACTGCCCACCGCCGACATCATTAACTTACTTGCGCTCGGCTCGACGACCGAAGCGAATAACCCGCTCAGTACAGACCAGCAAGCCGAGTCGCTGGTCGCTTCCCAGGTATCGAGCCAGGTCACCAGCCGCGTTTCAAAGGTGGCCGGGATCTCACAACTCTCCATCAGCCCCGTACTCGCGGGCAGCAGCTCCCAGGGCCCCCCGGGAGCGAACCTCACCATCCAGCAACGGGTCACCGGCAATCTCTTCGTGACGTTTTCAACGAATGTGGCCTCAACTCAGAGCCAGACGATTCAGGGTCAGTATCGAGTTTCGCCGCGAGTTGCGGTCAGCGCGACTCGCGATCCGAACGGCGGCTTCGCGGTCGACACGCTGATCAAGAAGAGCTGGTAGAGGAACGCTTTAGCCCTAGCGCGATGCAACCGTCGCGCGCGCTCTGCCCGGGACAAGAGTTTGCCGTCGAGCATCTGTAAGTTGTCCGGAACACGCTGTGCAACATAGTTATGAGTAGAAACGAGGAATGGAGTTGCTTTTGAGAGGTTTCGTTAAAGCGGCTTGAGCTTGGAGGGCCGAAAACGAGGGAGTTAAAGCTTTGAAGCCGGCAGGCTGGAATTCTATTCCAGCCTGCCGGCAGTTGTTGTTGCGTGAAAGATGCTTGATTAGAGTGCTGCCTGGAAGTTTACCGTGTTCGAAATCTCCGTCAGCAATTCGTCGGCGTTGATCTCTTCGGTTTCAATCGCCTCCAGCACATCAGCGTCGGTGGAGAGTCCGAGGATCTCCGCCCAATGGCGCAGCGTACCATATACGGCAATCTCATGGTGTTCCACCTGTTGTGCTGCACTGATGATGACGATGTCCTTGACCGCCGGATCGGCTGCGTCCTTGATTGCATCCGATGCCTCTGTCGCGAGTCCGCGTATGGCCTTGCACGTCTCTGTCGAGTCGTTTTCCGAGTTGACTTCCAGCAGCCCTTGTACCCTCGAAACGTGCCCTTCGGTTTCGCCAAGATGGTTGGTAAGTGCGTTAGCAAGTTCCGGATCGCTGGCATTTTCAATCAGCTTCGGCAGCGACTGGGTAATCTCCCGCTCCATGTCAAGTGCCTTCCTCAGATGGCTGACGTAAAGCGTGCGCAGGTCTTCGATATTTGCAGAAAATAGTTTCATGGTGTGCTCCCTCGTTGAAATGAGCCTTCAACGTCCTCAATGGAATTGTGACCAGGACCGCGAACGCTGGGCCCGATTAACTTCCAAATTGGATGCATGTCGCTTTTGCGGGTTTTCCGGATTTTCTCGCGACACACTCTATGGATCGCAGCCTGCGCACATCGCATTCATGAGCTTTCAAATGCAATTGGCGCCACGGTATCGAGCTGGGTTCACCCACGATAGGCGCCTCTTCCAAAGGCGCCTATCGAATCTCCAACGATATTGAATCGCTACAAAGTTAGTTTGCGCCGATTCTCCGGGTCAAGTGGAGCGCAGTGCATCTCCTTTTACTTCGCTGCCACAAAGAGCGTGATTGACTGTGCGGGAAATGTGTAACTGATCGTGCTGGTGGTGCCGCTGCCGACCGGCGGAGTAACCGTTGCGCCCGCCTGCGCCACAATCGCATTCAGGTTCGCATTACTCAGGAGAAATACTTGCGCAGTGCCGCTCGAACTCGAAAAGTTTTCGAGCGAAAGCGTCGAGGTCAGCGGACCATAGGTCTTGTTGATCACCATCACCGTAACCGCGCCATCTGCAGCGCGCTCAGCGCCGTAGACCGAAAGGGCTCCCTGATTTGCGCTGCTTGATTTGAGCGCCGTGTCCCCGAACATCGAGTTGTTGCCGTCGTAATTGCGATACATTTCAAAGGCCAACAGGCCGGGTGCCTGCGTGGTCGGATCGGGAGGGCCCCAGAGAGCCGCCAGGTCCAGCCCGTACTGCCCGAAGATGCCCAGCAAGTCGGCCTGCGCCACGGCTCCGTTGATATTCTCCTGCCCGCCCCAGTTGTATTCAGTGAACGCAACCTTGGTGCCCGGATAGTCGTTTGCAACCCAAGTCTGCGCCATGGTGATAAGCTGCGGAGCCTGCAAAGGAACGTTGCAGCTTTGCGAAGCCGGGTTCGCCGAGTAATTCGGTTGCGGATAGTTGGGATCGGTATAAGTGGGATCCCAGAATACGCGCGTTGAGTTCACTCGCGCTTCCTGCTGCTGTGTATCTCCCGCGGTGGTGAGGCCGGAGTTGTCCGCAGCGAAGTAGGTATGCATATCCACGTAATCAAGCAGCCGCGCACCATACGTGTCCGAAGCGGCCTTGAACTGCTGCAGATAGTATTCGATCATCGGGACGCCGCCGTGAGCCTGCCGATCGACCGGACCGCTCCATGGCTGATAGCAGGGGCCGGTGTCCCATCCGCTTTCGATATCCTTCTTCGAATAAAAGTAGTTCCACCAATTGTCGATCACGGGCCCGCTCACTGCGGCGCTTGGATCGGCGGTCTTGATCGCCTCAGCCGTCGCGATGCCGTTATTCGTCACTTCGTCATAGGTTGACGCCACAGGATGCACATCACGATGCACCGCATCCCACCAAGCCGGCTCATTATCCAGGTCATAAATCGCTACCCCCCCATTGGCGGCGGTTCCGAATCTACTCACCAGGTAAGCCACCCAGCCCGCGGCCCACGAAGGGCCCTCTGCCTGGTCCGCCAAAGTCGGATCGTTGCCGGTGATATTGCACCCACTGGCGTCGGTGCACCCGTTCACTCCTTGCGGGTACAGACCGTCTCCGCATTCCGGGTGATACGGTTCAAATTGAACCTGGTCCGGATAGAGCGACGAGGGGAAACTGCACGATGTGCTGTCCTTTGCCACCCATCCCAGCACGGGTACTGTGCCCAGCGTCCTGGCCCCTACCTGGGCGTCGCTGATGACCTGCTGGTTGAACTCGCTCGTTGCCTCCAGGCCGGTGGCACCGACCGAATTGGAAAAGTACCAGTCGCTGGCCGAGTTTGTCACGTCCAACTGATAGTTGTAGCGCGAGGTTGCGTCCCCTCCCCACCGGTCCACCGACAGGTTCGCAGCTTTTGCCGTGGCCTGGTTCAGCATATATGCATTCATCCCATAGATGTACGGGCTGATCGCGTTGGTCTGGTTTCCGGTATCCACAGTCAACGATGGGCCAGTAGCGCTAGCCGCGAGATTCAATGCCACCGTTACGCTCCCGCTGATTGAAGGAGTCGAGACGCTGGTTGCCGTCACTGTAACCGTGGCCGGCGCCGGATACGGCGTGTTGTACAGCCCTGTCGTGCTGATGTCGCCGGTAGTTACCGACCAGGTCACCGCTGTGCTGAAAGAGCCCGTCCCATTCACCGTCGCCACAAACTGCTGTTGAGTCCCGATCGTAACCGCGGTGTTGGGAGTCACGGTGATCGAACTGATCCCCTGCTGGTTGTAAGTGGCCGTCACGGCTGTGTTGGCATTCATCGTTACGACGCAGTTGCTCGGAGCGCCTGAAACCGGAGTGCATCCGCTCCACGAAACAAACGAATAGCTGCCATCGGAAAGCGGCGCGCCCAGCGTCACCGAAGCTCCCGCATTGTAGGTCCTGGTGAAGCTCGTGGTGCCGTCTCCCTGCCCATTGTTGTCCGCGGGAGAAACATTGATTGACACCCCGCTCGATGGAGTCGCGGAGTTAACCGTCAGAACGTAAGTCGTTCCGCTTGCCACCGTTACTGATGCCGTGCCCGAAGCGCCGTTGTAGGTTGAAGAACTATTGGCGTCGGGCGTGTAGCCGGCCATCAGCGTATTGTTGCCTGTAGCCAGCGACCCGGCGGGAACGTTGATCTTCGCCCCGCCGCTGCTCAACGTCACGGCCGCCGAAGTATAGCTGCCGCTCGACAAAGTCACCGAACCGGTTGGAGTAGGATTGCCCATCCCCCCGCTGACCGCGACGGTCACAGTGAGCGCCTGTGTCAGGGTAATACTCGATGAGGATGGCGTCACCGTCACCGTAGGGGTTATCAACGTCGGGGCCGTCACCGTCACTGAAGCCGCACCCGAAGCGGAGTTATAGATTGAAGAACTGCTGGCATCAGGCGTATAGCTGGCCGTCAGCGTATCATTTCCCGCAGCGAGCGCTCCGGCCGCAATGTTGATTGACGCACTGCCGTTGCTCAGTGTTGCGGCTGCGGAAGTGTAGCTACCGCTCGTCAAAGTAACCGATCCCGTCGGTTGAGGGCTGCCGCTAACTGATATCGTCACCGTCAGCGACTGCGCGGTGGTGATGCCGGTCGCCGATAGGGTCAGGGTCACTGACGGCGTGGTCTTCACTGGCGGTGTAGTCACTGTGGACATGCCCCCGCCGCAGCCCGCAGTCCAGAGACTGGCGGAGACAGATAGCCAGAGGGTCGCTATGCGTCCGAACTTTCCCATGTGGAGCCTCCCCATTTTTGCAGCTCCTGGACGAAAGCCATTCCTTCCAGGCAATCCACTTCAGCCTGACTTGACCGAAACTGCAATGCGAGTCTTTAGTTGTGCAAGCCATCTTAGCACCCCAGATGATATCGGCACCATGGCTGTGCAAAAGGCTGCCGGCTTCAGTCTCAGCGCCCAAAAAATGCTCGCGGGATGAGGTAACAAGTCGAGCTCATACCAGGCGTGGGGCGGAGCGTGAATCAGCGGTCCTCCCTGCGTATCCCCGCGGAGAAGCGCCGAGCCGCGACGTCGCCGACATCTCCAGCCGCCGATCATCGCGCACAAGATCGGCTATTAATATTTGGATATTGATTTGCGAAAACTACTTAATTTAATAGGGGTTGGGCGTTTTCCCATCGCGTTCGTGGCGGCCTCCTCAAGTCCTCTTCCGCCATTTCGAACGGACGGGCAAGCCTGGATTCCATCGTTCTCGCCCTCAGTTCGCTGACTTCTTAATGCAGCGCCGGTTCATGGCGGAAGGACGGCACGGCGGCCTGAGGGAATTCGAGAAGGCCTCGCCGGGCATACCGCCAAGTCCGATGGGCGTTTGAAAACCCCGCTAGTTTTGCGGTAGCGATCCCATTCAAGAAAAAAAGTCTATTTTGTGCTTGACAGAGTTTCAAGCCAAGCGTGAGAATTCGGGTTCAACATGCAAAACAGGAATCTGCGTTCTGTGTTTGCCGCGGCCGAGCCGGGCTGCGGCTTCTACTAAAAGGATTTTGCAGAAACGCGGACGAATGGAATGTAGCCGAACTGGGGGGACTACTTATGGAGCTCTTTTCAAGGATCAGGCCAACCGCCTCGTTGCTGGTGATGCTTACTGCCGTACTTTTGCTGGCACAATTGCCCCTCCACGGGCAGGCGACAGGAAACGTTACCGGCACTGTGGCAGATCATTCGGGCGCCGTGATTCCAAAGGCGGTCGTTGTCCTCACTGACCTGCAAACCGGAATCAAGAACACCACTACCAGCAACAGTGACGGAGCTTTCGCCTTTGCCGCCGTGGCGCCCAGCGTCGCTTACAAGTACTCCATCACTGCCGCCGGTTTTCGCGGCTATGAGTCCCAGCCCTTCCCGGTTCGCGCCGGCGATCAACTCCACTTCAATGACATCAAGATGGAGATCGGCGCCGCGACCGAGGCTGTCACTGTGGAAGCTTCGGAAGATTCGGCTCTCGCCGCGCTCGACACCGGTGAGCGAAGCGACATTATCACCGCCAAGGATCTCGATACTCTCACAGTCGTCGGCCGCGACGCGACGGAGCTGATCCGCATGGAGCCGGGCTTTGCCATGTCGACCGGCGATCAGGGATTGTTCAACCGGCCCGGTTACAACACCGCAGTAGTCGGGCTGAGCGGGCCCACGGGCGCGTTCTCGGCCAACGGCGCGGGCGTCACTGGTATCGCAATCCTTTCCGACGGCGTATCTCTTACCGACATCGCCACCAACTCCGGATCGGTGCAGCAGATGAACATCGAGATGGTTTCGGAAGTCAAGGCGCAGAGCTCATCGTTCAGCGCCGTGTCGGCTAAGGGCCCCGCTGTGATCAGCGCCAGCAGCAAGACCGGCGGATCTTCGTTCCATGGCGAAGCCTATCTTGCCGCGCGTAACGCGGTCCTCAACTCAAATGACTGGTACGACAACTTTCTGCGTCAGTCCCGCCCGGCCGGCCAATATCTGTACCCCGGCGGCCAGTTCGACGGCCCCCTTCCGCTGCCCTTTACCAGCTTCAACCACAATCGGGACAAGCTGTTCTTTTTTGTCGGGTTCGAATACTACTATCAGAACTTCGAGGCCAACCAGGCGGCTCTCACTGCCTGGGTTCCCACCGTAGCCGAACGCAGCGGCGACTTCAGCCCCACATCTCTCGACGCCCAGCTGTGCGGCGCCCGCCCAGATGGCAAACAGAATCCGAATGCCATTCAGAACATGTGCAACTCAAACAACTATGTGCCGCTGCTGGGGGGGATCGATCCCAACTATAACGCCGTTCCATACGCCAACTCCGGCGGTCCCGGCGGCGTGGCGCTGGTCAACTGGTTCCCCAAGCCCAATGCCGATCCGTTTACCAACCAATTCGGATTCAACTACATTGAGCAGCTGATGCAGCAGCAGAACGGCGAGCAGTTCAAATCTACCCTCCTCTATAACATCGACAACAACCAAAAGCTCTACTTGATCTACGGGTTGCAAAAAGAAGTCGATCAGGATCCGGTTGCACTCGGATACTTCCCGACCGGCGCCATTCCTTACCCCGGCAAGGTTTCCACCGGCGACATATCGACAATTCTCGCGGCCCGCTACACGCGCGTCTTCGGCGCCACTGTGACCAATGAATTCGACGCGGCCATGTCGTTTGTCAGTCTTCCCGGCAAAATGGGCGATCCCCTGGCTGCCAGCCGCTTCAACATGAACGCCTACAACGGCGGCAACGGCAACTTCGACGATCTCGGCATGTACAAGAACACAGGCGACTATGCGGTTCCGGCCATTCAAAATGGCGGCGCGAACGGCTATCCGAATCTAGCGATGCCGGGAGGCTTCTACAACAATCGTGTTCGCACCAAGAAGGTCGATCCAGTCGTTCAGGACAACCTGAGCTGGCAAAAAGGGAACCACTTCCTCCAGTTCGGTGGTTATTGGGAGACGGGAACTTACAACGGCATTGCGGACCCTAACGCGTACCCGCAGGGCGAGTACTCATTCAATCCCTCGAACTTTGAATACGGCTTGACTTCCTGGGGAACCTCCCAGTTTGTTACCTGCTCGAATCCCAGCACCGAGGGTACATTGCGGCTTTCAGGCTCCAATTACCTCGGGAGCTGCTATAACCCTACGGCGCTGATGTACGAGGGCTACGCTGATTCCTTCACCCAGACCAACTTCACTCCCACCGTCGACATGCGCTATCAGTCCATCGCGGGATTCGTCAATGACACCGTCAAGGTTCGGCGCGTGTCCCTGGTGCTGGGAGCGCGTATCGAGCACCTCGGCCCGTGGACAGATCGCCACAACAACGGCCTCGCGACATTTTCTCCGACCCTTTATAGCCAACAGTGCGGCGGCTACCTGCGCACCTGCCCGGACTCTGGGGTTCTGCCTGGCCTCACCTGGTCTGCCCTGCACGGCGGGACCACCAACAGCGTCAACTCGCCGCAGTCGGTTTACTTCACACCTCGCCTCGGAGCGTCATGGGATATCTTCGGCAAGCAAAACACCATCGTGCGCGGAGGCTGGGGCGTCTATCGCAATGAAGAACAGTTCAATCCGTATGCGCTCGCGGCGGCCACGGCCCAGGGCTATCAGACCAGCGAACTCAGCGGCACGCTGGCTTTCAACCAGATCGAGGCTCAAACGCCTTATAATCCACCGGACTTCACCGCCTACACGATCTCTCCGAATGATACGCAGCGGCCTATCTATTATGAGTTCAATGGCGGCATCGATCAGTCATTGCCCTGGCACTCGCATCTGTCCGTCGCTTACGTCGGCAACAAAAGCGTCAACCTTGGCTCCTACAACGGCAGCACCTATAACAGCGCATCGGATGTCAACATCATCTGCGGCATCGAAACCGGCTGTCCTGAAAACAAGAACCCCAACAACACGACCGACAACCTGTTTAATGTCAGCACGCAGTCTCTCTGCGACTACGACAACGCAATTATCTGCGCGGGCCAAAGTGGACTTCCTTCCTGGAGTACGGCCCAGATCGATTTCTATCGGCCCTATCCGTACTACCAGCACGTCTACCAGTTGAAGCACAACTTCTACGCCAACTACAACAGCCTTCAGGTGCAGTGGAATAAAGCCGCGGGCTTTATTTCTTACGGCGCCAACTACACGTTTGCCAAGAACCTTGCCACCGCCTCGTCTTATAGCAACGTCATTGTCGACCCGGTCAATCTCCGCAACGACTACAATCCCGTTTCCTATGACCGCTCGCAAGTGTTCAATGTCCACTATCTGATCAATGAGGGCAGGCTCTACAAGGGCGGCAGTGGGTTGCTGTCAAAGGTAGCCAACAACTGGCAAATTTCGGGAATCTCCACCGTTGAAAGCGGTTTTCCACTGGCGTCGGAGCAGGGCGAGAACTTCGGTTTCGGCTACGGCTCGATTCTGCCCGTTCAGTTGGAGTATGCGAACCAGGCTGGGGCCGCAAATGCGGCGAACTGCGCGACGACTTATCACATTCCGCCCGACTCCAACGGCAACACCTTTTGTACCCAGAGCATGAGCCCGGTGGCTTGGCTTGGCTCAACAGACATTCAACTGATGCCCACCGTGGTCGGCAAGGTGGCTGGCGGCCCGAAGACCCACCAGTACGTCAACCCGCTCGGCATGGGGCTGCCGCTGCCGGAGAGCAATGGAGCGTACCGGCTTCCGTACATTCACGGGCCGTACTACATTGACCACGACGTTACCCTGCTGAAGAACTTCACCTTTGGCGAAAGCAAGAACCTGCAGCTCCGCGCCGCTGCCTTCAACATTCTCAACCACCCGCTGGTTTCGTTCAACAACCAGAACACCGATAACCTTAGCCTTAACTTCGTGAACGCCACAGCCGGTAAACCGCTCACTCAAAACGTGCTCACTTACCAGGACTTCGGCATTGCAAACATCAAGGTCGGCAATCGTTTGATGGAATTGGCCGCCAAGTTCACGTTCTAGCAGATTCATCCGGGCGGCCTCTCTGAGGACCGTCCGGCGCAAGACCGGCTGGAAGGCGAATCGCCTGCCATGCCGGGCAACGAATTGAGCAGAGTTCGGCGCGTTGCTCATGCCGTCACGATGAGGACGGCCGGCAGGTAGCCGTTCGAAGAATGCGTTTCGGATCGAGATTGTTTTGGGAGGGGAAGTATGGCCGTCGAATCTGCAGTTATGTTCCGCAAGGTTGTACGAATCGCGTGCTTGGTTCTTGTAGTTGGCTTGCTGCTGGGCGGCGCGGCCACGGCCCAGTTGCCGATTCCACCTACGCCACCGCCTGCGGTTTCCGTCGGCTCGGTCATTCCGTTCAATCACGGCACTACGGGAGTGTGGGGCCAGATCTACCAAATGGCAGTCACTCCGAATGGACATATTCTGTTCCTGGATGACCCGGAGGCTACCCTCTACGACCTCGCGCCGGGAGCTTCGGCTCCTGTCGCGCTGGTAGGGCCCGCCCCGGTCGGAGGCACCGCGAATTGCTCTACGCTTGAACCGGTGGCCAACTCCGACTGGCAATCGAGCCTCGTAGTCGATGCCAATAACACCCTGTACCTGGGTGACCGGTATGGCAGCGCAGTGCAATTCTGCGTGGTGCCGTTTGAAAACGGAGCCTGGAACTTCAGCGCGGCCGACAACTGGACGGTGGGCGAACCGCAAAGCTGTGCTGCCGCTCCGCCCTGCACTTCCGCAAATCTGGGAACCATTTATCCCCAGTCGATGGCTCTTGGCGATGACGGCACGTTCTATGTCAGCGGTTCAGGCGGCGGTCCCTCAAACGGCATTTGGAAATTCACGGTGAACCCTAAATCGTCTGCCTATCCAAACGGTCAGGCTGTTGTTACACCCTTGATTACCTCTCTCGAAACGGACGCCTCGAACATTGCGGTCGATCATGCGGGCAACCTGTTCTTCATTGAAAATGCCTATGGGGCGGCATCCACCAAAGTCAACGGCATCCGCGAAATCGTGGGAGCATCGAGTCCCAGCTTCAAGACGGTGGTCGCCTCCGGCGCGGCCGGAACTGCTGAATCAGGATTCCCGCGCATTGACAGTGGATTTGACGGAATTAAGGGCCTGACCTTCGATGCCTGGGGCAACCTCTACTTCAGCAGCCAGAACAACTCGTCCTACGGCGGAACCGTGGACGGCGTCTTCATGATTCCGAATGAAGGCACTCCTACCAGTCCTAACCTGGTGTGGGCCGATACGGTCAGGGTTTCGCCCGTCGGCTCCGGCTTCCCTCCGTTGGTTGATCCCCGCGGTTATCTTTGGATCCCCACCGGAGAGGGCGGAAGCAACTGGGCACCGGCAGGAACGAACGGAGCGCCATGTTCCAGCAAAGACGTTGCCGAATGCACCGCGTCCGGAGTTGTCCTCTGGGCGATGGGCAGCGGAAACATCGGCACCTCCCCGGTGGGGACCGCGGGAACTCCGCAGAGCGTCTTCTTCAGCTTCAGCAAGCCCACCCAGGGAAGCTTCAATCTTACTGGGCCCGGCGCGGGCAACTTTGCCGCCGCCGCGAATCCCAGCCCCGATCCCACTGTGGTTCCTGCAGTTCCCAACTGCAATGCGAACCAAACATATCCGGCCTTCAGCGCCCTCGAGCAATCGAACGCTGAATACAGCTGGTGCCAATACTTTGCCCAGATAAAGCCCAGCACCGCGGGAAGCGTCGAGGCCGAGCTGCAGATGGTCGACGCCAGCAACAAGGTGATTGAGGGCAGTGACGCATACATCTATGGCATCGGTCAGGGAGCCAATGTTGCCAATATCGCTTCTCCCGCTGCCGTCTCGCTGGCTTTGGGGTTGAATGCGCCTCAGCAAGTTGCCGCAGATCCGCGAGGAATCTCCTACGTTGCTGACACTGATCTCAAAGCCGTCCTCGAGTATCCGGCCGGAACATCGTCCCAGATCGTCGGTACTTATCTTGGAACCGGCCTGACTGCTCCAACCGGCGTGGCCGTTGACGGTGCAGGCGACCTCTACATCGGCGACTCCGGGAACCTGATCGAGATTCCGTATATAGGCTCCGCTCTCGCCACCACGGAGCAGACAACGCTCATGACCGGTCTCGGCGACCACCTCAACCTCGCCGCTGACTCCGCGGGCGATGTCTTTGTGGCGGATAAGGACAAGAAGCAGGTTGTCGAAGTGCGTAATCCGCAAAGCACGCTGGTCCGCCAGAACATGCCTGCCCTGGTTCTGGGCGCAAACGCCGGTTTCAACGGTCCCTCGGCGATTGCCACCGACAACTCCGGAAATGTGTGGGTTGCCGACGGTTCAAACCTGTGGGAGATCACCCTGCCTTTCGGACTGGCAACTGAGATCACGAGCGATCTCACCGCGCCCGTCACTGGCCTGGCGGTTGATCCCTCCGGTTCGATCTTTATCGCCGAAGGCAACGGCCTCTGGTGGATACCTTATTTGACCGCATCCGGGGGACTGAGCGTCAATGGGGCCGTTCAGGTAACAAGCATTCCAGCTTTGAGTTCCAACCCCCTGAGTGTAGCGCTCGACGGCTTCGAGAATGCCTACGTGACCTATCCGGCCAGTGGCGGCGCAAGCGCTGGATTGTCTCAACTCGGGGCAACGGGCGCAGTCGATTGGGGACAGATCGTTCCCTTTGAAGCTTTCGAGCAGGACGCACAGTTATACAACCTCGGCAATGCTCCGTTGACTCTCTCTGCGTTCACCAACGATTCGTTCACCGGCGGCAATGCCGGAGACTACGCGGTAACCCCCGCGACCAACGGCTCGCCGGCATGTTCCGCTGGCACTCCCACCGCGCCGGGGCAGGACTGCTATTTCGGGATTTCTCTGACCGCTTCAACCAACGGCCTGAGCAGTGCGTCCCTGGCGATCGAAAGCAATGCCGTCAACGCGCCCTCCATCAATGTTGCGCTCACCGCGAATGTGGTGCCCGATCCGCGCAATCCAACCACAGCGTCCATCATCGTTACGCCATCGAGCGGCATCACTTATCCGGGAGCCGTCCAAATCCAGGTGACCATTGCTTCGCAGGATGCGAGCAATGGCACGCCGACAGGGAATGTGGTCCTCAACGTCAGCGGAGTCGGGAAAACGCAGCCGACCGCGCTCACCAACGGGCAGGCGACATTCAAGTACACCAATCTGCTGGGCGGAGCCTACACCGCGTCGGTGAGTTATGGGGGCTCCGGAACAGCGGGTACGGCTCCTGATTTCGCGGCCTCCGGCGCCAAGGTCCATTTCACTGTGAACCAGGCAATCCCGACACTTCAGGCTGCCGCGCCAGTAGGAACCGCCGGTAACATCACCGTTTACAACGGAAATACGTTCCTTGCCAGCGGCTCCACCAATACCATCACCGCTTCCATAGCCTCCGCTCAAGGAACTCCGACCGGTACCGTGACCTTCTGCTCGAGCTACTCGGGCGGGACATGCACGCCTGCTGACCCCACCCAGGGTAGCCAGGGCGCTCTTTCGCTCTCGGCCAATGGAACCGTAAGCTTCTCTACCGCGAATCTCGGGCTGGGAGTTTACAACCTCACCGCGGTTTATAGCGGCGACGTCAACTATGTTCAACAAGCCGTAGCGGTGCCCGCCTTTGAAGTGATCAATCCCAGCGTCGAAATCACTTCGTCTCCGGCGTCGCTCACCATTACCCCCGGCACGCCCGTCACAGCAACGCTCACTCTGCAACCGTTGGTAGGCTTCGCACAAAATGTCACATTGGCTTGTCTGACAAGCTCTTTGCCTCAATACAGTGAGTGCACCTTCGGCTACCCAGGTGGCGGAGCGCCCACCGGAATCATCGGCGTGGGCAACACGCTGGCTGGCGCAACCGCCCCAACAACTATCACTGTCACCATCAGCAGCAATGTCTGCACCGGCACCTGCGGAGTTGCTACTTCGCAGATTGACCGCACCACCAATTCCATTGCTCGGCGCGCACCCTGGTCGCTCGCCGGCCTCTTCGGATTGGGCATGGTGGGCATCATTGCCGGCCGCAAGAGGTTGAACCGCTACCTCACCATGATCTGTGTCGCCCTCATGTTGTCCGGCGCTTTCATGGGCATCTCGGCATGCACGAACGCGGGATACTCGACGCCTCCTCCCGCGCCCAAGGTGGCCACTCCGCAAGGCAGCTATGCGATTCAGGTCTACACCTACAACGAACAGAGCGGAGAACAAAACTCGATCACCGTTCCGCTCTTCACCATTCAGACAACCGTCAACTGAGTACTGCCCGCTCATGGGCAAGATGAATCAACGCTTTCCGGGAGCACAACGAGGCAACTCCCGGAAAGAGTAAGAAAACGGAAGCCTTGAACCGCGAGCGAGTAAATAATCCGCCTGCGGCAAGTTCAGATACAAGCTCTTTGGGGAGGAATACTATGTCCACCACGTCGTTGAACGCTCTGCGCCGCTTCGCAGGCTTTGTGTTTATCCTGTCGCTCTTCACTCTGTTTGTGCGCGTAGGAGCTGAAGGCCAGAACACTCATTCGCTGGTGACATCCAGTGTTGTCAGCCCCCTGCCTGCTCCACCTACTTTTGGGGCAGTGTGGCAAAGTGCGATGTCCAGTCACGGAGACTTTGTCTTCGTCGATTTTGAAAATGGCGTGGTCAATGTTTACCCGGCCGCTGGCGGCGCATGGCAGTCGTTGACACCCCCCCTCGCCAACTTCGGCTGCTGCTGGGCGGACGGCGGTCTTGCCCTCGATTCCGCAGACAATATGTATCTGAACTCCAACTGGGCCTGGGACGAGACTGCCGTTAAAGTTCCCTACAGCACCGCGATGGGCGGTTGGAATATGGCCGCCTCGACGTATGTTGGCGATGTTCCCGGCGCGCCGGACTATCAGAACGAGGGAATGGGAGCAAGCCCCTGGAGTACCAGCGGACTGTTGATTCTGGGAGGTGAAGACTGCTGCTCCGGGCTATATTCCGCGATTGTGAACCCTGCCGGCGGCGCCGCGTCCAACGGAGCGACGATCCTCAAGGCTGTCGGCGGTCAAATTCATTCGATCGCTGTCGATGCAGCCGGAAATGTCTACCTGTTTGAGCCAGGCGATTCAGCCGGCATCCTAAGGATTCCTGCCGGAACAGTTGGCATTGCCAGCGGACAGGCCGGGCTGACGTCCGGCGTCATCGTTGACGTGGAACCGATGATTCCCAATCCGAAAGGCGGCTCGCCTGCCAATGTGCCTCTTCTCTCTAACATCGATGGGGTGGCCGTCGATGTATCCGGGAATGTCTACATCAGCGACGGGACCGCGGGCATTTTCATGGTTCCGAATGAGAATGGCACGCCGAATCCGTTGGACTGGATCATGCTTTCGCCCATTCCAGCAACCTCCCAACTCGCCATTAATCAAGCTGGCGACACAATGTTTGTGCCCACAACGAGCCTTTGGCCGGCCCCTCAGACCTCTTATAGCGTAGACGACATCGGCAAGGTTACCCTCGGACGGGGAGATGCCGGGTCGGCTGCAGTTGGACAGCAAGCCGCTAATCCGCTTACCGTGTATTACTCGTTCACCGGCAACCCGAATTTAACCACCGGTCTCGTCACTCCAGCCAGGTTCGTCATCCAGGAAGACGGCGTCACCGCGCCGGACTTTACGGTTACCAGCGGCGGAACCTGTGCTGTAGGCACCGCTTATCCCATTCCTTCCAGTAAGACTGTCTCAAACGACACCCCTTATTGCACCTTGAATGTGAATTTCGCGCCGCTGCACGTCGGAAATATCTCTGCTCAACTCCTTCTGCAGACATCTCAGACCACGGGAACCACGACGACATATACCACCGTCGCAACCACGACGCTCCATGGCCTCGGGCTGGCCCCGGCTGTCCAGACGGCGCCCGCATGGGAAACCTCATTTGGCAGCGGGCTCAAGACGCCGAGCCAGGTTGCAACAGACATCGCCGGCAACATCTATGTTGCCGACTCCGGCCTCAACCAGGTTCTCAAGTATGCCGCCGGTTCTGGCGCAACGGCCGCTCCGGTCTCAATCGGAAGCGGGCTCACACAGGCCACCGGCGTCGCCGTCGATGGCAATGGCGATGTCTTCATCGCCGACAGCGGGACCGGCAGCGTGTATGAGGTGCCTTACGTTTCAGGCGCGCTGAGCAATGCGGGGCAAGTCACGCTCGTCAGCGGTCTCGGCACCGGCCTCACGCTTGCCGCCGATGGACTGGGTCATCTCTACATCGCAGACCCGACAAATGGCCGCGTCGTCGAGCTGAGCAACCTGGGCGGCGGTTTCTACCCTCAGGGCCAGACCGAAGTATTCCTGACCTCCGGCTTCAAAGCCCCCTCCTATGTCGCAGTCGATCAAAGCAACGATCTTTATATCATCGATGGCTCCAACCTCTTCGAGTTGGCTAATGGCGCGCTGACACCCTTGCTCACCACGCTCAGCAATGCTACCGCCGTCGCAGTCGACCCCTCCGGCGCGGTGTATGTTTCATCGACCGGCGGCACCGTCCGGATTCCGTACCTGGGCGCTGCGCTCGATACCGCTGGTCAAGCGAGCGTTGCTTCCGCTGTCACCAGTCCCCTCGGACTGGCAATCGACAACCTCGGCAATGTGTATCTGGCCGATGGAACAGCACTGAACGTGCACGTCGTCACTCCCGGCGGATCGCTCAACTTTGGCAACGTGCCTCTGGGAACGATCCCCTCCCTGAATGCCACGGTAACCAACGCTGGAAACTCTGCCCTCACCACGACCGCTTACTCCAGCACCAATTCGCTTGATTTTACCGCTGCCGATGGAACCTGCGAAGCCGATTCTCCGGTAGCTGCGGGCGCCACCTGCCTGGTCGATGTCACCATGAGCCCGGGACCTGGAGAACAGGGTACCTTGACTGGCGAGATCGGGCTTGCCAGCAACGCAGTAAACTCCTCGCTCGCCGTCATTCAGACCACCGGCATCAGCGCACCACTGGCCAATTCCGTATCCAAAATTTCGGTCGGCGGCTCGGCCGAGGTGATCGCTACGCCCGTCACAGTTACGGTCGCGGCCGCGAGCGGCACTCTGACGCCCAGCGGCACAGTTACGCTCACCTATCCAACATGGACGGTTGCCACCCCCTCTCCGTGCGGGGGAGCCGGACAGTCCGCTTGCGCTCCTTCAATCGTTCCAACTACTGCTACCGCAACCGGAACTCTGAAGAATGGTTCCTACACGTTCTCCCTTTCGGCCGTGCTCGCTGGCAGCGGCACGTTCACCGTCACTTACAATGGCGACCGAGTGTTTGGCAGATCCACCCAAACGACCGCCGCAACAGTGGCGAAGTCCCAGATCATTGGCCTCGGGTTGCCGACCATTCCCGATCCGTCAGATATCTACCTGCCGTATACCCTGGAGACCAATGGCAGCACTCCTTACGACGGGTCCGCACTGCCGTTCGAATACGGCATGGTGGTAAAGGTGAATACCGCGGCCGGCATTCCCACTGGCCAGATCGTCTTTAACGACAATTCCTCCACTTGCCCGACGGGAACCTCCGCCACCGGCATAGGCGTGGCGACCTGTGCACTCACCAACTACTCCGGCGTTGCATGTCCCACGCAAAGTGGAACCGCCACGCAGAGTATCACGAACTCAGGTGCGGCCCCCACCGGCGCACAGGCCACGTTCTCGACCAACTGCCTGCAGATGCTGCAAAACCAACCTTACACGCCAGTGATCTCCACACACTTCATTACGCCGTCTTACGCTGGGGACGCCAACTTCATGCCCTACCCCGGAACTACTGGACAGTTGTTCCAGGTCCTCCGTAGCCCTATGGTGCAGATCTCTACTTCGGACGCATCCTCGCTCACCGCGGCGCCCGCACTCAATGTCACCGCGGGCTCCTCCGCCAGCATGAATCTGTTGATCAATTCGATTCTCGGCTATGGAGAGGCGGGAAAGAACGGCACGGAAAACAGTTACAGCCTGCCGATCTCGCTCACGTGCACCAATCTGCCGGCACACACAACCTGTACCTTTACCTATCCAAATCCTGATCCGAATATCTCCACCGCCGTCGACATCACCTGCCCCGCCGGCAATAACGATACAGCGGTTGACAGTTCATTGGCCGCCGGTCAAAGCACATGCTCAACCGCACTGGCCACGGTCACGTTCAACACCAACGTTGCAGTGGGCACGTCGACCTCAAGCCAGATCGCCCGTACAAGTTCGCTTGCCTTCGCCGGAATTTTCGGCCTTGGCATGATCGGGCTTTTCTTCCGGCGTCGGGCGTTTGAAAAGAGCCGGTTCCTGCTGATCATCTGCATGATGTTCGTGGGAGGCGCTCTGGCGGCGAGCATTACCGCCTGCACTACTACCAACCTGTCGCCCAACGCGGTGCTCAACACGCCGTCAGGCAACACCGCTGTCACGATTACAGCCCAGCAGATCGGCAGCGAATGCCTATCGACAACAAGCGCCGCAGCCGCCAATTGCATCGTGCCCGGAAGCGGATCGGCATCCGACAACGGCCAGAAGGTTTACGGCAGTTCCGACCAGATTTCCGCGCCGTTCTTCGTCAATCTGACGGTGCAATAGAAGTCAGCAGGGAACGCCACCAAACAGACAAGAAGAGGATACGCGGCGCAAGCGGCGTATCCTCCTCTTAGGCGACTCACTCCTGCCCAGCCGAACGTGATCTCTCAAGTCCTACCAGCCCAGTATCCGCAGCACTGCAGCATAAAGCAGACGCGGAATTCACCCTGGGCCTCCAGATCAAGGTTCTTATTGCGCCTGCCAGTTATAACTCGAGATCAATTTTCCGTCCACATCCACCAAGACAATCGCCGCCTCTCCGCTTTTCAGCGTTCCGGCAAACTGGCGCCCGCTTCGCAGATCCTTGAAATCGACTCCCTGTTCATTGGACTCCGATGTGATCACATAGAGCGTTGCATTCGGAAAGCGCGTAGGGCAAATCATAATCCCCGCATCCTTCATCGTCGTCGTATATACCACCGCCGCGCCGGCTTTCTTCAACGCGTACCGGTAGACATCGCCCACCGCCTGCAGATTGCTGTTCAGCTCCAGTGGAAGCGTTGAGAATAGAATGCGTCCCCGTCCGAAAGGCTTTTCGATCCAATCTTCGCCATTCGGCAAAGCTGCCTGGCTCAGGAAGGTAGTCGTGTTGCCTTGGAAGCTCAGTTCTTCATCGCCTCCTGGAAATTTCATCAGCTGGTCGCGCAAGCTCAATGCTTCTATCGTGTATTGAAGGTCAACCGAGTTCTGCCTTCCTGTCGCGTGCAGATGGGCGTCTCCGTCAAAAGGCCCCGTAACGAGCAGCACTGCGCCCGCCTTCACCTTTTCCTCGATTGCCTGCCAGGCCGCCTCGGTCAAGCCCAGGGGAGACGGAAGAATGATCAGCTTCGGCGTTCCCAGCAAATCAATCTGGTATTCACCCACAGCGTACCCCTGGCTGTGCGCATACCCATAGAGAGCCCTCACTGCGGTCTGCTGGGCCTCGAGCGCGAATGCATTTCCTACCGACATCTGAAAAGACTGCGGCAGTACAATCGCCACATCGGGCAATTCCAACCCAGTCGCCCACGGCGCGGCCTTGGCAGCAAATTCGCCCAGTGCACGCATCTGGTTCTCCCAGATTTTCGCCGAGCCGTCGCTGCGCTTCATCCCGAAGTCGACCTCGCGCGCCCAGTCCCATTGCATTGCCCCACTGCTGCCCGCGGCAAACCCTAGCGCCCATTTACGCTCCGTCAAGCCGAGTCCCGTTAGCTCGTCGTAGCGCCAAGCCCCGTCCGGAGCCCACACCGGCTGATATCCCGTCTCCCCGGTTATATTCGGCACTCCCACCCGTTTCGCCGCCACCGAGTCCCAAAGCAGCGCATCGTCCTGCCAGTATGTGTGATTGGTGGTGAACGAAACGCCCGCGCCTCCATAAAACTGGTTCAGCACGCGATCCGTGACGCCGCCCTCGTCCTGCCCAACATCGACCAGTTGCCGGCTGCCCGTACCGCGGATCAATCCGACCATCCCCCGCACCCATTCGCTGAACGTATCCTGCGCAAAGAGGTTGTAGTCCACCGCCCGAACCTCACTTGGGTTGCCGTAACGTCCCGTCGAAATGTCTCCGATCGAAGGCAGCGGAACGGTGTCGAAGCTGCCAAGCTGCTCCGGAGTCACGCGCCACGCATCGCCCAGCGCCGCGAGGTTCCCGTCATATTTCTGCCGCAGCCATTTGCGCCACGCCGCAGTCTCGGTCGCGTCTCCGTTCGGATAGTTGCCCTTGAAGATATGGCGAGGGTTCGAGAAACTGGGCTCGTTGATCAGGTCCCACGACAAGAACGGGACATCCTTGAAGTGCTCAACCACCGAGCGCACGTAAGCCTGCTGCATGCGAAGCGCTCCGGGGTCCGTATATGGATTTGGCGGGGGCGCATCACTATCATCCCGCCCCGTGGCGCCGGAGCGCGGCGAAAATGCAAAGAATGTGAAGTTGACTGCAATCTTGTGCCGCTGCGCACACAGCAGAAACGCTTCGAGGTTGCGCAGAAACCGCTCGTTCACGCCACCTGTGTTCATTTCGATGAAGCGCCCATTCGGCATCCACACGCCGGTCCGCACAAAGCTCACGCCGTGCTGCTCCATCTCCGCAAAGTCACGCTCCCACACCCATGCGTTTCTCGGGCCCGAGAAGTCCCAACCATTCTCCTCGGTGGTGAAGTAATTGGTGCCCACGGGGAAAAACGGCGCTCCGTCGCGGGTCAGAAAATCTCCATTCACACCAAGCACGGACCCCGAATTGAGGCTCGCCTCATCCCGCACCCAGAACCCGTTCTGATAAAACTCCTGAACGCCGCCGTCCTCATGCAGGGCCGCCGCCACAATGTAGAAGCCCGGCTCGAGCGCTTTGTGAAATGGAGCCGCAGCATCGGCCGTCTCGTCATTGCTGATCGCCAGCGCCGCCGAGTCCACCACACCTTTGTCAGAACTCAGCGTAAGTTTCACTTCAGCGCTCCCGGAGCTACCAACCCGGAGCCGGCGCATATTGCGTACGTGGACTGTGATTAGAGGCGGCTCGCCCGGATGCACTGTCGAGAACTGCGTTTCCACCGAGAAGTCGATT
>Ga0182013_10000265_pt1 | contig 71057 bp, 62 predicted proteins | sample 612S2MmetaG_FD_120487 | JGI IMG/M metagenome (GOLD analysis project Ga0182013, IMG submission 120487) | Permafrost microbial communities from Stordalen Mire, Sweden - 612S2M metaG | ecosystem: Environmental > Terrestrial > Soil > Wetlands > Permafrost | place: Sweden: Stordalen | collected... | reverse complement strand
TTGGCGATAAACTGTTTCATGGCGTTTCCTCCAGGTACAAGGTGATTTGGACATCAACCAACGTACCTCTACGGGAACGCCATTTTTCGGTTTGCGGCTTGCCGCTCTGCGGGGCGGGCAATTCTGGCTGCAGCCGGCTTTTAGGCGGCTCTTTCGAGGTGCAGCGAGTCTTGGCTGCCAGGCGAGAGCCGGCTAAAAAGCCGGCTGCAGCCAGAATTGGGTGCCCCACGATCTGTGTGGAATGTTGCCCTAAACGGAAAAGTATGCGGCACTAGACGGAGAGTCTGCTCCACAAGAGGCGAAGTGGACGGAGTGACGATCGGGCCACGGGGTAGACTGGGGCCAGGAGGCTCGCTTGTCAACGTCATCTTTTCCCTACGAAACTCGCTTGAACATCCTCTACCCGCCGCTGGAGGTGATCGACGAAAAGGCTCTGGCGGATGGGTGTGAATTCGAGTGGTACAACCAGACGCTGTGCAAAGTGAACGAAGCGGTGGTGCGGATGGCCGTCGTGCGCGGGGAATACCACTGGCACAAGCACGACGCCGACGACGAGTTCTTTTACGTAGTGGAAGGCCGGCTCTTGATCGACCTGGAAGACCGCACGGTGGAGCTGGCGCCGCGCCAAGGATTCGTGGTGCCGAAAGGCGTCGTACACCGGACCCGCGCCCCAGAGCGAACCGTGATGCTGATGGTGGAGAACGCGGGAATCGTACCGACGGGCGATTGAGCGCGGAGCACTATCTTTTCCGTTCGGCGACGATGGTGATGCGCATATCGCGGGATTGGCGGACCAGGCTTTGCACGGTGGTCTCGCGAAAACGCTGCCACCAGGGGAGGGGGCGGGAGCGGCCCACGAAGATCTGGGTGATGCGGTTGGCGCGGGCGAAGCTGGTGATGGCGCCGGCGGCATCGTCGCTTTGGATCACGTGGGTGTCGATGCGGAGGTTGCGGGCGAAGCTGAGATGGCGCTCGGCGGGCTCGCTGCTTTCCGGGCCGTTGGCAACGTGGATGGCGAGGCAATCGGCCTGGAGGTAGTCGGCCACGCGTTTGCCGCGGCGGATGAGCACGGCGGAGGAGGGACGGCCGGTAAGGCAGATCAGGATGCGCTCGCGGGCGGGGTGGTTTTCGGGAGCCGGAGTTTCGCCGGGGAGCGGCTCTGCGGCGGCGGCCGGCGGCGGCGTCAGCTTTTCTTCCAGTTCATGGGCGGCGTGGCGCATGGCCAACTCGCGCAGGGCGTTGAGATTGCCCTCGCTGAAGAAATTGTCCATCGCCTGCTGGGCTTTTTCGGGCTTATACACGACGCCGCGCCCCAGGCGGTTGCGTAGCGCGCTGGGGGTGAGGTCGACGAACACCACTTCGTCGGCATCGTCGACGACCCAATCGGGAACGGTCTCGCGCACGCGCACGCCGGTTCCCTTCCAGACTTCGTCGTTGAGGCTCTCCAGGTGCTGCACGTTCATGGTGGTGAGCACGTCGATGCCGGCATCGAGCAGGGCATGGACGTCCTGCCAGCGCTTGGTCCGGTCGCAGCCGGGAACGTTGGTGTGGGCGAATTCGTCGACGATTGCCACGGCCGGTTTGCGGCGCAGCACGGCGTCCACGTCCATCTCGTTGAATTGGGAGCCGGCATAGGAGATGACGCGGCGCGGAATCGCTTCCAGCCCTTCCGTTTTGGCGATGGTTTCCGGGCGGGCATGAGGCTCGAAGTAAGCGATCACGATGTCGACGCCCTGGCGGCGCATTGCCTGGGCTTCCTCCAGCATGCGATAGGTCTTGCCGACGCCGGCGGCATAACCGAGGTAGACCTTGAGGCGGCCTTTGTGGTGCTGGCTCATGACGCGTCTTTGTGCGGGAAGAGGCGCACGTCGAAATCCTCGGCGGCATCGATCAGGCGTTCGACGGGACTGCGGGCGCCCCACCAGGTACGTTCGCGGCCGCTGTGTCCGAGGAAGATCTGGGTGGCACGCTGCTCGCGGGCGAAATCGAGAATGGTTTCGACAAAATCGCCGGGCGGCAGGCAGTGGACTTCGGCGCCCATCTGGCGCGCCAGGGCGAGATGGGAATCCAGGCGGGCGCGGTCCTCGGGGCGAGTGTCGGGCTGCTCCACGTAAGTGGCCAGCAGGGTGCCGTGGAAGCGGAGGACGTTGCGGTGCCCGCTTTCGAGCATTTCGATGGCGCTGGAACGGGGCGTGAGGCAGACCAGCAGGCGTTCCTGGACGCCCCATCTAACGGCGATGCCGTGGGCATCGAGATAGTCCTGCAACTGCCATTCGACGACGTCGGCGGCCAGCAGCAGGGCCATCTCGCGCAATTCCGCCAGGGCGCGGGCATCGGCGGCGGTGCCGCCGCGGACGATCAGGGCGTCGGGCGGCGCATCCACCACTTCGATCTCGTCGGCGTCGAGGAGGAATTCTTCGGGAACGCTGTAGGCGGCGCGTTTGCCGGTAATGCGCTCGACTTCGGTCTGCTTTTCGCGGATATGCTGAAGGTTGACGGCGGTGATGACGGCGATGCCGCGGTCGAGCAGGTCGCGGACGTCCTGCCAGCGCTGCGGGTTGCGGCTGCCGGGCGGGTTGTCGTAGGCCAGGCCGTCGATCAGGCAGACGCCGGGGTGGCGGCGGAAGATGGCGGCCAGGTCCATGACTTCGTAGATCCGGCCGGCGTGGCGTTCGATGACGGGGAGAACCGTTTCGAGGCGGGAGAGAATCTCCTGGATCTCGGGCGTGGCCTGCCCCTGGATGGCGCCCACCACGACGTCTTCGCCGCGCTCCGCCCGCCGCCGCCCTTCGGCGAACATACGGTACGACTTGCCGACCCGGGGCGCGTATCCCAGAAACACTTTCAGGCGCGCGCGGTGCTGACGCCGCTCTTCCGCCTGCACGCGGCGGAGCAGCGCTTCGGGGTCGGGGCGGCGCTGGTCAGGAAGCTGTGGCATAGGGGCAAAAGCCTGAAGTCGGCGGGCAGAAGGCCGAAAAGGGAGCGGCTGCGCAGGCCGGGTACGCGGATCGCGAGGAGGGGCGATCCCGGCCGGACTGCCGGAAGCCGGCCATGACGAAACTGTCGATGCGCAGCGACACTCTCAAGGCTACTGTACTATGGCGCGGGCGGGGCTGTCGCCGGGGCATTCTACCGCCAGTCCCACAACACCACGCACCATCCCGGATAGCCGCGGCTGGCCGAATAGGCGTCTTCTTCGAGGCTGAACAGAATGTCCACGCGCGCTCCCGCCGGTAACTCCGCCGCTCGCGCGGCCAGGTTCCAGCCTTTCAATGTCACGCCGCGGCCGGCCTGGCGGAATGCTACCCTCAGGTGTTTCTCTTTCATGACGACCGGCGCGGCAACCACTTCGACGCCCTCCACCAGAAACAGCGGCTCCCGGTTGCCGTGGCCAAACGGACCCAGGCGCAGCACGCCATCCACAGCCTGCCCGGTCAGCTCACGGAGTTCGGCGCGGGCGTCCACGGCGTGGGTCGGCAGGAAATCCTCGGGCGCGAGCCTGGTGGCGGCATAATCGGCAAAGCGCCAGCGGAATTCCGCCACCCGCGCGGCTTCGAGCGTAACCCCGGCGGCGTGCCGGTGGCCGCCGAAGCGCACGAAAACCTCCGGCATCGATTCCAGCGCCTCCAGCAGATGGAATCCGTCGACGCTCCGGCCGGAGCCTTGCGCCATGCCGGTTGCCTGGTCCAAGCCGAGCACGAAGACGGGCCGGTGCAACCGTTCCACCAGGCGGCTGGCCACGATGCCGAGCACGCCGCGGTGCCAGTCTCCACCGTAAAACACCAGCGCGGCGGCCGCCGGGTCGCCGGGCGCTTCCAGGCAGGCCTCCAGCGTGGCGGCCTCGGTGCGCCGCCTCTCGGAGTTGTGCTCGTTGAGGCCGCGCGCCAGCGTTTCGGCGCGGCCGGCATCGGCGGTGAGGAACAGTTCGATTACCTGCCGCGCGGTATCCATGCGGCCGGCGGCGTTCACGCGCGGACCGATCTGAAACGCCACCTGGCGCGAGCTGGGCGCCACGCCGACGGTCAATCCGGCAACCTGGAAGAGAGCCCGCAAACCGGGATTGCGCGGGTCGCTCAGTCCCGCCAGCCCATGGCTGACCATGGCGCGGTTCTCGCCCGTGAGCGGCACCACGTCGGCCACCGTGGCGATGGCCACCAGCTTCAGCAAAGACGCCAAAATGCGTTCGACTTTGGCCGGCGCCCAATCGAGCCGCGCCACCAGCGCCTGCGCCAGCTTGAATGCCACCCCTGCCCCGCATAGATCCTTCTCCGGATAGCCGCAGTCCGGCCGATTGGGGTTCAGCACCGCCAGCGCCGGAGGCAGGGCGGATTCGGGCAAATGGTGATCGGTGACAACCACGTCGATGCCCAGCTCCGCGGCGCGCTCCACCACGGCGGTGGCGCGAATTCCGGTATCCACGCTGACGATCAGCCGGACACCGTCTGCGGCGGCCTGCTCCACCACGTCCGCGCGCATTCCGTAACCGTCCTTGAGCCGGTGCGGGACGTGATAGCCGGCGCTGCCGCCGGCGAGCTCGATCGTCTTGAGCAGAAGCACCACCGAGAGCGTGCCGTCCACGTCATAGTCGCCGTAGATCAGGATTTTCTCGCGGTTACGAATAGCGGTCAGCAGCCGGTCGACGGCCGGCTCCATGTCCCGCAGCAGCGCGGGGGGATGGAGGTCGGCGAGGGAGGGGGACAGAAACCGGCGCGCCGCGGCTGGATCGGAGAAGCCGCGCCGGACTAGCACGCGGGCGGCCAGGATACCCACCCCCAAGTCGCTCGCCAGACCGATGGCTGCGCTATCGGAATTGTCGGGTGATGGGACCAGCCAACGCGAGCCCGGCACGGCTAATTATTCGAAAAATAGCCGCCCAGACCGTCGTCTTCTCCGTCTTCATTCTCACCCGAGACGTGCGCCACGATTTCGTCCTCGATTTCGAGAAATTCCTCGTACCAGTCCGGCTGCAGTTCGTAGACGTACATGCGCAAATGATAGTCGAACGCCAGTTCGATCGAACACGTAACGCCGAGGTACGGACGCAATTCGCGCAAGCGCTTTTCGTAATCGCGGCGCTCGTCGCGCTCGAGGCCGCAATCGTCGAGCTGCCCCAGCAGGTCGTCGATATCGGAGGCTTCGAATTCGCGCGCGGCGAAGACGACCATGCTGGCGCCGGCTTTGCGCGCCACCTCGAGGAACATCTGGTAATCGGGATGGCGTTCGGTATCCCAAAGCACCATCGGCATCCCTTCCAGGCCGCCCGGGCTGCCGTAGAAAACAGCCAACCCACTGCCCGCCAGGTAGTCCAACATTTCGCGTTTCAGGGTATCGAGATTCAGGTCCACGTACTTCCTCGGTTTTTTAAAGGCAACCATAGAATATCAGAGGGCGCGGCTGGAAAAGGCCTCGGCTGCCTCCCACATCGCTCTGCCGGTGCGGCGAGGGAGGGGCGAGCCACGCGATGTCGCCGGTACCCGCCTTTCTCACAGCTCTGTTTTGTCGATCTCGCTCATGGCGCCGTGCCGAATATGGAGCACCTCCACCTGCTTCGGCCGCTCCAGAATGCGGTAGATGACCCGATAGATATGCGGTTTGTGGCCGTAAACCAGGTGCCTGAGCTGGTCGTTCTCCGGCGTGACGGCGCATCGGCCCGGCGAGTTGCGAAGACTGCGGACGGCTTCCCTAAGACCCACATACCAGGCGCGGGCAGCTTCGGACGTGCGTGCTTGAACGTAGCAGTAAATGTTCTCCAGGTCGCGTTGCGCCCTCGGCATGATCTTAACCCGATATGCCATGAGCGGCTTCGAATTCGGCGAAGAATTCGTCGGCGTCGCGTCCTTTACCCTGCCTGGCCTGCTCTAAGCCCTGGCGGATACCTTCGCGCGCGTCGGCTCGGGCGGCGATGTCGAGCAGTCGCTGATAGGCTTCCGCGTCCTGCACGACTGCCTCGGCCTTGCCTTTGATCGTCAGCACCACTGGCCGTTTGGTCCTTTTGAGCTGCTTCATGAAGTCCCCCGATCGGCGGCGGAAAGTAGTCAGCGACTGGATGTCCTGGGTGATATCGATCATACACGCCCTTCCTTACTTATAGCACCTTTTTGAGTGCTTATTAGGCTACTGAATCGGTAAACACCACGCTTTCCTCACTTCCCCCAATTCCGCACAATCCTGCCCAACCGTAGCGCCGGCGATCTTGTCGCCGGTGCCTTTCCGCCACCCCCCAAAACCCCAATCACAAACTTTCAAAATTTTCCCTGACACGGATTTCCCCGGATCGCCCCAAGCCCTGGCCCCGGCGCTCTCAAGCGCCCGGAAGCAGTACTCTGAAGTGTACCCATGGATCTGTTCGTCGATCGCATGACTTCGCCCCTCGGCGTGCTGCGCCTGGTCTGGAGCGGCACCGCCGTCCAGATCGCGCTCCGCATGCTGCATTTTCCCGGCGATGACGGTATCGATCGAGCTGTCGAACGCCACTACGGCCCGTGCCATTTGATCCCCTCCCCCGCGCCGCCCGAAATCCGCGACCCCCTCGAAGCCTATTTCGCCGGCCGGATCGCCGCTATCGACCGCATCCCCGTCGATGCCGCCGGTACGCCTTTCCAGCTCGAAGTCTGGGCCGCGCTTCGCAAAATACCCACCGGTTCCACCACCACCTACGGCCGACTGGCCGCCCGTATCGGGCGCCCCAACGCGAGCCGCGCCGTCGGCCTCGCCAACGGGTCCAACCCCGTCGCCATCGTGGTCCCCTGCCATCGCGTCATCGGCGCCAACGGCGCCCTCACCGGCTACGGCGGCGGCATGGCCCGCAAGCGCTGGCTCCTCGATCACGAGCGCGGTGGCGCGTTACCCTTTACAGAAGAGGAGAGCGCATGACCCCAACTTCCGTCGCGCAGTCCACCGAACCGGTCCCCGCGACCCCTACCGCCACGCCACGCCGATTGGTTTCGCTCGATGCCTTCCGCGGCCTCACCATGGCTCTGATGGTGCTGGTCAACAATAACGGCAGCGAGCGTGACGCCTATATTCAGTTGCGCCACTCCCAGTGGCACGGCTGGACCCTCACCGATACCGTCTTTCCATCGTTCGTGTGGATCGTGGGCGTCGCCATCACCCTTTCGCTGGGCAAGCGCGTAGCCGAGGGGGTTCCGCGCGCCCGCCTGCTGCCGCAGATTTTCCGCCGCGCCGCCATCCTGTTCGTGCTGGGGCTGGCGATCTACGCATTCCCCCACTTCAACCTCGGCACCCAGCGCATCCTCGGCGTGCTGCAGCGGATTGCCATCTGCTACCTGGTGGCCGCGGTGCTATTTCTTTACACCGGCGTACGCGGCCAGATCGCCTGGCTCGTCGGTCTGCTGGCCGCGTATTGGTTGCTGATGACGCTGGTTCCCGTGCCTGGCTTCGGCACCGGGCGTCTGGACGTGGAGGGCAATTTCGCCCACTACGTCGACCGCATGGTTCTCGGCAGCCACAACTACCAGTTCCCCAAGACCTGGGACCCGGAAGGCATCGTCAGCACCCTTCCGGCCATCGCCACGGCCCTGTTCGGCGTCCTGGCCGGCCACCTGCTCCGCCTGCGCCGTTCCTTGCCGGAGCGCATGACGTGGCTCTTCCTGGCCGGCAACCTGCTGCTCGCCGCCGGTGTTATCTGCGATTACTGGCTGCCCATCAACAAGAAACTGTGGACGGATTCCTTCTGCCTGTTCATGGCCGGCTTGGATTTTGTCGTCTTCGCCATGTTCGCCTGGGTGGTCGACGGCCTGGGTTGGCACAAACCGGTAAGGCCGCTGGTGATCCTCGGCATGAACGCGATTGCCGTGTATCTGGTGTCGGAGTTCGCCGCCGAAGCCCTGGATATGATCCGCTGGAATTCCGCCGCCGGCCCCGTGTCGCTCCAAAGATATCTCTATCACACGCTGTTTGTGCCGCTCGCCTCGCCGGCCAATGCTTCCCTGTTGTACTCGCTAGCCTTCACCGCGGCCATGTTTCTAGTGGCGTACGGCTTGTACCGAAAAGGCTGGTTCCTGCGGGTGTGAGGCTGAAATACCGTCCAGCAGCCTATGCTTCCGTATCCGCCAACTTCAATAGGCCAAGCCTGAAAACGCGGAAGCTCGGGGACGGATTAGATTGAACGTCCAGGTGCGGCCCAATCAGGGAAGCCCATCGGCATTTCTCCTCCCCAATCCTCGGATATCCTTGTGCCTTGAGCGCGGCCGAGCCCCCTGGGAACAGCGCGTCTGCCAGCATTTCCCACGTGCCGCAGATGGAGTCCTGGCGGTAGGAATGGAGGGCGTTCCATTTCGCCCTCGGGAACGCCTTTATGATCGCGTTCTTGTCGCCAAGCAGCCAAGCCTCCATTTCCTCTATGGCGAGCCGAAAGAGAACATTCGGCCTGGGGCGGCAGCGCCTATGGATTTCGAGCAACTCCTGCTTGAAAGCGACACAATCCCTATCGTCAAGGTCGACAACCACAACGACTGCGGAGCCTGTGCCCTGAAGGCTCTTTCCATAGCCAGCCAATATTCTTGGTAATTGGTCCAGAATGATGCGCTTCCACGGATCGGTCTTGCCCCGGAGACCTCGGGGAATCCTGCCGATCCCCTTGTAGGCATGCGTCCTCCAGGTATGCGGGTTGCCATACTTGCCGAGGATTTTCGGCAGCAACGCGCCGAGGAGCAACTCACCGGATGCGTCCTCGACCAGAACCTCGAAGTGCATTTACGCCGGCCTCGCGTCCAGGTAGTCGCTGTACCACAGACTGCCGAGAGGCAACCCCTGCTCCACCATATTTTGCACCGTTGAATCGGAGCTGGCTTGCCAGATCGTCGAGAAACCGTCGGCGCCTTTCTCAAGCACCCAGGTCTCCTCAGGCTTCAACGCGTCGACGAAATATGGTTGGTGGGTAGTGACGAAGATCTGGGGCGCGTTTTTCCTGCCGGTAGCGCGCGCTCGAAACTCGGCGGCAAGCGTCTCCAGCAGCTTATGGTAGAGGCCGTTCTCCGGCTCCTCAATGCAGATAAAGGGGGCGGGATCCGGGTCCTCCAGCAGCAACATGTAGGCAAACATCTTCAGCGTCCCGTCCGACATCTGCTGGGCGAAGAAAGGGTCCTGAAACCCGCGGTCGTTGAATCGAAGGAGAAGTCTGCCGTCGTCCGTTTTTTTCGTGTCGATGTTGTTGACGCCCGGAATCTTCGATGCGATCCGGTTCAATATCGACTGGAATCGGCCCGGCTGCTCGCGCTCCATGAACTGGACCACGTTCCCGAGGTTGTCGCCGTGCATGTTCAGATGTTTCTGAGGGCCGGCCATGGGCAGGCTGCGCGCCGCATCGGGCGTAAAGTAGCTCAGGTACCAACTCTCGACGAACTTCCTGAACTTGGCAATGCGCGGATGAGCCTTCAGCGTGCCCAATGTGGCAACGCCCAATCTTCTCCGGTCGGTCAATTCGACCGGCATTTGCCCCGGCTCCTCGCCCTCGAAACTCTCTTCTCCAGCCCACGCCAGCCCTTCCCCGCCCTTCAGGAGTAGAAACGAGAGTGGCCTGCCCCACTTCTGCCCCTTGCGCCGCTGGCGCAAACGCTCCTCGGCGACGAACGGGCGTCCGGATCGATCGCGGTCTATCGAAAGCTCGTAGGTGATTGGCCGGTCGCCGGGGCTCTCACGGTAGTAAATATCAAAGTGAATCGGCCCACTCTCGCCGGACGAAACCAGCCGATCGAATCCGCCTCGCTGCTTCAGGTCGCAGGCTTCCTCCACACCCACGGCCAGGCAGTCCGACAGAAACCCGAAGGCATCGAACAGGGTACTCTTGCCGACTCCGTTCTTGCCGATGACCGCCACGAGCGGCGTGAGAGCCGGGGTATTCTGCTGGTTCCACAGCTTGCCAATGGTGATTTCCCTCAGCGCGCGGTAGTTCTGGACGTGAAAGCCCTCAATCAAAGCCATCGTTCATTCCTCTGTGCAACGACACCTCCTTAGAATAACGTCAGCCGGGTGCTGTCGACCGAGCGAACTTGCCAGCCCCGGCCAGCGCATACTATCGTTGCGATGGAGAGCGCAACGTGACCCAACACGCCAAACTGAGCGACTTGCCGGCCGTGCATGAAGTGCTGGAGCGCCTGCTGCCGGCGCTCGCGAACGTTCCGCGAAGCTTGCTGGTGGCAGAAGTGCGCCGGGCGCTGGACGAGATCCGGCGCGAAATCCGCAACGGAGCGCAATCCGTTTCAACGGTCGAGGAACGGGTCGAGAGCGCCGTGGTGCAACTCGCGCGGCCGTCGCTGGAGCCGGTCATCAATGCCACCGGCGTGGTCTTGCACACCAATCTGGGCCGCGCCCCCCTGGGGGAGTTGACGGCTCTGCCTGGTTATTCGAACCTGGAATACGACCTCGCCACCGGGCGGCGCGGGAAGCGCGATACCCACGCGGGCCGGCTGCTCGAGCGGCTGCTCGAGGCGCCGGCGATCGCCGTCAATAACAACGCCGCGGCCATTCTATTGGCGCTCAACGAGCTTGCCGCCGGCGCGGAAGTCGTCGTATCGCGCGGTGAGCTGATCGAAATCGGCGACGGTTTTCGCATTCCCGAAATCATGACCCGCTCCGGCGCCACGCTGCGCGAGGTGGGAACCACCAACCGCACCCGCATCGAGGACTATCGCGACGCCATCGGCGAACGCACCCGACTGCTGCTGCGCGTGCATCCCAGCAACTTCCGCGTCACTGGTTTCGCCTCCCGGCCGGAACTGCGGGAGTTGGCCGCATTGGCCCGCGAGCGCGGCCTGCCGCTGTACGAAGACCTGGGCAGCGGCTGCATCGTGGATCTGCGCCCGTTCGGCATCGACGAGCCGCTGGTTCGCGACAGCCTCGCCGCCGGAGCCAGCCTGGTTTCGTTCAGCGGCGATAAGCTGCTGGGCGGCCCGCAGGCCGGCATCCTGGCCGGACAGCCGGAGCTGGTCGCACGGCTTCGCCGCAACCCGCTGTTTCGCGCCCTGCGCCTCGACAAGCTGGCCTATCAGGCGCTCGGGAACACGCTCCGCCATCTGCTGCTCGAGGAATGGGACCGGATTCCCGCCCTGGCCATGATCCGCCAGCCGGCCGCGGCCATTCGTTCCCGCGCGGAAGCATTCTTGGCGCGCCATCCCCGCCTGCGCGCCAGGCTGCTGGAGGGCCAGTCGGTAATCGGCGGCGGCGCCACCCCCGAGCAGTCGCTGCCCACCTGGTTGATCGCGATGGAAGCAAATGCCGCTCGCGCCGAGAAACGCCTGCGGGAGGGCACGCCGCCGGTGATTGCCCGCATCCAAAACGATACGCTCCTGCTCGATCTGCGCACCGTCTTCCCCGTTGAAGAGGAGGAGCTGGCGGTCGCGTTGGAAGGGCTGGGAAAAGAAACCGAGCCGCCCATGAATACGGATGAAGGCCAATAAATCCGGGGACTCTCTTATCGGCGTTTATCTGCGTTCATCGGCGGCTTGATCGCCTTTATGCCCGTTCCTGGTAGGTTCCCTCGGCGGTATTCACGCGGATCTTCTCACCCTCGGTAATGAAGGCCGGCACCTGCACCACCAGGCCGGTTTCGAGCTTGGCCGGCTTGGTCACGTTCGATACCGTGGCGCCCTTCAGGCCGGGCTCGGTCTCCACCACGGTCATATCGACCGTCGCCGGCAGCTCCACGCTGATGGGTTTGCCCTCGTAGAACTCCACCGACACGCGCAACTGCGGAATCAGGTAATTGGTTGCATCGCCGAGCAGGTCTTTCATCAGGTGCATCTGCTCGTAGTTCTCGGTATTCATGAAGTAGTAGTATTCGCCGTCGTCGTACAGATACTCCATCTGCTGTTCATCCAGGGCGGCTCTCTCGACCTTGTCTTCCGACGAGAACCGGTGCTCGATCATGGTGCCACTGCGCAGATTCCGCATTTTAGCCTGGACGAACCCGCGCAGGTTGCCGGGCGTGCGGTGCGTCATGCTGAAGACCGAATACAGATCATTATTGAACTTCACCACCATCCCAGGACGCAATTGTGTTGCCGAGATCATGAAACTCCTTGACCAATGTGGACTTGAAACCGTTATTATAGCGTGCCCCGCCGGGCTCCAGAACGGAACTCCAACTGCATTGTAAGACCGCGAGGGAAATGGTGATGCGAATCCAACCTATACAAGCTGCAGTGTTTGGTTTTTTTCTCACAATGCCCGCGTGGGCCCAACCGGTTCCGATTTACCAGGTGAATGTGGTCGAACGTTCGGTCCGCGCGGTCAACTACCAATATCGCGGCGGTCCGGTGCCCATCGATTTTCAGGGCACGGTACTGCTGCCCCGCGCCAAGGGGCAAGCTACGGTGGAAGCCAGGGACGGGCGCACCTCAATCGACGCCCACATCGACGGCCTGGAACCTGCCGGGCGCTTCGGCCCCGAATATCTTACCTACGTTCTATGGGCGATCACACCGGAGGGGCGCGCGAAAAACCTGGGGGAGGTGATCGCCGGCCCGTCCAACAAAGCGCACCTGCAGGTGACCACCGAACTGGCCACCTTCGGTATGTTGATCACCGCCGAGCCCTACGCCAGCGTGCGCCAGCCTAGCGACGTGGTGGTGATGGAGAACCAGCTACGCTCCGATACTTCGTACGCGGTCGAATCGATCGAGGTGAAGTACGGGCTGATGCCGCGCGGTACGTACACCTACCAGGTGCCGCCCGGTGGAAAAGCGCCCGAACCGGCCGGTCCGGCGGTATCGATGAACCAGTATCAAGCCATCATGGCCGTGTACCAGGCGCAGAACGCGGTGCAGATAGCCGAATCGAAATCCGCCGCGCAATACGCTCCGGACGTTCTGGCCAAGGCGCGGCAACAGTATGAGGCTGCCAGGAATTTGCAGGAGAACAAGGGCGACTGGAACCTCGTAGTGACCGCCGCGCACCAGGCCGCGCAAACCGCCGAGGACGCGCGTCTGATAGCGGAAAAGAACCAGCAGGAAGCTGAACTGGCGCAAGCCAAACAGCAGGCGGAGGCCGAGCGCCAGATGCGCCTGGAAGCGCAGGCCAGGCTGGACCGGGAGACCGCCGCGCGCCAACGGGCTGAAGCTCAAGCCGAAGCCAATGCTCAAGCCGCCGATCAGGCCAAGGCGAACGCCGAGGCCGCCTCCGTGTCTCAGGCAGAACCCCCTGCACCTCCTCCTCAACCGCCAGCCGATTCATACCGGAAGATGTCCAACCAGCCGGACGATGCCGACCACCAGAAGCGCGAGCTGCGTTTGAACCTGCTGCAACAGTTGAGTGGATCGTTTGCCACGCGCGACACGCCGCGCGGGCTGGTCCAGGTGATCCCCGCTTCGGAATTGCGCGACGGTGAGCTTCCGGCCCAAGCCGTCGGCACCTTCAGCCGGATCGCTTCCCTGCTATCCGCCAATGCCGGCCTGCGGGTCGAAGTGGATGGATTCTCGGACGCGGTGGACGATGCCGCCTGCTACCAGCGTGCGCACGCGGTGCGCGACCTGCTGGTGAGCGCCGGGGTCCCGGCCAATGCCATTACCGTCCGTTCCATGGGCAATAGCGAGCCGCTCGCGTCCAACGCCACGCCCTCGGGACGCGAACAGAATCGGCGCGTGGAAGTGGTGATCTCCGGCGATCCCATCGGCACGCTGGCGTCGTGGGATAGGACTTATAACGTCGCGCCGCGGTGAGACCTTTACTCTTTGCTGGCGGACGCGCCGCCCGCTCCCTTCACGTACTTATCGAACCATGCGAATTTTTCCCATAGCACGTGTTCGATGGTTTCCTCGGCGCGGTAGCCGTGGGCTTCGAAGGGCAGAAACACCAGGCGAACCGTGCCGCCATTGCCGCGGATGGCTTCATACATACGCGCGGATTGAATGGGGAAGGTTCCGTCGTTGTCGTCGGCCTCACCGTGAATCAGCAGGACCGGCGCCTTGATTTTGTCGGCGTACATAAATGGCGACATCTTCAGGTAGACGTCCGGCGCCTGCCACAGCGTGCGGCGCTCGCTCTGGAAACCGAAAGGCGTCAGGGTTCGGTTGTGCGCCCCGCTTTCGGCAATTCCGGCCTTGAACAGATCGCAGTGCGCCAGCAGGTTGGCGGTCATGAAGGCTCCATAGCTGTGGCCGCCCACGCCCACCCGCGCCGGGTCCACCACGCCCATCGAAACGGCCTTGTCGATGGCGGCTTTGGCGTCGGCCACGATCTGGTCGATATAGGAATTATTCACCGAATCGGGATCGCCGCCCACCACCGGCATGGCCGCGTTGTCCAGCACGGCGTAGCCGTCGAGGGCGAAGAACAGATCCGAATAGCCGGTCATCTCGGTGAAGCGCTTGGTCGATCCGCTTACCTGGCTGGCGGTGGCGGCGTCGTTGTATTCGTAGGGATAGGCCCAAACCACCGCCGGAAGCTTCACGCCGGGCTTGTAATCCGGCGGCAGGTAGAGAGTGAAGGATAACTGCACGCCGTCGGCTCGCTTGTAAGTGACTAACTCTTTGTGGATATTTCGAATGGAGGGTTGCGGATCGGCGAACTTAGTAACTGCCGTCATGCCGCCGGAGGAGGTGCGGATGAAATAGTTGGGCGGCTCGGTGGGACTCTCGCGGCGAGTCAGGAAACGCTCGCCGCGATCGTCCAGAACGGCTTCGACGGTCTCGTAGTGATCGGCATCGCAGTGAAACAGCCGCTCCGTTTGCAGTGTCTCCAGGTTTAGCCGGTCGAGAAACGGCCGGTCGCCGTCTGGCGAGGCGCCGGTCCCGATCAGGTAGATATTCTCGCCCTCCTGCAGAATCGCCATCTGCCCGTTGGGCAGGGGCTTGTCGACGGGCCGGCCGGGATCCTTGTAGCGGTCCTGATTGTTGCGGCTCCAGACCAGTTTGGCGGGCTTCTCGGGTTCGTTGAGATCGACCTTGAAGGTTCGCACCCAACGCCGCGTGCGCTCGAAATCGCTCACCAGCGCCAAGCCGCCGGTAGCGCCCATCATGATCCCCTGCGAGCGCTGTTCGGTCTTGAAGATCTCCTTCACCGGCCCGGCAAACGGCGCGGCCAGCGCCACGATGCGGTCGCGGTACTCGGCTTTGGTTTTGGGATTGCCGCCATCGAGCGCTTCCACCCAGATCAACGTGGCCCCAGCGCTGGGCCGCCACTCCACCCCGCGCGGCCCGACCATGACGCCATTGATCGGAGTGTGGTCTTCGAGCGGAAGGCTGGCGACGCGGTGTACCAAGTTGCCGGCGCGGTCCCACACCTCGATCTCTTTGGGGAAACTTTGCGCCGCGTGCAGATAGGAGAACGGGCGATGGATAGCGGTGACCAGCAGATACTTGGCGTCGGGCGAAATCCGAACGCCTTCGAAGATGGCCGGCTTGCCGATGGGCGCGGCCTTACCCGTAGCCAGATCCACGGTGGTCAGTTGCGAGGTGGCGTAATAGTCGAACAGGTCCTCGTCGTGGGGATTCTGCAGCATGTCTTCGTGGGTCACCACCGGCGCCGCGCCACCCAGGCTCTCTTGCACGTGCGGGCCGATGGGCACCGCCGGCTCCGCGGGCGGCGCGCCGCGGTTGGACTTGACCGTTTCTACCAGCAGGGTCTTGCCGTCGGGCAGCCATTGCACGTCGTTGCGCCCGCCCTCTCCGCCGCGCCCACCGCCGAATCCGCGCGAGGCCATCACGGCGTTGATAGCCACGCCGGGAATCTTGCGCGCCCGGCCGGTTGCGGTTTCCCCCACCCAAAGCTCGATGCCGCCGTTGGTGGTATTGGTGAAGGCGAAGCGGCTGCCATCGGGGCTCCAGGCGGCGCCGCTCAGCTTCGCGCCGGGCGGTAGCGCGACCGGAATCTCGGTCCCCGCCGGCAGTTTCCAGATCACCAGTTTGTTCGAAAAGACGGTGTTGTGCAGCCCGTTGGTTTGCGGGTTGATGCGCATGCCGGCGATGCGCAGCATGGGCTGCGACAGCTCGGCGATGGGCGGATAGCGCACCGGCTGCCCCGAAATCGCGTAGGCACGCGTGGGACTTACAGAAAGCGTAGGCGTGGGCGGCGCGTTCAACACGTCCAGAACGGCCTTGGGCGGTTTCTCATAAAGCTGGGCGGCGGTGAGCGAAACCACCGTGCCCAAAATCGGCAGCAAGCGTGTGGCGGATTGCATAGGGGTTTGGAGTATTGTACCCCGAGAACCGCCGGGCTACCGGCTCTGTTGCATCAGTTGTCTTAAGTAGGCGATGATTCGGGTTTGATAGCCTTCGCCCGATGCTTTCATCCACGCAACCACATCCGCATCGAGGCGAATGGTGACGGTGGTTTTCCTCGGCCGGTAGAACTTTCCAATCACGGCATCGGAGAGGATCTCCCGAATCTCGGGAATGTCCGTCAGGTCGATTTCACGATCCGGCCGGGCAGCGAGTTTCCGAAGCTCTTTCCGCTTCTCAGCCGACAGCTTGGGCATATAGTTTCCTCTCTCGCCGGGTCGCGGGACGGGCTGAAAAATGTATTTACAGTGTGGTGCTTACATATGCGTAAAGTCAAGCGGCAGGGGCGCTTAACCGTTCGGGGAAATCCGTTCCCGTCTGCCGCTGCTTGTCCGGCCGCGCGAAGCGGCAGGTGAACGTCGCTGCGGTTCAGTCTTCCGGCCACGCCGCGGCCTCCTCCCACGGACGATATTCTTCGGCGAGCTGCGGCCTCGCTTGATAGCCGCGCCGGTCGCGCTCCTCGAGTTCCGCCACATGCAAGCGCCTGAGGTGTTCTTGAAGCGCCTGGCGAATCAGCGCGGATCGATTCACCTTTTGACGCTTCGACGCGGCATCGGCGGCTTTCAAGAGCTTTGCATCCAGAACGACCTGTATGGTTTCCATTGTGGACCCGTTTCCGCAGTATACTCGGCAGTAACGCCGAGGCAGCGGCGCTGTCGGATGGGCGGCGCGCGACATAAGAGTAATTGGCTGACCCGAGGTGGGGCAGGCGATTCGCCCATATGCGCCAACCTAGCCCAAACTTGGCGCACGCACTCCTGCGTGCCGCGTCGAGACTCATCTCGACGCCCGTTTTGATTCGGCTGGGAGACTCCCTTTCGTGGCGCGATTCCGAGCCCTCAAACACACGTCGCAGCCGAAAGGCACACGCGTGTCCAACTGGCGCGCCGCTGTTTCTCGCCCACGCCGCGCGACAGCCCCACTCCGGGCAAGCGTCGAGAAGAGTCGACGCGGCACGCAGGAGTGCGTGCGCCACGTTAAGTTAGCGCATAGTAGATGACAATACGCAGAAGATTTTCCCCGTAGAGGGACGGTCGTTTGCTTACGGGCTTGCGGGGACTGTTCAATTCACCAGAGGCGATAGCAATGAAATCGTGTTCGATCTAGTTCGCGAAACGGGAACGGCTTTGGGGTGAGCCCGCCTTCATCGAAGGGCACTTTGAGCACCTTGAACAAAGTTTGGCCGATCCTGGCCTGTTGCGAATGCCCCTAGACGAAGGGATTATGCAAGGCTACGGGTCGCCAGCGATTTTGAGGATGTTCGGTAATCCGGATGATCCGAATCTTGCTCGATTTAAGAGTTCGGTTGATCCGAAAACAATGAAACTTCGAGACGCCATTGCACTCGTGAAGAGCTATTTCCAAGCGTGCTCCGATCCCAAGGTTCGCAAATTTGACGAATCACACTGTGCTTCGTTGAGCAGCAGGATTCACATCGCGACCATCACGCCGGGCGATGGTTTTGCATGGGTCAGTGGGCACCAGCCGGGGCAGGCGTAACGTCGCTTTCCCCGGCCCTGGGTGGTTTGTCAGAGGGCCGGCTAGGAATTCTCAGGCCCGTTGTTATCGACTTCGCCGCCGACCTACGCGACGCCCTTGTTAGACTGAACCTCTATGTCTCTCGCGCGGGTCGCCCTTCTGGCTATGCTGCAAGGGCTGACCGAGTTTCTGCCGGTTTCGAGCACCGCGCACCTGTATCTGGCGTCGCGGCTTTTCGGCTGGCGCGGCGAAGGGCTGGATCTCGACATCATGCTGCACCTGGGAACGTTGCTGGCGGCGGTGGTTTACTTCGGGCGCGACTGGGTGGAAATCTTCGCCCACGCCTTCGGCCCAACGCATTCCGGCTTGCTCTGGCTGCTGGCGGCGGCGACCATTCCGGTGGGCGTGGCGGGTCTCGCTTTCCATCGGCAGGCGGAACGCCGCTGGCGCAACCCGTTCGTCATCGGCGGCATGCTGCTGGCGGTTGCCCTCTTGATGGGTTTTGCCGAAACGCGGGGAACGAAAATGCGCCCTCTGGCCGCGCTCGGGTTTCCCGACGCCGTCGCCATCGGGATTGGCCAGGCGTTGGCGGTGGTGCCGGGCACTTCGCGCAGCGGCATTACCATCGCGGCCGGCCTGCTGCGGGATCTGGACCGCGAATCGGCCGCCCGCTTTTCCTTTCTGCTCTCCACCCCGGCCATCGCCGCCGCGGCCGGAAAAGCTCTATACGACCGGCGCCAATCCGGGCGGCCGCCGGCCCTGCCAACCGGCGTTTTCCTGGCGGGGGTCGCGGTGAGCGCCATTACCGGCTTTGCGGTGCTTTCCTGGTTCCTCGAGTACCTGCGGCACGGCAGCCTGTGGCCGTTGGTTTACTACCGCACAATTTTTGGCATAATAGTGAGTGCTCTGGCTTTCATCCGCCGGCCAGCGTGATGAAGCTGATAACACCGACCGAACATCAACGGCTCAACGAGGTCACCGGCTTGCTGCTGCTCTCGCTGGGACTGGTATGGCTTCTCAGCCTGGTTTCGTACCATGCCGAGGACCCGTCGTGGAATACCGCGTCGGCGGCGCATCCCCTCAATCTCATCGGCTATCCGGGTGCTTACCTGGCGGATTTCTCGATCCAGACTTTCGGCTGGGTGGCGTATCTGCTGCCGCTGCTTGTCTTCCTGCTGGCCTGGCGTTGGATCCGCTCGGAAGCGATTGAAGCCGCCGCCATCAAAACCGTCGGCGCGGTGGTGCTCTCCATCAGCGTCTGCGCCGGCCTGGCCATGCTCCCGCTCAAACCGTTTGGCGGCCAGATCCGCGCCGGCGGCTTGCTGGGCGCCATCTTTGCCGCCTGGCTGGTGGATACGCTCAACGTGGCCGGCGCCATCCTGGCCACCCTCACCGCCACCGTGGTTTCGATTTATCTGGTTTCCACCTTCGAGCTGGCCAAAATGTCGGAGTGGTTCGCCCGGCCATTGAACTGGCTGGAGGCCCGCCGCGCCGGGTTCCGCGCCTGGCGCACGCGCATGACCGAACAGTCCATCCTGCGCGCCGAAGCCAGCGCCCGCAAACGCATGGATGCCGCCGGCGAGTCCGAAACCAGGCGCACGCGCAGCGAGCCAGCGGCGGCTGCCCCGGCCGGTGAAGCTCCGGCTTTCGCCACCGGCGAGGACGTCGCTCCATGGCAGACGCGGCACGAAGAGCCGGCGCTGCCGGCCACGGAACTGGAGCCGGAGCCCGAAGCCATCGAAGAAATCCCCATCTGCCCCATCGAAGAGCCGGCCCCGGTGGCCGACGCCGAACCCACTCCCTGGCGGCAGGCGCCTCCTCCCGAATCGCGCCCGCTGCACTTCGACGCTCCTTCCACCGAGCTGCTCAACGAAGTGCCCGGCCGCAATCCCTATGACGAGCAGGAGCTCAAGGAAACCGCCGGCCGCATCAAGTCCAAGTTCGAGGAGTTCAACGTCTTCGGCAACGTGGTCCAGATCAATCCCGGCCCGGTGGTCACCACCTTCGAGTTCAAACCCGAAGCCGGGGTGAAGTACAGCCGCATCACCAACCTCACCGAGGACCTGTGCCTGGGCTTGCAGGCCGAATCCATCCTGATCGAGCGCATCCCCGGAAAGTCGACCGTCGGCGTCGAGGTCCCCAATACCCGCCGCGAGCTGATCGCCTTGCGCCAGATGCTCGAATCGGAGGAATTCATCCAGTCGCGCTCGAACCTCACCATTCCGATCGGCAAGGATATCAACGGCCGCATCAAGGTGGCGGCGCTCGAAACCATGCCGCACCTGCTGATCGCCGGATCGACCGGTTCGGGCAAGTCGGTCATGATCAACTCCATGATCATGTCGATTCTCTACAAGGCCACGCCGGACGACGTCCGCCTGATCCTGGTGGATCCCAAGCGCGTCGAGCTCGGCATGTACGAGGGCGTTCCGCATCTGTTGACCCCGGTCATCACCGACCCGCGCAAAGCCACCAACGCCCTGCGCAACGCCGTGCTCGAGATGGAACGCCGCCTGCGCCTGCTGGCCGAATACGGCGCGCGCAATATCGAGCAGTTCAATAAGAAGGTCCGGGCTATCGAGGAGCAGCCGCGCGACCTGTTCGCCGAGGCCGGCGGCACTGAGGAAGCGCTGCGTCCGCTGCCCTATATCCTGATCCTGATCGACGAGTTGGCCGACCTGATGATGCTGGAAGGCAAGAACGTGGAAGAGAGCGTTACGCGGCTGGCGCAGATGGCCCGCGCCGTCGGCATGCACCTGGTGCTGGCCACGCAAAGGCCCAGCGTGGACGTGATCACCGGCCTGATCAAGGCCAATTTCCCGGCCCGCATCAGCTTCCGCGTGGCCACCCGCGTGGATTCCCGCACCATCCTCGACGTGATGGGCGCCGAACACCTGTTGGGCCGCGGCGACATGCTGTTCCTGCCGCCCGGTTCCTCGCGCCTGGTGCGCGTGCACGGGGCCTTCGTCACCGAAACCGAAATCAACCGCGTGGTGGACTTCTGGAAACGGCAGGCCGCGCCGGTTTACGACCAGTCTTTCCTGCTGGCGCCGCCCAACGAAGACGAAAACGCCGAAGCCGGCGAAGACCCCATCGGCCAGGCCCAGGACCCCATGTACGAGGATGCCGTGCGCCTGGTGCTGCAGATGGGCAAAGCGTCCACCTCCACCCTGCAACGCCACTTGCGCCTGGGCTACGGCCGCGCCGCGCGCATTCTCGATATGATGCAGCGCGACGGCATCATCGGCCCGCCCGACGGCAGCAAACCCCGCGAAGTGCTGAAGCGCCCCGACTGGCTGACGGAAGTGGAACGCTAGCGTAGTGTCCAATAAATAGCTGGACAGCTCTTGAAGCCTTTTGTGGGCTGTCCCACCGGGGGGTACCGTCCCACGGGGTCCGCCAAGAACTACTTGCCGCTGACATGGGTGTCCCGGCCGGCAAGTGCATCGATGTTGAACCAGACGACGACGTGCTTCTCAACGCCCCTCTCGGCCTTCGGATCCTGAACCTCCCACCTTTCGTACTGATGCGGACCCCCGGCAACGACCCCACTGGAAACGACCGCGGGCCCCGAGTATTGCAGGCCTAACGAGGCCATCAGAACATACTCTTCCCGTCTGCTAATTACCTCGAACGCGGTTTCCTCGGTCTTTCCGTCGCTCGTATCGAGGATCGATCGCAGCAGCCCGGTGGCAACATCCATGTGGAACTTCGCCTTCTCCATCTCGTGGAGCTGGGTGTACACACCGGCGCAGCTTCCGTGGGCCTCGAGGTTCACAAAACCTCGTTCAATCAGCGATTCGCTAAGCTGCGCAACCCTCTTACTCTGGCCCTCCCTGCTCGCGCGGTTTACCGCTAGATGGTCCTCGACGGTTCCATTCGGAAGGGGACGTGGACGAAGGGGACTGGACGAAGGGGACGGACGAAAGGGACGGACGGACGAAAGGGGACGAAAGGGACAGCCTGACGTGGGGACGAAAGGGACGGGGACGAAAGGGACGGGGACGAAAGGGACAGCCTGACGTGAGCCCTTGGCGATTTGCAACTCGCCAATTATCATGCACATACGCGCGAGCCTGAAAGTGCGGCAAGTCGTCTACCGTTTGCTTTCAGCCTGTTAGCGCAGTCGCTGGACGCCGAAACTGGCGGAGTAGTAAGACTGCTCCCACAGGTTCCACAAACGGCGGTCACAAACGGCGACCGAAGTATAAAGTGGGACGGCCTGAACTGCGTGATTTCTCCCGTGGCAACTTTGCCGCCGCCACCATCGCCGTCCCCGGTGAGCGAACGAAACCTTTTTCGGTCACGGATTTCCAAAATATTTGTTAACCCTCTCATCCCAATGCCTTAGCGCCAATCGCCGTATCCCTCCCACCCCGTTTTTCCCCGCTCGCCCGCTATCGTATAGCCGAAAGTTGTCGCTATGTTTCATCTGACCCCTCAACAGCTCCAGGTCGTCGACGCCCTGTCCAATGGCGCCACCCTCACTACCGCCGCCGCCCAAGCCGGCATCCATCGCAACACCATCGCCAATTGGCACAACTTCCCCGATTTCCGCGAGGCATTAGCCATCGCCCACCACGACCGCGCCATCCTCTACCGCGACCGCGCCGTCGATCTCGCCGATCTCGCCTTTGAAGCCATCCGCACCGTCCTCACCGACCCCAACTCCTCGCCCTCCATTCGCCTCCGCGCCGCCATCTTCATCATCGATAAAGTTGTCACCCCTCCCAAGTTCGAAAAGGAAGATCCCGCCGGCATGGCAGAGCCGCTCGCCGCCATGGAGGAAGAAGCCGACCGCATGCAGCCCTCCCAACCGCCCGCCGATGCACAAAATTGCACAATCATGCCCAACGAACCTTTCTTCGCCCAGCAGGCCGCCCAACCGCCCGCCGATGCACAAAATTGCACAATCGTGCCCAACGACATGCCTTCCACACGCACAATCCTGCACAAAAGCTCCAACCCCACCCGCCGTCCCGAACCCAAAATCGGCCGCAACGCCACGTGCCCCTGTGGCAGCGGCAGGAAGTACAAACATTGCTGCCTCGGCAAGTCCTCAGCCGCCGCCTGACCGCCGTGGAGCGGACTGCCAGAACTCCGGATGTCGCCCCGGCATTTCGCGCCGTGAAGGAAAATGAGGTGACCCGTTTTCTTGTGGGGCAGGTTGGCAACCTGCGGACCGGTTGTCAACCGGTCCAGCCGGGCGCCAGCCCGGCCCTGTGCCGACGAGCTTGAAACCAGGCTCAACCCAAATTCCACGACCTCTGGAGAGTTCGACCCAGTCTGCCACGCCGAGACTCCGAACTCCTGAAGTCACCTCGGCGTTTGGGCGGCCAAGGGAAAATGACCTGACCCAGAGGGTGGGACAGACGGGACAGACGATCGTTTTTGGTCGTCTGTCAGGCTGTTACCGCCTGGCGAGCAGCCGACAGACCACAAGAGACGATGGTCTGTCCCACCCTCTCTCCGCCGAAACCGGGCCCACCCCAAAATCCGCGACCTCCGGAGTTCGGAGACTCATCCCGGCGCGTTCGGTTGCCGCTACGCCGCTCTGACGTGGCAGGCGCCTTCACTCAGGCTGAAGGCCGAGTCATTCTGCTAAAATCCGCTGCAATGACGCGTCGAGAATCGATCGTTGTTTTGGGAACCGCGGCTTTTGCGGCCGATAAACCGCGGCTATGGCGGTCGGACCCGCCGCGGGATTGTCCGTTTCCCCTTTCCACCAAGGTCGGAGGACTGGCCTTCACCGGCGTCCACAGCAACTACGGATCGTCGACCGAGCCAGGTTCGGGTTGGGGCGACACCTGGTATCCCTCCTGGGCCGCGGACAACCGCATGTATTCACCCTATACCGATGGTGGCTGTCCGCGCGGCGACGGCACTTACGACCGGTCGGCCTCCTACCCTGGCGATCGCGCCACCACCGGCTGCGCGGTGATGGAAGGCGACGATCCGGTCAATCTCAAAGTCCGCTCCCTGGGCCTGGTGAAAGCCTCGCCACTGCCGTATCAAGGCCGGTACCCCTGCGGATCGCTGGTGCGGAATGGCATCTGGTATTACGGCACCTACACGCTCGGTCCGGATGGGCAGGTGAAGCACGATGGCGCGGTCTACAACTGGCCCTGGCTCGGTCCCTTCGTGGGCTTCCGCACTTCGACCGATTTCGCCAGGACGTGGACCGAAACGCCGCACACCCCCGCCAAGCCGATTTTCGGCGAGAACGGTCTGCGGGGCCAGGCGGTCAAGATCGGCTCGCCGCACTTCGTCGACTTCGGCCGCGAGATGCAGCACTCGCCCGACGGCAAGGCTTACCTGCTGGCTCACGGCGCCATCGATCCCGATCCCCAGCCGCGCTACGCCAATGCCAGTTGGATCACCGGCGACCAGATCTTTCTGCTCCGCGTCGAGCCTTCGCTGAAGACCATCAACGATCCCGCGGCCTACGAGTTCTTCGCCGGGTACGACCTTCACGCCCAGCCGGTATGGACTCGCGATTTTGCCAGGATCCGCCCGCTGCTCGATTGGAATAACCACTGCGGCTGCGTCACCGCGACTTATGTTCCCGGCCTGAAGACTTACCTGATGTTCATCACCGACGGCTGGCCCACCGCTGGCCGCATGAGCACCTCCGTATTCGAGGCGCCGCAACTGACCGGCCCCTGGCGCCTGGTCGCTTACCTGAAGGATTTCGGCCAGCAGGCCTACTTCGTCAACCTGCCTTCGAAGTTCATCGCTCCGGACGGCCGCAAGGCGTGGCTCTGCTATTCGGCCAATTTCGCGCCCAACTGGAACGGGATGCGCATCGAGGCCGACCCGCCGGGAAGCCGTTACGGGCTGGTGATGCAGGAGATTCTGTTGCCGGACCCCAGGCAGGCCAAGGTGATGGGATAGGCTCGCGTCAATGGCGCATCTTGCCCAGCCGCTGCCCCAGCAGCATCGACGGCTTTTCCAATAAATAATAGAACATACTGGCCACGCCTAACGATCCGGCAAGATAAAACGGTAGAATCTTATAACTCACGGCGCCGTGGAAGAGATAAATCAAAGTCAACAGTACGGTCACGTGCAACAGGTATAGACTATATGAGATCTTCCCCAGGTAAGCGACGGCGCCGTGGTGCAACACCCGCTGCAACGGCTTGGAACCTAGGGCCAGCGCGATGACGATCGCCGCTCCGGCCGCGACGCTCCATTGCTCCAGTTGTCCCGGGAAAAGAACCGGCGTACCAAGGTCGAAGCTATGGTACGGGTGAGAATAGAGTACGACGGCTAAGATATAAAGGCCGGGAACGGCGACGGCGGGCAGTCTCATATACCGCTCGCGCACGGCTTCCCGGTTCTTGGCGAGCACCGCTCCCACAACGAAGAAACCCGTATACTGCAATGTCTCGGCGTATCGAAATACTTCCAGAGACGCCGGATCCAAGCCGAATGACAAGCAGATGGCATACGAAACGGGCCTTGCCGAAAGAGATAGCATCGCCGCAAATATGAGCATCCACCCGGCGCGAAACCGCAGCGCCGCAATCGCCAGGAATGGAAATATAAGGGAGATGCGCATTTCGTAGATCAACGACCAAAATGCGGAGTTCAGTGCGTTCCAATCATAATCGCCCAGAAACAGCACGTGCTGGACTACGATATGTAAATTCGGCTTTTGATTCCAGGTTTCCTGAATCCACTTCACGTTCGTGGCCATACCATGGTAAAAGCAGTTCATCGCCACGGCCAGCGCCAGTGCTCCCAGGTAGGGAAGATAGATCCGGCAGATTCGCTTGACAATGAACTTGCCATAGCTCATCCCGCCCGTTCGTTCATAAGGTAAAGTCAAAACGAAACCACTCAGTACAAAGAAAAGAATCACGGCTTCGTTCCCCATCACCAGGAACCTTAAACCCGAGTGCGAAAGCCTGCTATAAGTTTCCGCGCCCTGGGCCACATAGAAATGATGGATCACCACCGTGAAGGCCGCTAGTCCGCGAAGAGAATCAAGTTCATGGAATCGCCTCGAGCTTTGGAGGGCCGCTTGGTTCATTTGTGACCTATCGCACAAGTATACAAGGCTTGGGAGCGGGGCAAAATCGACTGCACATCTGCTGCCGTGGCCCGGAAGAACTTCAACCCGGCCCACTTCGCTTCCCCGCGAGGGTGGGACAGACGATCGCTTTTTGTCGTCTGTCAGGCTGTTAGGGCCTGGCAGGGCCCGACAGACCACGAAAAACGCCGCGTGCCCTCTGGGCCGGGTCCTGCCGGGACAGGTCCCGGACTTTGGGTTGGCAGGTAAACTGCCAAATTTCGATCCTTGAATTGTGAGATACTGGTGAATGTGGAACAGTTCACCTTAAATGTCGATAATCAGGGTCGAGTGATGCTTCCCGCCTGGTGGAGGAGGAAAGAGGGGGTGGGCCCTTCGACCGAGCTGTGTGTTGCCGTAACCGAGGAGGGCGCACTGGTGGTGGAAACCAGAGATCAGGGGCTGCGCCGCGCCAGGGCACTCCTGCGTAAGTACGTCCCGGAAGGAGTGTTTCTATCGGACGAGTTGATCGCGGATCGGCGGGCGGAGGCGGCGCGTGAATACGAATAGCGCCAATAGGCCGGTGTTCGATGCATCCGCGGTTCTAGCCTTGATGCAGGGCGAACCGGGAGCCGACAAGCTGAGGGATCTCCAGCCGGACGCGGTTGTCAACGCGGTGAATGCGGCCGAAGTCCTGGCGAAACTGGTGAACCGGGGCATGCCGCCAGCCGAAGCGCAAGCCGCCTACGAGGCCCTCCACATGGAGACGACGCCATTCGAACCGGCCTTGGTGGCGATCTCGGCCCGCTACGTACGCAAGGGTGTGTCCTTGGGAGACCGGTGCTTCCTGGCGGCGGCCCATCGGCTCGGGTCCGGATGGACCTCGGATCGCGAGCTGGGAGCGCTATTCGGTAGCCGCGTTCCGCCTCTGAACTTCTTCAGATGATTCGCGGGTCGAAGCCCGCTCCGGGGGCTGAACACCGATGGCTGACCGCTTACAATGAAGACTGTCCCTCTATGCTTTGGAAACGCCTGCGCCTGGCGCTCGAGATGATCCGGTTCGAGCACTCCGTGTTCGCGCTGCCGTTCGCCCTTACGGGCGCGCTGCTCGCGTTTCGCGCGGGCGGCTACCACACCGCGGGCATGGCCGCCAAAGTCGGTTGGATCGTGGTCGCCATGGTGGGCGCGCGGTCGGCGGCGATGGCGTTCAATCGGATTGTGGATGCCGGTATGGACGCGCGCAACCCCCGCACCAGGATGCGCCACCTGCCGGCCGGGCTGCTTTCGCGAGGGTTCGCGTGGGTATTCGTGGCGGCGGCCTCGGCGGTGTTTCTCGTAGCCGCGTGGGCGCTCAATCCCCTGTGCCTGCGCCTGGCACCGGTGGCTTTGGCCGTCACCTTCTTCTATTCCTTCACCAAGCGCTTCACCCGCTTTTCCCACCTGGTGTTGGGCTTCAGCCTGGGCATCGCTCCGGCGGCCGCCTGGATTGCGATTCGCGGCTCGCTCGACCCGCCGATTCTCTGGCTCACCGCGGCGGTCACGTTCTGGACCGCCGGATTCGACGTGATCTACGCCTGCCAGGATTATGCCTTCGATTGCGCCGAACGGCTTTGGAGTGTCCCGCGAAGCCTGGGAATCGCCGGTGCGCTACGGGTGGCGCGGCTGCTGCACGTTTTGATGGTGATCTCGCTCGGGGCGCTGGTCGTGTCGCTGCAACTGGGACCCCTGGCGGTGGCCGGCGTGGCCGCGGTGGTGGCGCTGTTGGTCTACGAACACAGCCTGGTGACCCCCAGCGACCTTTCGCGCGTGAATGCGGCTTTCTTCACCCTGAATGGCTGGGTGAGCGTGTTATTCTTTGTTTTCTGGGCCGCCGACATCTTCCTGCGTAAGCCGGGCATCTGACATATATGCAACCGCGTTTCGACGATTCCCGCCTGACCCCGATTGCCGCTAAAGTGGCGGCCGCCGAGCGCCTGAGCCTGGAAGAGGGGGTGACGCTCTATCGGTCGCCCGATATTTTGGGCGTGGGCTACCTGGCCAACCTGGTGCGCGAGCGGCTGCACGGCGATACCACCTACTTCAACGTCAACCGCCACATCAACCCCACCGACGTGTGCGTGGCCAGTTGCCGGCTGTGCGCTTTCGGCAAGCGGGTACGCGACCCCAAGGCGTACACCATGTCGCTCGAGGAGGTCTGGCAGCGCGCCGGCGAAGGTTACAGCGATGCGGTGACCGAGTTCCACATCGTGGGCGGCCTGCATCCGGAGCTGACTCTCGACTGGTACTGCGAGATGCTGCGCGGGCTGAAGCGGCGCTTCCCGCGCGTGCACCTGAAAGCCCTCACCATGGTGGAGATCGCCTATCTGGCGAGGCGAGCCAAAATGGGTGTGCGCGAAACCCTGGAGCGACTGCGCGATGCCGGCGTGGATTCGATGCCCGGCGGGGGCGCTGAAATCTTCAATGAGCCGGTGCGGCGCATCATCTGCGATCACAAAATCGACGGCGACGAGTGGCTGGAAACCGCCCGTATCGCCCACGAGCTGGGGCTGCGCTCCAACTGCACCATGCTCTACGGCCACATTGAAAACGACGAGGACCGCGCCGGGCACCTGGCGAAGCTGCGCGAACTGCAGGACCGCACCGGCGGTTTCGTGACTTTCATCCCGCTGGCCTTTCATCCCGACAACACGCCGCTCCGGCACATTCCGAAGACCACCGGTTTCGCCGATATCCGCAACATCGCCGTAGCGCGCCTGATGCTCGACAATATTCCCCACATCAAGGCGTATTGGGTCATGATGACGCCGCGCGTCGCGCAGATCGCGCTGCGCTTCGGCGCCGACGACATCGACGGCACCATCGTGGAGGAGCGCATTTACCACGACGCCGGAGCCACCACTTCCCAAGGACTGCGCCGCCACGAATTACTGCAGCTTATCCGCAAGGCCGGCCGGACGCCGGTGGAGCGCGATACCCTCTATCGGCCCGTTCAACGCAGCGAAGCGGCGTTCACGGTGCTGGTGTAAGGGACAGCGGGCCAGGTTACATCCCAGAGAATTCCGCCCGAGCGCGGTTTGGCCGGCGCGTGGCGCCCTCCCTGCCATCGGCGCCGCTGTCCACCATCTCGCGCAAGCGCGCGACCACTTCGCGCAAGGTTTCCGACTGGGCAGTCAGTTGCTCGGCAGCGGCCGCACCCTCTTCGGCACTGGCGGCGGAGGCTTGGGTGGTCTTCTCCATCTGCTGGACGGCGCCGGCGATCTGCTCCACGCCGCGTGTCTGCTCCTCGCTGCCGGCGCTGACCTCATCGACCAGAGCCTTGGTCTTGGCCGCCTCCGCGGCTACGTCGCGGACCAGTGCGGCCACCTGGTCCACCTTGGCCTTCCCGTCGGTGGATTTCGAGATCGATTCTTCAATCAGATCCGCCGTATCCTTGGCCGCGGCGGCACAACGCTGGGCGAGATTGCGGACCTCGTCCGCTACCACGGCGAAACCCATGCCGGCCTCTCCAGCGCGCGCCGCTTCCACCGCCGCGTTCAAGGCCAGAATGTTGGTTTGAAACGAGATCTCGTCGATCACCTTGATAATCTTGCTGATCTTCTCGCTGGACCCGGCGATGTCGCCCATAGCCTGCACCATGGAGTCGAGTGCCTGGGTAGTCTCGGCAAATTTGGCCCCGGATTGCGTCACGAGTTGGGCGGCGGCCTTGGAGTTCTCGGTATTCTTGCGCGCCATGGCGCTGATTTCCTCGCCGGTGGCGGAGGTCTCTTCGAGAGATGCCGCCTGCTGGGAGGCACCTTGCGAAAGCGCCTGGCTCGATGATGCTACCTGACCGGCGGCGCCGGCCACCTGCTCGGCGCCGGAAGACAAGTGTTCCACCGCACCCCGAAGTTCCCGGTTCACGCTGCGAACGATAAAAAACGAAAGGCCGCTGCCGATACAGATGGAGGCCAGCAGGATGACCCAGCACCAGGCTCGGGCGGCACTGCCGGCGGAGGTGGCCTCCGCGGCGTTAGCAGTGGCTTGTTTCCGGTCGTGATCCACCAAGGCAAGAATCGCGGCGCGAGTCTGCACGAAAGCCGGATCGGCCTCCGCCATGTACTTGTCGAAGGCGTCCTTCTTTTTCATGGTGCGGCTGAGCGGCAGTATCTCGCCCCAAGTCTGCAGATATCGTTCCAGCGGGGTGGTGACGTTCCCGTACAACGAGCGGGCGTCGGATTGAACAATGGTCGCCGCGTATGCCTGGAGGTCGCTCTGCATCTTGCTCTTCAGCTCGTCCATCCGCTGCTCCACGGCTGGTAAGAGACTGGGATCGGCGGTCGCCATGTGCTTCCATGCATTACCCCGATAAGCCTGGAAGTCGCTCTCGATTGCAGCGACGCCGGCGCTCCTTGTCTGAAGGCCGATAACCGATTGCAGTTGGCCATCGATCGTGCCGAAGTTGTAGGCGGCGGTGCCTCCCAGCACGACGGTAAGAAAAACCAGCACGGCGCTGGACGACCCGAACTTCTTTCCTATAGTCAAGCGTGATCCCATTTTCCCTCTTAGTCTTCCAATTCCGCGCGGCTTCCGATGATTGTCCGCGGTGAGGTTCGCGAGTGCGGCCATACAGACCCGCAGTTACTATATCGGCGGAATTCACGAGCCCTGTAGAGAGTTTTTCGAAAAGTAATTGAGGAAGTGGCGCCAGCGGGGCGCGCTTCCCGCGGCCAGGCAACTACGACGCGCGTAGAAGGTCGGCACCGTCGGCGCGTTGCTATTCCGCGTCCTCCGCCAGCACGCGAAACAGTTCCGGTGGCGGCGCCGGTTTTTGCTCTTCGCCGCCGTCCAGGTCCAGGTAGCGCGTATCCAGCAGGCGGCCGGTTTCGAGGTTGCCCATGGCCGAGAGAATGTTCTCCTTCAGGTGCGGGTACTCGTGTTCCAGCGAAGCGAACAGGCCGCGCAGCGAGCGCCGCACCGTGCCCGTCCGCTGGGAACAGCCGCAGGGGACAAGGGGCACGCCGCGCGATTCGGCGTAGGCGCGGGTGATTTCCTCGGTGACAAACACCAGCGGGCGGATCAGCCGATATTCGTGGGCGCGAGAGAAAGTGACCGCCGGCAGCGCGCTCAGCCTGCCGGTGAACATGGTGTTGCGCAGCAGCGCTTCGCAGAAGTCGTCGGCCGTATGTCCGAAGGCGATCACGTTGGCGCCCAGCTTGTGGGCGATTTCGTAGACTGCGCGGCGGCGATAGCGGCTGCAAAGATCGCAGCCGTGCTCCGGCTGATCTTCGAGCAGCTTCAGCGAAGGCGCGTCGCGGAAATAGGTCCAGGCAACGCCGCGCTCGCGCAGGTACTCGCCCAGGGGTTCGATGGGCCGCAGGAATTTACCCTGTTCCACGGTGAACGCGCAGACGGAAAACTCGATGGGCGCGCGCTTCTGCAGCAACAGCAAGGCTTCGAGCAGGGTTGCCGAATCCTTGCCGCCGGAAAGCGCTACCGCCACGCGGTCGCCTTCGCGAATCATCTTGAAGCGTCGAATCGCCTCGCCGACCTTGCGCAGCAGTGTTTTTTCCAGATCCACTATTAGCGATTATAGCGGGGCGGTCAAGGTTCGCCGTTTGGCTGGCTAGCGTCCTGCCACGCTCTCCTCGGGAAGGTCCGGAAGGATAACCCGAACCGGCTCGCCGTGAAACCGACCCGGATAGGAGTTGCGGAATTTCTCGATCAGGCCCGCGGTGACCTCCTGGCCGCGAGCGACGAAGAGAATGCCTTTGGCGGTGCGGATGTTCTGTGCCAGAACCATTCCGACACTCAGACAATCCAGCGGCAGCTCGCGCACTTTGAAACGGCGCTCGGTCTTTCGAACTTCGGATAGGGCTTCCACGATAGCCGGGTCGTACCAGCCCTCGCGTCCGCGCAGCGTGTCGACTGCCAGGGACGGGGAAAGGCCGCCTGCCTCGAGGATATCGATATCGGTGGCTACTTTCAATGCGCGCGCTCCCCAGGGGATCGCCTCGCCGCCGGCCATTCCGCCCGGAGGTCCGGTCCCATCGAAGTGTTTGTGCTGGCAACGGAGAATCTCGAGCACGGGATCCAGCCTCGGGATATTTTCCAGGACCTGCTCGGTGACGCGCGGAATCCGGCGCATCATTTCCAGCTCCGTTTCGCTCATTTCTTCGCCTTGATACGCTCTTTCCAGAGTGGCGGGCGGGAGAGCGATACTGCCGATCTGCGACAGCATCGCGGCGACCTCGACGTGCCAACTCTCGGAAACGTTCAGCGCCGCGGCCAACGAAGCGGCCGTCTGGCGGAGGCGGCTGGCCCGGCCGAACGCCAAGGGGCTCGCCAGGCCGAGCACGTCGGTCAGTGCCTTAATACTGCCGCGCAGAGTCTGTTGCAGCAACTCACGCTCCGCCGTGACCAAGCGATGCTGTTCCACGGCTCCTTTTAGCGTTAGCGCCAGCACCACGCGAGAGCACGGTTTCGTAACGAATCGAAAAATGGCGCCCTCGTTGACCGCCGCGATGGCGTGGTCCAGATCGGGCTGGCCGGTGAACAGCACCCGGACCGTGTCGGGAAATACTTCGCGGGTTCTGCGAAGCAGCGCCACCCCGTCCATCTCCGGCATCCGCAAGTCGGAGACGACGACCGCGAATGGCCCCGCTTTTTCCATCGTCTCCAGTGCCGCGGCTGCGGACAGCGCCGTCGTCACCTCGAAATGTTCCGAACGAAGGTTCCGCGCAATCGCGGCCAGCAGGTCGGGCTCGTCGTCGACAAACAAAACTCGGGGTTTCGATGGCGTCTGCATTTCTATTGCCTCTCGCGGCCGTCGTTCACCTTTGTGGCCAGCGCTCTCCAGTCCGGAACCTGGTCCGCCACTCCCAACGAGGCAACATACTCGCCATCCAGAAGATTGCAGCTCCACGCCGCATCGCCTGAACCCGACTCATCTCGCTGCACCTCGAACGCCAGAGCGTCGGCGATGTGCGTAATGGCCAGCACGTCCAGTTCCCTCGCCGGGCGTCCCGAAAGCGGCGGCCGGTGGTGACGGGCAACCGCATCGACGATGGTTTTCGGCAGTCCCCACAAATCCAACAGGTACGCGCCGATCTCGGCGTGGCCGGTTCCGGTCAGCTCCCTTTCGACGGTGTGGAGGGGACGGCTCTCTTCGCTAGCTTTACGCAAGGCGAGTTCGAATTGGCCGGGAAGGTGGCTGGCCAGGATGAGTTTGCCGGTGTCATGGAGCAAGGCCGCGACCACCGCCGCCGAGGAGACCGGTTTGGGCGCCGGTAACAGCGCGGCGATGCGCGCCGCGAAATGAGAATGGCGCTCGAAGCCATCGAGACTGAAGCCGGGAATGCTGCGCCCCGGCCGGAAGGTCCGAAAGATCTCCACCGTAAGCACCAACCGTTGCAGGGTGTCCAATCCCAGGACGCCGACTGCCCCGCGCACCGTAGTCACTTCGTGAACCAGGCCGAAGAAAGCGGAATTCACCAGTTGCAGCACTTTGGCAGTCATGCCGACGTCCCTCTCGATGATCCCGCCGACATCGGCCAGCGAAACGTCGGGGTCCTGCAACGCCGCCGTCAGTGCGGAGCACGTGCTGGGAAGCGACGGCAGCTTGCCGATCGCTCCCACCACCCAGCGGGTGGTATCGTCGGCCAAGCCCGACGCCGACGAACAGGAGCGCTCCAGCACCGCCAGCAACAGGGCCGGGTCGCAGGGTTTGGCAAGGAACTGGTGTGCAACCGGCGCCGCCCGCAGCGCCGCATCCCGCTCCACATACCCCGAGAGCACCACGCGAATCACCCCCGGGAACCGCTTCTGCACCTGCTCCAACAACTGGGCACCGTCCATGCCGGGCATGCGCATGTCGGTCACAATCATGTCGAACCGGCCCGATTCGAGAATCGAGAGAGCTTCCGGGCCGCTGGCGGCGAAGGCCATATCCCACTGTTTGCGCTGTGGGCGCAGCATGCGCTGCAGTCCCTCCAGGAGCCTCGGCTCATCGTCTACAAACAGAATCCGCTTCAGGTTCTTTCTCCTCTAGGGAACTGGTGGTGCGCCCGCCGTTGGTCGCCGGCGGTTGGAACGGCAGGCAGACGATAAACGTAGTCCCCTGTGGCAGGTTTGGTTCGAACCGGAGCGCGCCGCCGTGCTTTTCGACCACGATCGACCGCGAAATTGCCAACCCTTGGCCCGTGCCTCTTCCCACTGGCTTAGTGGTGAAGAAGGGATCGAAGACCTTGTCCCGGATCTTGTCGGGAATGCCGCAGCCCGTGTCGCTGATGGCGACCACGGCCTGATCGCCCGCCTGCCAGGTGCGAACGCCGATCTTTCCCTTCACCTGAGTGCGCGCCATAACCTCCCCAATGGCATGCGCCGCATTGATCAGCAGGTTCAGGAACACCTGGTTCATCTCGGCGAGATAGCACACCACCGGAGGCAAGTCGCCGAACGAGGTTTCCACATCGGCGACGTATTTGTACTCGTTGCGAGCCACCAGCAGAGTGTTCTGCAGCGCTTTGTTGAGGTCCGAGGCGGCCTTCTCGTTGTAGCCGGGATGGGCGAACTCTTTCATCGCCCGAACGATAGTGGCGACGCGCTCCACGCCATCGAGCGACTGTTGCATGGCCTTGGGGATTTCTTCCCTCAGGTATTCCAGGTCCGCGTCACCGGCCGCCTGGCGGAGATCGGCCAGCAGTGCGGGCGTCACCGCGCCCCTTTCCGCGGCTTCCTGCAGCCGCTCATATAGTTCCCATACCATCTGCCTGTCCCGGAAAGCGTCGTGAAGAAAGCGCAGATTGTCCCCTATGTACTGGATTGGCGTGTTGATCTCGTGCGCGATGCCGGCTGCCAATTGACCGACCGATTCGAGCCTTTGTGCCTGGTGGAGATCCCGCTCCAGTTGCCTGAGCTCGGTGACGTCCTGGACCACCACGGCCACCGCGGCCCGTCCCCGGAATTCCAGCGCGTGGACACCGACCTGCACCTCCAGCACCCGCCCGTCTTTAGTCCGATGCTTCCACGTGGCGCCCGGCGAACCGGCCCGCTCCTCGGACTCCAGGGTTCGGAACAGCCGGAAGGACTCTTCGTCCGGGCAGATGTCCGGCATTCTGAGGGCGAGGAACTCCGCGGGGGAGTAGCCATAACGCCGGATAGCGGCCGGGTTTACCTCCAGAATCTCCAGCGTCTCGGCATCGTAAACCCAAACTGCGTGGGGGATGGCCGCGAACAGGCACCGGAAGGACTCCTCGCTTTTCAGTACGGTTTCGGCGGCCTCCTTCCAGTCCGTGCAGTCCCTCGACACGCCCACGATCAGCCGCACCGTACCCGATTCGTCCTTCACCGGCACCTTCGTAGACGTTACCCACCGCACCGAACGCGGCGAGATCACTCTTTCCAGTTTCGATACCAGCGCCAATCCGGAACGAACGATTTCCCGTTCGTCCTGATACGCCTTGCTTGCATGCTCGCCGTCGAAAAAGTCGAAGTCGGTTCGGCCGACAGCGTCGCTTTCCGTCCTCACTCCCAGCAGGGCGCTTTCCGCCCGATTGACTCTGATGAACCGGCTCTCCGCATCCTTGAAGTAGATGTAGTCCGGAACATTGTCGAGCAGGACGCGCAACAGGTCGCGCTCGTGGGCGAGGTCCGCTTGCGCCCGCATCAGCGGGGCCATGATGGCGCGCTGAATGGTCAAGTTGACCAGAACCGCGGCGGCTGCCAGCGTGAGCCCGAACACGATCAGATTCAGCCGCCGCTGGCGGGCGGACCGAGCTTGCAGGAGGCCCAACTGCCGCTGCAGTTCCGCGGCGAGGCGCTCGTTCATTTGCTGCAGAGAGCCCTTGATCGAAGCGCTTCGCGAAGCCAGGTCGGCCATTCTCGTTTGGCTGGGAGACGGTGTGCCGCTCGGGTTTAGGGCCATCGGCCCATAAGTCTCCAACCCGTCGGACAGAAACCGCTCGACCTCGGCGCGCGCGTGCAGGGCTTCGGACCTGTCGAGGAAGGAAAGGCCACCAATCGCCGCCAGCTCCCGCAGGGCGTCCTGCACGAGCCTGCCCTCGACCGCTGCCCGGTCCAGCCCGGCTAAGTCCTGCATTACCACGGCGTCGCTAAAGGCCTTCACCGACCGCTGAAACGCGGCTTCGGCGCGTTGCCCCCGGAGTGCGGCCGGGAACATGGCCTCCGACGCCGTTTGCAGATAGCGTTCCGCCTGCAGCCCCTGGGTCTGCTCGACGACGCTGCAAAACACGAATCCCAGGACAAAGATTCCGATGCTGAGCCAGATCTTGGCGGCCAGGTTGCAGCGTCGGAAGAGTGCGTACCAGATGTTTGCGGGTCGAGTCATCCGTGACTTCTTATCGGCAGGCACGGAGATTCTCTGTAGTGGGGACCGCCGACTTCGGCCACGCGCCCCTACGGCTGGCCTTCGCCTCCGTCCTGCCCGAATTTCACCACCAGGGAGATGCGGCGGTTGGCGGGATCGTCGGGCGCGTTGGGCCGTAGCAGGTGCTGATCGGCGAAGCCGCGCACTTCCACGATTTGCTCGGGGCGTACGCCGTGCGCGTGCAGGATGCGGCGCGCGACGTTGGCGCGTTCGGCGGAGAGTTCCCAGTTGCCGTACGCCGGATCCGGGCCCTGATCGCGAAAGGGGCGGGCGTCGGTATGGCCTTCAATCACCAGGAGGTTGGGCATTTGCGCCATCTGCGCGGCCACCCCCGCCAATAGCCTTTCCCCGGCCGGGGTAGGTTGGATACTCCCACTGGGAAAAAACAACCCCTGCTCGGTTTCGAGCAGGTCGATGCGCAGGCCCTCGCCGGTGACGCTGAATTGCACGTTCTGCCGCAGGCGTTCGAAATCCGGCGTCCGTTCCATGGCGGCTTCAATTTGTCGCCGCACGTCGTTGATGGTGCTCTGTTGGACTCTAAGCCCTTCGCCGGAGTGGGCCGGCCCGGCGCCCAGTTTGCGGGTATAGCCGCGCGGATCGCGGAAGTAACCGCTGACGGACTGTTTGACCTGGCTGTTGGCGCTCATCATCCAGAGCACGATGAACAGGGCCATGAGCGCGGTCACGAAATCGGCATAAGCCACCTTCCAGGCACCGCCGCGGCGGCTGGCCGGATGGCGGCGTCGCGCTCCGGCAGGCGCCCATGGCTCGCCATCAGTTGGTTCCTGAGGAATCGTGGAACGCGGCATCGTGTATTCCTTGCGGCAGCGGTACTGCGGGGATCCGCGCGTCGCGGCGAATGGTGGCCTCCAGTTCCAGAAACGACGGGCGCGCTTCCACCGGAATCGAGCGCCGCGCATACTCCACCGCCAGAATCGGCGAGGCGCCGCGCGCAAACGCCACCATTCCCGTGCGCAATACCTCGAGGAACTGGGTGTGCTGCTCGGCCAGGTGGCCCAGGCTCGAGGCCAGGGGCCCGGCGACGCCGTAACAGAGCACAATGCCGAGAAAGGTACCCACCAGCGCGGCGGCGACCTTCTGGCCGACCATCTCCGGCGCGGCGCCGATCGCCTGCATGGTGTTCACCACACCCAGCACGGCGGCCACAATCCCCAGCCCCGGTAACGCGTCGGCCACCGCGCCGAGGGCCACCACCGGCTCTTGCCGGCCGCGCCGCTGCACATCGATATCGTGGTCCATCAGATGATCCAGTTCGCGCGGCGTAGTGGCGCCGATGACCAGCATGCGCAGCGAATCGCAAACGAAATCGCGGGTCTCCGGATCGCTCAGCAGGGCCGGATAGCGGGAGAAGATTTCGCTCCCTTCGGGCTGTTCCACGTGCGCTTCGAGCGCACTGGCTCCGACGCGCTGTACCAATCCAAAAACCTCGTATAACATGCGCAGGTAACGCAAGTACTCGTCGGGACGGAGGGTGGGAGGGTGAAAAATCGACATCATACCCTCGGCCATTTTGCGGATGACACGCGGCGGATTGGAAACCAGGACGATGCCGACGGCGCCGCCGCCCACGATCAGCAACTCGGCCGGTTGCAATAGTACATATAAATTGCCGCGCTCCAGGAGGAATCCTCCCAGAACCGCGGCAAGGACCAGGACGAACCCGAGGATTGCGTACATAAGTTAAGAAGCCGGACAAAGGGGACCGCGTTCCCGGTTCCCACACAGGCACACATCGACCGTAAGGAGCCGTCCCCGATTGTCTCGATGACGCTCTCAGTTTCTTATCGGATGGACTCGAAAACCCTTGAGCCTGGGGTACTGGCTAGTTTTCGCTGCGAGCCGTCCTGAAATACTACGACGTAGACGTCGCCGAAGCGGGTCAACCGGTTCTGCCAGGCGGCCAATTCCGGCCGCGCGGCGAACCATTTACGCCACCAGCGCGCATTTCCGGCCCCGCCGTAGATGGCGAAACGGTGCGCCGCCGCCAGCGGACCGGCCAGCAATCGGGCGGCAGAGTCTTCCGCCTGCGGCGAGCTCTCAAATGGGAATAAAACGACCGGGCCGTGCAGCGGGTAGACCGGCAGATGCGCATACAGGAAGCCGGGGAGGGGATAATCCGGCCGCCACACCGGCCAGCGCGCTTCGACGAACGGGCTGGGGCAGACGACCGGCGTCGAGGCCGCATCGGGGGGGCGGTTGAGCAACTCCACGGCGGCGCGCCAATCGGATTTCTCGTGCGGGGGCCAAAGGACGCTCCATTGCCCCAGCACCAGAATGGCGCCAATCCCGAGCAGGGCCGCGGCCGGCCGCCAGCTTCTTTCGGGCAGAAAACGCGCCGCCACCCAGGTGGCCGAGAGCGCCACGCCGGGCAGAAACAACGACAGATAGCGATTCAGAAACAGACTGTTGCCGGTCGCGAGCGAAAAGCCATAAAGGGCCAGCGGGTGCACCAGCCACCAGGCAAAAATCAGCAGCGTGTCGGCCCAGGCAATGGCAAGCGCGGGTTGGGCCGGCGGGTAGCGGGCGGCTCGCGCCCGGAGCACCTTCCAGAGCCAGGCGGCCGCACCCACGATCAGCACCAGGTTCCAGCGCGCCAGATGGAGCGCATCGCGCCAGGTGGGCGGCTTGACGATGACGTGCGCGGCGGCCTGGCCGGAGAGCGCCAGGGCCAGGCGCGCCACCGGCAGCAGCACCACCGCCAACAGGGCGAACACCAGCAAAACCCTGGGCCAGAACTGGCGCGAATCGCTCGCCAGGCGCGCCGCGGCGTAAATAAGGAAAACGCCGTAAAACGGCCAGTACACCAGGTGTACCCGCCACAGCAGGCCAGCCGCCAGTACAAACAGCAGGCCGTCGCGCAGCACGCCGCGGTCGAGGAAGCGCACCAGAAACCAGACCGCGGCGGCGGAGACGGCGATTCCCAGGGCATAGGGGCGGGCATCGGCGGCATGGTAATCGATGCCGCGCATGGCGAGACAGGCAAACACGGCAAACCAACCGGCTCCGGAATGGATCAGGCGGCGCGCCAGGGCCGCCAGAATCCAGAGCGCCAGCGCCATGGCCAGCACCGAGGGAAGGCGATAGGAAATCTCCGAGAACCCGAGCCAGCGCTCGGACAGGCGAGGCAGCCAGTAGTAGAAAGACGCGGGCACCTGCGGCGCGACCGCGAGCGACGGGTCGGCGGGATGGTGGACGACGAAAGCCGTAACCATCTCGTCCACCCAGAAGCTCGATCCGAGCGGCATGAGCCAGAGGCGCGCGACGGCGAGGAGCAGGACGGCCCACAGCAGGCCGCTGATTACTTTAGTCCGCATTTCTCATATCCGCTGCCGCGCGGGAGCCGCAAAGAGGAGTAAGGCCACGGATGAACACAGATCAACACGGATGAAGAAAGCAAAGAGCTTATCTGTGTTCATCTGTGTCCATCCGTGGCTTGAATTTGATTTTTCAGTTTCCCGGGAGACCTGTCCCACTCTCATCGCTCGATCTCGAAAGGAAGAACGTCGGGCTTGCCGATGCGGCGGGCCTTTTCCGGGAACTTGAAAATCGCGGCGCGGCCGAGGCCCCACTTCGCCAGGCGGAACTGAAGCGAGGTGCGCAGCACGCCCAGCCCGTAGATGGCGCTGCGGCGGAAATTGATGGAGGACGCCTCCGGGAAATAGCGGGTGGGGCAGGAGATCTCGCCTATCCGCGCGCCCATCAGCACGGCCTGGGCAATCACCTGGTTATCGAACACGAAATCGTCGGAATTGCGCTCCAGCGGCATGGCCTCCAGCAGTTCCCGGCTGTAGGCTCGAAACCCGGTGTGATACTCGGAAAGCTTGGCGCCCATGAGAAGATTCTGCACCAGGGTCAGGACACGATTGGAGATGTACTTGTAGACCGGCATGCCGCCGCGCAGGGCGCCGCCGCCCAGAATTCGGGACCCGAGCGCCAAATCGTAGACGCCGTAGGCAATCATGGTGGCGATGGGCGTGACCAGCAGCGGATTGTACTGGTAATCGGGGTGGAGCATGACCACCACGTCGGCACCGCGCTCTAGAGCCTTGGCGTAGCAGGTCTTCTGATTGCCGCCATAGCCGCGGTTGCGCGGGTGAACTTCCACGGTCAGGCCCAGGCGCCGCGCCACTTCGGCGGTATCGTCGTTGGAGTGGTCGTCCACCAGGATGCTCTCATCCACGATTTCGGGCAGTTCGCGCACGGTGGTCTCGAGGGTCTTAGCCGCGTTGTAAGCGGGCAGAACGACGACGATGCGCTTTCCGTTGATCAAAAGGGTAACCTCAGCCTCTGCTTCGAGTGTAACGCGTAAGCGGTCAGCGGTTAGCCTTCAGCTATCGGGCGAAACCCGCTCAGCCGGGGGCAGGCGATCTCCTGCCACAGGCTTCCAGGTACGCGACGCGTCCGCCGGAGCAAGGCGCATCCCCTCGGAACCGAGTCCGCGCCCTGGACGGTCAGCACTTCTCCGGGTAGGCGACTATGCATCAAGTTGGATTTCGATGCTTGGCAAGCCCAATGGCTACCTTCTCGGCTCATACCGCATCGCCACCGCCCCGGACCCGAACTCCAGCCGGCTTACGAACCTCAAGTCGATACGTTTCGATAGCCCCGCGAACAACGTCGGCCCGTGGCCCGCTAGCCTGGGATGCACTACGAACTCGTACTCATCGATCAATCCCAGCTCCGCCAGCGCCTGCGGGAGCTTCACGCCTGCCGTGAACAGTCCCTTACCCGGCTCCCGCTTGAGCTGCTGAACGGCCTTCCCTAGATCCCCGCGCACGAGCTCCGCGTTCCAATCGACCCGGTCCAGGGTGCTCGACACGACGTACTTCTTTGCCGCGGCGATCGTCCGGGCGAAGGGTTCCATCCAATCAGGCCTCGCTCCCGGCGGCACCGGCGGCCGCCATGCTGCCTCCATCATTTCGTAAATCACCCGGCCAAAGAGGAGGGCATCGGCCTGTTCGAGGTTCTCCACCGCGTGACGATGCAGCTCTTCGTCCGGGGGAATTGCACGATGATCGCAGCACCCGTCCAATGTGACGTTGATGGAATACCGAAGGGGTCGCATTGCGTAAGAATATCGTCGATGGGGTAGACCAGCAAGGTTAGCCCGAGGTACTCGACGCTTTAGTAAAGGTATCGATTCCGGTGGCGCTCCGGTTTTTGTGGCGTCCGCGGCTGAAAGATCCAGCCGACGAGATGGTGCTGGAGACGGCGGTCAACGGGGCGGCGGACTGGCTGGTCACTTTCAATCTTCGCCATCTGGCCGACGCCGCCCGGGAGTTTGAGATTCGTGTGGCGCGGCCATGCGATGCTTGGAGGGAGATTCGGAGACATGCGAAGAAGTAATGTCGCGTTGCGCCTACAGGCGTCAATATTGGACGAGGCGTGTCGCGTTTCTGAAACCGAGGGCGTAGCCCTGAACCAGTTCATCAACGTCGCAGTGGCCGAGAAACTGTCGGCCTTGAGGACCGAAGAGTATCTCCGTGAGCGCGCGGCAAGGGGCGATGTGGCGAAGGCGAAGCGACTCCTGAAGCTCGCGGGCCGCGGAAACTCTCCGCCGCCCGGCGACGAACTGGCCTGAATCGAAGCCGGCGAGCGTGACGCTTGGCGTGGAACAGGTCGTCGCCACTCTTCAGGCCAGAACCGATGTGAGGCTCGTTTCGGGTCCCAAGGCTATCGGTGTACCGCGCGAATGCTCGGGGTTCGGATTAAGATCATTCTGTGAGGCGCAGCGTGTTCGATACGAGCTTGCCCTCCCAGCATGCGAATACATTGGGGTTTGGATAACCGTACAGTGGGCACGATGGGGCCGTGCCTTGAAAATGGACGCAATCCCACTCCACCCATAGATGCACTCGTTGCTGAAGCAATGCGGGTAGCGGAGTCATAGCCGAAAGGCCGGCACTCCACACAGCACGCCACTCCGCGGCGGGCAATTCGAGAGTGTAACTCGCGTGGGGGGCCAAGGGGACGACGATCGGGTCGAAGCGACCCCTAAGGGGCCCGCCACCATCGAGCGCGAAACTATGCTGGCCGTCGGCGGCGGCAACGAATAACCGCGGGCGGTATCTGGAGATTCGGTCGCCGGTTGCGAACCCCAACGGGACCAACAAGGGGCTGCGGCCAAGGTAGTTGACAGTGACACGAACCTGAAGGTCAACACCGCTCTCGGACAATATTGCGACGGACATTCTCAATCCGTCCACCGTCTGCCCCCACTCGCTCGTCCCGGCGGCCCCAACGGGGAGGGCGATCCAAAGCAACGCCGAGACCGCCAGTGCTTGTTTCATGACTCTGTTAGACACCGGGGCTGGAGTCAGAGTTCCTGCCGTGCAATGTGGAGGTCCTATCCACATCGGCAAGGGCCTGGCAAACCGCCTGTCCCAATTCACCGGCTCACTTGAGCCACCACCTGTTCGAGGCCGGCACGGTCGGCCACGCTGCCCTGGGCCATGCGGGGGGTGCCGCCGCCGCGGCCTCCGGCAGCGGAAAGTGCCGTCTTCAACAGCGCGCCGGCGTCCACGCCGGAATCGGCCGAGGCCGCCAGCAGCAGCGCGGGCGGTTCCTCGAGCACGGCCAGGAATACGGCCGCGGGCTGGCTGGTGAAGCTTTGCGCCACGGCGCGCAGGTCTTCCAGGTTGCCGCGGGCGGCGCGCTCGATGTGGCGGCGAATGCCACCGGCTCCGGGCACGCAGCTCTGGTACAGTTCGCGGCCGCGATAGCCGGCCAGTTCCAGCTCCAGCTTGCGGCGGGCCTTATCGGCGGCGCGGGCGGCATCGAGCTGCGCCGCCACCAGGGCGGGCACCTCGTCCAAGGGCGCGGAATACGCCTGGGCGGCGCGGTTGAGCGCTTCGAAATCGGCATGGGCGCGAGCCACTGCCCGGGCGCCGCAAAGGAATTCGACGCGCACCGTCTTGCGTGTTTTTTCGACCTTACGCAGCAGGACGACGCCGATTTCGCCGGTGGCGCGCACGTGCGTCCCGCCGCAGGCGCTGCGATCGAGATCGGCGATGGAAACGATGCGCAACGTGCCGGTGCGCTCCGAGGCCTTGCGCAAGTCGCCGGCCGCCGTGGCGTCTTCAAACGACACGGAAACCGGGCGGTTCTCGCACACGAGCTGGTTCGAGCGCCGTTCGGCCTCGGCCGCCACGCGCGGGTCGAGCGAGTCGGCTTCGAGGTCGATGGTAGACGACTGCGCGCCCAGATGGAAACTCACCGTCTTGAGCCGGAAGCACTCGGCGAAGACGGCCGAGAGCAGGTGTTGGCCGCTGTGCTGCTGCATGTGGTCGAAGCGGCGCGGCCAATCGACGGAGCACGCGACCGGGCCGGGAGCGGCGGGGGCGGCGAGACGATGGGCGATGCGCTCTTCTTCGTCCACAGCCTCGACGACGGGGATGCCTCCGATGGTGCCGGTATCGAAGGGCTGGCCGCCGGAAGCGGGGTAGAAAGCCGTGCGATCAAGGTAAGCGGTGAGGCCGTCGGGTGAGGTTTCAACGAGATTCGCGCGGAACTCGCGCAGGTAGCTATCGGTGTAATAAAGGCGTTCGGTCATGAGCTTACCGCTATTGTCACAATATTCGGAACGCCAGTTCGTCTGCAAGAGTAGATGGAAGAAGTGCTGAGAATTCCACCTTTGACGACGGAGCAGAACCGGCTGATTTCCGAGGCGGTTCGACGCGAGCAGGCCCGGCTTCGGAATTTCATCCGGAAACGGGTGGCCGACGCGGGCGATGCCGAGGACATTCTGCAGGACGTCTTCTACGAACTGGTGGAGGCCTACCGGGCGGTGCAGCCGGTGGATCACGTGGCGGCGTGGCTGTACCGGGTGGCGCGGAACCGGATCGTCGATTTCTTCCGAAAGAAACGGCCCGAGCCGCTGGGGGAAGGCCCGGCGGAGAGCGCCGGCGAGGAGGAGACGCTCCGGTTGGAAGACTTATTGCCGTCGCCGGATGCCGGGCCGGACGCCGCATTCGCGCGCAGCGTGCTGCTCGAAGAGCTTAACGCCGCCATCGACGAACTGCCGGAGGAGCAGCGGGCGGTATTCGTGGCGCACGAGATGGAAGGCCTGAGCTTCAAGGAGCTTGCCGCGGAGACTGGCGTGAGCGTGAACACGCTGCTCTCGCGCAAGCACTATGCGGTCCTGCATCTGCGCCGGCGGCTGCAGGCCATTTACGACGAGTATATGAACCCGTAAAGAGGAGAAACATGGAAAACGCACCGTTACGAAGAGGATTTAGAATCAAGCACCGCGGATTGAGATTCGCGGCGATGGCGGCGATGGGCCTGTTGGCGCTAACCGTATTCGGCTTTGTCGTGATGAACCTGTGGAACTGGCTGGCGCCGGCCGTCTTCGGCGGGCGGATGGTGACGTTCTGGCAGGCGTTGGGGCTGCTGGTCCTGGCCCGGATTCTGTTTGGAGGCTGGCACGGGCACCCCGGCCACCGGATGCGCGGCCGGATGTTGGAAAAATGGGCGGAGATGACCCCGGAAGAACGGGAGCGGTTCCGCCAGGGTATGGGCGGCATGTGGGGCGAGCGAGGGAAAGACGTGCCGCACGGCGGGACAACCCCCGGAAGCGTTGGAGAGTGAGAATTGGCTACCGCCCTAATGACACGGTCGCGGCGCTCTTTGCCCGAACTCGCCGGTCAATTGGTCAGGTTCGTTCGCCGGCCGATGGTCTCGCCGTGCAGCCAGATATAGAGCGGGGCGTGCGGCGCGGGAGCGGGCCACGGCAGGGCGACTCGCAAAACTTCTTCGCCGGGCTCGCCTTCGACCGGCGTAGGGATGCCCGCCACCGGCTGACCGGCGCCGGCATCCCATCCGGTCTTTTCGATCGCGTCCAGGTCGCGTCCGCGCAGAGTTCCCGCGTAGAGGTTCGCGTCGATGGGCTGGTTGCTGAGAGTGAACTGGTCGAGCACGGGCAGGCGCACCACCCGGCCCAGCGGGAACGGCTCGGATGCGCCCCTCGGATCCACGCGAACGCGCGCCGCCAGCTCGCAGCCGGGGTAGCCCACAACGCCGGGATCGAGCGCCAGGTAGAGCGCGTCGGGGCCGGCGAAGTTCACCCTTGCCTGGTTCGATCCTTCGTCCGGCCCAAGCGTCAAGGCCTTGCGCAGCTCGCCCGAGCTGCAGCTCAGTTCCACTTGCGGCCGCCCGGCTTCGCCGCCCGGTTCGCGCAAATGGCTCACCACCAGCACCAGGCCGGCGCTGATCCCCGCCGGCAACTCGTTGTCGTGGATTTCGATTGCCGCGTCGGCCGGCAGCGACTTCCGCAGGGACGAAATCGCCGGTCTGTACCCCACCACCTGAATGGCGTTTTCCACCGTCAGCGGCTCCTCCCGTCCTTTCACTTTGAGCAGCAGGGCAAACCGCTGCCCTGGCTTCGCGTCCGCTTTGAGCTGGATCTTGCCGGCCCAGGCATCGCCATCCGCGTCGCCAACCATCGCTCCCGCCGGGGACGATACCGTATCCACTCTCCCGAGCCCGCTGCCTTCGAGGCGCAGCGCCTGCTCCTTCTCGCCGATATTGACGCGAATCGGCAGGCCGGAAAGTTTGGGATTCGGCGGCAGGATGGCGATCGGCACAGCCCGCGGCGCGGCCTCGGACTGGGATTCGACCGACTGCGCCAGCAGCAGCTTATACTGCCCCGGCGACGCGGTATCGATTTCCACGGTCATGCTCTTCTGTTCGCCCTGGCGCGCGCCAACCGGTAGATCGAAGAGCACCGCCGCCGGCTTGGGCGCGTGCGGCACCGCTTTCTGCAGTTCCACCTTATCCACAAACTCGAAATCCGTGCCGATGAGCTTCACCGTTACCGTGCCCTTGCCCTCCACCAGCTTGTCGCGCGAGTCCGGCGCGATCTCGACTTTCTTGAGGTCGCCGAAGGGGCGCAAATGCACCGTGCCCAGGCCGACCGCGTCCCAATCCCAGGCTGCCCTGAGGCGATAGTCGCCGGCGGCCAATCCGGGCTTGGTCAGGTCGATATCGAGCGAATCGGGCGCGTCGCCGATAGCCACCGTGGCCGGGAAACCCATCCCGCCCGACAGGGGAACCAGTCGCCAATCGCGGGCGCGCGCCAGCGATTTCGCCGTGGCTCCATCGGCGGTCTTCAGCTTCACCGGCGATCTCGCGCCCAGCGGCAGGTAGAGCGCCCCGGTGAGCGCCGCCACCGGAAACTGCTCGTGGGGAATGCGGTAGGCCCACAAATAGGCCAGGTGCGTGCGCGGTTTCTGCGGCTGGTTCTTGGCGCAGAATGTCAGCGCGCCGGATTCCGCCGATTGGGCGAATGCCGAGCGGAATTCGGTGTTGGGAAACAGGGCCGATTTCAGATTCGCCACCAGCACCGCGCCACCCGCCGCCAGGCCCACGTTGCTGCCGAAAAACAATCCCGCCACCGATGCCGCCAGGCCCGTGGTCTGTTGCATCTGAGCGCCGGACGATGCCAGCGGATCGTAGGAGGCGGTTGTCGGAAGCGTTGCGGCTAAAATAGCCGCTGCCTGCTGATTGCCGGACGTAGTGGGATCGAGTCGCGGGGTGGCGACACCCCAGCGGGAAGCGAAGCCCTTCAGCGCCGCATCGGTGCCCGCACCGCTCTGTTCGGAATCCGCCAGTTGCTGCACCAGCAGTTCCACCGCCGAAGCCTGCTGCGCGTAATCGGCCAACTGCGCCAACAGCTCGGTGTTGTGGGCCACCAGCGATTTCACCTTGTTCATACTGAGCCCGTCCGGCCCAAGCACCACCGCCACCACGTCGGCGTAATCCGGCAGGTCCCATTCCCGGTATTGTTTAGCCGGTTGCACCGGCAGCACGGCCAGGTTTCCGCCCCCGCGCGGCACGATCAGAATCGTAATCTCCGCCTTCTCCGAATCGCGCGACGGCAGGCGCACCGGGTCCCAGATCAGCTTCGCACCGGGCGGAATGGCGGCCAGGTCTTTGATCGGAATCAGCTCGCTCTTGCCGGGCAGATACACCGACACGCGCACCTTGCCCAGAGTGGCGTTACCGAGGCAAGCCGCCGGTGTAGCCGGCGACGGAGAGGTTGCGGCGATCGCCGCCGCGCACCCGAGGATCAAGCACAGAATACGGCCCACTGATATCAGACGCATCCCATGCCCGGAAGGCCGAAAATAGTTCACAATCTCAGGGTAAACACCCGCCCCCGGCACCGGGTTATCCTGTCCGGACTGGGGGCGCTGAAGCCAGGCACAACTTCACGACCGCCCGCTGCACCAGGACGACATCGCAAGGGGACCGAGGCGCGCACCACCCCGATGTTCTGCTTAATTTGCGCACACGTAACCCGGCCGTCACTGAACTGGAACACGGAAGATTTTCTAATATACCGCAGTCCTTCTCCTGCTGAAGGGGTCGGCTCATCTGTTCGGGCTCGACGGAGCAACGGTCTCGCTGGCCGCCATGGGCGTCATCGCTACTGCGAATAGCTACATTGACTTCCATGAAACGCAGTTCGGGCTGTCGGGCGGGCTGTAGCTCGTCGCTGGCCGTCGCTAAACCTTGCCTCGTGGGCGGACGACGAGGTAGCATTCGGCCAGTTAGTGCGTCATCGCATACAGCACATAATTCACCCCGATGCGGATGCCCAGGGCCGAATATTTCTCCGGGTAGCGCGGGTCGTCGGCCCACTCCCAGGAATCGCCGATATCCGAATTGAAGGTCATGGCCACCATCACGCGGCCCTTATCGTCGTAGATTCCCAGCCAGTGCGCCACGGTTCCGGCGGCGCGCTGGCGAAACATGCCGTTGTAAGGGTTCAGCCCCCATTGGCCTGGCACCTGGTAGCGGTCGCTCAGGTCGTAGACGCTGTGGAAAATGGCGTCGTCGTTCGGTATTTCCACGGCCGCGCGCTCCGGGAATACTACTTTCATGGTTTCTTCGAAGCGGGCGTACTCTTCCGGGCCCCAGAAATCGTCCAGCATCAGGAAGCCGCCGCGCAGCAGATACTCGCGCAAGGTCTTCGCTTCGGCTCGATTCAGCAGCCAGTCGCCCATTTCCCCGGCATTCATCCACGGCCAGTTGAAGAAGTCGTCGATCTCGTCGGGGTTGACCGGTTGCTCCACGCTGCGAACATGCAGGCGCGTAAGGCGCCGGAGAGCCTGCGCGAAATGGCGGTCGGCGCGGGGGTAATCCTGCGTCCAACTGGTGCCGCCCTCGCGCCAGTCGCGCGACCCTCCGAAGCGGCGCCGGCCAAACCGGCCGAAGCCGCCGAACAGGGCGTTGGGATGTTCCGGATACATCAGGCGCGCGAAGACCCACTCCGTCTTCTCCTGCCAGTCGCCGGGCAGGGCCACGTCGTCGTAGGGTTCCATCGACTCGTACTGCCGGAAAGGGCGCTGGAAACCCGAAACCATGCCGATGGCCGCCAACCCGCACACCGTAGCCACCAGCACCCGCCCCAAACGCATGGCCATCCTCTTCCTTGTCCAGAAGGATACCACCGGGAAAGCTGTCAGCGATCAGCGGTCAGCTCCGGGCGGCGCATTCAGCGCGCTGTTTAGCTGATAGCTGAAAGCTGACCGCTGGCAGCTTCTCCTACCCGCCTTCGGATTCCGCCTCGGCCTGGTCTGCCGCTTCCGGCCCGGCCGCCAAAGCCTCGGCCAGCAATCGTTGGGCTTCCGCCAGTTGCTCGCGTGGCACTTTCACCGTGAACGCGAGGTTGGGAAAAACCGTGTCGTTGATGACGGCCTCGATACCGCCGGCCTCCAGAACGCCAACAATCACGTCGGCCTCAATCTCGCTATCCACTGTGGAGGAATCGAACAGGGTAATCAAATCGAGGTCGGCCGTGGTACGAATCCGCTCGTCTCCCGATTCCGGTGTAGGTTCGCCATCTTGCGCCATGCCTTGAGGATATCGCAGAATGAGAAGGAGGCTTCCCACATGTCCAAAGAACGCGAAGGTCAGGTTGAAGATCCCGAGGACGCCGGAGTGAGTAAGCTCGGATGGTTTATTACCGGCGCCGCCATCGGTGCGGGGATAGCACTGTTGTACGCGCCCAAGAGCGGGAAGGACACGCGCCGCTACATTTCCGACCAGACCGAGAAGGGCCGCCAGATCGTCACCGACACCAGCAAGGAAGTAGCCGACGCCAGCCGTGAAATGTTCGAGCGCGGCCGCAAATTGGTGGAGGACGCCGCCGATCTGTTCGAGCGGGGCCGCAAGCTGGTCAAAGGCTGACGCGCCGGGGCACGGATGGGTAAGTTCCTGCTGGGCGTGCTGACCGGTTTCGCGCTGGTCTTTCTCGCGGTGGTACTGGTGCTGGTGGCGGCCGTGCGGATGCGGAATAAGCCGCCCGGCATTGCCGATAATTCGGTGTTGGTGCTGCGCCTCGAAGGCGAGGTCCCGGAAAAGCCCGGGGTTGAGCTGCCGATTCTGGACAACGGGCGCGGCGCGGTCACCGTAACCGGTCTCTGGGTCGCGCTGCGGCAGGCGGCGGCTGACCGGCGCATCAAGGCGCTTGTCCTGCAGCCGGAGGGCCTGCAGGCGGGTTGGGGGAAGATCGAGGAGATCCGCACCGACCTTGCAACTTTCCGCAAGTCCGGTAAGCCGGTCTATGCCTACCTGCGCAACCCCGGTGGCCGCGAATACTACGTCGCCCTGGCCGCCGACCGCATCTATCTCGGTCCGGAAGACCCGCTCATGCTCAAGGGGATTCGCGCCGAAATCCTCTACTTTAAAAACACTCTCGACAAGCTGGGAGTCACCATCGAGGTGGAGCACGCCGGCAAATATAAAGACTTCGGTGATATGTTCACCCGCTCCGGCATGAGCCCGGAGACCCGAGAAGTCACCAGCTCCGTAGTCGACGATCTATTCGCCAACCTGGTGAACCGGATCGCCGAAGCGCGCCATAAAACGCCCGATCAGGTGCGCGCGTCCATCGACAACGGTCCGTTTACCGCGACCCAGGCGCGCCAGGCCGGTCTGGTGGATTCGCTGGCCTTCGAAGACCAGATGTGGAGCGAGCTGAAAGACAAGCTTCACGCCGGCGAACCCACCAAGGTCCCGATCGAAAAATACATCAAGGTCCCCGCCGAGGACGCCGGCCTGCGCGCCGGCAGCCGTATCGCCCTGGTGGCCGGCGAAGGTGACATCGTGCGCGGCGACCCGGACGACGAGGGCACCGACGGCGAACTCGGCTCCTACGGATTCGAGAAGCTGCTGCGGGAAGCCGGCGCCGATTCCTCCATCAAGGGCGTGATCGTGCGCATCGATTCGCCCGGCGGCGAAGTGACCGCGTCCGATGAAATCTGGCGCGAGATGAAACTGCTGAGCCAGAAGAAGCCGCTCGTGATTTCCATGTCAGACGTGGCCGCTTCCGGCGGCTACTACATGGCCCTGACCGGCGACGCCATCGTGGCCTATCCCGGCACCGAAACCGGATCGATCGGGGTGGTATTCGGCAAGCCCGATCTGCACGGCCTCTACGACAAGCTCGGTGTCAGCAAGGACGCCGTGGAACGCGGGCGCAACGCCGGCATCGATTCCGATTACACCGCGCTCACTCCCGCTCAGCGCGACCTGCTGAAAGCCGGCATCGATGAAAGCTACCACGCCTTCGTCGAGAAAGTGGCCGAAGCCCGCCATAAACCCTACGACTATATCGAACCGCTGGCGCAAGGCCGCGTCTGGCTCGGCTCGCAAGCGCAGCCCCGCGGCCTGGTGGACGCCCTGGGCGGTCTGGACACCGCGCTTTCCCTGCTCAAGAAGAAAGCCAAAATCCCCGACGCCGAAAACGTCAGCATGGTCATGTATCCGGCGCGCCGCAGCCTGTTCGACCTGCTCTTCAAGCACTCCGGGGAAGAGAGCCTCATATCCGCGCAGTTGCACCGCGTCTTCGGCCGCGTCCCCTACCACGCCTGGATGCATGGCGGCATGCTGCGCCTGATGCCCTTCTCGCTGGAAGTGAAGTAGGACAGGCCTCCCGGCCTGTCGCGGTCCCAAGCCCGGAGGGCGCAGAGAAAAGATAATCGCGACGTGACGGCCGGGGGACCACTGACGTCGAATCTCGGTGGCCGCTTCGTAACCGTTCATCTCTGGCATCTGACAGTCCATGAAGACACAATCGTAGGGCAGCATTCGCAGCATGTTGACGGCCTCCCTGCCATTGGCAGCCACATCGACGCGGACGCCCATTTTCTCCAAAATCCTGACGGCCACTTTCTGGTTGACGATATTGTCCTCGGCAACCAGCACCCTCAGATGACGGCCATCGAAGCTGGTTGATCTGGCGGGTTCGGTGGCCCCGGTCGGAGCGGGTCTGGCCTGTTCGGTTTGGGTGCGTCGCGGCGGCGAGTTCTGAAACCCGATGCGGTAGATTCGGGCATCTGTTCCCTCATGCCACATTCCGCAACTGGACGCGATAGCGGCCAGGAGCGCCGCAGCGAGCATGGGCAAGCGTGCCTGAGTAGACATAGTCCAGAGCCAAAGGTAGTATCGGCAGCTTCCGCGGATTTCTCTATGCTCGATGCTGACTTTCTTGAGCACTCAGACACTGGCCCGGGCGGTTCACGGGGAAAGCGCTATGTCGCCACAATCGGCACGTCGCGGCCCAGTAGACCGCGCGAGCGGCTCCATGCTTCTTCCTGGATGGGACAAGCAGACCGGTACCGGCTTCGGCCAGATCCGCTTGCTGGCTAGGCCTCTTGCCAGTCCCAAACCCTCAGATACAGCGTTCTGGGGACAACACCTCAGGCTGTCCCGATCTTTGCCCAAAATCCCACGCCGCGATTTCGCGGGTCACAGCAATTGAAAGAAAATTCGCCCAACCGCCCCAACCACTTACAGCCCATCCCTCCCGGCATCCTCCCACTTGCGTGTTAGACATCAGGTTGGAGAAGACCATCGTGATCGACCAATCGACTGCATCCAAACCCCGCGATCCCCGCGCCCTCAACGCCTACCGCCACGGCCTCACCGGCCAGGTCCACATCCTCACCCCCGACGACGAGATCGCCTACAAGAAGCATTGCGCCGGCATCCACGAGTCTTTCGCCCCTGTCGGCGGCATGGAAACCGAACTCGTCCAGGCCATCGCCGACGACCGCTGGAGCCTCGACCGCGCCGTCGGCATCGAAGGCTCCATCTTCGCCATCGGTGTCGGCCAGCCCACTCACGGCTCGTCCGGCAATCCCCAAGTCGATGTCGCCCTCGCCCAAGCCCGCGTCTGGCTCGCCGAGGGCAAGAACCTCCAACTCCTCAGCCTCTACCAGCACCGCATCCAGAACCGCGTCGATAAGAACAAGAAGATGCTCGACGACCTCCAGCAGCAGCGCCAGGCCGCCCTCCAGCGCGCCGCCGAAGAAGTCGCCCTCCTCACCCAACTCGCGGAAAGTAAAGGAGAAACCTACGACATCGAGCGCGACTACCCGCGCCAGGCCCTCCCTCCGCAATTTGATTTTTCAATCGCCGAAATCGCCCGCCTGGCCACCCACCTGACCCGCCTGGCCGAAGCCAAAAAGCTTTTCCAAGCCTCCCTAAAGCCCCTCCGCAAAGCCGCCTGACCCGGTTTTTGGTGGGGCGGAACCTCTCGGCCGCGCGCGCCCCCCGGTCGCGCCCTCGCCTGACGCGAGATCCCTGCCTTAATGTGGTGCGCGCTCATCCGTGCTCCCGCTCCAGCTACTGGGTGGCGTGTGGGATGCTGGTGTCCGCCGCTAAGTAGTTCGACCCGCCGGATGCACCGAAAATTCGTACCAGGCGATCAAAACCCCATGTATCGGCTACCGAAAGGAGCGTAGAATAGGGTTGATGTTTATGGACAAGAAGACTCTCATCACTGTTTCTATGGTCGCTGCCGTTCTCGCCTGGACGGCTTGTTCGAATGCTCCCGAGCCAACGGCGGCAGATACCAAAGCGGCGGAAGCCAAGAAGGAGGCGGCCAAAGCGCCCGAACCGGTCACCGGCCAGACCGCTTTTTATGCGATGTATAAGCCCGCCCGCACCTGGGCCACCGACCTCCAGCCGTTGATTCTGGCTAGCAAGACGATTTCCACCGTGAAGAACGAGGACGGGAAGGCCGCCCTGTGGACCGCCGTTTTCGTTTCCCCCAGCCTTCGCCAGGCCCGGACCTTCACTTGGGCCGCCGCCGATGACGGCGTGGCTGTTCACAAAGGCGTCACCGCCGGAGGCGCCGAGGCTTGGAGCGGCTCCACCCGCGACAGCATGCCCTTCCAGAACAGCGATTTCCATATCGATTCCGATGCGGCGTTTAAGGCCGCTTCGGATTTGGCCGGCGATTGGCCCAAGGGCCATCCGGATCTGAAACCGTCCTACGTGCTCGGAGCTTCCGCCAAGTTCCCCCAACCCGTCTGGATGGTGATCTGGGGAACTCAAAAGAACGGCTACGCCGCTTACGTAAACGCCTTGACCGGCATTGCCAGTCTGAAGTAACGCGGCGCGGCACCGCTCGGCGGCGGCCTCTCAGGTTTGCGGCGATTCGAGTAGCGGCCCGCTCGCCGGCAATCTGGCGCCATAAAGGTGAAGTGTCTTCGCGGAGTTTGTTGCGTCCCTCTCGCATCGGGCTCCGCTAAACTCCGAATCCCGCCCGCTTCCGTCTCGCTGGCCCTCCCGGGGGATTGTAAAACGGAGTGTGGAGTCTTAAAGTAGGTTACGCGAGAGCGCCCGCTTTCCACCGAAGGCGGGCCGCTCGCGGAAGGGATCGGCGGATATTGATGAGACTCGCGGCATCCATGAGCCAACTGGGCGTCGAATCGGCCTTTGACGTCCTGCTGCGCGCGCGCGCACTCGAAGCGCAAGGCCGAAGCGTGATTCATTTGGAGCTCGGCGAGCCCGATTTTCCCACCCCCGCGCACATCGTCGAAGCCGCCAAAAAGGCGCTCGACGAAGGCTGGACCCACTACGGACCTACCCCAGGGCTCCCCGAATTGCGGGAGGCGATCGCCGCCGCCGTTTCACGCACCCGCGGCATTCCGGTCGAGCCGCGCAACGTCTCCGTGGTGCCGGGCGGCAAGCCGATCATGTTCTTCACCTTGCTGGCGCTCGTCGAGCCGGGCGATGAAGTGATTTATCCCAATCCCGGTTTCCCCATCTATGAATCCATGATCCGGTTTCTCGGCGCCCGGCCCGTGCCTGTTCCCTTGGAGGAAAGACGCGGCTTCTCCTTCGACCTCGACCTGTTCCGCGATAGCCTCACGCCAAGAACCAAGCTCGTGATTCTGAATTCCCCTCAGAATCCCACCGGCGGAATGATCCCGGCGGCGGATATCGGCCGGATTGCCGAACTGCTCCGCGAACGCGACGTCATGGTGCTGAGCGACGAAATCTATTCCCGGATCGTCTACTCGGGCGAACCGCCCGTCTCCATCTCCAGCTTTCCCGGCATGCTGGAAAAAACCATTATTCTGGATGGTTTCTCCAAGACCTATGCCATGACCGGCTGGCGCATCGGCTACGGAGTCATGCCCGCCTGGTTGGTGGATGCCGTCACCAAACTGATGGTGAATTCGAATTCCTGTACCGCCAGCTTCACCCAGCGCGCCGCCATCGCGGCTCTCACCGGCCCCCAGGATTCGGTGGCCGTCATGGTGGCCGAATTCCGCCGCCGCCGCGACGCCATCTGTGCCGAGCTGAACCGGATCCCCGGTTTCCGCTGCGCCGTTCCCGAAGGCGCCTTCTATGCCTTTCCCAACGTTACCGGAACCGGCATGGCCTCCAAGGAACTGGCGGATCTGTTGCTTCAGGATGCCGGTGTGGCCGGCGTGGATGGCGGATGCTTCGGCCAGTACGGGGAAGGTTATATTCGTTTCAGCTACGCCAACGCGCTCCCCAACATCCTCGAAGCCATGGAACGGATCAAGCGCGTCTCCGCACGCTGGGAGCGGCCCGCTACCGCGCGATGAGCTATGTGTACCATTCGCAATGAGGCGCGGAGACTCAGAGGTGGGACAGACCATCGTCTTCCGTGGTCTGTCAGCGCCGCGCGAGGCCAACTGCTTGACAGACGACAGAGAACGATCGTCTGTCCCACCTGTCTTTCCGCTTCCGCCAAGTTCGGCCAGCCATGTACGCTGGCCGATGTGTCTGCAATTGCAAAGTCAGTATCCCAGTCCGATCTGAACCGAAACGAGGTTTTCCATGTCGACAACCGCGATCCAAAAACCGGTAATCAACCCATACGAAGCCGCCCTCGAGAATTTCGACCTGGCGGCCGACGCGCTCGAACTCGACGAAAATGTTCGAGCCATGATCAAGTACCCCGAACGCATACTCTCGGTGAGTGTGCCGGTCCGCATGGACGGCGGAAACATCGTCCGCTTTGAAGGCTACCGCGTACAGCACAGCACCAGCCGCGGCCCCTCCAAGGGCGGCATCCGCTTCCATCCCAACGTCACCCTGGATGAAGTCAAGGCTTTGGCCACCTGGATGACCTGGAAGTGCGCCGTCGTGAACATCCCCTTTGGCGGCGCCAAAGGCGGCGTCACCTGCAACCCCAAACGAATGTCCATGGGCGAGCTCGAGCGCCTCACCCGCCGCTACGCCAGCGCCATCCTGCCCATGATCGGCCCGGAACGCGACATCCCCGCCCCGGACGTCTACACCACGCCGCAGATCATGGCGTGGATCATGGACACCTTCAGCATGAACATGGGTTATCCGGTGATGGGCGTGGTCACGGGCAAGCCCATCAGCCTGGGCGGGTCGCTGGGCCGAAACGAGGCCACCGGCAGGGGTTGTTATTACACCGTGCTCAGTAGCTGCCGGCACCTCAATATCCCGGTGAAAGGCGCCCGCGTCGCGGTGCAGGGGTTCGGCAACGCCGGCTCGCTGGCGGCCAACCTGTTGCACACCGCCGAAGCTCCGGTTATCGCGGCCTCCGATTCCACCGCCGCCATCTACAACCGCCATGGCTTGGACATTCCCGCCCTCATCCAGTACAAGGAGCGGACCGGCAGCTTGCGCGGCTTCCCCGAAGCCGAAACCATCTCGCCCGAAGAGTTGCTCGCCATGGATTGCGAGATCCTGATCCCGGCGGCTCTGGAAAACGCCATCACCGAGGAAAACGCTTCCGCCGTCGGGGCCCGCATCGTCGCCGAAGCCGCCAACGGCCCGGTGACCCCCGAAGCCGATCGCATCCTCGACCGGAAGGGCGTCTTCCTCATCCCGGATATTCTCTGTAACGCCGGTGGCGTGACCGTCTCCTACTTCGAGTGGGTCCAGGATGAAAACCACCTCTTCTGGGACGAGCAGGACGTCAATTCCCGGTTGGAAAAGGTGATGACGCGCGCCTTTAACGACGTGCTCAAGATTCACCTGGAGCGCAAGGCCAGCATGCGCCTGGCCGCCAACATGCTGGGCATCAGCCGGGTGGCCGACGCCAACCGCATCCGCGGCCTGTACCCGTAAGGCCGTAACCGTATCGCCCGCTCCCTCGTCCGTTCGCCGCTCAGTCGGGAGTCCGAGCCGCAACCGTCAGGGAGCGGTTGCCTGCGGCGACTTTCGAAGCGGAGCCGGCGCCTCTGCCGTACTGCATCAGCAGCACCACGCCGGCGATGGCAAGCCCGCCGCCCCAGATACTGGACCCGGTGGGGACTTCGCCGATCCAGAAGTAAGAAATCGCGATTGCCCCAAGCGGGATCAGATAGAGCATGCTCGCCGTCTCGGAGAGAGTCAATCGCGACAGAACCAGGGCCCACATCAAGTAGCCCAGGGCGGCAGGAAACAGGCCGAGGAAAACCGCCGCCAGCGTCGGCCCCGCCGGCCCGTGCGCCGCGATGCGCAACGCCGAAGGCAGAAAGGGAGAGAGCACCAGCGCGCCGCTCCACATCAGGCAGGCGGTGATGGCGGTGGAACTGTACCGCGCCAACAGCGGTTTCTGGATCAGCCCCATCACCGCCGACGAGAACGCCGCAACCAGGATGAGCAAGGCTCCGAAGCCGAAGTGTATCCCCTCGGGACTGCACAGCGCGATCACCGAGATTCCGCCGAAGCTGGTCGCGATGCCGAGCCACCCGGCCGGTCTGAGCCGCTCTCCCAAAAACAGCACCGAGAGCAGAGCGGCAAACACCGGCATGCAATTGATGATGAGGCTGGCCGCGCCGGCGCTGGCCGTCAGTTCGCCCGTATTGAGCAACAGATTGTACGCCGAGATACCGATGGCGCCGGCTAAAGAAATCAGAAACAGATCGCGCCCGCGCGGCAGCGTCTGGCGGTGCCAGGGGAAGCAGACCGCGAACACCGCGGAGGCCACCAGGTACCGCAGGGCAGCCAGTTCTCCCGGTGGATAAGCGCGCAAGCCCACTCGAATCGCCGGGTAAGCGGCCGCCCAGGCGACGATGGCGATGGCGCCGGCCAGTGCGGCGCGAAAGGTCGGCGTGGTCCGCATGAGGGCTTAATTCCTGGGGCTCGCCGGCGGGTCCGTCACTACCTTGGAATCCACCGTGAACTTCCGGTAATCGCTCCAGTCGATTTGTTCGTCCTGAGACAGTCGCTTGATGAGACCCAGGCGGCCGCTGCCGGTCATGAAGAGGCGCTTGGGAAGCCAGATCTCGGAGTTCACTTCGGTCTGTTCGAACGTCAGCTTGGCGCCCGGGTTCAATCGCGCCAGGAACAACCCCCAGGAAATCGTATTGGTGGTTTCCGCTTCCACCTTGGCCCATTGGTAAGTGGCTTTATCGATCCACATCCGGCCACGCACTTTCAGCAGCACTTTAGCGTCCCGGCTCTTCGGTTCGGCGCCTGGCCGCGGCGCGCCGGACACCACCCATACCGGCCGCCCATCCACCGTGGATTCGCCCTCCAGCCGCAGATCGAACAGATCCGGGATTTCCGACAGGAAGGCGAACTCGCGCTGCCGCCGCTTTTCGGCTTCCTCCAGGCGTTGCCGTTTTTCGGCCGGCGTTTCGGCGCTCAGTTTCCTGGCCGCCTCGTCCAGCTTCCGTTGCTCGTACTGTTGTTCGGCCGGGCTGAGCGGCTTGCCGTCGCGCGCCAGCATGCGGCGATGCGGCTGCCCGTCCAGAATCAAGGTTTCCCAGCTTTCCCGCCTGGTCGATTCCACTTTGCCCTGGGAGTTGAAGTGCCGCTCCACCGAGCGCGCCTGCCAAGTGTAGTCCCGCATTCGCACCCAGTCGAGCTGGTCCTGGGAGATCGAGCGCCGCACCAGCTCGCGCGAGTCTTGGGCCCATGCGGCTGCCGCAAGCACCAGTAAGATCTCCCCTCGCGCCCGCATACTTCAATGATAGCGTGGCCGGGCAGCCCGAAACGGTACGATAGCGTCCGGGCTGACAAGAGATGATTGGGATGGGTCCGTCAATCAGGCGGCCCGATTGACAGGCTCATGGTGTAACCGCATCAGTTGCTCTGCCTTCAGTGCGGCCAGGGCGTAGGTCCTCCCGTCGTCATCGCAGAACTCGACCTCGCAGACGCCGGGCGCCCAGTTCTCTACCACGGTGCCAACCTGGCCTCGGACCAATCCCTCTTCGGGCAGGTCTTCGAGCACCGCCACCACTGAAAGCGTCTCGATGCCGGTCATCACAACCTTACAACCTTCTCTTTATAGTACATAACAACTCGTCAGCCGCGGCAAGTCTTCTCCCATCCGAATGATCCAGGCGCTACGGACCTTCACGGTTCTGGCTTGGCAGACCAGATCGAAGTCGACGATGTAACGCTTTCCGTACGGATTCGCAACACCTAACTGCGCGTCCGCGCTACCGGCGGCCGCAACCAGGGCTGTCCTGAGTACTTCCACATCGGCTCGGATTCCGACTGACGCAAACACCCGTGCCTTGTTTCGGCCGCGCGGATGCTGCGGTTAAGGCAGTACTCTTGCAGCTTCCAACCATCGACAATGGCACGCTCGCCATTGGGCAGCTTCATCTCTTTCGAGCGTAGCAGGGCAAACATGCTCGGCGTTTCGCCGTCCGTCAAATCGCCCATTTCATTCTGCACGGCGCATCCCCCTGGCCGTAGCGCTACAATCGTCCATGCCATGAAGCCTCTGCCCAGAAGGGAATTCGTCAAAAGTCTCGCGTCGGTTCCGCTCGCTTTCGCGGCCAGCCGCTACGCCAACGCGCAAGTCCGCTATTCCGCCGATTGGAATTCTCTGGACCAGCGGCCCAGCCCGCCCTGGTACGCCGAATCCAAGTTCGGCATCTTCATTCACTGGGGGATTTACGCCGTGCCCTCTTACGCCCCGCCCAACGTAAAGGGCGAAACCCCGTATGCCGAATGGTATTGGCACTCCCTGACCGAAGGGAAAAAGGCTAAAGCGCCGGGCGACGACGGCTACCATACCTGGCAATTCCATCAACGCGTCTACGGCGCCGATTTCGACTACAAGGACTTCGCCCCGCTATTCCGCGCCGAAATGTTCGATCCCGACCACTGGGCCGACGTCATCTCCCGCTCCGGAGCCCGCTACGTGGCGCTCACCTCCAAGCATCACGAGGGCTTCGCTTTGTGGAAAAGCGCCGAAGCCAACCGAAGCTGGGGGCGCCCCTGGAACGCCGTCGATATCGGCCCCCGCCGCGATGTGCTGGCCGATCTGACCGCGGCCGGGCGCCGCCGCGGTCTCCACATGGGCATCTACTATTCGCTCTACGAATGGTACAACCCGCTCTGGTTGACCGACCGCGCGCGCTACGTCGCCGAGCACATGACGCCGCAGTTCAAGGACGTGGTCAGCCACGTGCGCCCCGATATCATCTTTTCCGACGGCGAATGGGAAATCTCGAGCGACGAATGGCACGCCGCCGAGCTGCTGGCCTGGCTCTTCAATGAGTCGCCGGCGCGCGAACTGGTGGTGGTGGACGATCGCTGGGGAAAAGACACCCGCCACAAACACGGCGGCTACTACACCACCGAATATACTTCGGGCATGTCGCAAAGCGAGCACCAGTGGGAAGAGAGCCGCGGCATGGGCTTCTCCTACGGTTACAACCGCGCCGAAACCCTGGCCGATTACCACACAGGCCGCGATCTGCTGATGATGCTGCTCGATATCGTCAGCCGCGGCGGCAACCTGCTGCTCGATATCGGGCCCACCGCCGACGGCCGCATACCCGTCATCATGGAGGAGCGCCTGGTCCAGATCGGCGACTGGCTGCGGCCCAACGGCGCGGCCATCTACGGCACCAGGCCTTGGAAGCGCTCGCGCCAATGGAGCGCCGGCCAAGTGCCCAAGCTGGAAGAAAAAGAATTCATGTCGGACTACCCGATCGGCGACCTGGTGGATACGCCGCGCTCCGGTTTCGCCCGCGTGGAAGCGTTCTTCACCGCCAAGGGAAATACCGTGTACGCCATCCTGCCGCACAAGCCCGTCGGCGAGGTGGTGCTGGGCGACCTGGCCCCGCGCGCGGAGATGAGCGCCACGCTTCTGGGAACCGGGCAGAAGTTGACGTGGACCGCGCGCGGCAAAGGCATCGCGCTCCGCATCCCGGAATCGGTGGCCGTGTCGCTGCCACCCACCGAAGCCTACACTATCGAACTCGCCGGCGCGGTGTAAGTCAGACAACCATGTAGGGCGGACCACGAAAAGCGATGGTCTGCCCCACGGTGTCTCCCACTAGAAGCGTAGACGCAGCCCGAACTCCATGGAGCGCGACTGGGCTCCGTTGGCGGTGGTGGCTTGCGCGGTGACTACTCCCCAGGTTTGCGGCGAATCGATATTCATGCTCGGGTTGGCCGCCTGGAAGTGGTTCAGCACATTCAGGAACTGGAAGCTCAGGGTGGCGGCGATCCTTTCGGTGGCTCGGAAGTCCTTGGAAAGCGACGCGTCCAGGTTCCAGGTTGGCAATCCGCGAATCGGACCGGCGCCGTTCATGTTGTTATCCAGCCCGAGGACCGGCGGCCGGAACTCAGCATAAATCGCGGCCGGGTTCGCAAAAATATTGAGACCGGAGGTTCCGCTGGTAGCGACGCCGCCGGACGACGCCACGCCCGAATGCAGCGTGTTTCCGCCAGTGTAAGCCGAAATCCCGACTGCGTTCTCATAGTCGGCCTGATTGCTGTTTCCGTACACTTCTCCGAAGGCTTGCGCATTCGTGTTACTGCCCGTATCGACGCTGACTTGAAGCGGCTGCCCGCTCTGCGCGGTAAAGATCGGTGCAATCGACCAGCCGCCCAGGATTTTGCCCGCGAGGCTGTGCGAGCCTCTGAAAACCGGAGGCTGATAGAGCACCAGGAGACTGTAAACATACTTGAAGTCGTACGACCATGGTCCGTACCCCAAGTTTAGGTTCCACGGATCGGGAACCGTCGCGGAACTGGTCGACGAGTTAACACTTGCCGTCCCCAGCCCCTTGCTGTAGGTAAAGTTGGAAGTTGTGGTCAAACCGTGCCAGTCCTTGGTAGTGAAGCGGACAAACGCGGCGTTGTAATTGCCGTACCCCAGCGACGTGTCCAGCTCCATCGCGGTAGTCTGCGCATTGATTCCGGTACCGAGCGACGGCGAGCTGAGCAGGGTTCGCCCCAGCGTCCACCCGTTAGCCGACGACATGTTCTGCCAGAGAGTATAGACTTGCGTGGCTTTGATACTGGCGCCGAAATTCGAGACCACCGCCGCCGTGCAACTCGCGTAGCCGGCGCAGAAGGGGGATTTGCTGCCGCCCATGGCCGCCTCGAAGAAAGGCTGGGGAGTAACCGCGCCGCCGTTGCCCGCGCACGTCGGCGAGGAAAGTCCGCAGTACTGGGTAAATACGGCGGCGTAAGCGTTCGCAAAGGACTGTCCATTCAGGGTCGTCATCGTCGGCACCGCGTCGATGTTAATCTGTTGGAACATGTCGCTGATCTTCTTGCCGATATAACCAAACTCGATCAGCGCCTTGGTGCTGAACGCGCGCTGAATCGTGATATTGACCTCGTCGGAATGATTCGGCTTGTAGTTGGGATCGAGCAGCGATCCGTCGCTCGCTTGCGCATTGCCGTTGACGCCCGGGAAGTAAGGCTGCGCCAAGGTCTGGGAAACGGCCGGCAGCGGCGCCGTCATTCCATCCGTGCCGATGCGAAATGCGGTGGCGGCGGTGAGCGTTCCCGCACCGGCACAACTCCCAGTCATGCCCGGGTAACAGGACACGGCCTGCAGAATTCCGGCCCCCAGCAGGGGCACCAGAACCAGCTCGACGCCATTCGTGCGGCCGTAGATCCGGGAATAACCCCCGCGGATCACGGTCTTCTGGTGCCCAATCAACGCGCCCAGAAATCCGCTGTCGGCGCCCGGACTCCAGGCCAGCGAAACGCGCGGGCTGAAAGCGCCATAGAACGGGTTGTAAGGATATTTCTCACCGGCTCCGACGTTCTGCACCGTGCCAAAACCGATTTCGGGGGCATAGCCCTGGCCCGACAACGCAGCCTTCTCACGCTGCGCCAGGAAGTCGCTCATATTGATCGGCTCTCCCGCCGAATTCACGAGCATCACCTGTTTCCCGTGAATTTCGTACGGCGGCATGGCAAGCTGCCAAGCTAAGCCGTAGGTTAGCGTGAGGTTCGGTTTCATGTGCCAGGTGTCGGAGAAATATAACTCGTAAGTGGGGATGATGCTCTGGTCGAAGCCGGGAGTCCCAACCGGATTCAAAGTCAGGTTCTGTCCGGCGCGCGAGTACATGACTTGCGACTGACCGACGATCCCCAACAGCTCGGAATAGAGCTGGTCATAAGTAGTGGCCTGGGAGGAAGCCAAGCCGACGGGCGTGGGATATCCGGAAGCCGGAATACCCGATCCGTTCGTAAGCTGATAGGTCGGGTAGGTATCGATGCCGACACCGTTGTCGTTGCGTTCGTGATAGTCGAAGTTGCGCAGGTACGATCCGCCGAACTGGAACAGGTGATTGCCATGCAGCAGACTCATGTTGTCGCTGTAGAACTGATCGTGACCGTCCCAGAAACGCTGCCGCGTGCTCTGTGAATTGATGTTGGTCGGGAGAAGCGCATTGGTGGCCGCCGATTCCCCGCCTGGCTCGATCGCTCCGCCCAAACCGGGCAGATTCGCGGGCCCGCCGGCATCCGACCACTGCCAGTAGTTGCGGAGGTAACTCGCGCGGAAGTCGTTGGTAAGAGTGGGGGTGATCGACGTGGTCATGCCGGCGATCAAGTAGTCCGGCTTCTGCGGCCGCGGAGCGGTCGCGGTGTACTGCCCGGTCGGGCTGAGCGTCGTCTGGTTGCTGGTCTGCTGAGAATACGAATAATAGCGATAACTCGACATGAACTTCCACTTTTCGCCGAAATCGTGGTCGATGCGGGCGACAAAGAAGTTCGAAGTCTGCGGCAGGGCAAGAGTCCCCAGATAACCCTGCTCGTTAATGCCGTCGGAGGCTCCCGAGACGATGTACTGCGGATCGTTCGGCATCGGCAGCTTCGACCACAACTGGGAAACCAGGGAGTTCACACCGATGCCGCGGGGGTCGCAGAGACCGGTACCGCACGTCGCCGGCTGGTAGGTGGTGCCATTTACGGTGACCGGGTAAGGATTCAGGTTGTAGGCAGTCACTACTCCGGCCGTATTCGGGAGTTGTACGATTCCATCCCTTAATAACGGGGTAGGCACGGCGCGCTCGAAACTAACCGAATTGGGATAGCGCATGCCTTCATAGTCGGCAAAGAAGTAAGTCTTGCCGCCCCAGAATTTGGGTGTCAAAGGGCCGCCGAGCGCGCCGCCAAAGCGGTTGCGGTGGGTCGCGGGGAGGGGGGTGTAAGCGAGGCCGGCGGCCGCGTCGGGGGTATGATTGTTCTTCCAGAGATTGGCCGCGCCGACGTCGTTTCCGAAGTAGAACTCATACAGGGCGCCGTGGAACGCGTTGGTGCCGCGCTTGGTGACCATCTGCACCTGGCTGCCGCCGGCGCTGTTGAAGTCGGCGGTCTGGCCGCTGCTGCCGACTTTGATTTCCTCGATGCTTTCGATCGGCGTGGGAATCACGCCGGAGGGCGTACCGCCGCTGGAGCCCGTGCCCACGTAGCCGTTGCCGGGGACATAACCGGTATTGTTGCCCGCCATGTCGTCGCTGTTATAACCGCCGTCGAGCTGGAAGGAATTCTGGTCGGTTCCCGCGCCGGCGACGTTGCCGGTAGGCGTCACGCCCACCTGCATGACTGAGAGGTAAGAGGCGTCGCGGGCCAGGTTGGGCATCAACTGGAGAGATTCGTTGGTAATCGTCGAGCCGACGGTTGCATTTAACGTCTGCAGCTCGGCGCCCGCGGTCGCCTGTACTTCGACGGTGGTGGTAACCGCTCCGGTTTCGAGAGTGACATCCAGAGTAAGAGTTTCGCCTACGTCCACTTTTTGGGCGACCAGCTTAGTGGCGGCAAACCCGTCCTTGCTAACGGTGAGGTTGTAGGAGCCGGGCGGCACGTCCACGATGGTGTAGCGTCCCGCCTCATTGGTGGCGGCGCTCCGAACGCCGTTGGTCGCGGTATCGACCAGCCTGACGATAGAGCCCGCGATTACCGCGTGCTGCACATCGGTTACCTGGCCGACAATGGTGCCGGAGGCGACCTGCGCCGCCGCCGGCGCCACAGGTACCGTGAGACAAATCATGGGTACGAGGCCGATTACAATCGAGGCCGCGCACCGATGGAAACGTTCGAAGACAGAACCCATTGACCCCTCCCAGAGAACGAATAAGTCCGTCCCAGACGTTGGGAGCGCTCCACCCTGACGCGGGGGGCCGATTTGACTTTAGCTAATTCTGGTAATTCTACGGTGGGAGTCATGGGGCTGTCAAGAAGTATTTCGCCACTTAGCCCTGACAGGTGTGAGGCGTGGGGCAGATCATCGTCTTTTGTGGTCTGCCATTCAATCCATATCGACTGCCGAGTGCAGGGCAGACCACAAAGAAGGATGGTCTGCCCCACGAAAGCCGGCACTTGCCCGGGCGATTGCGATATGCTGGCTGAATGTCGAAATCCGCAAGCCCCATTCCAGCCGGCTTCCACACCGTGACCACCCATTTGTTTGTGGACGGCGCGGCCAGATACATCGATTTTCTAACGCGGGCGTTCGGCGCCGTCGAGATCGACCGCTCGCCCGGGCCAAACGGAAAGCTGATGCACGCCCATGTGCGCATCGGCGATTCCATGCTGATGTTCTCCGACGGCTTCGCCGCCGAATTCGGCCAGCCGCCGCTGGCCACGGGGCGGATGCCGTTCCACATGCATCTCTACGTCCCCGACGTGGATGCCACCTGGCAGCAAGCCGTGGCGGCCGGGTGCGAAGTGACCATGCCGCTCTCCGACCAGTTCTGGGGCGACCGCTATGGCCACGTGCGCGACCCGTTCGGGGTCAACTGGGCGCTGGCGACGCGAACCGACGACCTCACTCCCGAAGAAGTGGAGGAACGCCAAGCCAAAGCCTTTGCCGGGGGCCATCCTTAGAAAGGGACACCATGGCGACCCTGGGCCTGGTCGAATACTCCGAGGCCAGCGCGGAAGTGCGGGCGGTCTATGACGACATCATGACCACGCGGCAAACCGACTGGATCAACAACTTCTGGAAGGCTCTGGCGAACGATCCCGCAACGCTGCGCCGGACCTGGGAGAGCGTGAAGCAGATCATGGCGCCTGGCGCGCTGGACCCGCTCACCAAGGAGCTGATCTATGTCGCGGTCAGCGCCAGCAACCAGTGCCCGTATTGCATCGCCTCGCACACCGCCAGCGCGCGCAAGGCCGGCATGAGCGACGCGATGTTCGCGGAATTGATGGCGGTGGTGGGCATGGCGAACGAGACCAACCGCCTGGCGAGCGGCTACCAGGTAGAGATCGACGAACGGTTCCGGGGGGCGAAGTAAGCTCTCAATGGCACCGTCTCGACTCGTCCCGGCTTCTTCGCTAAGCTAAAGAAGAGCTATGGACGGAGCCACGGAGAAAGACCACGCGCACGAACCCATCGAACGGCTGCCGGATTCGCAGCTCGCCACTGCCGTCCGCTTTCTGGAACTCATGCTGCTCGATCCCGTGGCCCGTGCTGTGGCTGCGGCCCCTCCCGACGATGAGCCCGTGACGGAGCAGGATCGTAGGCGCTTTCACGGCGGCCAGGCTTGGTTTGCGCAACGCGGTGGCAGGGGGATCCCGATGGAGGAGGTTCTAGCCGAGTTCGGCCTTAAGCCTGGAGATTTCCCTCGCTCGCCGGAAGACACCCGGTAATGCCGCCGTACAGCATCGAGTGGCTCGATGACGCCGAGGCCGACGTCCGTGCCATGGACCAACCCACGGCCATGCGTCGGTTCGAGGGTATTCTCCGTTTCGCCCGCACCGGCTCGGGAGATCTGAGCAGGCTGCACGGCGCTTACCGGTGACCGGGTGATGGATCGTCGCTGGGAGTGGCAGCCGTACGTCAAATAGCGATCCCCTGTCGCGGCCTATTTCTGCCGCCGGGCCACGATCCGCACCTTGCCGGTTTCGAGGATGGGTCCGGGAGCCAGGGCGTCGTTGGCGATTTCGGCCTGCTCCTGCTGGTGGCGCTTGCCGGAGCCGGTGGCCGGGCTAGCGCTCTCCGGCCGGCCCACGTAGTGGATTTCGCGGTGAGTGGGATCGAGGAGCGGTTGGAGGCACTCGCGCATGAACCGCCACGGGCCCATGTTGCGCGGCTCCTCCTGGGCCCAGGCTACTTCCGCCGTGCCGGCATAGCGGGCCAGGATGTCGCGCGCCTGATCGGTGGCGAAGGGATACAACTGTTCCACCCGCACCAGGGCCACGTGATCGGCCTTGCGTTCCTGGCGCGCGGCAGCCAGGTCGTAATAGACCTTGCCGGAGCAGAAGACCACCCGGGAAACGCGGGAAACATCCTGGGCCGGATCGTCGCCCAGAATTTCGGAGAACCCGCCGCTGATGAAATCGTGTACGCGCGAAGTGGCCCGCGGGTGGCGCAGCAGGCTCTTGGGCGTGAATACGACCAACGGCTTACGGACGCCCCGTCGGTCGGGACCGCCGTACATCTGACGGCGCAGCAGGTGAAAATAATTGGCCGGGGTGGTGCAGTTGGCGACCTGCAGGTTGTTTTCCGCGCAGAGGGTCAGATAACGCTCGATGCGGGCGCTGGAGTGCTCCGGCCCCTGGCCCTCATAGCCGTGCGGCAGCAGCATGACCAGGCCGCTCGGCTGGCCCCACTTCGATTCGGCGCTGGAGATGAACTGATCGATCATGATCTGCGCCCCGTTGGCGAAATCGCCGAACTGCGCCTCCCAGATGACCAGCGACAAGGGGTCGGCGACGCTGTAGCCGAATTCGAAACCCAGCACGGCGTACTCGCTAAGCGAGCTGTCGAAGACCTCAAAACGCGCCTGATCGGGCGAAATATGCTGCAGCGGCACGTAGCGATGTCCGGTTTCGGAATCGTAAAACGCCAGATGGCGCTGGCTGAAGGTGCCGCGGCCGGAATCCTGCCCGCTCAGCCGAACAGCCGTACCCTCCAGCGCCAGCGTGCCGAAGGCCAGGGCCTCGCCGAAAGCCCAGTCGATGGGCCCGTCGTTTGCGATGGCTTCCCGCCGCTTCTCCACAAAGCCGCGCAGCTTGGGATGCAGGTGGAAGCTCTCCGGGAACTGCGTCATGGCGCGGGTGACGCGCTCGACGACGGCGCGGTTGACGGCCGTGCGCGGGCAGAAATTGCTGATCTCGTCGCTCGGGACCGCGCTCAGTTCCTGCAACTGGAAATGCTCGGTCTTCTTCTCCGCCTGGTCGTAGGCTTCGGCGAGGCGCCGGGCGAAACTCCGACGCAAGGCTTCCGCCTCTTCGGCGCTGACGACGCCCTCGCTCACCAGGCGCTCGGAATAGAGCTGGGCTACCGGCGGGTGCTCCTTGATCTTGCGGTACAGAATGGGTTGCGTGTAGCTGGGATCGTCGCCTTCATTGTGGCCGTGGCGCCGGTAGCAGATCATATCGATCACCACGTCTTTCTTGAAAGCCTGGCGATAATCGAAGGCGATCTGGGCGACGCGGACGGCGGCCTCCGGGTCGTCGCCGTTGACGTGGAAAATCGGCGCCTGCACGCCCCGGGCCACGTCGGTCGAATAGGGAGTGGAGCGCGATTCGTCGGGCAGGGTGGTGAAACCGATCTGGTTGTTGATGACCAGGTGAACGGTACCGCCGGTGGAATAGCCGTCGAGCTGGGAGAGGTTGAGGGTTTCGGCCACCACGCCCTGACCGGCGAAGGCGGCATCGCCATGCACCAGCACCGGGATCACGCGTGCGCGCGAAGGGTCGCCCAGCCGGTCCTGCTTGGGCCGCACGATGCCTTCGACCACCGGGTCGACGGCTTCGAGGTGGCTGGGGTTGGGGGCGACCGACACCACGATGTCCCGGCCGACAGCCGTCTTGCGGACGCCGGAGGCACCCAGGTGGTACTTCACGTCGCCGGAGCCCTGCGTGCTGGCGGGATCCACTTCGCCCTCGAACTCGGAAAAAATCTGTTTGACGTCCTTGCCCACCACGTTCGCCAGCAGATTCAGCCGTCCGCGATGCGCCAGGCCGATGACAATTTCGTGGACGTTGTCGCCGGAGGCTTTTTCCAGCACTTCTTCCAGAATGGCGAGCGCGGTTTCTCCGCCCTCCAGGGCAAAACGCTTCTGACCGACGAAGCGGGAATGCAGAAAATGCTCGAACTCCTCGGCCGCGAACAGGTTGGCCAGAATGCGCAGGCGAGTTTCCCGCCCCAGCGGCCAGTTATTGGCCTGGTGCTCCATGCGCTGTTGCAACCAGCGTTTCTGCTCGGGCACCTGGATGTTCATGTATTCGGGCCCGATCTTGCCGCAATAGGTCTGTCGGAGGGTTTCGAGGATCTCGCGCAGCGTGGCCACCGGCTTGGGGGCGCCTTCGCCGATGGTTTCGCCCAGGCTGCCGGTGAGGAACTCGCGATCGAGGTCCCAGATGGTGAGGCCGTAGGTTTCCGGATCGAGCTCGGGATGATAACTGGGTTCGTGCCCGAGCGGATCGAGGTCGGCGATGAGATGGCCGCGCACGCGATAGGCGTTGATCATCTGCATGATGCCGGCTTCCTTGGCGATCTCGGCGGTGCGGGCGCTGGTGGTGCCGGCCAGCATGGGTTTGCGGTCGACTTCCCAGTGGACCGGCTGGTGCGGCATGCGGAGATGGTCGAAGACCTCTTCGTAGAAGCCGTCCTTGCCGTCCAGCAGGGCCTGCACCTGCCCCAGAAAGGCTCCCGACTCGGCGCCCTGAATCACGCGGTGGTCGTAGGTGCAGCTCAGGGTCATGACTTTGCTGATGCCGAGGGTGGCGCGGGTTTCCTCGGCGGCGCCATGGTATTCAGCCGGGTAACCGATGGCGCCGGTGGCGACAATGGCGCCCTGGCCCGGCATCAGGCGCGGATTGGACGACATGGTGCCGACGGTGCCCGGATTGGTGAGCGAAAGGGTAGTGCCCTCGAAATCCGCCGCGGTCAGCTTGCCGGCGCGGGCGCGCGCCACCATACCGTCGAAGGCGGCCAGGTATTCGGCAAAGTTGAGGCCGCCGGCGTTCTTGATATTGGGCACCAGCAAGGAGCGGTTACCATCCTTGCCCGCCACGTCCACGGCGATGCCGAGGTTCACCCGCGGGTGCGCCACCCGGTAGGCTCGTCCCTCGCGCTCGGCATAGGCATGATTCAGCGCCGGCACCTCTTCGAGCGCCTTGACGATGGCCCAGCCGATCAGGTGGGTATAGGAAACCTTGCTCTTGCGAATCACGCCGCGATGCTGATTGATGATGCGGCGATTCTCGTCCATCACCTTGACCGCAATGGTGCGCTGGGAGGTGGCCAGCGGTACGGCGAGGGAGGCGGTCATATTTTCGGCGATCTTCGCGGCCACGCCGCCGAGCAGCTGCAACTGGCCGCCGGCAGGGGGCGGCGGGGGCGCGAGCGGCCGGCTGGGGGCGGCAAGCGGCACCGGCGCAGTGAGCGCGGGGGCCGGCGAAGATTCCTCGAAAACGTCTTTCCAGCTCTGGTCGACCGTGGAGCGGTCGTTCAAATACTGCCGATACAGCTCGTCCTGGAGCCAGCTATTGATACTCAATTCCGGTTCGGGTTTTGACGCCATCGGTGGGATTGCTTTCTACGTCCATGATAGCGTGGCAGCAACGAAATTGGCGCCGGCGCGTGGGGACGGGGTGTGCGACGTAGAAGTGAGGCCGACGGAGTTTCCCATTTTGAGCGGGCTAAGTCCGTGCGTATAGGATACGCTAGGAATAGGAGGCCTTGTCCATGCTGAACTCCCTTGCCGAATTGGAGCATCGCCGCGCTGCCATTGCTCAGCAGATCTCGCAGCTTGGCGACCTTCGCCCCGGTTCCATCAGTGCCACTTCCGGCCGTTGCGGTAAGCCCAGTTGTCGCTGCCATCAACCCGGCCAGCCGGTCCACGGTCCCAATCTGCGGTTCACCTATAAACTCGACGGTAAAACCGTGTCCGAATCGCTACCCGACCCCGCCGCCGAGCACAAAGCCGAGCGCGAGGTGGCGGAGTTTCGAAACTTCCAGCGGCTCAGCCATGAGTTCGTCGAGGTAAACGCCGGAATCTGCCGTTTGCGGCCGGTCGGGGAAGAAGAGATCAACGCCCAGGAAAAAAAACGGCCGCAGCGATCCACCGGGAGGTCGCGGAGGAATTAGCCCGTCTATTGCGCGCCATCTTCACGGGTCGCCGCAAGACAGGCCATCCGGACCTGGAGGCCAGTGAGATGGTGGCGCGCACGGCGATGCATCGAGCGGCCGCGGCGGTGTTGACCGAATTGCTGCAGTTCCCCGCTCCACCTGCCGGGCAACGGGCGGTGCCTTGCTCTTGCGGCCATACGGCTCGCTACCAGGAGCTACGTTCTAAACCCGTTCTCACGGCGGTCGGCAGAGTGGAAGTCTCGCGGCCCTACTACCTGTGTTCGCACTGTCACACCGGCCAGTTCCCCGCCGACATCGAACTGGACATCGAAGGCACGGAACTCTCTCCTGGGGTGCGCCGCATGCAGGCGGTGGTGGGCCAGGAGGCGCCCTTCGATCACGGGC